>ERZ791858.73-NODE-73-length-117371-cov-7.224675_pt1 | contig 117371 bp, 226 predicted proteins | sample MGYA00510284_ERZ791858 | MGnify/ENA primary metagenome ERZ791858 (study PRJEB30046, sample SAMN00792077) | human gut metagenome | study: EMG produced TPA metagenomics assembly of the A metagenome-wide association study of gut microbiota in type 2... | reverse complement strand
CTAGAGGATCAGTGACTTTGCCCTTTTGAGGATCAACTGGATTGCCCTGGGACATAGAGAAAACCTTGTTGGGGATATTATAACCTCAGATTTTCTCCATGTCAACTATCCCACTACTCTAATTTCTGCATAATACATACCTGAATTAAGAGCTTCAGAATGGTTGTCGACATAAATATCAACGCATCCACTCGGCACTCCACGATCTTCTACAGTGTAGATCTGACCGTTAATTTCTACTTCAGTTCCAAACGGTAAATCAGCCATGGCAACTGTTCTGCCAGCTACAGGATATGCACCAGATGCCGTTGGACTGCCAGTCCAGGAACCATTGCAGTTTGCACATCCGCAGTAATGAGTGATTCGATATGTACCAAGACTGTAGCCGGAATAAGAAGTTGTCTCTACGGATTCCGTCTCAATTGGTTCAGCCTGTTGAATAGGCTCTGCGATAAGTGGGGTATCAGAAAGATATTCATTTGACATATAGAATACATTATCGCCAATCTGTACTTTTGCCCAGTTGCTCTCTGTGACGTCAAGCACCTCTACTGATGCTCCATATGGAAGAGCACCAATCTTCTGAGACTTAACAGAATCACCTGTTCGATAATTAAGACCGATGCTAGGTTCGACATATTTAGTCTCTGCATTAGCCAGTGTTGGAGTGAGTAATACGGTTAGTAGAGTTACAGTAGTTGTTAGTTTTTTCTTAAAATTATTCAATGGTTTATACCTCCTGACTTTCGTATACTTGGACTTCTTTCGCAAGCTCTGCTGCTAGTTCACCTTCATAGGTAAAATCAATTGGCTGATTTAGAGCAAGGCTGAAGATACCCATAATGGATTTTGCATCAACAACATATCTTCCAGATGTAAGTGTTGCATCCCCTGGATATTTGCTGACAGTTACGACAAACGCTTTTACTTTATCAACGTTGTCAAGAATGATTTGTTTTTGTAGTTTCATTGTTTTGTTCTCCTTTGCATAATTTATATTTTGCAACAATAGCCACATGTGCCATTGGTACATTCGAAATATTCTTCCCATCCAGCTCCCATGTAATCATATTTTTGGAACTGAGGAAGCATAATTGATCCGCAGCGTGGACAAGTTAATATTCTCTCATCCACTGCTGCACATTGAGCATCCCATGCCCAATTTTCTTCTCTGTATTGTAGATCGTCGTCCATATTAGTTTTTACCTGTACTTCCAAAACCACCACGACTTTTGCCACTTAGCTCTTTAACAGTTTCGAAATGAATTTCTGGCTGTTTTTTCATAATACGGAATTGGCAGATACGATCATTTTTATGAATAACTGTATCTTCCATAGCAATTGCTGGATATTTCCAACAGTCCTGTGGCCCACTGTAAGAGTTATCAACGATCCCAATCGAGTTACATTGCATAATCTTAAAATTCTTATATGTACTGCTTCTAGGTGCAATGTGCGCTTCATATCCATCAGGAAGTTTCATTCCAACGCCAAGAGAAATAAGTCTAAATTCACCTTTTTTGAGATGTACGTCTTCTGCAGCTCTTAGGTCAATCCAATCACCATTTTGAATAGGTACGATTGGTTCGATATCTGCAAAGTATTTAATTTTAATTGTTTCTGTATCCATAGTATTTTTCTCCTCTTCTTTTGTTTTCTTTAGGATTTTTTGGTTCATCATAGTTTTTATGATACGATTAATTTTTCTATCAATCTCTTTTACAATCTTGTTATTACCATATTCTCTGTTGTAATAAGGAATATAGAGCTGATTATGATCTGAGTCGAACACTTGATAGAATACGTCCTGTTCTTCAATATCAATATATAGACGAAACTCAATCGTATCTTTATATACACTCCTTCGATAACAACCAAAGGCGAATCCATTCTTTCTGAGCTTATTATTTGAGAGATCTGTTACTAATTCATAATTGTTTAAGTCAAGCATACAGATACCTCCTTGCTTAGATATTTGAGAAAATCATCCCATTGTTTCTCAGAATGGATAAATTCCTTACCCTTAAGCATTTTTTTACGCATCAGTTTTTTAATTGGCTCAGGCTTATATTGTTTCATTTTCTGCATATGCTCAAAGATATAATTGGATGTAGCACGAGATATGATAAGAAATTTATCTTTTGGGACATCTTTTACAACCTGTTTATACTGTTCAAGATCAGATTCTGGTATTTCATATTTTTGTTTTGGGAGATTTCTAGTTGAGAATGGTGAAATATCTGCTCCATATGTGAATGCCTTAAGAAGTGTTGCAATATAAGAAAGGTCTTTTGGATGAAAATGAAATTCAATTTCTTCATCATTTTCCATGATATGTTTTACTGTTCCTTCTGACAATAGTTGAGGATAAAGTTCTTCGTATGGGATTTTATCTTCAATTTGAAGTTTATCTAACGCAATTGTTCTGAGAATGTTGTGACCCCTTCCAATTGATGGAATGTAAGCTACAAGATCATTTCTGCCATAATAATAGATTTGATTACCATATTGACACTTGATATAGATATCATCTGTATCAAGATTTCCTTTATCGTCTCGTGGAAAATCATTTGTATCATGATCTAGATTAGCCATTAGACGATATGTTCCTTTGTATTTCATTAGTGGACTTGGCGTAATATCACCTCCTAGTATTCTTCGTACAGTGTTTCGTTGCTAACTGGGATTTTATTCTTTTCAGCTTGTTTAACTGCTTTAAGAGCTTCTTTTCGATCAAAGAAGATCGTCTTGCCAATATTATCATAGCTGAAAAGATATGCTATTTTAGTACGTTTTTCCATGCCACAGAACCATCTGTTTTCTTCATTAATAGTACGAATTTTAAGCTCGTATACATCGTATAAGCCCAATGTTGGCATAATTCTGGCGTAGTATAAAATGTCATTTTTATGTAGTTGTTGTGTCATTTGTTATCCTCGTATAAAATAATTTTATTTTGAGCAAGAGTTTTTTGCACATCAATTACTCGTTGATTGGATGACCCACACCAATGTAAAGAGACATCACGTAGTTCTTTTTTATACCGACCGTCAACAATGACATCACATAAAGAGATTAGTTTTCTTGTTTGTTTCAGACGTTTATCTCTTTCTGGATTAAAATCACCAGTTATAACAGGCCAGATTAATTGTTCAAATTTGTAGCCTGTGTATAACCATATCGTTTTATTCGGATATTGTTTTTTGATTTTTTGTGTAATATCTAATACAGTTTCAATATTAGATTCAAACATTGGATCTCCACCACTCCAAGTAATGCCACTAATATAGTCTTTTGATATTTGATCCATAACTTCTTGTTCTGCATCATTATTAAATTCAATGCCACCGTGTGGATTCCAGGTTTGAGGATTTTGGCATTCTGAACAATGATGGCTACATCCAGACACCCACACAACAACTCTTAGTCCGTCTCCATTATTTTGGTCTGGATATGTAATATTGTGATAATTCATATTTCTCCTAACAGGGCTGGAAATAATACATCCAGCCCATATAATATTTAATGATTACATGCTTACCCTGTCCTTGATTTCTGCATTCTTTGCTTCGTTATAGCGAGTTTGACCGTGAACTCTTGTAAATCCTAAGTACCCGTTCATTCTGTCGATCTTTGTAATCATTTTACTTCCACATTTTGGACAAGTATCCATTTCTACTTGCTGGTATCCACAATCTTCACAATAACACATTGCAAGATTTACACCTTCATAGAACCCTTTATCCATTGCTCTAAGTACAAGTGTTTTAATTGCCTGTTTGTTATAGCCAAGATTATATCTACAGTATTGAATTTTCCCACCGTTAAACAGATTCCAGAATCTTCCTTCCTTATCTTGTTTTTCAATCGGATTCATATCTTCTGATACATGGCAATGGAAACTATTGCTTACATATTCTTTGTCGGATACGTTTTCAATAATCCCATAAATTTTACGGAATTGCTCTACCTGCAAACCACAAAGTGACTCTGCGGGCGTACCGTAAATTGCATATAAAATATGGTCTTCTTCCTTGATTCTGTTTGTGTAATCATTGATATACTGCATGACCTCTAAGACAAATTGCCCATCTTCTCTAATAGATTTTCCATTATAAAGTCTCTGAAGTTCATTCAGTGCAGTGATACCATAACTCATTGTCATTGGAGGAAGAATAGATTTAATTTTATCATCTGGATTTAGATGTCCACCTAAAAAACCACCTTCACAGAAAGCAACCGGATTAACACTGGCATGAAGCTCTCCAATGTAATCATAGGTTCTTTTATGTAATCCACGAACAAGTTCAAGATAGTAATCTAATACTTCATAAAAATCTTTTGACTCTCTACGAGCTTTTGCAAGAATCATTGGAAGATGCAAGGAAACAACCCCAAGATTAAATCTTCCTTTAAAAATTGGTGTATCATTTTCATCTGCTGGATGCATACCACCACGTTCATACCATGGACTAAGAAAAGCCCTACACCCCATAGGACTAACCACTTTTTTATATTTTTTATACATTTCTGCTACATATCCATCGCCAGTTAAAGATAACCAATCCGGATACATAGTTTTTGCGCTGCAATCAATTCCTGCATTAAACACATCTGCACTCGGATATTTATCCGATCCATCACCATGCAATTCTTTGTCATATAGAAATACGATTTTAGGGAACAATACAGGACGTTTAAATCCTTTTTTACCCTGTCCGTCCTTATGTACATTAAGAAGCGTAATTGCAGCCATTTTGCCGAATTTAGACGTAGCAAGACCAATAGTTATCGTAACGAATGGATAATCCCCTCGACTCGAAGAAACCGAGTTCAATTTATATTCAATTCCTTGCCAACCTTGTTCAAAGTCACGATGTACTTTATTGGTTGCATATTTATCTGCTATATCATTGAGTAAATCATTATCGAATTCTGAATCTACACAAAAAGATATGTCTTTAAATTCATCAAAATATTTTCTATATGATTTTTCTGCATATGGTTCAAGAATCTTATCTGCTTCTGGAACGGTAAAACCACCATATTGTTGCGCTGCTGTTGATAAAATAATATCTCCCATAACATCAAAAGCCGTATCCAAATAGTTTGGCTCATTATACCAAATGTTACCCATTTCAAAACCGTTTTTCATAACATCCCCTACGTTAAAAAGGCAACAATTAATCGTATCGAGTCGAGCAGACCTATCATGGATATAAATATATCCATCTTTTGCTGCTTGTTTTTCTGCATATGTTAAAAAGAATTTTTTATATAATTCACTATTCAGCTCGTTGAAAATCAGGCTTCGCTTCGTTGCAACAAGGGCGCTGTCTGTGTTGGCATTGCTCTTGTCTCCGATGTAGCGGATGGACTGGCTACGCTCATATACTTTATCCATCATATGTACAAAATCTTTTTTGTAATTCCGATATTCTTTATACATTTTGGCTACTTTTGGGTAGTCTTCTTCCAATACAGCTTCGACGATATTATGCATATCATAAATTTCGATGCTTGTATCATCATCGTAGTTTTCTTCGATTTCTTCCCAAACATCATTCAGGATTTTTTCATAGTCTTGATTACTTAGTTCAACCATTGCTCTTCTTGCAGCTTTATTGCAAGCATCAATGATTTTTTGCTCTTGATATTCTTCAATTGTTCCATCTTTCTTTACTACTCTCATTTCTCCACCTCCTCATGAATTTCTTCTTTCTTCCAAGTGTAATTGCAGCAGTTATTCATTTGCTCCAATTCTTCATCAGCACTCTTGGAAATTTTACACAACGACATTACAGTTGTGCAAAACCCAATCCCAAGAACTGCTCCAAGTACCACATAAAGTACACTCATTATTAGTTACCTCCTACCTTTTGATATATCCTTGACCACCATCTCTGCATTTAATACAGATATGGCTACAAGGCGATTCACTGTAATTTGATTGTCTTGTTACAGCTTCAATGATATATTCTCTGTCTTGTCCTTCGATTTCTACAGTAATAAAATCATCTCCCATTTGTTTTAGTGTACGGCATAGCTCGCCGCTTGTTCCAATATACAATGTCTAATTTTCTTCCTTTCATAATAGTAAATGTGCAATATCCGTCCAATTCATTAACCTCTTTCCAGCCCAATCTTTATTCCAACTATAAATATCCCCAAAACAATATTTTTCTTGAGCATTACTTGTTTCTAACATATGTACCGAATCATCAATAAGAATGCCATCGCTCATATCTATATGTGATTTATCTTTGTATTTTTTCATATTTACACCAATAAATTCTGGATAGAAAAGATACTGATTAATCCACTGTTCTTTTTGTTTTAAGTTTGGAGAATAACCCATGCTAACAATTTTTACCTGATATACTTTTCCAAGTTCATCAATAATTTCATGTGCATCTGGCATAAATTCCAGTTCATAAAAGAATCGTGGTGTGTTAAAGTATGTATTAATGTATTCCTTAGATGTACAGGTCAATTCTTTAAAATCATATGAGTTAATCTCCCACCAATTAACATGATGGAATTTCTTATAATATTCAAAGTCTTCGTTGTATAGGGACACAATCGTTTTGATCGTGTCCACTAGCGTATTATCGAAGTCAATATAGATCGTTTTAATATCTGCTCTATACATTGTTTTTATTCAAATCCTTTCGAATAATGTTTATCATTTTTTCTACAGAAGTTTCCAATGACCTGTCATTGAGAATACGATAATCAATTAGATTAGATTTTTCAAAATTGCTGAACGAATCATTTTCTGCAGCATAGTTCTGTTTCCATGAATCATAGTCACCACGTTTCTTTGCACGTTCTTCTGCAGTTGTATATGGGGTTGTAATATAGATAGATACTAGACGGACATCTATATCTCTTGTTTTGAGTTTAAGTGTATATAATCCGACTGGATCAATGATATAGAAATTAGAATTTAAGATTTGCTCTTTTGTTGCAAAACTGCAATATCCAACTCGATCTGTATATGCCACCATGTTTGGTTTATATTTTTCAACGTCATCAGGTGAAATAAAAATATGATCTGAATTATCAACTGTTTCGCCTGGTCGTATAGATCTGGTTGTATAAGATTTAAGAACCGTCATATTTAATTTCTTAGCAGCTTCTTTGGCAATAGAGGATTTGCCAGAAGAAGTTCTGCCAAGGATACAATATAGTGTGTGCAAAAGGAATCACTCCTCTCCATGTAAACTGTAGAAGTATTCGTTATATAAATCATATCTTTTCTGAATATTTAGCCAATCCATTTCTTTGTTGTTCTCTCTGAGCCATTTCTGAAAACGGGAAAAGAATCCACACTGTGTAAATTCAGGGCATCCTGCTCTATAAATACAATTTGGAACAAGAATATTTGATTCGAGTGGATGATTTTTATGTAATTCAATCTTAAAATCTTCCGCCAATTCTTTTGCTTCATCAGTTGCTGCTCCACATAATCTTTTTCTCCAAGAATCAATAACATTTTGCATATTTGCATATCCATCAAAATTAACAGGCGCATCTTGTGGTTTTCCTGATCTTGGAATATCATCTTTTAATCTATCATCTCGTTGAGTACTAATAAATTTTTCAAACTTATGTCTGCTCCATTCTGTACTAACCCAGTATGGAATTTTTTTCCACGACCAATCAAATTCAAGTAATCTAATTGGCGAATGTTCAGACACAAGTAGTTTACTCATCCATTTTTCTGTGGCATCTTTGTCAGTAAACTCTTTGTTATCTGTAGTTCTGCAATGATTTTTCACTCGTTTCCAGTCATCATTAATCCAATTAAAAATTGTTATTCCCATTTTTATACCTCCCATAATGTCATATCATTTTTAAAATTATCAAGAACTTTTTCATCATCTGTTAAAATCTCCACATACGCAGGTGCGTCAATCGCAACGCTTAGTACACCCATCAGAGATTTAGCATCAAGAACAAGTCTTCCGTGAATATAATTGATATCCCAATCTTTATATTCTCCACATTTAGCTACGAATAAACTTGCATTGTTTACTGTTTTAAGACAGATTTTAATTTTGCGATCATTCATATTTTTCACCTTCTTTCTTAGCTGATGTATTCTAGGAATTCATCTTCACTCATAATTTTTACACCAAGGCTCTTTGCTTTCGTATTTTTACTTGACGTAGAATTAACATCATTATTGATCAATGCAGTAACCTTCTTCGAAATCGATCCAGATACTTTTCCACCTAGAGATTCAATCTTCTCTTTGAGTGCATCTCGATTCTCGAAATGTTTCAAACTACCGGTAACAACAAATGTTTGTCCCGTCAAATCTTTTCCGCTACTTGTTTTGAGAGATACTTTCTTTGGCGTTTCGAATGTAAATTCTTTACCAAGTTCCCACACGTTACTACATTCTCTATTGAAATATTCATCAAGTGAATTAATAATAGAATCTCCAATGCCAGGAATATGAGAAAAGAATTTTGCACCTGGATGCGTCATATCTCGTACAAAACTTTCGAATTGATAATCTTCCGCCTCGGCAATAACTTTACTTGCTGTTTTGCCAACAAGAGGAATTGATAATGCATATAAAAATCTATCCAGTGTGGTATTTCTGCTCTTTTCAATTGAATCAAATAGTTTGGAAACTGATTTCGAACCGAAACCATCAAGATTTTTCATTTGTTTTTCGTACTTGGTGAGATAATAGATGTCTTGGATAGAATTTAACCATCCTAGAGAAATGAATTTTTGAATTGTCGCTTCAGATAAACCATCAATATTCAGTGTGTTTCTACTAACTGCATGAGTTAGTTTGCCAAGTAATTTGCCCTTACATTCAGGGTTTGTACACCATAGAACTTCTGAATCGTTTTCTTTAATGATTTTAGTTGGTTCGCCGCATACTGGACATTTATCAGGAATATGAATAAAAGATTTTTCCATATCCTTTTCAAATCCATCTGAAATGAACTCTTCTGCCCAACGCAATTGGGGAATTATAAGATTGGCTTTAAATACGCCAATTCTTTGTCCTCTGAATGGACGAGGCATTAGTTCTCGCATGACAGAAATATTATGTAAAGAAGCTCTCTCTACAGTACTCCCTTCAGTTTCCACAGGTTCAAATACTGCAGTCGGTGTTAGAATACCCGTCTTACCCATTGTGAATTCGATATCTTTCAATGTAGTTTCTACGGAATCGTTTTTTACTTTAAATGCGATACCATTCCTGTTGTGGTGTTCTGTACTACCAAGAGACTTACCGTATTCTACATCTTCAAATTTAAATACAACCCCATCTTGTGGAAGGTGCTTTTCTGCAGCAAGACTAATAAAATTATCAATTTTACATTGTAGCTCTTCATTTTGATAATACTTTAAACCTAATACTTCACACGGAACAATACTAAACCCTAGCTTCCCTGCTTCAAGTAATCTGAAATAAAAACTATCATGTGCTTCATAATCGTTATTGCTAATTGCTAGAATAGGATCAACTTCTTCTACCACTTCCCAGGCATACCAACTTAGTTTTCTGTCTTTGACGACCGATGTATCCAAACTTGAAAGTGTTCCTGCAGTAAGATTACGGCTATTTTTATATTCTCCATTTTTATTGATCTCTTCAAAGTCATCAAGCTTGATTAAAGCTTCACCATCGATAACATATTTGCCCTTTTTATTAATACGTAGTGGAACATTCATAAACTGTTTTACATGCTGTAAAATATCATTTCCTTCTGTACCATTGCCACGAGATTCCGCCCCGATTAATTCACCATCTTGGTAAATCAATCTACAACTAATACCATCAAGTTTAATAGAAGCTACAATATCGTGTCCTGCTGCAAATTTTTTGATTTCTTCTACAGAGTGGCATTTGTCAAGACTTAACATAGGAGTCTCATGTTTTACTTTGATAAGTGATTTTAGTACTGCTCCACCAACTCTATTGACTGGGCTGTTCGGAAATACTGTATTTGCTTCTTCTTCCAATTGCTTTAATTCAAGTAACTTTGAATCAAATTCGGCGTCACTCATAAGTGTTGTTCCTGATCCATAATAAGAATCTGATGCCCTATTCAGATCATGAATCAGTTCTTTCATTCGTTTGATCTTATCCATTTACCGATTTCTCCCCACACATTTCTTTTAAATATTCAAGCAATTCATTGTCTTCCAGATAATAAATATCAATATGTTTACATCCATCCAGCCATTTTTTAAAACCATCCCAAAATTGACCAATTCTCCAATCTGGTCTATATGTCATGTGTAATCTTGTTACTTCATTATAAAAATTATATAATCTATTTGGATCTCTCATATTTTCTTTCCTCTCGACTATTCTGTGATTTCTACAAATGTATTTGTTTCTGGTTCATACTTATATGGAAGACCATTTGGCGCAAAATATGGTGATGGTGTTGTTGAAGCTCGACCATATCCAATTGATCCGTTCCAAAAATACACGATTTTTGTTGTACTATCATAATATAAATATCCACCAATGTTAATTAAATTATCGGTTCCAAGAGATTTTACTGTTACAGTATCGTTCGTTTTTACATTTGCTTGTGCTGATTCTACTCTACATCCTGAAAATGATAGTAAAATACTGACACACAAAAATATTAGTAATTTGTTTTTCATAGATTTCACCCATTTTCAAAACTGCTTTTTAACACACTTTTTTTAATTAATTCATAAACAATATCAAGATAATCTCTTTTATCGCTATATCTGCAATTGGCATTTTTATGGATTCTTGAATCGTCCTTTGTCCAATCATTTACTCCAAAATATATATTACTAACAAATAGCATCTTAGACCCTCGTGCTACACAAAGATAATAACACTCTGTATCTTTTTGCATTCCTTTACATTTTTTAAATCCGAATTTTTCAAATTCTTTTGCCGGTACTGTCGGAATTAGCATCATCTATTACCTTTCTTGTAAATTTATATTCTTCACCAAATTGATCAGTTGATTTATAATTCCATCGTCCTAAATTGAATAACTGCTCTTTATACCCATAACGTTTAATCCATTTTTTATTAATTCTCTTCTTATGATGTTTTCTTGCTTGGATTTTCTTGACATACAAAATATTAACTTGATCTAGCGTCTTAGAAAAATTAGCACCAAGAATTGTTGGATTAATCTTTGATGTATTTGCTGAAAACGAAAGAATTCTTTCATCTTTTGTAATGATTGGTTTATACCTTATATAATCATGACATTGTTCGACTGTATTTCGTGTCATATTAATCTCTTGTATGTCATCAAAGAAACCTATTTTTTTCTTTGATTTTGGGTCTATCATGGTAATCCCACCACATATATACTCATTCATGCAACAATTAGTATTCATTATTCTCTCCGTTATTTTCTGGTGGAGTAAGCTCCAAACCTAAGATTTGTCCTACTTCATATGCAGCATATGATGTACCACAAGATTCTCCATCAAAGAAACAATCATAATAATTTCCTTCTGAACGCTGTGGTGTAAATCCACATGCATGTGGATCATAGTTTTTATTGACCCATTCTTTTAATTTTTCAATAATTTCTTCCATAGTCGATTCCTCAATGTATTACCTTATGTTGATTATAATAGTAAAGATAAATGAAACCAAAATTTCATATATTTATTTATCATCTGCATAAAAATCGCAAAAATCATTTTCATCTTTAAGAGTTTTTAATTCCTTACATAGTTCAAATGTCATAACGTTCTGACAACTAGGGTTTGGACATCTAACTGTGCATTGACTAGGTTTTGGGTTAATACATCTTGGAATACAAGCTTCAGACCTTTTAAAAATAAAGACTGTACCACATTTGTTACAAACGCAACCATACTGTGTTTCTGGCTTTGATTTCTCGATATGGTCATTATGCACTGCTAATATTCTCATTGTTTTATTCTCTCCTTCTCATCCATCATTTTTCTGAACTCCATGTACTTTCTTGTATATTCATAAGAATCCTTGAAAATATTTGTTACTGCTTTATACAGTTTAGGTTCGTATTTTTCAATTACATCTAATTCAAATTCAAAAGCTCTTCCATAAGGACAACCACAACATCCTGTACGTTTTAAACCATATTCCAAGTAACAATCACTATGTACAATTCCATATGCTCTTTCGTAATCTTCTTTGTCTGAATCTTTATACCAAAATAAAGGTCTGTAATTGTCAATGTCATTATTATCATCAAAGCATGATTTATATGCTGTTGATCTAGCACCACCTTCAGCTCTCCTGATACCTATAATCTGCAAGTCAAATAATTTGCCATCTATTCCATACTTTACAATGTTATGCGCAACATCTTTCTTTGCATATTTACAACACTTGTTTGAAATATTAAACGTTGGTGGATTAGCAACCATAAATTCTTTTAGCCATTTATTTCTTGTGATATTGAAACAACTTTTATCGCCCTTGTTACAACACCACCACTCCAATGCAGATTTGCATTTTGGATACTTTTTATATAATGCATCAAAGTCTTCATCTTCCCATTGGAAATTATGTTTTTGTAATCTTTGGATAAATTCACTGACTTGTTTTGATAAAAACGGTTGTCCATATTCCTTGCAGGACGTTGGAATAGGTTTTATAGCCCTATAAGAATGAAACGTAATGCCATATCTTTCTTCAAGATATTTTAAATGATTTTTTGTAGCTTGATACTCAAGACCTGTATCAAACCATATATATGTAACTTTATTATTTTTGTCGCATCTCCAAACGATATCTAACATTACATCACTGTCAGAGCCACCTGAAATGCTACATAGAATACTTTTATATTTACTATTATTAATGATCCCCCATGCACGAATCAAGTTGTCACAAATCGTTTGATTTACAGGACAACCATTTAATAATTCCTCAATTGTATTAGCTTTCTGTACCAATATGTACTTTCCTCACTGAAAATTATTTCATTTCAATGAGGCAAAGCCATACTTCGTGAGTGTCTTTTTACGTCACTATCACATTGCTTTTTCGATTTATATTAACCAATGATCCGTCTTTTATAAATCATCGTGACAACCTTTGCTGCACAAAGGTATTAAATACATATGGTGAAAAGCTAACCAATTGGTAGTACAGCTTCGCAAAGTCTTTCTATGTTGTTTATTTCACAATTTATCATCTTGTGATTTGGATTATCATTATTATAATCTCTCATAAACATATCGAGCCAGAAATCAAAATACTCATCATCTGCACTTGAATCCATTACCGCATATCTGTCAACTGTTTTGTAATTACCTTTTTCTGTAATATAAGATAAATTGACTTTATATACTGGCAATGTAATTTTTGTTTTTAGAAAATTCTTTGGATGCACACTTTTTAATTTTTCTTTCAAGTCTGTATCATAAATTTCAAATACATCAATTCCTGTCCTTAGAGAACAGTTTTCAAAAAACTCACTCGGATGCACTACTTTTCACCACCTTTCTACCAATGAAGCCTAGAACAACGCACAACCTTGAGCCTTAAACGACTCTACCTGCTTGTCCCAATCTTCTTGCTTCCAATTAAATTCTCTCATCAAACATTTCTTACAATAGAATTTATTTATTTGTCTTCCATGTATTTTTAAGTTCATTGAAAGAACTTCTTTATGTTTTATTCTCTTATTGCACTCACAACATTTCTTATTAAAATATTGTTGCGCAATCTGTTTATCTATTCCTGTATACTCTACAAATTCATCAACAACTTCTTGTGTTGGTTCACTTCTAAACACACCACCATTCCATGCTTGAGTCAGATACTCTTCGATAGTGCAATTCATAATCAGCCATTTCTGATTGCTTATAAAATCTTCTCTTAGAATATTTCTCCATCTTTTATATGCTTTTGGATACCAATATTTATCAAGAATCCATGTTGATTTAGCATAATATGGACAAGCACAATGGCATCCAACTCTTGAATATCCTTTTTTATATTTTGGATTAACTTCAATATCTCTCCAAAATGTATAAAGCCAAACATCTAATTCCGTCCACTTTCTAATAGGAAGTATTCCTTGCCAACATGTGTCTCCCCATTCGGAAATATTAACCCATTCGTCTTGATAATTGCTTCTTGTATTTGATTCTTCATTTCTCATTCCCATAAAAATTAAATACGGATGCTTATTATCAAGCTGAGAAACCATAACTCCAACTTTAAAAATCCTACAACAGAATCTTGAAAATCTTGACGGAATCATAGAATCAGATTTTACATATTGATAGAACCCTTTGTCTGGATTCATGATTTTACAGTTCGGAAACCGTTTAACCATCTTATATGTGTCCGCACAATCAAGTGATGTATTATTGAATATTGCTTTTGTGTTTGGATATAGTCGTCGAACTAAATGACATGTAACCATAGAATCTTTACCCATAGAAACAGGTATTATTGGAGTATATGCATCATAATCTTTGATTTTCTCACGTATCAGACATAAAGATTCATGCTCAAGTTCTATCAATTGATTCTCTTTGATGTTAATCATCGTATTCCAATCTATTAGGTCAACTTCAGATGGATCTTCATAAGATTTTAATTTTAGAATTTCTACTTTTTCTAGGTTATCTGATACTTTAACTCTGTAAAATTTATGTTCTACAAGTTGACTATCAAAGCCTTTTATAATCTGTTTATCAAGCCAAAAGAATCCTTCTTTTAAATAAAGTAATTCTTCTCCAGAAGTGTCTCTTAAAAATTTGATATATTCATTGAATATCGGATTCAATTGTAATCTTCCTTTAACTTTTGGATTTTACCAATTAGTTAAAGGAGTCTATCTTATGCTTAGAAACAAATTATTTTAGGTCATGGTGTAAGATTTTACGTTTTAACCTTATGTCACTATGCTGCTTGGGTAATACAAGCCATCTCGCTATACAACCCTGATTACAGGGATTTGATTACAATTGAAAAATATTTATTATTCAAGTTCTAAATAAAGTTTTCCGAAATAAACTGCGTCAAGAATTTCTACGTTTGATGCTATCCTTTCCGGATATTTTTCATTAAGTTCTTTTATATAATTCATGAATTCCTGATTGACAGAATCCCAGGCATTCTTATCTAAGAACATATACTTTACTGCTTCTTTTGGATTTCCACGAGCAGTTGTATACTTATATTTAATCTTCCAGGTTGGAATAGGAATTACTTCACTTGCAATCTGTTTTGGGTGGCAGTTTTTAACTTCATCCATTTCACTGTCATCGTACTTACAAACTGCTTGTAATTCAGATATTTTCATTTTGACTCTCACCTCCTGATTATTTATTCTCTTATCTCAAATAATTTTTCTACTGCTTTTACACGCTTGTTATTATCAATTGTTCTTTTTACTTCTTGTTCCCAAATACATTCCCATTCTGAAGGTGCTTTATGTTCACTAATTAAAACAACATTCTTTTTACTCATTTTTTCAGCCCAATTCCAAAACCTGTCATAATCAAAATTCTTACTTGATCCATACTGCTTTGTATTCTTATATGGAATATCACAGTAGAATAAACAGTCAATTCTATCAGAATATAACTCTTCATAATCTCCGCATTGGAACAGAATATCTTTTAATCGTGGAATCTGTTCTAATAAGTTTCTTCTTGCTTCATCATAATAATTTCTTTCAGTTCCAGCTTTTGTACGTACAACGCCTGAATATCCACCATCAAAGAATCGTCCGTTATAGCTCGCAAGAAATCCAACTACTCCAATATACCAGCCAGGATATGTATTTAAGTCTTTGTTGAAGCATTCTCTTACTTCTGAGTAATGTTCTTTTGTAATAAAATCTGGAAGACTTTGAATCCGATTTAGATTCTTGAATATTTCTATAAGATATTTATGATTATCGGATGCAATTTTTGTATCACATTGAATCTTATCAATGATATTGCATCCACCACAGAACGGCTCTATATATGTTTTTATATCATAATCTTTTATTTTCTGCTGAATAATCGGAATTATATATTTCGATATTCGAGATTTTGATCCCATGTATTTCAATAGTAACTACTAAGAGCAAAGAATTCTTTAATGTGCGCACAAATCTCATACTCCTTTCTTTACTTAATATAATGAAAAATCAAATCCATCAATTGTTTTTGTTAAATTTTAGAAAATTTCATCTAATGCACATTCAATCTCGTCAACAAAATACTTTTTGCTGATTTCGTAATCTTCCATCATTTCTTCGATTGGAAAATGATTTTTCAAAACAATATATAAGTATTCTGCAATTCCGGTATTATCGTATCCATTTACGGTTGCATCATTTCCAAGTGGTTGAATTCTTCCGTCTTTGATATGATGTGCAAATTTGTCTGCACCGATAATAATTTTATTGCCTTTAGGAATTTTAACCTTCTCACCAGATAAAGCTAATTCAATTTCTGTATCAAATTTAGAAGTTAAAATTTGACCAATCTTATATTCTGTCATCTTGTTATCTCCTTATTTAAATCCAAGTTTTTTAATGCTATAAAATCAATCTCTTTCTGTGGCCAAGCTTTAATTAGTTTTTCATTAACATGTTTGCAGCTATCACATTCCCATTTCCATACAAGATCTTTCTCTGGATGTCCAAAACTGACATAAATATCTTTATATTCTTTACCACAGTGATCACACTTTAAATATGTAATAATCTGACTCACGCGCTTATTCCCCTTTTGCTTTAGTCATATTATGAATCATTTCTAATGCACTTCTAGAATCTTCGCCAATATCATTTTGATAAGCAGCATTCTCAACTAATGTTTCAACACATTGTTTAGTAACATAGACAAGATTATAATTATTAATTCTACGCACTGTATCTACGTCTTTATCTCCGCATGGCATCGTATATCCAATTAAACGATATAGTACTTCTACGATTGTTCTATTATCCATCTAATTCCCTTAATCCTCCTAATCTATATAATCAGTAAATTTTTCACCACAACACAGGCACTTCACAGTCTGACATTCCATAATTCCAGTTGGAATGAATTTAAATACAAACTGCTCACCTGCTGTTGCTGTAGAGATGCAACCGTTTTCTATGTGTTTTTCACACCATTCATTGATTCTTTTGGTGGTCTCAAATGTCATTATTATTTCCTTTCATTCCTGAGTCTGTAATCATATCTACAATATTATTTAATGCATCATATGAATGTTTTCCAATTCTTTCTACTGAAGCAAAACCACTATTTCTATTCTCGGCATTTTCAATCAATGTTTCAATACATTGATATGTTACATAAATCAGTGCCGAATTATTCTCAGCCCTTATTTTATCAACTGCTGAATCTCCTGTCGGTTCTGTATATCCAATCAAACGAGATAATACTTCGCAAATAACTTCTTTATCCATTTATTTCTCCTACAAACATATTTTTATCTCCCAAATGAAGATCTTTACAATCAACAAAATTTTTAGAAGGATCGATCAATCCTGCCAGTGTATACTGCTCCCAAACCTTTTCCATAGTTTTATATACGATATCGAAGAATACCGGATTACAAATAATACGTTCTTTTCTCTGTCTTTTTCTTTTCTTCCCGCATCGCTTAAGAGGAAACCCAAGTCTTTTTAATGTATTATTATTAAAAATATATAAGAGCTGGTCATCCGAAAATTCTTCGCTATCATATAATTTTCTCGTCATTTCATTTTGATAAAAATATCGTTTGATATAATCATGTTTTGATAGATTATCACGCGGCAAGATTCTAAGCTTATTAAATTCTTTCATATAATTTTCGTCCATATTCTATTCCTCCAAATATTCTCTATTCAATCCCGCATCTACCATGATATTCTCTAACGTTTTGTCATCAAAATCATATGCATTCGGATATTGATATTGCGCAATACGCCAAGCAAGAGAATGGATGACTTCCATAAGCTCGGTTTTACAATCATCAAATCCTTCTACGTATCCAATGTCTTTCCCGTTCATGTAAGACATTGTTTCATTGCTATCTATCATTTACTACAATTCCTCCATCTCTTCATCAGAAATCTCTTTATATTCTACTTCATATCCTAGATATTTCAGGAGATCAATCCAATCATCATAATCAATTCTATATCCCTTTCTGAAAAAATCCTCATAGTGAAGAACTATATAATCATCGGATTCATTTGTTGCAATCTGAATTTTATTACTTGCCATAATTCTCACCTCTCAATCGTATGGCATCCATTCTGGATCTCTATATACTTCTTCATTTTCACAATACACTTCATCCATATCAAAATAACCATCACATCCAGATAAAGCCCATGATAAACAATTTATCATTTTCATTACTTCTGATTTATTGAATACTGCAAATAATTGATTCTTGTCATAGTCTGCAATAATATTCAAATCATCAGTAGACCAATTTGTTTGTCTATTTATATCTTTTTCTGTACTATAATTATGTGTTGGAATTATATTTAAATTGCAATTATTTCCAACTTTAATATGCAAATTTTCATTTATAAATTCAGATACATACTCTGCATATACGGTTCCACTAGGCTCTTTTAACAATTGTTCTTTTGTCAAAATTCTCATGTTCTTACCTCATTTCTACTTCACCAAATTGCATTGTATTATCACAAAAAGTCTTCATCGCACAATACATCCCGCACAAACCATTTGACTGAACACCTGTTAATCCGTCATAAGAAAGTCCAATTATGTTTACTAATTCGTCAATTGTATCTTCATTCATAAACAAATATGGTTTATATCCGTTCTCAAGTTTATAAGTGTGAATCTTTTCATTTAGTTTCATAAAATCTAATTTTTTAGTTGTAATTGTAAATCTATCAGGTTTCATAGTTTTACTCACCTCGTTTCTTTCTTTCGATTGCGCGTTGCTCCTTTAATAATTTACAGCTTCCACAATTGTTTCTGTTTTTGCAAAACCAACAATTATCATTGTCTAATGTCCACCACCAAGGAGGTTGCGGTCGTTGTTTTCTTTTTACTTTACCCATTTATTCTCCTATAAAAAGTAAACGAGTGATACAAAATAATGCAAAACTTGGTCAGTTACATATGATATTTTTTTGTATCTTGCTTTTAGCGGATCAATAATATAGTGCGTCAAAAATACAACTCCAAGCTGCCATGTTAATCCAAAAACAAGGTAAAATGGTAAACAATACAACGCACAATGTACGAACAAATGATACCAATTACTTCCTTTAGTCTTTGCAATAAAGTCGCTTTGTAAAACATAATCACCAACCAAATGACAAAACACTAATAAAATTAATTTATTCATATATATTTATTTTCCTTAAATTCTCTAAATGAAAGAGTGATTTCGTTATTCTTTCTCTAACACCATAATTGCTTTGTAATATTTGCTATTACACGAACTGGCTTCGATTTTATATCCCTCAGATAAATATTCATTCATTTTGTTTTCAAAATCCGTCCTATTTTCAATCTCTAAAATAATACATTTTTTCATACCAGTTACCTCATTTATCTCGATCTGTTTGCATCTACTTGTCAGCATTGAAGCTATTGCCATCCCATGAATTATAGCTTGTTTACATTCTTGATTATCTTTAAACACTGTTGCATCAATCATCTTATCAATTTCACAAGAAGAAATATAATCTAAAACTTTCTGTTGAAATTCTGTAGAATCAATTAATATTTTGTTAGAAAAATCAAAACCACTCATAACTCACTTCACCTCTCGCTTCTGATATCTGTTAATGGAGTTCTCTTAGTAATATTCTCTACAATACGTTCCTCACAAACATAATCTGTAATCGGCTTCAACAGGTCACACATGTCTACATTACACTCAGATCTATATTTACCACAAAACCAATCGCTACCACATTCCATTCTTGATAAAGGACATTCACTTGCACATCTTGGCATCTCATCTACAATAATTTTCATAATTTCCTTCCACATACAGGACAGTACTTAATTTCCATAATATTGCCAGTGTAATAATCATCATCACACTCGTGCCAAAAGTTATAATGATTGTTATTTTCATCATATGTAATACAATCACATACTTCACGGCAATATTGACTGTTCAATTCATCTTCATTGTATATTTTATTGCAAAAATCACACATTTATTTTTAATCCTTTCTGTTGATGGCTGTTCTACCCTTGAGATGCTGCTATTAGGCTCACATGGTAGATAACTATTTAAACTACACTGTTATACCATCACTCAATTGAAATCGACATTTCATGCTCGTATTACTCTACAAATACGCTCATATTTGGCGTAAATTTTTCCGTTTTGTTCGTTAGAATACTTTTTTACCAACTCTTTCATTTTCTCGTTAATGTCTTCCTTATTTACGTCAATTTCATAAGCATATATACATGTTTCGTCATCACATACTTCTTTCATAACTTTAATAAGATCTACGATTTTTGTCTCTATTTCTTTCTTCTCATGATCTTTTTTCCATTGTTTAAGAGTTTCAATAACTTTTTCAGGGTATTTTTTTAAAAATTTATTGCATAACATATCTTCACCATTATTATCTCTACTTAATTTACAATCAAAACAAAGCATATTTTCACACATTTCACTCTTAAGTCTAATAGCTTCTGCTGCTGTTAGTTCCTCTTCGACTAATCCTTCAAACATTTTATCTGTCCAGTAGAAATCATCTTCTTTAATTTCGTAGTAATCATCATGAACGAATGTAATTGTTGCAATATTTTTCTTTATCATTTCATCAAGTACGCAGTAGCCGTCATACAGTTCCGATGATGTTAAGTCACTTCTGACTTTCACTCTATCTCCAACTTTATATTTCATCATTCTTTTTCCTTCCTTTATTATCTTGCGTTTTTTCATTTTCATCTTCCAACAGTTCAGGATTGTCAAATATGTTGCCTACAGTATGGAAACCATCTAAATCCGCCCAATATCCCAAGTCTTTTCTGAGAAACTTAATATTGTTCCACTTAATTGCGAAGCATCCGTTTTCATACACAACTGTTCCCTTATACCATCCAACCTGAACAATATCTCCCTCAAAGATTTTCTTTCCGATCTTGTCGGTCAGCCCTGTGTACTGGCAAACTGTATTCGGGTCAACATCACAAAACCCAATACCTTCAATATCCCATTCGTCACAAGCCATTCCATTATACTCGGCAATCACCAAATCACCGACAAAAACGTGCCTAGGTTTTTGATAACCATCGTCAAACAAATATCCATCTACCCATTCACCATTATCGACACGTTTCCCTCTAAAAAGTATTTCTCTATTCATAATCTTCTACTGTCTCCATTTTTTTCAGATCCTCAATAAATCAAGATTCATTAATTATCTTTCATGAATTTCTCTAGATTTAAACACATACACTTAATTAAGATACTTTATGCTTCCATATAATTAAATTTGACAATATCCATAGAATCATCCATCCCTTTTTGACTAAGCAGATCGAGAAGATTAGTTCCAAAATGATCATCTTGAATGAAAATCTGTTTTACACCATATCTGGAACACATTTCTATAATAATATCTGCTGCAGCGTCTGTTTTAGAACACCATTTTGAATATACGATTTCAGCTTGCGGTGCAGACACTGCAATTTGAATATTATTTTTATTCATATTAACATAAAGTGTATTATCCATATTTGTGCCAAGCTTTTTACGATTTTCAATGCGTTTCAACCTTTCGCGCTCTTTTGGCGAAATTTCATCATCAATAATTATATCTTCTAAATCTAATAAACATTGTTTAAACCATCTAGAATCATCTCCCGCTGCTGGATTATATGTTTGCAATTTCTGAATAATCTCTAATGCTTTATTTTCTAATTCTTTATTCATCTTTTAGTTTCTTCCTTTCAATTTTTCTATAATATGTGGGTATGGATTTTCACCATACATAGCTACTCACACCCTTCTGCCTAATCAGACCCAGTATCATCAGCTATTTCACTGTTTCAGATACCGACGGAATTGAACCGTTAGAGCAACCTATCTGTCATTAGCGTCTACATATTCCGCCACCACACATTATTTATTTTAATTCATAACATGAACAAAATATTCTTGGTAAATACTCGACAAACCAATCTTCTATAATTTTATCTTTCACTTTGCATACATAGTAGTCTGGTGTATACATGTCCTTTGGCATTACAAGCACATTATATTTACAGTATTTACATCGTCTATGTCTTTTTCTATAGTCAACAATTTTCTTTTCCATAACGATATCTCATTCTTTCGTCAATTTTCTTCCGCACCATGGACAATAATTGATATATTCTTTATCATGAAAAAACCATCATCATAACTATCACATACCATCGTTTCGATATCCAAATAATATTCATTAGTCAGTGGATCGATAAAAATTCGATTATCATCAGATTCATAGTTACAATATCTGCACATTACATAATCACTTCCTTATAATAGTCTAATAATTTGTTCATATAAGCAAATATCTTTGTCATTAATAGCTTTATTAATATGCATATGCCCAAACAAATGTCTTTTATATTTTGTCGTAACTTTTATATCTTCTAGATAATTTGTAAGGACATCTGGTTCATATAAATTATTACCACTCATAAGATATAATTCTGACGTCGAAGGACTGTGGGTGATAATAAAATCGACCATATTGTTATTCTCTTTTAATACATTGATTCCATGCTGCATTTCCTCATCAGTTGGCAATTCCTCTTCCCACCAAGATAAATCCTTAACACGATACATATATTTACCTTGTTTATCAAGTTTCTTTGCTTTTTCCTGCCAATTAGAATCATTGTAATCAAGAATGCCATCTTGAATATCATGGCTGCTTGCCCCACCAAAAGCGAAGAACTTTGTTTCATCAATTGTAAATACTTCTCCCCGTATAAGATGTAATACATGGGTTCTTATCTCATGTACTTTGCCACCATGCCATTCTTTTATAGGATAAGTTGAAAGTCTTTTGTGATTTTCATGATTCCCATCTACAAATACTGTTGTAAACGGTTTTTTGTTAAGCCAATCTAACCAGTACTTTTCTTGTTTACTTTCCTTATCTCTATTCCAAACAAGACCGAAATCTCCAAGAATAATAACTACATTTTCATCTTTGTTATTAAAAAAATCCTTTTGTTCGTAGAAACTATTTTTACTTAACCTGGTGGGATCTCCATGTATATCACCAGTCACATATACTGCCATAGCTCATCAGCCTTCCATCTTTTATCATCCTGACAAATTATTCTTTATCTTCTCTTGCTCTCCATGCTTCCAGAACTGTCAATAATCTTTGTCCTTTTTTAGTTAACCAGCATCCACCAATACTACTCCCATGTGTTGTAAAATCTTTGTCATCAAGAATATACATCATGAATTGTAACAGACCATATTGAATGTCGTTATTATAATCAAGCAAAAGATCATTTTTGTATCTATCAATAACCTCCTGATAATCAATTTTTGATATTACAAATTCGTTTCGTATATTTAGATATCTTCTTATCGTCTCATATGTAAATTCTGGATTTCCACATCCGCATAGACCCAATTCTTCGTGCATGTAAAAATCTAGCAGTGGATCGATAAGACTTTCTTCGTACCATTCTTCTCTACATCCCTTTATGACATCGTTGTTATATGCGATATTAGATTCTGGATAATTGTCTACAATATATTCCGCTATTTCACTTAACTTCATATTTTTATTCTCCTACCACGCAATCTTATATTCTGTTTCGTTATACTGTGTTGAAGATGTAATTTTGTATCCTAGTTCTTTCAGGTAAGCAATTGTGGCTGATGAAATGTTAGTTTCATCAATCCAACAACTGTACTCACCCTTACGCATTGCTGACTCGATTTCAGGCATAATAGACGCTAATTCAGCATCTATTTGCTCTTTGTATGCTTTGTTCGAGATATTTCTTGCTTCTTGTGCTGTAAACATATATTCTCCTATTTAAATAAATTCTTTAAGTAATATTCAAAGTATCCTCTGATAAATAATCCAGAATATTTATTGTCTGGCATAAAGAAGATTGGAATATTGTACTTAAACCATATAGAATGCAGCGAAGCCCAAAATGATTTCTTATTATATTGAGTATCATAATTCCCAGATGCAATATCGGCATAAGAACCATTTTCAATCAACAGTACTTTATTCTCTGGTGCCAAACATAGTTCCTTCTCAAATCTATCTCTGCCATTTGTCAAATTACCACTAATTTCTTCCAGACTGCCCTTGCGCTCCACGACAATCTTTTTATCAAAGTATAATGGTCTTGGAATAGAAAGCTTTTCATTCTGTTCGAGCATAAAACTATAATCACCATATGCCAATGCTTTCTTTTTATATTTGATGTCTTTTCTATCGAAATAATCAGTGATGTGAGAGAACGATTTTTCCCTCGTATCGATCAGAATAACGATGGAGGAGATTAGTTCCTCCATCTCTTTATCTGTATATTTGTAATTGCTAAATATCTTGAACCACCTCCTCTACATTATTTTTTACTGTGAATTTTCCAAGCCAAAATTCGAATTTATCCGGAACTTCCTTATATATTTTCTTTCCTGTTTTGGGATCGACCTCGCCCGTTGGTTCTTTTTTATTTTTCTTTTCCAGGGAAATTATGTATAGAATTGAACCAAGTTCGAATGGATTACGACTATATTGACTTGTCCACATTTTGACTGTTCGTGTTTTACCGCTATAGATTTCAAATAACTTAACATTCACAATAGATTTTTTGATGTCTAATTCAGAAACATAATATAAACGTCTATTCACTTCTGGATCTGAACCACTCACAATTCCAATAATTTCCCTCTGATTGTCAAGTCTTTCTTTTAAAGTTACTTTTTTGTATGGTATTTTAGAAATTAATTCACATAAGACTTTTTCAGAATCAAGTTTATTAAACTGTTTTGCTGTCTCATTTCCATATTGAGCAAGTATAACAAATGAGATATTATTTTTCTCTGCCTTATCCTTTGAAATTTGTTTTGCACCTTTTAACAAATCATATAATTTTGCAGTCTCAAGCAATGTATTCACATCACCATACTTCTTAAAATAATTAATTCTAATAAGTTTATTGACTATAGTTTTATTGATTGAATTTAGAAACAGCACATCAAGTACATCAGTAAATGTTTTATATTCCGATGTTCCCAATTCATAAAGAGTGTTAACGACTCCTTCACCAAACCCTTTTACACTTGATAAATTAGGATATATAATCATATTCTTTTCGTTGATTGTAACTTTTCTATTGTCTGCTCCAAATTCATAATCTCCTAGTTTATATCCCCAAAATTTAATTGCTTCTTTCACAAGAGCATCAATTTTATCTTTTTTATTCTTCTCTTGATAATGATTAATTGCTACTTCATAAAAAATCTTAGTATGATGAGCTTTAAACCATGCTTGATAAGCAGAATCACCACCCATGCTATAAGCATGAGGAGAGTTGAAGGCGTACAGGCCAGAAGACTCGATTACATTCCAAACATTATTAAAATTATCTGTTTTACCAATCTCTTTTTCCCAACCTTTAATTAATCGCTCTTGTAATTCTTTTAACATTTCAGGATGCAGCCTATATTTTTTCTTTGAAATATTTTTAATAACACCATATGTTTCTGTCATCTTTAATTGTAAGAAGGATAGTACTTTCATAATTGATTCCTGATAAAGCATGAAATGAGCTGTATCAGACAACAAATCATCAATCTTTTTTTCTCCAGTTGTATATGGTTCACGATTTAAAAAAGTACTAAGTAGTGAAGCAAAGCCTGGTCGAATTGCTGCAATAAAACTACTTAATTCTGCAAGGTTCTGCGGTTTATATTTTTTTACTCGATTGGTAGTAGCTTCTTTTTCGCATTGATTTATACAACACGTAATGCCATTTGCATAAATGTCCCATGTCTTTTCATCTCCATCAATCATATGTCTCAGTTCTTCAAACGTAGGAACTTCCTTGCCAATACTATGAAAAAATTTATACGTAAGATATACACTATCTACAATAAGAAAATCTTCTTTTACATACCCAAATTCATCAAGATAACCACCTTCAATAGCAGCGCATATAGTTCTTTTCCCAGTCGATTCTGAAACAGCACTAATTAACCCTACTTCTCTTCGAATGTCTCCGTCAAAAATGAAATGTCCACAAGCATGTACTTTTAAATTGATTGTGATTCCCTGATATTCATTGCTTTGTTTAAATAAGTCTAAATACTCTTCTGGAATATAATCTTCAACATGAATATCTTCTTTTTCGTCATCATCCGCATATTTCAATGCTTTATTATATTCATCCAGATATTTAGAGATTTGATTTGCATCTTCTGGGCGTACATCATTTGCTCCCGCATATAACTGCCATGCAGCTTTTTCTTTTAATTTTTCTATCGCCATTAATGGATAACATCCATGCTCACCGAGTAATTTTCTCGCTGCTCTTACAAAAGGCTCTTGTGTGGCAACGTTCATGTCAATATCAGGCATTTGTCCTGCAAGAACACGTTCTTTCGTTAAAAATCGTTCCGGATAAATTGGAATGTCGGCGTTAAAACGGTCTACAGTAGTAAGTCCCAACAGTTTGTTTGTAATAAATGATGCAGCACTACCTCTTGAGGTAGTAGTTAAAATTCCTCCTTCGTTATTAACTGCATCATCTATAATTGATTTGCTCGTCAAAAAGTAATCGACTACGCCAGCTTCCATAACCTGTTTTGCTTCATAACGAATGCCATCAGCTTTTTCTTTAGACTTATCCTTTTCTTTTGCATAAGCCCTATTTAAAATATCTTTATAAATTTTGCATTTTTCTTTATAGGTTTTATCTTTATAAACACTTGGTATTTTAAATTTTCTATCTAAAACAATTACTTCGCATTCTGATACAAAAACATTGGTGTTCATAATCGCTCTAAATATTTCCTCTTTATTTAGAACTCCCTGTTCTATAAACCTTTTTATAACCGTCTGAGTATCTGGATAATCAAGATACCATCCCTTTTCGTCTGGATAATTGATGTTCTTATATTTTAGAATCTGATCACGTTTAATAGAATTTTCTTCTTTAACATAATGACTATCAAGGCCACAGATGATCTGAATATTATGTTCTTTTGCAATTTTCAATATTCTTTTATTGAGTTCTTTTTGCTTATCGGTATTGTGATATTGAACTTCAAGAAAAAAATTATCTCCAAAATACTTATGGACTTTCAGCCAAACTTCTTCAGCATCTTCATAATTCCACCCTGCTAAACATGCAGATGTAACAATTACGTTGTCTTTTGGGATATTAAATAATAGTTCTAAATCAATGCGCGGTTTATAATAATATCCATCAATGTTTGCCATAGATAAAACAAAATTAATATCACGACGCCCCTCTGCATTTTTTGCTGCTATGATCATATGACAATTTGCTCGGTCTTTTTCTTTTCTATCTTTTACCCAGTAAACTTCCGAAGAATGAATATATTTAAGATGTTCTTTTTCAGCAACTTTATATACTTGAAATTGATTCCCCTGTGATCCATGCTCTCCTGAGTATAAACACTTTGCACCAAATTCATGTATTCTTTCCGCATATGTTTCTATAGATTCCGCACAGTCCGGTGTTGATGTGTTACTAAAATCTTTGTGACAATGATAGTTCTCTAAATATAAATTCTTTTCATATTCTTCTGGTGAATAAGGGAATTCAAATGTCAATGTAGGAATAATTTTTTTTATCAACTCAATATTAGAAATTTTAATCCACCTCCGAAAGTACATCGCATACTGCTTTTAGTACAAATTTTCTACCTAAAAATCCACTATCCAGACTACATACGGCTTCGAATTCATCATTCATAGTGCTATGATCCTCCATATCATCAAATGAACCGTCGAAGTTCCATTTGATAATCTGCAAGTAATCATTCGGTTTTAGAACTAAATGCTTATAATCACTCATCTGACCAATTTCGTAATCACAAATATTATCCATATAAGCTCTTACTGGTTTAAAATTTGTGCCAGAAATACGATCAATCTTTTTGATATTCTCTACTAATCGTCTGGTAATATCTTCGACATCAATTTGAATATCAATGTCAATTGTTGGTTCTTTAAACTCTGGAAGGTTTGTCTCGACATAAGACAAGAAATTGTTAAGATCTGATTTTTTGATTTGAATACCCGATGCAAGTTCATGCCCATCGGCTTTTGCATAACCACTATCATTGCAGATTTTTCGGAAATCATCAACACCTACGGCTCTCATAGAACCTGTATATTTTGATCCGACATCTTTCAACACTAAGATCGGCTTTTGATACTTTTCTAGTAGCTTATTTCCTAATAAACCAGCAATACCATATTGTGTATCAATATATACAGTGATTACCTTTTGATCCTTTTGTTTCTCACATTGTTCATAAACATTCGGTAGTAAACGCTCCACTTCTTGATTTTGTTCTTCCTTACATTTCTTTAATGCTTTTACATAGGCAAGCACTTGTTTGTTATTATCTTCTAGAAATGCATTCATAGCAGTTTCATTTTCACCCATACGGTTCGCCGCATTTACAATTGGAGCAACACTAAATGCAATTGCCGTACTGTTGAATTCAAATCCGCCGACAATCTTCTTAACTGCTGGATTATAAATCTTCTCAAGTCCTTTCGATACAATATAACGGTTTTCCATAACTGTCATATCCATCATATCTCCAACTAGACCACATGCCGCAAGATCTACCAATTCATCTGCATAATCTGTAAGAAATTGTTTATCCAAATATTTACAAAATTTCCATACAACTCCTGCTCCAGATAATTGTGGGTTGCAATAATCTCTTTGAGAAGAAATAAGAATTATATATTTATCATATGGAATTTCCCGTTTAATTGCATGATGATCTAAAATAAGCACATCGATTCCTGCTTCTGACAATTCTTTATACTGAATTTCGTCTTCGTCTAAACTATCTACAATAATCAATAAATCTAAAGATGCAAACTGCTGTAAATTTTGTCCTTTTAATCCATGCTGTTTACCATTATCAATATATGTAAAAATGTCGTCTGTGAAATGTCTCAAATATCGCGTCATAATCGTTCCTGAAGTGATTCCATCAGTATCTGTATCAAACAAAATACCAATGTTTTCGTTTTCTTCAATTGCCCGATTAATACGTATGTATGCTTCATCAATTCTATATAAAGAATCTAGTGGAAGCAAATCTTCTTCTGTTGGATTTAAAAAATGTTCCGCATCTTGAATTCCTCTTTTTTGAAGAATCGTATTAAACACTTCATCCTCATACATTCCCCTACAATCGTTTAAAATATTATAATTCTTCTTCGTCCTTATCATCTCCCAGTATTAAAATTTCGTTGTTTATGATATACTCAAATTTTTCTTTACCCATATCGGTTGCAGAAACCTTTGGAGCATAATATGATTTTGTCCAGTCCCAATATCCAATTTCAAATTCTGCAAACTTAGAATAATGACGTAAAACTTCTACGTTTCTCTTTATATTGTCTAATTCATATCCTTGGTCATGAAGAAAAATCACCTTTGTTGGATGTAATTCCACCAGCAATCGTGCTTGTTGTACACTTAAGCTTCCACTCATAAGTGCTACCGCATTCCTATATCCATACGAATAACATTGCATGACAAATTTTTCTGCTTCTCCTACAAAAACAGTATTTTCAACAAGATATTGATAATTTTGAGTATAACCAAATAATGTAGTGCTGCAGCGCCCAGGATAAGAATAAAAATATTTCAGCGCACCATCTGAAGTCTCATAATTGAAACGTTCCTTAACCCCAATAAGCTGTCCATATTCATTTCTGATGGGAATAACAATTCCTTGTGATTCGACGTCATATCTTATTCCAAAATACTGCTGTGCATCTAACGATATATGATCTTTCAAAAATCGAATATTTGGATAGAATTGAAATTCATCTAATATTTTTTCGTCATATATTTTCGATTGAATAGTGTTTCTTTGTCTGATCTTTTCATAAAATCCTCCAAAGATTCCTTTTTTCTGAAAGTGTCCAATATAATCTTGTATATGTAACACATTTTTTATTTCATTTAAGACATCTACAAATTCTACTTTTCTTTGATTGGTGATATATGAAAAGATATCAGTTTGAATATTTCGAGCATAATCATGTACGTACAGCCAATTATTATTTTCAAGCTTAATTACAATACTTTTTTTCGAAGATTCTTCATCTCGCCCAAATTGCATGTATGTAGGTCGAATGACTATATTACAGTATCCAAAATGTTCTAATACATCTTTTAGTTTTTCTGGATTATTTAATAGCTCTTTTTTAATATCTTCTAACATATATCACCACCAAGTTATTTTTTATCTTATTTCTCCGTGTTTTGGACGGCATTGTGCCACTTCTCTGAAGATAGAATGATCGCCTGAAAACTTTAAAAGATACGCAATACCAGTATCACTGGAGTTATTACCATTCCGAGTTTTTTCTACAAATAACATTCTCCATACTGCATTTGGATCTGCTTTATATTCCTCTTCAATCCATTTATCGTTAATCTTTTTCAGTCTAAATGGATGGCAATAATATTTACTTTTTTCATCAAGTTCTTCAGCATAAACAGTTCGCATAAGGAACAAATTCTCAAGAATTTCTTTCGTCTGCTTGGCATTACTAAGGCAACTGGCATCCAGGAATAATTTTCCTTTCATATATTCTGCCAACTGAACTGATGCCAACATGATTAAATTATATTTTTTTGCCAACTTATCTAACTCTCTACTGTCTCTAACTAAAGACAAATCTTGTCTGGAGGATGAAAAATCGCTCTCCTGGATTTTAAACGTATCGTATAGAACTGTATCATATCCAAATTTAAGAACATTCTCGCGTACTTTCTTTTTAATAACAGCCATGTCTGCATCGTTCATAGCAATGAACTTTACGCGACCCTTATAATTCTTTCTCCAGAATGCTTGCACATCTTTTAATTGCTCACGACTTTCCTTGTTTATATCACCCACAGACATTTTCTTTTTCGTGAGTTTAAAATATCTGTTCCTCTTGCCAAGGAGCCAAACCATAAATTTAATTTTAAATTTTTTAATATTTTCTTCGTTGGAAATAATAAGAATTTTCCGATCATAATATAGAAGAGCCATGAGAACTGTAATCCACCAAGTGGATTTTCCTGCGCTACTGAATCCTCCCATCATTGTGAGAGTTCCTTCTAACAATCCCATTATTTGCCTAGATAAAAAAGGAAAACAATTAATTTCTTCTCCGTTTTTATCATATCCTGCTATATCAAAAGGTACACCATTTTCTTCACCTTCTGCACATGATTCAATAAATTCGTCATCGAAATCTATTTCTTCTTCTTCCAGGATCTTGCTCGAATATCCGGTACCATAAGTGCTTATTCTTGCCTCATACCAATCCGTTACCTCTTCAGCAGTCATCTTTCGAAATAATTTAATAGGAATAACTTTCTTATCCTTGATATTAATCTCTTTTAAAAGATTAAATCCATCATCGCACATGCGAAGCATAACATTTTCTCGATACAAGATATCAATGTATGTATCAAAATTCTGTGTATTGATAATGTCCATCTGATGCTGAATTGAATCCCATCCACCACAATCCTCATATCGATCAATGACTTCTTGTTTTGAATTTGACAGAATAGTTATTTCATCAAGAGAGTAGAATCCTTTTTTTCGTAAATCTTTCAGTAATGAAAAATAAAACCGACCATCAACAGTGATAAAATCGTCCTTTTCGAATGTCGTATCATCCAAAAGAAGCATATCCTTAAAGAAACAGCTTATAACGTTTCCTTCATATTCGATTCGTCCTTTTAATAGCTGCGCAGGATACTTTTCTTTGACACCTGTAATAAATTCAGCTATATTACTCACCTACCTGTTCTTCAATATCAGATAAACTTCTTTTCTTCTGTCGTCGTTTATAATGACCATCCGGCATATCAACCTTCACCTGTTTAGGTGTTTCTTTTTCTTTTGCTTTAAAATCTGCAATACCGTTTTTGATAATTGCAGAAAAATATCTGATTTTAGCGTATTCACTCGAATAGTCTCTTTGCTGAATGACAGATGTCATGTAATCTTTATTCTCTTCTAAATATGCTAAAATCCGATCATAAGAATAAGATCCAAGTATAAAACTTAACTCTTTGAATAATGCAGTATTAATTACTTTATAACCAAAAATCTCATTAATACACTCGTATGTATCGTCTCTTATTTTTCTGTCATGCAATACAGTTAGATATTCTGCTTCATTGCAGTAGTAGATGTTTTTACCATCCACTACCACTTTGAAAGCATCTTTTCTATCTATCTTGTTATCGCAATATCTGCATTTAACAAGCATATCTGATACTCCTTAGTTCATCATATCGTAAATTCGTTTCAGTCCATCTTCATCTACATCATTGAGTTTTCCATATTCCGCAATGACTTTTCTGACGCTTGCTTTCTTATCTTTATCCGTACATTCTTTGAACATTGTGCGAATTACGGCAGCGAGATCTTCTGGATAATCAGATGTTTCTACTACGGTTTCTTCTGGTTCCACTGTCTCTTCTACTGGAATATCATCAATATCCTCATCTTCTTCAATCGGTTCCAGATCAGGTTCTACTTTCGCAATAGACTCCGCTTTGTTTACAGTAACTTCTACCGATTTTTTCTTCTTCGAATTTTTAATTGCGTCTTTTAATGCTCTCAACAGTTCATTCGCATCCAGTGGAATTTCTGGTTCAATCTCAGATAATCTACTCTTGCTGTCGATGCTATAATTGTCATCTCTGAATACAATTTTTCGTTTTTCATCTTTAATTTTGCTCATCTTAATTTCTTGTTTTGTAACAATATTTTTACGACCTGTTCCCTCCAGATTAATAGTTCTATCAATACAAGCAATACCAATAACATGGAATTTCGTTTTAAATCCTTCAAAAATTCTTTGAGAAATATCAGTCGAAAGGACAGAATATTCCTCCTGAGTTAACGGATCGACCTTATTTCTCATTTTTACATGTCCAGTAAACCAAGTATTCACGCCAACCTTTTTAAGTTCCCATACTCTATCAAGAGCTAATTCTACAAGTTTGTCGTCTGCTTTCCCAAATCCAGACCATGCAGCATTCATTGTTTTTGCAGGTTCAAAACCTTTTTTCCCCATATTTTCTGTATTCCACAGTTTAATTACGTAAGGACACATAATCTCTACAAACTGATCCAGTGTATCAATCACAAGGATTTTTAGATCTGGATAATCTGTTTTCTTATTTCTAATAATATCTTTTGTTACATCATCAAACTTTTTCCAATCTTCACATGTCTCGTATGTATAACCTTCAAGAGCCTCCATTCCCTGTTCTTTACCCATATCAAGAATCATATATCCATCTGGGCCAAACTCTGTTTCACACGCTTTGGCAATAGTTGAAGTCTTTCCAATTCCTGCTTCACCAAGTAAACAAATTGTAAAGTCGTTTAAATTTTCGCTAATTGTACTTCTTTTACCGTATTTTCCCATTTTCAAAATCTCCTTTTATTTTAAATTCATCCGCAATTTTTATTGAATTATCATAAGACCACTCTCGACACAATTTTTCTTCAGCTTCTTTCCTTGCTTTAATTGCATCCTCTTTTTCAACGTAAGATCCAAGTTCATAACGTAAGCCGTTTCTTATTAACACCGATCGCCATTTCCCAGTGTCTTTTCTATAACTAACACCTTTGCATTTGGATGTATTATTTTTTGCTAACTTTGCATTAGATTGATTATTAAATCTATTAGCCTTTCTTAAGTTGATTTTTCTATTATCCGAAACATTATGATTAATATGGTCTATCTCGATTCGTGAATCATCTTCATTCATAATCAATCTATGTTGTTTTATGCCGTTTCTATCTACGACATAGCCATCTTTATCATACATCCAACAATAATTTTTGATCTTTTCATAATCTTCTAAGTCAAAATAAAATAGTTCGTTCTTTGATGTATAACCAATTCCATAATCATTGGTTAAATCGTATTTGTTATATTTCTTTTTTGTTAAATGATTACGAACAATAATCGCTTCTCTATTCAAACATCCGCAGGATCTTGTATGGCCATTCCTCAAACTGTAACCCCTTACTTTAACATTCTTGGTTCCACAATCGCAATCACATAACCAATAAATAATTTTTTGACCATCTTCTAAAGGAAGCTTACTTTTTGCAGTAAGCCTCCCGAATTTTTGTCCCGTCAGATCAATAAACTTACCCATTATAATTCATCATCATCGTCAAAAAGATCCTCAGTTCCTTCTGGCAGTTCTTGCTCGATACTATGAATCACCATGTCGTCTGCAGTGTACACCGTGTCCTGGCGGCCTTTCGTGAACCCTCTGGCTGGTTTTACAAACTGATACTCCTTGATTCTGTCACCATAAACTCCTTTGCTATATTCAGCACGGATATCATCCATAGTGATAAGTCCACAATCAAGGTCATTTTTCTGCTCATCGGTCAACATATCTTCTGTAATTTCAATTCTCTGTGCGCCATTCAGCATATTAACAATTACACCATATTCCTTAAAACCATCATCCTCGACGATAAATTTATGTTTAATTGCTTCGATTCTTTTCTTAGCTTTTTCATCTGCATCTTCTGCTACTACTGGGATTGCGACCGTAACCGGCACTGGAATATTTGCTTTTCTATTGTTGTCATACTCCATCATGTAACCATTAACATAATATTTGCCCTTTTCTTCAACGCTCATATCATCAAAGCTTTCGGAATTGAATAGAATATTAAATGTTGCTGTCGAAGATTCTTCTGCATCTTCTGCTGCTAGATAAATTCTATTTGGCATATAAGATTCATAAACAGTTCCTTTATTGTCGGAATACTGATATTCTCCATTTCCTCGAATAAAGAATTTTTTATCAGCATATTTTCCACTGTCAATTACTTTCTTAATGAAATCGATATAATCCCATTCAGAAATAAACTCATGACGTTTTTTAATACTTTTCTCAAGCGCGTCGGATACCTCATCTGAAGATGTCAGTCCAACTTCTTTTAGTTCTTCATCCGTTAGCTCACTACCCTCATGAAGCTTATCTGCCATATTCTGCAGTTTGTATCTTCGTCCCGGTTTTTCAAGATCAAAGATGAATTTTTTAAATTCAGCAACTTCTGCTAGTTTTGGAGAAGTCAGACGTTCTTTAAACGGAATCTGAATACTTTCGCCTTTAGTTTTTTTACCATTTTCATCTGTACCACCTTTGCTGAAGGTATATACAAATCCGTGTTCATCACCGAAAGCTCCTGCATTTACAGTAAGCATATGACGATTGTCTCCGCATGTCGCATTGAAAAGAAGTTGTTTTCTCACCCAACCAGATTCATACTTATTTTCCGAATATGGATGAAATTTTTCTGTATCTTTTCCAATACTTAGTTTTCCTGTCATTTCAAAATTCATTAATTTTTGTCCTCCTAAAATTAAAATTTATATTATTGTTAAATAAAACAATCTATTTTAACGCCCAATACATGGACGGAACACAGAATTAAATCTATGTTTAACTATGTAAACAGTGATTCAGGGCGCACAAACCCAAGGTATGCTGTTAGCCACCCAATTTTATATTCTCTATTGAATTATTTATTTTTTTGGGATTTTTTGACTTGATTAAGTCGGATTTGCTATTCGATATGCTAATCTTTTATTTGTAAATATTTCTTCTCCATTATCTTTTAGTTTTGTTATGTTACAAGACAAATGCATTTCATCATATTTTAGATTCGAAATTTTACAATTAGATTGTATACTGTTACCTTTCATAACTTTTGACTTGAAGAAAACTGCTTTACCATCATAATTCTTATATGCTTCACAATATTCATTCCAACTGTCTGTTTCAACTATTCTTGATTGATGATCTCGAATCATATTATTTTCATCAATAATTAGATTTGTTTCAATTACTTCTATGTATATCATCTCATTCTATATATTCTCTACAATCTAATAATTTATTTATTAACCATAACACTTCCATCAGAATTTAATCTTGGAGTCATACCACCCATTCCAGAATATCCTTCCTGATGTGAATAAACCCAATAATGAACCCCAGTATCAGGATCAACGAATTCATAAATATCATTATTATAGATTTTTGGAGTCGTTCCACTAAGATCCGTTGTAGTTCCTTTCACACATCCTGTCAGTGAAAATAATAGCATTGATGTTATTCCAAATAACACAAATTTCTTCTTCATCTTTTACATATTCTCCATCTTATTCTTTATTATGCTTCAAAATTGAATCCATCAGATGTGATTTTTGTATTGCTGATTTTCTGATAGATATCCACATATATTTCATCTTTGTCTCTATTATAAGTTACTTCTGCATACTTATTTACTCTCTGCTCTTAGAATCCCATTTAACAAAATCCTCTAAATCATACTCGCCAGATTCTTCTTCGTTGATCTCAGGAACAAATACATTATAATTACCTTCGTTACGATCATGTTCAATTATCTGCCGCAGCATCTCATACATATTTGTAATTCCTAACTGATATGTTCTCTTTTCACCATCAGTCATTCCATCGCAAACTTCATCATTCTTACTCTCTAAAAGATCCTTATACTTTTCTAAGCTTTCTACGATTAATAAAAATTGTTCGTTCATTTATTCATTCTCCTTTAACTCTTGAAATATTTTAGTTTTCTGTTATAATACCCATACAGGTTATAGCAGCCAAGTTCCACCGCATACTGACTCAACAGCACGGCTATTCCTGGAGTTTTTTTAAATAACTCATGCGGAAGCACAATTGTAAGTTGTGCGACAAGAATAAGTGAAAACATTTCTGGCCCGTTCTGGGCAAATACTTTTCCTGTTTTGAAAAATATCTTACAGGAAGGAGGGTAGAATTTAGATTGTACAACGCTATAATTTTATGTGCAATCATTGGTATAGTACTTTACCACATAACCAAAATCGTCACAGTGTATCTGATTTGTAAAAATCCGAAGCTGTCTGATGAAAAAGTAAAGCACTTAACCAATATGGTTTCAAAACCACATGATTTATCATTTCTAAAAGATCTGATGAAACGTTCATAACTTCATATCCGCCTATGTATTTACATTAGTCTTGTATTCATTTATTCTCCTTTTATTATTCATCAGGTCGAATTTTGTGTCCAACCACAGGTTCGACCTGTTTTATTTTTTGTACTTCCACATGAGATTATTTTCTCATTCCTCTAAAAATGTATGTGTAATAGATATGAATCCATATGCTTTTTTGATTGAGTTTTCGTCTAATACATATCTTTCACCTGCCATTCTCATTTCTTCATTAAGACTATTAACAGAAAATATCAGCTTTTCTTTTGCTACTTCCTTATTCTCTGCACAAACAACGATTTTTTTAATTAACGGACTTTTCTTCCATTTACCGTCAAAGTCATGCCATTCCCTGTTCGCAATTCCCGTGTAAAAATCTATTGCCGCTGCATCTTCTTCCTCTTCATCGCATTCTCCATACTCACATGTATCACATGTAGAAAGATATTTTCCATGTTCTTTGCAACATTCTGGTCTATTATCTTCGTTATAACGTGTGATAAAATCATAAACTGACTCTTCAAGTTTAATTATTTTGTCAAATTTTATTCTATCTTTTTCGGATAACTTATCCCACTTTTCTAAAAGCAAATCTGCATCTATTAATCTCATATTGCTGCTCCTTTTATACAAAATAAGTTTTATTTAATAACAATGCTTGGATAAACACCAACGCCACTATCATAAATTCTGTTTAATTCGTAAATTTCAACAATCCTGTACCATAAAAACGGTGAACCAATTTCTTTTTCTTGAAACAAATCCGGTAATCGTTCTTGTAATTCATCTGTTACAAATCCGCCGATTCCTAAAGTGTTGTCAATTTCAATTAACTCATCTAATGATACTGTTTCAATCTTTTTTGACTCATCTGAAGTATCAGGATCATAACAAAAATCTATTCGATCCTTCTCTAGCTCAATTACTCCAAATCGATTATGTTCAGTTCTTACTATCATCCCAGTTTTTAAGTCTGATTTTTTCAATGACGTCTCTCCTTTCATAAATTTATGAAGCAATTTCAAATCTGTATCAATTAATGCACATATAACAAGGCTTAATTTCTCACTTTTATATGTGTAAGATTTTTTAATTTGTGGATGAAATTAACTTTTCGTTGAGATTATAAACCCAATTCTTCGATTATAGGAAGAACCTTGTCTTTTAACTTAGGATATAATTTATCCAATGTTTCTCTAGCGTTCATTTGTTTATTCTGTGTTGTAAGTCTGGCACATTCCCAGTCTATAACCATTTGTACATAATCCGCATGTGTCCTTGCTCTCAAAGCATGATGCCTGGAATGCCCTCTATGTATCTTGTATACACGTTCGTAATCCATAATCATGTATAGGAATATTTTATCCAAATCATGCAAGTAACCACGAATTGTATTGTGCCCAAGTAATTGCCTTTCGATTATTCTGAATGCTTTTCTATGTTTTAATGTATATTTGATTTTATCTGTTTGCATTGTTTACCCCTTTCTTAAGTTTTAAATGGAGCTTGCATGACTTGAACATGCGACCGTCCAGTTATGAGCTGGATGCTCTCCCAACTGAGCTAAAGCTCCTGGTTGCACCATAAAGCGAAGCCATGCACGACCTCCAATGGATTAGTCTTTCATAATACCTTTTCGCTACATTTAGTTGCACAAAACATACGATTTTTGTGTTGCGATATTCTTTTACTTCCAACTAAACAAAGTTGCATACTTCATGATGCTAAATACTGACGGTGGGACTCGAACCCACATATCTGTGATCCTGGTGTTTGAAGCCAGTGCGTATGCCAATTCCGCCACGCCAGCATGTGTGCGATAGTTACTTCATCCGTTTAAGACATCTTCTAACGAGGATGCTGATCCAAACCCATCGCTTAAGTGATCAGTTTATTACAAGTGGAGGCTTGTATTGCGATACATGATAAGTTTTATGTCTTTCATGCTTGGACAATTATTTATTCTCTAACAAAAAATCACAGCTAACGTGATAAACAAGAAAATTAAAATGATTCCGCATGATACTCCAAAACTTACATCCTCTCCCCATCGTTTTTCAACATAAGTAATAATTTTATCATAAGATTTTGCGATAAATGTCATTCCAAATACAGACACAACTGCAATTGCGACAATTTCTAATACTAACGTTAAAAATAACATTAACCAATATTCATTCATATGTACATTCTCCTTCTAATACTGTCTAAAAGTAAAACCCTCACCACACTCAGTACAGACAACCGATCCAATTTCAACTTCTGCAAATTCTTGAAATTCATACTTGAATTGAACGTTTTTGCAATTAAATCTTTTATGTTTATTTACAACGTGCGAATCCATCCATAAATTAATTGTTGATTTTTCATCTTCTGAAATCGGAAATCCTCTCCGTAAATCTTCCTGCATAGCTTCGCATTTACTTTTCATCATTTGCAGTTCTGAGTCTTTATAAGATTCTTCCATTAATCTTTTATTCTCTTCTCGCAGTCGAGCAATTTCTTCGTCACGTTTTTTCAATCCATCTTCAACGTTTTTGACAATGTATGAAGTCTGATTTTCTTTATTTACAAGCTGATCTAGAATTTCGTTAATATTCTTACCCATGATCTTATTCTCCAATCTCTTCATTTAGCCATTTAACACAGTCGTTGATCGCATCAGACCTGTAAATAAATTTCTGTCCAGATGGTGACTCCCATACAAAAGATGATTCAAAAACAAAATAATTAGTTGGAATACCTGCTTTATCTTGTGTCTTTGTAACTAAATATTCCGCTAATCCATCGACCGGCATAATTCTCAACCTATCCAAATTTCGCATCCTTACACCTCCATATTCTCTCTTGTTGTATAGTGTTATTTCACTTAATACTCTGCATGGCTATTACACCATACAGAGTAAAATATATTATTTTTTCTTAGCTGCTTTTAATGAATCTAATTTCTTTTGAAGCTCTTCATCTTTCATCTTTTTATCCAGACGCTTCATCTGAACGTCAATGGAATTCTTGTAAGCGATTCTTGTACCGTCAGCCTGTTCTTTTGTTTTCTGAACGCCTTCACGAACCTTTTCAAGCATTCTATCTTCTTCTTGACTTGAAGCGCTTGTGGCAGATTGTAAAGATTTTACGGTTTCTGCAGCCTCGAGTGTGAATACTGCTTTATCCTTTTCTGCTTTTAAAGATTTAATTTCTTCCTGCAGAGCTGTTAAATTTTCTTTCTGTACATCTCTATTCTCTTTTAATTCTTTCAGAGTTGTCTTAATCGTTTCAATTTTGTCCGTGATTTCCTGCTGTCTTGCAAGATATACTTTTGCACCTTCGTCATCATTTCTATCAATACAGGATGCAACACTAAGATCCATCTGCATATTCTCTTTCTGCAACTGTCTTAATTGTGTTTCATAATTCTGGATTTTACCCTCGACCTGGGTATATAAAGAGTTTGTTTTGGTGTAAGTATCTTCCTTCTTCCAAATAATAGAATTATAGTAGGCTTTTGCTCCATCTGGCGTAGATGCATCATTGCCAATGATTTCATCTGCTGTTCCTGATGCTCTCATTTTTAGTCTCTTACCCGTTTTAGTTGTTGTAAAAAATACAACTGCCGCAATCACAAGAATTACGATAATCAATACTGTCATAGTTAATCCCTACCTTCGTCAATATCAAGTCCAAAGTTTTTAAATAGCTCTGTCATGCCTCCCATATATCCTGATCCAAGAGCCTGGAATTTGAATCCATCACCGTATCTATAAAGTCTACCCATCTCAACGGCATTGAGCTTTTCAAAATTCTCATTTTCAGAAAGATCATATTCCCACTTTGTTGTCGGATTGTCATAATCACAGATCATCATAGTTGCGTTATTAACCATTCCAAAATTCTGTAGTCTCTGTACAGCTCTGAAAATAGTAAGACAAATTGTAAAATCTGTTCTGTCTGACGGAAATGTATCTGCATGAACAATAAAATATTCATCATAATGATGTCCATCAAAAGTAATTCCCTGAGAATCGTCACCCGTAAGATTGTCTCCAGAATATTCTACCCACGGATATCCACTACCATCACCATATGTATTATAGTTTACAATATCTTTTGGATAAGCTACTTTTCGATCTGAATTTGTAAGAAATCCGTTAATATCAAAATCAATATCTGATTCACCTGCATAACGATTCTGATCCCAATTCACACCAATGAAAAAGTTTTTGATTGCAGTTCCATCTTCTTTTGTCATACTAATTTTCTGATTTTTGCTCATATTAATTACGTTTGCCATAATTATGTATTCTCCTTTTTTACTGTTTGTTATTTAGCCAATCTTTGTATGGTCTCAAAAGCTCTGTATATAGTTCTTCGTCAGTCATTCTGTTCATGTTTTTGACTGCGATAAATCCGGTATTATCGCATTTTCTACTCTTCATATTATCTAGAGATTTTAGATAACTAAAGCTTTCATTGCCAATTCCAACAAACTGTACAAACATATTGTAATTAGAAAGCTCTTTCACAATTTTATTTGTTTCGTCTGTATCCCAATTTTCACCATCTGTAATAAAAATGATAAATGCTGGAATTGTACTTGGCTCAATATCCTTATAATAGGAAACAATATCTTTCAAGACTGGAGCGTAATTAGTTCCACCCATACTCATATGAGAATTCATCATAATTTTTCGAACATAGTTCTTATAATTATCAATTGTCACTGGTTTCAAAGAATCAAAATCATTTGAAAATAGCCAAGATTCTAACTCCCCATTATCATCAAATTTAAGAGCGATTGGCAAAAGTCTTGTAATTACATCTTGTACAGATCCGTTTCTAAAAAGATTACTCATACTTCCAGAGTAGTCCATAGCGAGCGCAACCCTTGCTTGATGCTTGGTCATATCAATTTTGCTTGATTTCGACATATTAATTAGCACATTATTTAAATTTTCTGCTGACTTAGACATATCAATTACAACTTGCTGCGCTGTATTTTCTTCATGTACCACAGCGGATGTATTATCCGCCATAGTATTTGTTGTTGTAGTCTTTTTTCCAAAAAGTTTGTCAAATAGTCCCATGATTTTTATTCTCTCCTTTGATAAATAATTTTCGAATAACATCAACCACGATTACAGTGAGTGATAGTCCAATGATTGCGATCCACTGACTCATATTCATTGCTGTTGCCTGGATAAGTCCGCCGAGTGCATTACATAAAGCAATAGTTCCAAGTACAATACCTGCTGCAATATATACAAATGTTTTATTGTTTTTCAGTCCATTGAGCAAATTAATATGTTCTGTACGAATACCAAATCCATTGCATACAGACATGATGCAAAGCATTGCAAATCTTGCAGTCATAGCTTCGACATCTGTTGTAAATAATTTTGATACTGGTGAAAACATAAGAACTCCATATAGTACAATAAATGTTACTGTGCTAATAGTAATTCGTTTCTTTGCACCTCGAATAAACAATCCAGAACCCTTCTTAATTGGATTCTCTGTCATATATTCAGCTTTCGGAGGTTCGCCACCAAATGATAATGAATTAAGTGAGTCCATGATAATATTGATAATCAGAATCTGAACAGAAGCTAGTAATGCTCCGCCAGATAAAATAGGAAATAGAATACTTAAAACAAGAAGTGAAAAGTTAATTGGCAACTGAAACTCCAAAAACATCATGATATCGTGCATAAATGTTCTACCAAGTTCCACGCCTCTAATAATACTTGCGAAGTTATTGTCTGTTAGAATAATATCGGATGCTTCTTTTGCTACATCAGATCCAGCATTCATACCGAAACCTACATCAGCTCGTTTTAATGCTGGACTATCATTAACCCCGTCACCTGTCATAGCTACTGATCTACCAAGCTCCTGTGCTAATGTTACAAGTCTTAGTTTTGTATTAGGTGAGCATCTGGAAATTACTCGAAGTACAGGAATAATTTTCTTGACTTCATCGTCAGACATCGCTTCAAACTGTGCGTTTGTAAGGGCAAGATCACCTTCTTTATAAATGCCAGCTTCCGTAGCAACGGCTACTGCAGTTTCATGACAATCACCGGTAATCTCGATAACCTGAATTCCAGCTTCATGAGCGACCTGCACAGCCTTTGGAACCTCTTTTCTTACTGGGTCAATGACACCGATGATTCCGAGAAGTACCATGTTGTCTGGTAATGTATTCTCCACCAGCGGTGAATTAGAAAATGTAAGAGCGATACAACGCATAGACTTTTCAGTTAAAGCCTTAATTTTGTCATACAGCTTTTTCTTGTCATCCCCACCAAATGGAATGGCTTCTAAATCTAGCCAATGCGTACAATGCTCAATCAGTTTTTCAGGTGCTCCTTTATAATATGTAAACGATTCGCCCCAGTTATATTTGCTCTCAAAAGCAGAATATTTATTTTCACTACTAAAAGTTTGCTTCTGAACTAATGGATACTTTCCAAAAATATCTTCACATTCTTTTGGATTAACAAGACTTAAAACTGCTCTGTCAATGGAATTTCCACCTGTGATATTATTCTCTGAATCATATGTAGCACTGTTGTTTAAGCAAATATTATTTACAATATTTTTCCAAAGATCAGAACCATGATCTACTTCATTACCTTGTCCATCAATAATAGTTACAGGCGTCATAACACCAGTCGTAAGCGTCCCTGTTTTATCAGTACAAATAAGATCAACGTATGCTAACTCAGGAATCTTATTAGGATTTTTAGCAAGAATGTTGAACTGTTCCATTGTCTTAACATTCTGTTTTGTAACAAGCTTGATAATTAATGGAAGTCCTTCTGGAACAGCAGCTACAATGATTGTTAGAGCAACCGAAATGTTCTGTGCAATCTTTTGGATAACTTCTAGCACACCACCATTGATATATTCTCTTAATCCAATATACGCAATGTCCGTTACCATCAGTGCAATAAACGTGACGACTGCAGCAATCGTTCCATATCTCGAAATTGTATCACAAAGTTTATCGATCGCAATCTGAAGTGCTGTTTTAGGTGGCTCAAGTGTCTGCATTTTTACAAGTGTGTCACCATTTATGGTGTTTACGCCAACTTCTCCTACGATCATCTTTCCTTCGCCAGACAGAATCGTTGTTCCAGCAAATAAGCTATTTTGATTCGTAAAATCATCGGTGGATGTTGATTTTTTGTATACATAACCATTAATTGGAATTTTCTGACATTCTTTACTTTCTCCGTTGATAGCAGCATTGCTTACAGAAATTTTACCCTCAATAATATATCCATCCGCGTAAATTTCCTGTCCAGTTCCAATACAAACCACATCACCAACAACTAAATTATCTTTGTTGATTGTCTGAACTTGCCCATCTCTGATAACATCACAATACCTAGTTGATGTCTTTTCTCTTAGTTCTTGTGTTGATTTTTGAATACCAAGCGCCATTTTTACACCAATATATGTACATAATGAAATAACTAAAATCACCATGATTGGTTCTGAAAATGATGCCAATCCAAATACTGCAGCGAAAATCTCATATGCAGATAACGCTAATAACAGCATCAGCGTTTTATCACCAAAGATATTTTCAATCGCAAATTCATACCACTTTTTAAGTTTTGGTTCTGGTAGTTTGTTTGAGCCATATTTTTCCCGACTCATTTTTACTTGTTCGTTTGTTAGTCCTTTCAATTTTACACTCCTTTTCTATTTGTTTTAGAACATTTATAACAAAGCGGTTAAAAAAATAATAAACCGTTTGATATCTAATTATTCTCTACATATGCTCTCCAATATTGCTTATCTTTAATTTAATATCGTCAAGCTTCATATCGTTTTTTATACTATGTATATCTTTCCAAATATCATATCCAGATTCATTCTCACCACAGTAATAATGTTTCTCCCCATTAACTATTCTCCAATACTTCCTATTTGTTTTGTAGTAAACTCCATCTTTCTCGAATTCTTCTTTTGTGTACGAAGCAATTATTTTATCATTGATGGGAAAACTAATCTCTACGAAATCTATTCCATCAGCATTAATGCTGTCCATATACTCTAACAATTCTTTCATTTACTCATTCTCCATCTCATATGGTGTATATTCATAAGGTTTTCTGTATTCCAAAATCCTATATACCCTGTCAGAAAAATCATGCAGCCAAGTTTCTAAATCTGCATTGCATCCTCATGTATCTCACCTCGCCTTATCACATTCATGAAAATCTAAAAGCATCTGATATTTATATTCTCCAAACCTTTTCTTCCAACGTTCCTTAGATTTTTCTGTTGTCCAATTAAAAGGCATCATGTGATAGTTAATTAGAAAACATGCGTCAATAATGTCATAATGATAGATTTCGTTTAGAGTAGTTAAAGCAACATAACTTCCGATTGAATCATGACCAAGATAATGAGCAATGCTGAGTTCGTCAAACGTCTGACAATACAGTTTTCCAATATCATGAATCATTGATCCTATTTGGAAACTTATCGGATATTTTTTATCTCGGAATAATTCATATGTATTATTACTATGTTCGTACAAATTCATAGTATGGTGTGGATTCTTTTGATCAAAGTTGTCCATTTTTGAAAGAAAATCTGCTGCTATTTTTTTGTTTCCTTCATCAAAATTACATCTTTTAATCAAATCCCAACCCTATTCGTAAAATACAATCTGAAACTTTCGAAGTTGTTTATCCAATACTTCTTCTGGCACTGGATGTGGTCTATTCAGATTATTAGCCTTGCATTGCTCAAATGGTTTTGGAATCAAATAAGCAACCTTATGGCAATCAATTCCTTTTACATTCTCAAGAATTGCACGTCTTGATTTCATAGTAATGTTTGTAGCATCAGCAATCACATTAATATTATTCTCTAATGCCTCACGGATTCTTTTGTGAAATATTTTAAATACTTCTTCATTGTGATCCTGATTCTCATAATCGCCAGTTAATTCTTTTCTGACCGAATCTGATGATACAATAACTGTATTTTCATGTTCCTGTGCTAATTGCTTGGCAATGGTAGATTTCCCGCTTCCACTCAGCCCGCACATAACCCAAAGCGTAGGTTTATTCATCCAATTCTCCTATCCATTGTGTTTTAATAAATATTCTCGACTGACATTTTTAAAACTCTGCTGCCCGTCCTGAGATCTATAGACGTATCCTTCTCTTCTAACTTTTGGATTAATCTCACTATATCCATCAGCTTCTAGTTTCATTTCTTCCATTGTTTTAGGTAAATAATATTCTGTAGAAATAATCGGCACATGTAACAGATTATTACCATCACAAAAATCTGCCATCTCTTTCGTCCCTACACGATTGCCTTCAATAATAAGATTAAATACATATAACCTATTCTCTTTAGATTTATATGGATTACCCTGTACGCCTCCGACTCCTTCACCCTGTAGCACAACTCGATCATAATTGTTCTCAATTGCCAATTTTGTTAATACGCTTTCAATACCGTATTTATCAGCAAGCTCCCAATAAATATTAGAGTCGTGATAGCATTCCTGATTTTTATCTGCTTGTCTGACATTTCTGCTACAAACAATAAATTCGAATTTATCCTTACCTTTCTTCTGCCGGTCTATAGCGAATGTACAGGAAGTACCATCTAATTTTTCTGTCTTAATCCATGGATTTTTATTCTGCAAGTAAAAAGGAGCATTTTCAATTCTCGTTTCGTCGGTTTTAACAATCCATTTTGGAAACTCCTTTGGATTATCACGTTTCTTTCCAAGAAAGAAGAATAATAATTTCTTCCCCCACTCACGTTTCATTAACCATCTAAACCATTTTTTCTTTGCGAGATTTTTATGGCGAGCTGCCATAGATTTGAATTTTGCATTGTGATCAATAGAATTGCTTTTTCGTTTGACATCTTCTTCAGAAGAATATGTAATTTTTAGATCTTTGCTGACATCATCACCAATATTTTTTCCATCTAGTTCTGGAAATAGAGATAATGGAAGTGCTAATCCTTGACTAATTACTTTAAACTTTCCAAGTTTCATCGTCTTGACTTTGTATTTCTTGTTTGCCAGAAACTCGAAACGTTCATCATTTTCAGGACACTTGCTATCAATTTCAATATAAACTGCTAAATCACCAGTCTGAAACTCACCTTTCTTTGCTACACAAACCCACCCCAAAACTCCAATAAGTTCAATATTATCAGCTCCCTCTATCGGCTTAATCCACTCAATCTTTTCTACGTGTGCTAATGCTCTTTCTTTATTTTCCAAGTTCCTCTTACCTTAGTAAGTAGTGCGCACTTTATCCTATAGGAACTTTTCTATTTTTCCTTTCTTATTTAATCTTCTAATTTGTTACCTTTTGCTTCATTACAAGGCTTACACATTGTTTGATAGTTACTAATATCATCAATCCCACCTTTTGAACGTGGTAAAATATGATCTTTTGTCATTAATATTTCATCACCATTATCATCAACTGCATACAAATTCAGATGATAACTTTTATCCTGCAAATGCCTTTCTTTCGCAAAATATTGTCCTTCAATTCCACAAACTGAGCATTTACAGCCTTTTGTAAAAAATGTCTGATATCGTTTACTATTACCTTTAATCAAATCTCCATCAAAATCAACTTTTGCATTTCGCTTGTCTTTTTCAAACAAAACATCTTTAACCTTACTGTGTACATATTCTATGGAATATGCGGACTTTCTGATAAGATCATCATGTTTTGGTTTAATCTTATGCAGCCTAACATCTCTATTTGAAATAAAAATGTTTTCTACATTTTCTTTGCTTAATAAGTCAGTCAAATCTCTTACTGTACGAATTTTATTGGGAATAGAAATAGTACTGCCGTTCCATTTAATTTCTGTAATCTCTGTATCAAGAGTAGGTGACAATGGATTATTACTCTTTGGAAATTCTGTTTGTAAAAAATCTTCAATTGTTTTAAAGTGTTGAGATAATATTTTATCTTCTACTTTGTAACAAATTTTTAATCCTCGTTGTGCTTTAAACATAGCAACATCTCCTTCAAATTTTTATTATCACCTATATATTCTCTTCTTTCAACCAAACTACAGAACTACAAACACTACATCTTTCATTGTTGATGGGATTGTAAATACATTCTTCTTCTGTTTTATTTCGTATTCTTCTTTCCCATCTTCATTCTTCACTACTCTTGCTGTAAGAATCTTTCCTTTTTTAATCTTTGCACTGTCTTCGTTTTGATCTTTGAAGACTACATCTTTAATAAATTTAATTGTCATAATGTTTATTCTCTCCTTCTATTGAAAGAAATGTCGGATTCATTACTAATCAAATTGCGGAGATTTAATTTCCTCTTTAGAAACATATCCTAAGCAATATCTCTGTTCTTCTCTCATGGCATCACAGATTCTCATAATCTGTGAATATCCATCTGACTGACTTTCTGTGCATTTTGCTGCAATTTGTTCCATTCTCTTAATATATTCTTCCGTTGATTTATTCTCCCATACTACTTCAATAAATTTGCAATCTCATCAATCTCAAGTTCCGTTTTCTTATCATCAGATAGCAGCTTATCCAACTTACTCTCCATCTTCTTCAAATCTGCTTCCTCTTTCTTCAAACTAGATACTTCTAACTTACTTTTAATATCCTTAATCCAAGCCGTTACGCTGTATCCTGAAATCTCAAAATCAGACATTCCAAGGTCAACTGCAGACATAAAATATGAATTAAGTCTGATAAGTAATAACATTAATGCATCATCTGAACATACATTAAGATTAATTGTCATACCATCCATATTAAGAACGCAATTTGTTTCAGGAATAAACCTAACCTTCTTCTCAGAAATTGATTTCTTCTTTATTTCAATCTGTTTCTTTAATTCTAAAATTCTGTCATCATTTTTACTCATTAAACTCGTACTCCTTTTCGTATTCTCTACCATTTGCTAAATATTTCTGCTTACATACTGGTTTTAACTTTTCAAAAACTGTTTCAATAGAAACTGGGATCATATGCGTCTGAATTTCTTTTTGACCATAACGTACTTCCACTTCTCTTTCTTCTGTCGGGAAAATATCAACTGCTTCCTTATTTCCATAATAGATATTCTTGGCACTATATTTATAAACAGTATATTTGCCGTTATCTTCTGACATATATGGCGTTGTCATTTCATATTTAATATATTCTCCATCGTTGTTTACCATAAAGCGAACATTGATATATTTTCTTGTTATATCATCAACATATGTATTAATTGCTTTTTCATAAAAATCTTCGAACGAGATATTTACAATTTTATCCTTGCTATCGTCTATAGGAGAAAATTGATAAGATGATTCCATTGAATTATAAATTTCAGAATATTTAGATGTGCATTTATCATCAAGACAACTAATAAGTTTGTTTTTAGGAACACTTTTAAATTGCTCAAATTCATACTTCCCATCGCTTAATCTTGCAAACCAATGCATTTTACCATATGGAAGGTTGTTAATTACTTTATAAGAAATTTTTGTATATCCAAATCGAGCTGGTTCATTTGGAATATCTTTATAGGATTTAGTTCTTACAATTTTATCATCCTGCATAAATTCGTAACCATATCTATATGTTTCAAATCGTCCCATGTAAATCCAATTCTCGTTATCTTTAGTAAGATATGTCGCTCCAAGAATTAAATCCTTAGTTTTTATAGATTCGTTATTATGGACAATCTTATTAAACTCACTAATCTCTTTATAATCAGGTGATTCTACTGGCATAAGAACTAAATCTTTCCCATCCCATCCATATACAAACTCTCCTTCAAGTCCTTTACCTCTGATGCAATTTGCATTTTCAAGAATGTATAACAAATTCTCAATGGTAATCTCAAATTCAAATCCTCGTGGATCGTATACTCTACAATATGCATGTCTATGATCCCAACCTGTAGAATAATCACCTGCTTTTTTATTAAGCACAAATCCTTCGGTTGGAATATTATCATATTCATTATTTGGAATATTCTCATCTCGCCAACCATTCCATGAAGTCTCTTTTCGCAACTTGCCCTTCTCATCATAATATATTACATAAGCAAGCTTTCCTGTGTATGTTCCTGAACGATTCTGATAACCAACATTAATTGTTTTAGGGATAAAAATACTACTTCTCAATCGGTTTCCTCCTTTAATTATTCTCTGTTACAAAGTTACCCTACCAATATAATTCCTCATGTCTAGGATCAACAAACAACTCTTCTTTATGTCTTGGATCTTTTAAATTATCATTGCCAATCTTAAACTCACCACCGTAATAACCATTCCAAGAACCACAACCCCAAAGTTCTAATCGTCCTTTATGAGTAATAGAAACAATTCTATAAGCTGGCTTTTCACAACATTGCCAATAACTAACGACAAAACAATTATCTTTTGTTACATTCTTCAGATGTTTCGGTACTTCAGACCTAAGATGACATTCGTTATTAATCTCTTCTAATGTTTTACCGCCATTAAGCATCTCATTAGCTTTTTCTGATTTTCTGTGCGACTCTTCATGTTCCAAACACCATTCTTCTAAACTAAACAATTCACCGCAGTAATCGCATATATATCTAATTACTTTCTCCATAATTTATTTCACCACTGCTAAATTCCCACATTTCGGACATACTAAAAGTTTTCCAATAATACCAACACCATCAGGTGTAAAAATATTATTTTCCAATCTTTCAACTCCATCTTGTTTTCCAACTTTGTAAGCTGCTGATTTCATGATTGTCCTACAAACAGGACATAATCTTGTTGCTTCTGCCATTGTTAGTTCCCTCCTTAAATATTGTCTAAACACACAACATATCCTTCCGCAGTATCATAATAATACCAAGCATAAGGACTAATTCCTTCATTCATAATTTCTGCCAGTTCATCTGCTTTTTCTTGATGGTTATGTGCTTCATTTATTATAACTGTTTTTTGAGAATCAAAATAAAGATTATCAACTTTACGCATACAATATGCACATAATTCCAACTCACTGATATATTCCTTTATAACCTTTAACATCTTTGGAATATTGTCTTGGAGGATCTGTTCATTTGCTAATTCTGATGGATACAAAACATACAAGTCTTTTTCACATGGAGATGAAAGGATTCTTTCATATACTACATCTGATCGTAGACAATAATCATGTATTCTTTTTTCAAACGTCAACTCGCTTCACTCCTTTGTGATTATATCCAAAAATAACAATTCATCTCTCTTCAATGTAATATCATAATCTTTCCACTTCTCCATAAGTTTCCTTGTGTCAAAACCATATGGAACCACAATTGCATAACCATGCGGAGTTTTATGACGTTCAATTTTTTGTATTGGATAATCTGCATCTGTCTTAACATAAATATCATCTACAAAATCTTTTACAACAATCTCATTGTCTACATCAAAATCAAACAACCACTTACTTTCATCACGATTCTCTACTTGCTGCGCAACAGAAGCTAATGTACGATTTAATTTTGTCACACTAGGCTTGTCCCTAAGCAATCTAATAATAAGTTCTTCTCTTATCTTTTCTTCATTTCTAGAATTTACAGACCGATACAATCTTGTCTGTTCGCCTGGAACTCCATCCGCTGCAAGCTTGTGAAATTCTTTGATTACTCTATCTTCATTTTCTTTATATTCTAAGATAGTTTTTATACGTTCCTTGAAGTTAGGAATGTCTTTGTTATCTTTGTTTCTTGAACAAATTAAGTATACATATAAATCAGACATTATTATTTACCCCCCTTGTATTGATATAACATGCAACATCTTTTAATTCGTTACCATCCATTACTTCATAAATATCATTAATGATACTTTTTACTGTTGAATAATTACCACTAAAAGAAGTACCAGTCGTTTTTACTTCATATTTATATACATTTGATAATTTTATTGGATAATCTTGGTACAGAACCGTACCCTTTGGAACTGTTATATTAGAATATGCATCATAGTAATCTTCTTTAAGAACCTTTAACCATTTTTGACAACCTTTGTTATATGATTTAAGCTTGGCTTTGCTAAAAGATACTCTGAAATATTTATCTTCATCATAGATTATTCTTTTAAATTTATTTACAATAAGCAGCACACCATCTACAATTCTATAAACATCTTGATACTCTGTGTTTGCTAATACTTCCATTTATTCTTCACCATCTTTCCATGCAGAACTTTCATATAACAACGAATCATATGGCACAATATATTTCTCAAGTATATTCGCAAATGCTTCTATAACTTTATCGTACTCTTCCTTGTCAACCATGAAATCATCATAAACTTTTAATTCTGCTCTAAGCCCTCTCGAATTTTTCTTAATATTAGTCGTACTCATCTCTGTAAAACTCCAATGCTCTAATAGTAATCTCCATCAATTCCTGCTGATTTTCTGATTTCTTTTGATGTGCTTCTGTGCTACCAAAATTAGCTTTTAACCGATATATCCGGCATTTAGCAGACTCAATCGCACGTTCTACTAAATCATATTCTTTATTATAATTACGACAATCTTTACAAAAATCTGGATGACCGTCAGAGTTACATCTATCTGGTGAAACTAAATTATCTTGAAGTTCGTATCCCATGCCACATCTGTACATAATACCTATTCTCTATTTTATAAAATATCAATATCAATACACAACATATCATGCAGATTCTTAATCTGTTCTTCAGTCGGTTTCTTCCATGGCATCATATCTGTAACATTAAAAACTATCACTCCACATAATTTGATTCTTGCAATTGTTTTTGGTTTGTTACATTCTACGATTGTTGGCATCGGAATATCGCAACTTGTTTTAGGTAATCGTGATTTCTGTGAATGTTCAAATACTCTTAATTCATCCTTGCCAAGCCATCGTTGCCACGCACCACAATCATCACAATACAACCCTGTGTTATTACCTTTTATTTCTGTATGTAATGATGTGCTTCCACACTTTTTACAACAATTCTGATACATAATCTTCACCTCGCAAACTCTTATTCGTTATGACCATCAAGCGCCATCTCACTAAATCTCTTCAAAATATCAGGAATATTCATTCTCTCGATCGTTTCTTTCGCAAGATTCTCTTTCAACTTCTGTTCCAGTGACTTCACAAGACTTTCTTCCACTTCTCTTTTTGCAGTAGCAATCATATTTTCTACTTTTGTACCAAGTTCTTTTTCCAAATATTGTCTCGTAATAAGATCGGCAGCTGACAGCTTCCTGTCACTGGAATAACTTGCAATGCGTCCGTCTCTATCGTATCTTTTCTCTGTAAGAAACACTTCAAACCGCTTGCCTACATATTCAGACAACGGTATGTATGTTACTTTACTACTCCAAGAATCTTCTTTTACAGGAATCATGATATTTGCAATCTTTTCTTCCGATACAGTCTTAACAAATTTATCTACAGTATTTTGAATCATTCCTTCTGTTTCGAGAATTTTATCTGCAATAGCCTTATCCACTCTCTGTACTGCTTCATCTGTTGCTTTTCTAAGAAGTGCATCCTTAACACCTCTTACAACCTGTTCTTTAATTTCTTCATCAATTGTGTATCCGGCTTCCTCGTCTACCCAATCAAGTTCTACCTCAATATTAAATTTTGCCATTATATTCTCCTTCCTAAGAAATCATTTCAGGATAGAAATCATATAAATAATCTCCAAAGTCTCCGCCAGTATCAGAACCAATTATCTTCTGCCAATGATTTATCCATTCCTTACCTTCTTTTGTTAGTATGAATTTTTCGTATTCCTCTTTAAGTTCTTTTTCTTTTGTATTCATTATTTATTTTTTACCCTCCAAATGAAACAAATCTTCTTCCATACCTATCTCCTATTGTTCGAAATATCTTACAATCTGTTCTCCAATCCATCTACCCATAGGTACCGCCACTGCATTACCAATTTGACGATAAGCATCATTATCAGTTCCGCAAAACTGAAACCAATCAGGAAATCCTTGTAGTCTCGCATATTCTCTAACCGTATATGGTCTTATTCTCTTTCCATCCTTAATTAATCTTGTCCCTTTATCCTTTGCATAGTGAGCAACACATGTTGGTGCAAGATCATCATTTTCTGGATCAGATACAATTGGGTTGTCCCTGTATTTTCCATTAATACGATTCAAAACATATTGCGGAATATCTACTTCACTATCTTTTTCCAGAATATCTTTCAATCTCAATGGTTTTCTTTCTGGATATTCAAAACTACTAAAAGGCTTTTTACTGCCAATTAGAATCAGTCGCTTTCTTTCCTGTGGCAACCACATATTCGCATTAACTGGACATTCAATTCGAACGTAATAATCCGGAAGTTTTGTCAGTGCTTCCATAACAACTCTAAACTTAAGCATTCCAGGCACATTCTCAACAACATACATTTCTGGTTTTGCTAATACAATATGTCGAAAGAAATGTAAAAACAAATCATCGCCTGTTCGTGTTCCATTAATGTCTGCAGCAGTTGAATATTTAGTACACGGAAATGTCCCAATGTAAACGTCCGCATCCTGCTGATCTAATACTGTTATTTTGGCAATATCACATTCGTTAACCTTATGATTAAAATTTTTTCGCAAAGTATCACAACATTTCTTGTCAATTTCAAATGACTCTAAAATGTTGATACCGGCTTCTTTAATCCCAAGATCCATGCCACCAGCTCCACTAAAATAACTCTTTGCTGTAATTCCCATATTTAATTTTCCTATTCTGTGAAATTATTTGAGCGAACACTCATGAATTATTTATTTCTATCTAAGACCTGTTTAATATCATAACATATTAACGAATTTATATCCCAAGCACAATTTGTGCATAAATCTACTTCCGTTGGTTTTACCACATTAAAACACAAGATTGTATTGTTAAATTTATCATTCGCTTTTTCTTTGTACCGAAAAGGTAGTACGTACTTCGTGGTTTTCGCTTTTTTACCACAAATATCACAATATTCTTTGACCATATTTTCTCCTATGAAAGTGCAATTTCTTAGTTAAAATTTTTCATCTGAATTGAAATTCAAATTCTTCTTTGTGCATTTCATTTCAGCTTCTTTATAAGAAATATGTTTTTTCATAAAATATCTGATACATTCAGCACAAAAATCCACATCTGCTTCCTCAAAATCCGAATGCAGCGTTGTCTCATCATATATCAATTTTTGACACCTATCACATGTTTCTCTCCATACACACCAATTCCCATTTGGATTCGGAGTACCATCGAAATTTACTCTATGGATATTAGTTTTCATAATTACCTCTACTCCTTTCTGCATCCACAGTCTGGAAAGAATCCTGGAACATCCTCGATAAACTCATCATAAAAGCATAATCCATATTCCAAGTCATTCATCCCGTTAATTAATTCTCTTAGAACCTGTGTAAAGTTTTCTTCTCTGCAATAGTAAATTTGTCCAATATCATAATCATCTTGATCGCAAATAGTCACGGTAATTGTATATGGTTTATGCCAATCATCACCTTTACTTGCAGTCAGAAGAATCCATGGTCTACCACAGAAACACTCATTGCAATCAAAATAAACTGCTCCATACACATTTAGATATTCAATATAATATTTCTCACTCTTATGATAATGTCTCTCAAATTCCATACTCACCTCTTAATTTGATACGCTGCATAACATGCTTGTTTGATATCAAAAGAATCATTATCATTCATACTTCTTTTATCCTTTCTTTGACAGCATCCCATGTTTCGTAATTATATTCTCCATCCATAGCAAATGTTCTCGGCATTATTCGTGCGTATACCAGCACTTCTTTTAATTCCCGTGGCATTTCTTTGTCGATGATGCATCCATTGCACTTATAACCTCGATTAGTTTTTAAATCCGACAAATTGAAAACTCTCAAGACACTTGAATTTGAAAAGAATAAAACAGATGTGTTATCACGCCGAGAAAGAAATAAATGTGATTCTTTTGGAATGTTTTCTAAAATCTTATCTAATGATTTTTCTACAATTATTTTTTTCTCCTGTGTAGAACAGAAAACTGCACTATGGAAATGTTCCATCTTTACACAATAATCAATTTGCTCTCTTAATGCCTCTTCCAATTGATTCATAATTATATTCTCTCATTCCATTTTCGAATTGCTTCGCATTTTGTTTTATCGTGTTCCTCTTCTTTTCTATAAGTATCTACACTACACGTTCCGCCTCTAGCATGACACTTATTGCAAATCACAAAATATGCAACTTTCGAATATCTTGTCTTTTGACCAATTCTTAATTTAGTCCACCCGCAGAACGGGCATGGTTTTAATTCTTTTTCTTTGATATTAATCATGTTTATCACTCCTATCAATTATTAAACACTATAACGTATTCATATTTTTTTGATTCATATTTATCTATTTCTGTATTTTTCAATGTCTTCTTCTCTCGCAAATTTACAATATGGATAACAATAACTGTCTCCTTTAGAAGACCAAGATGTTCTACCTTCAGAAAAAACTTCGAATTTATAATCGTTAGCTAAATTACAATATTTACAAAAATATCTTCGAATCCATAGATCATTTTTGTCATTTCTTACCAACACGGGCGTATCTACAGGTACCATGCTCCAGTCAATTTCTGGTTCCTTATATCCAGAATTTGCCCATTTTTGAAAATCCATATCGCAATGATCTGAACTATAAAAATCACATTCACAACAATTTAATTCTCCACATGAACGCACTTCTCCATTTTTGACTCCACATGTATCATGATTAACAGCAATCTCAAAAATTTTTTCTCTATATTTTTCTTTATTTAACATCTTTTTCTACCTCTTATAATTCATCCTCATTACATCTCCAATAACCACTACCAGAAATCCATTCTCAATTCCTTCGTCTGGATCATTCCACTCATAAGATTCTATAACCTCTTCTTCGAGAACCATAGCTATCTCCATCCAGCGGAACAATTCTTCCATCTACAGCAGCGAAACAACCTGCAAACGTCCCATGTTCTTCATCACAGCCTGGATAATCGATTCTATAAGACACATAATCATAATCATTGTCTTTGATTAATTCTCCAATGGTAGGATATGGCTTACTGTATTTGATATAATTAGATTCCTTCATATTCTTTCACACTTCCATCCATAATTTTCTCATCAATTTTGCTTTTGGTATATTTTTATAATATTCTTTCATACGATTTCCCTGACCATACACAATATTTATTCTCCTAACGAAATATCGCTTTCATTATATAATCCCAAGTGTTTCATCTTCATAATTACACTCTTTTGCTGCGTCAAACATTTCTTCGTATTCTGACAGATTGAATGTTCCAATGGTACATTGAATAATCATATGTATAATTCGCCTATACATGACATTAACAAATAATTGATTATTTTCTCCGAATGTCACGTCCATAAAAAGAAATTTTGCTTTATCAGGATCTCTTTTTATAATTTCTAATGTTAAAGGATAAAGAAACAAATGAAGTGCAAACGGTACGTCAACTGTAATATCATCGCATCCATAGTGTTTATGATAATATGAATTCATTGCTTCTAGTTCGTTTTTATGTAGACTCTTGTTATACCAACCCTTACAAATCAGATAGATATCCGTCAATGTCTTGTTCTCCATCGTTATTCCTCCAATCAATTCACATCCATTTTCGCTCCACAGTTCGGACAGAAGTTTGATTTTACTTTCTGATTCGCATAATCAGACCTGTACACTTTCTTTCCGCATTCAGAACAATACACACCTGCATTACTATAATTATCTAAAACATTCCATTTACCATGTTTATAATGTTCCAAACATGAATGACAAATCCATGGATCGTAAATTTTCCTGTCTTTTAATCTCATCCAACCGCATTCTTTTGGACTATATTTATCTTTCTTAGAATCCAAAACTTTGCCGCATACATGACATCTACATTTATGTCTGCCATTTCTCCATCTTTTACCGTCTATGTTTATGATTTTATTTTCAATTCTGCAATACAACTTCAAAAAAGATGTTTCTGCTAAAACTAACTACCATATTTTATTCTCCATCAAAATAAACATTAACTGAATAGAACATTATAATCTCCCCTCTTCTAGTAACTTAATTAACCATTTAGAAAATGAATACGTTGAAAATAACATAACAATCGCTAAGATAAAGAACCATTTATGTATCACTGGAATCAGCGCAACAGATATAATAATAGGAATAAAATATACTGATAATGTTATTTTGACCACATTACCCGTTTTTCTAGCTGCATTCTTAAATGGTTTTGATTCTATAATCTTATTTAATCTCTCAAGCATAATTCTTCTAACAGATTCCAGCTTCTTCAGCTTCAAATTTTGCGACCGCATCATATACGATTTTCTTTACAACATCTTTATCTTTAAAAATATTTCTATTGGATAACGGCAATGTACCATCGTAACTTTTTAAATAGTTATGTTTAGATCTATTAATATTTGTTTTAATAGGTTTGTTGTCGTATACAATATCAAAAAATTTGTTATACCAATCTTTATGATTTTCATAATCCCAAATTGGATCTCCGCCACCCGACAAAGAAACCCAATTGCAATTGTTCCTCTTAATCTCATCTGCTAGGGAATCAATCCCTTCCAATGTACTTTTAGGAATCTGTAGATTATTATTCTTGACAATACAATATGGACACGTATAATGGCAGTCAAAATTTGTAATCACGCTCAAATATTTATCCATCTCTACCTCCTGTTGAAAACAACATTCTATCGGATTATTTTCGATCTTCCAACGGAATAACCATGTCTATATTCTTTAGAATTTGCATGATATTCCAAGGTTTTCCAGTGAATTCCTTGTCTACATCAATAAATCTTTCTACTAAATCTCTAATTGGAACTGTTTTATTTTCGTCAAGCATTTTCTTTTCGTAATACATATCACTTTCAGTGTTTTTGTATAATCCAGTTGATGCCAAATACTCTATGATTTCTTGTTTTGTCATAGGCTCTTTATTTTCGTCGTCTTCTGTACTATTTTCATCTTCATTTATTTTTTCGATAAAATTTTGATGCTTTTGAGCGATACCAAAGCATCTATTGCTTAATATGTTTGTTTCATTAAGGTGAGGCTTATATCCATTCTGCTCAAGATCCATAAGGATTTTATTCTGATTTCGTAATACTCTGCTTAATGATTCAAACAATGTTTGTATTTCGTATTCTTCTAAATTTCTCATGCCTTACCTCTTCCTTATGCTCCTGTATTTGCAATCAATACGACCTGTTCTTGATCTAAATTTATTTTCTGCACCACAACGTCCGTAGCTTTTCGAAAATCATCAGAACTCCATCTTGCTTTTCTTTCTGCATGTTTTTCGTCTTCTGCTATAACAACCATAGCGTAATCCTGACACCAACTTTTTCGCTTAATACTTACTAAATATACATTCAAAGTTTATTTTCCCTTTTCCTTACTATCAAAGATGTACTTTTGTTTGCATCTGCCGTCTGAAGATCTTACAGGATTTTCTACCGTTTTCATACATCTGCAAAAGTATTTACATTTATTACATTCGCAATTTTTATCGAACTTATGTTTTTTGTAATAGTTATTGCCCCAATTATTCTCTCTTTCAGTTAAATGCAAACACAATTCTTCAGAATATAAGCTATCAAATTTTTCCATAAATTTATCAATTGCTTTTTTATATTCAATAACACCAGCCATTTTCATGAAGTAATCTATATTAATCTTCTTTTCTGCTAAATATGATCTTAAACATTCATCTTTTAATTTATCCATAAAAATTACTCCTTTGCAAGAACGATCCTATCTCTTTTTAATCCCGTACACTTCACATAAATCATCACTCATGTTTACAATTTTAAAAAATCGTTTAGCAATTTCGTTAAACATATGTCCCTCGCAAATTGCATCTGCCATTTTGGGATTATATTCATATCCAATAAGTTTTTGACATTTTTTTACCATATCTTTATAAGGCTCATAATCCTCATTGGTTTTATTTAAAATTCTAATTCGACTCCGATAACATTTCTCTAATTCGCTATCTGTAAAATCGCAAAATAAGTTTTTAAATTCTTTTTGCATATTCCTCACTCCTCTGAAATTTCGATTTCATTTATTTATTCTCTGTCACAATTCGCCTAAACATCTCATCTGTAGAATCTATCAGGTCATATCTTTTATCCATTGGCGCTGTTGAACTTTTGGCGAATTTTCTTTCTACCATATCAATGTAATAAGTAAATTTTCCGTCATCACCCATATAGAATTCCTCCCATTCTTTATCTGTAAAGAAACGTCGCATATCAAGCTGTTCGATGGCTAGATTGTCAAAGGATACAACTTTGAATTTGTCGTAAATGTTACAGATGTTCTCTTTCAACCACATCTGTCTTACTACAATATTTTCATGATCTTCTGTATACCAATCAGTCCCTCTACGAAGCTGCTTATAGCCCAGGATCAGCATCTTCAGATTATTATTCCCTAATGCTTCGATATCAGATGGTCTTAAGATACCATTAATGACATGAATTACTGCATTTGGATATTGCTTAATTAGAGAAATAAATTTTTCCGTTGGATTGACAAGTGATACACCAAGACCGTAGATCAGTTTTTCATTAACTAATCTTTTTATCAGATCCTGTTTTTGTTCAAAATGAATCTGATTTATAGTAATATTCGCAATTACTTTTCGTTCTTTAAGTTTTTGTAGGAATGGAATTAAATCAGGATGTGTAGTGATATCACCGCCACCGATTGCTACCTCCTGATATGGATGTAAAGTATCAATAAACTTTTCATTCATAATATCTCCATGTCTGCCATTTTCCGTACTTCCTTCATGACACATAGGACAATTCATATTACATTTATTGGTTATTTTGATATCCATATTTTCTGCAAAATCCGGAACAAACTCATCATCATTTGTTTTTCTGATCTTTGTCCCATCGCTCAATATAAGAGTACGATAATTGCCATTTTTATAAGCTCCTAATAATTCCATTCCTATAATCCTCCTAAATTTTATCAGCAGTCATATCCATTATAGCCGAACGTAATAACAGTGTCCCCATTCTCTGTTGTGAATGATTCTTCAAAAGTTTCCCAATCTTCGCACCATTCATTCCAAAAATAGTCATAATCATACCATTCATTTTCATGAAGAAAATTCAAAAGATCTCCTTCTGTGTCATATGTAAAATTGGGATGATACTTGCTAGATTTTTCAAAGGAGATTGCTTCTTCTTTTGTATAAAAATGATTTACTTGAGGTTTGTTGCCATCTGGATAAGCATAGCCACTTCCTCTAAATAGAAATACTTTTCCTTGCTCCCATTTATCATAATCGCTTTTATTACACATCACGAGCGAGTGAACCGAACTACTATTTGTTTCAAATGTTCCTTTTCTAATTTGTGTTTTCATCTTTCCCACCATTCCCCTTCTGGATATTCATGATCAATTGCATCCATATTGATTAAACCTGCTTCTTTCATTCCAGAAAAATAGCATGTTTCATCTCCATCCTGAATTACTACATATTTTTTGTTAGAAATAAACTCTTCTAATGTGATATTCTCTTTTTTTAAAAATCCACTAAGGATATCTTCATCCACAGAACCAGTATCTGGAATATTGAATCTCCAGGATTCATTTTCTGAATCAGCCCAATAATTAATTTCAATTCCATATTGTTCTTCTTTGTCAGAAAGAAACTTGTTTAACTCTTCTTCCGTCATTCCTTCCTGGTAATAATTGTCTGCATTATATTTTTCGTTATCTTTATTCGGAATATATTTACATTTTTTTGGAAGTTCAATTTTCTTTAATGTCGGCACATATTTCTTAACAATTCGTAATAATTCTTTATATGTATCATCATTATATTCTTCAACCAACGAAGCACAAGCATATAGCCATTTATCAGAAAAACTTGCTAATGCCCTAAATGGAGATCTTCCAAAATATAAATCTTCCTCATATGGTATCCAAATACAATTTTTCTCTCCTGTTTTTGAATCATCCCATAACCACATATCATGAGTAATTTCTTGTGGAGTATATTTACCTTCATTTTTCATCACGCAAAGCGAATGCATACTTGATGAATTTGATTCAAACACACCCATTCTAATTTGAGTTTTCATATTTTCTTTTCTCCTATTCAAAAATACAAATCATACCATTATTATCGACACCTGAAGTCTCATCAAAATAAATATAGGGCCATGAAATCCCTGAAATAACGTCAAAATTCATATCATGTATAGCAATTTCTTTATCACCATATTTCTCCATCGCTTTCTGTAGTAGTTCGATAAAGTCCGAAATTTTATATACATTGTCTTTATCGAATGTCAACGCTTTTGTTATATGTCCATCAAGACATTCGAAATCTTCCTCGATAATCTTATTCATCCATATCTCCTCTACAAATTTTATTAGCATTTTCTTTACCGTACACAACTTCATCGGCCAGTTTTCGAGAAATACGACTAACCTGCTTTAATCCCTCTCTGATAATTGTTCCGCTTGGCTGCTGATGATCTTTGATAAATCCGATCCACTGATCTTCGTTTAGAATGTTTCTTTCACTTTCATATACTACTGCATAGCCTAGTTCCCGTTTTGCAAGGCAAAGTGTGTTGATCATGCAGTCGATATCATCTAATACATCTTTAATCGGCATTGGTTTTTGTCCTCTCTTTATGTAAATAGTTATATGTTTCTATGTAAGATTATTCTCCTATGATCCGTTTATAAAAAGCGTTCTACAATTTATATTCTTAATAGGTTAGAATTGATTGTAGAACGCTCATGATGGTGAATTGTTGTGGTTATTTTAGAATGCAAATCAGTCTAAATATGATTTCAGACCACTTTCAAAATATGGAATTGGTCTTCTCTTGAATCTGTATTTTTCAACCCTTGCATCGATAATAGCTTTTACTGCAGAATCATCAATTTCACCTGTTCTTGCATACCGATCGAATACAGAATATTTAAATCCAAGAGCGCTTTCATCAGAAGATCCACATAATCCGTCTGACGGCGTTTTGTCAACCATCTTTTTCAGTAGAATCGTCTCATATCCAATAGCTTTTACTTCCTGTACTGTGAAATCCTTTAATGGTGCAAAGTCTCCTACTGCATCGCCCCAGCGAGTTTCCCAAGATAAGAGTGTTTCCGAAAGATTGCATGTATTAGCAACTCGTCCATTCATACTCTGTGAAATTGCATAAAGTGTTGCCATTCTGATTCGAGGAGGCAGATTAATTGATGTCTGTTTTGACCAATGATCACCAATTTGTGGTCTGATTTCGTGCTTTAGCGCAAGAATTGCTGGATGAATATCTACAGTACAGTATTCAATACCTAAATGTTTAGCAACTTCATAGGCATCTTCAATATCTGTCTGTTCTCCGTCTGGCATGAGCACACCTAAAACTCTATTCTTTCCAAGAGCTTCCACACAGAGAGCCGTAACAATGCTTGAATCTTTACCCCCTGAAAGACCTACTGTGGCAATACAATCTTTCCCATTCTGCTCAAAGAACATTTTAATCCACTCGACAATCTTATTTTTTGTTTCTTTTGCATCAAAAGTATACATATCTATTCTCCTCTCCTTTACTGATTTAATTTCCACAGTTCAACATGAGTATCAAGTTCATTAAAAATCTTCTGCATCATTGAATATACTTCGTCCCAATCTGCTCCACCACGATCACAGCCGATCTTATATGGCATAGCAATTGTTGCACTAAAATTATTGTTCCTTTCATGTGCTTTCCAACACATAGTTCTAAAACACTTTTCTAATGCTTCCAGAGAAGTATATTGTTTTCCGTCATATCCATAGTTATCTTGTGCAAAGAAATTACAAATCCACTGTTCATTACTTGGAATCGCAATCGATCCACAGTCGTATCCAATATATTTTGGCTTGACTGGTATAATTTGTACTTTCCCCAGTATATCCGATGATGCTACCTTTTTATATTCTTCGTATACATGTGGAAATCGCTGTCTGACCTGCAAAGCCACGCCAGATCCCATCTTTCCCATACAATTTACCTGATGACAAATAAATTTTGCATCCGTATCAAATAAATTTCCTTCGATAATTTCAATCATGATTTTCTCCATTCAGTCTTTCACGAATCTCTTCAAAAGTCTGTTCTTTTACTAATTCTCCATCTTTAAAGACGAGTTTCAGTTCATTTTCTTCTGGCATTGTATCTTCTGCATAACCATCATGACACACGAATTTATTTTCTTCTTTTACTACACAGCAAAGTCCTTTATGAGATTTCTTCAGATTATTTTTATCTGTTTTTGGATTCTTCTGAATGGTATATTCTTTGCCATCAATTACACAATAGGTGCTCTTCATTGCAAATCCAAAAGTATCTCTTGTTAAGCAAACCATTCCATCTTCTGGCGTACACATTGCAGAGAAAGAAAACGCACCTACTCCAAAAAGAATCGTATCTGCTGCAAATCCTAATCCTTCAAGCTGTGTCCAAATCTCTTTGATCTTACTGTACTGACAACCATCTCCGTAAATGATTCCAATCTTTGGATTTAACTCCTTATAACCTTTTGAGTTTACAGTTCCACCAAAAATCTGATATAATTTCTGAACAGTTTTTACTGAAATCTCAACGATATCGCCGCTATCAGGACGTACAAGGAATTTGCCATTATGCTCTTCGATTTCTTTTCTCAGTTTTGGAAGTGTTTCGTCAATAAGGTTCCAGTAATCAAATGTATCAGAGACATAACTGAAAGATGTATTCTTATATGTATCAGCCAGTAATCTTCTTAACAGATTTTCTTCTGTCTCGCATACAGCCAGATTACTGCATACGGTTGCATGTTCCAGGCTAACTGCTCCAATACCAATATGGTTCTTAGCACAATCAGCATCGTACATTTTATCAATATACTGAGTTGCAGGAATTGTAGAAGTTTTATTGAAAGATAGCAGCCATGAAGAACTTGCATGAACTCCGTTCTCAATGCCGAGTCCTCTGAATCCAAAATCCGCCATAGCCATTGCAGGATTAGCACCATCTGTAGTTTTCTCGTAAAATTCATTTGCAAGTGTTTTATATTTATGACCTACAGTTGCCCAGTTGCATGTCCCAAAAATAAAAGACTGCATAATGCATTCCAGCCATTGTACCGTCCATGCGAAATCCGGATGTGCGTTACTCATCTCGATACACGGGACTCCCATTGTTACAACAGATCCTTCTGGAAGAGCTTTGATCTCTACAGGTAAATACTGCAGATCCCATAATTTTTCGATACGTCCAAGATCATAACTCTGAGAACCGATCTGATTATCCAGATATTCTTTATATTCTGCAATAACTTCTTTTTTGGGTCTTTTGAAGAAAGTTTCATTTGCTAAATCAATCATATATTCCTTAATAAAACCCTGTAATCCAAAGAATACAACTTCATTCAGATTTTTGAACATTGATTTTCTAGGAGTAATATAAGAAGTTAATTTTGTAAGACCCTTTGGAAGAGCATCAGGATTTGTATTTTTATATGTATCTGCCATCAGCATAAAAGAAATGTTTCTCATTTTAGACCTCCATAACTGTGATTTTATCGTGTTTTCCTGTGAAAAGACTGTCTGTTGTAAATAATCTTTCAACTGTTCCATCTTCAAGTGATTTGATTAATGTTCCTTTTTCTCTATCAAGAACTGAATTTTCGGTATGTGATGCATAAGCATAAATTCTATCTACACCACGTTCTTTCAACGCTTTTGCACTATAATATAAAGAACCGCCATATGAAATGATGTCATCAATCATCAAAACTTTTTTACCTTTAAGATCAATATCGTTATCTCTGATTTTGAGTCCAAGAATTTTTCCTGTATTCCAATCTCGATTTTTCTCACCATAGCAATACGGAATGTCAGAAAACAATCCAGAATATCTTTTCGAACTACCGGCATCCGGAAAATAAAGAATAAGATTTTCTTTACTAATCTGCTCAATTACTTCATCAATATATTCTCTTGGATTAAAAACATATACTCTATTCAAAAGCGCTGCTCCAACATTACTATGAACATCAAGTACCTCTACTCTATCAAATTCGAGCCAATTAATAACATCAGCGAACCCTTTTAATGTAAAAACCTCGCCCTGATCATGGATTCTGTCCATTCTGGCATTCGGAAGATAAAACATTGTAAGATCAATTGATTTAATATATGGAAAATTTTTTAAATGTTTTGTAATATAAATCAGCGCTGAAAGTTCTTCTTCTTTCTCATACTTCCATGTAATGTTGTTATATTTCTGATAAAAACAATCGTCTAATACGATTCTCTGTGTTCCATCTGGAAAGTGTTCTACTTTTACTTCTTTCCCATTTAAAATGATCATATCTTTATTCTCCAATCACATTAATCTGGCAGCTTTTCATGGCTTCGAGTGCCGCCTTATGTTTTTCTGGTGTAGATCCCGCGCAACAGCCTGCGTCTACTGTAATTTCCGTATTTGGAAACATAGCTTTAAGGACTAATGCATTTGAAATTACACATATATCCGTACACAAACCGACCAGATCGATATCACCATCTCCAATCCATGTCATATTTCTCCACTGCAAAGTTCCAAAAGTACTTTTGTTTACATATCTGCAGTTAGGAACCTCAATGTCGCTCACAACCTTCCATCCTCTTGTTCCAAAAACACAATGTTTTACTGGAAGTTTTCTTCCCTCCAGAGTATTTAAGTAATCGTCATAATGCGTATCTCTTGTAAAAATAATTTGATCTCCACGATTATAATACTCTTCAATTTTCTTTTTCACATTCGGAATAATCGCCTGTGCTTCTTCCGATCCAAGGCTACCATTTACGAAATCATTCTGCACATCTACTACAATTAAAGTTCTCATTGTTTATTCTCCTCTCTTACTTCGTCAAATCTCTTTACCCAGTCCTCAAATGACACATCGTCTCCCACTGTGCCATCGTATTTACACATCCAATATAGAGTTTTCTTTCTCTCGTATTCCAAGTCATCTCTTAAATTATGAATAATTGATTGAGCAAAATCTTTCATGTGATTGTATTCGCTTTTTAAGACTAATCCAAACATTAAATTTCCTCTTTATCTTCTGCAAGTTTATTCCAAACACTTGCAATCTCATCATTTACTTCACAAGTTGTTTTACCTTCAATTGAAATTCCAATTTCATCCAGATATTCCTTTAATTCAGACATCGTGTTTTCCATTATTTTTTCCTCACTTTCCAAAATTTTAGTAATCGTTACTAATTTCTAATTTCGATTCTTTTTCGAATCTATCTACATATTCTCTGACACGTTCGTATGCTGCAGGAACACTAATATGTTCTTTCAGTAAAAGTTCTTCTACAGCTGCTCGTTCAATAAGAATTTTTCGATCGTGTTCTTCTTGCGTCATAATAATCACCTTATAAGTTTGGCTGACCAGTTTTATACCAGCCAGCCATTTTTTTAATCTAATTCACCAAGCATTTTCTGCAGATCTTCTACGGAAGCGTTTTGAAGTGCCTCGTCCTGCTTAGTAGCAATGATCTGCATAATTTTCTGTTTCTTCTCCTTACGTTCTGCAGCTTCCTGCCGATTCTTTTTTTCTTCCAGTTTCTCATTAAAGATATATTTTACAATCTCAATCTTGGTCGCAAGAATATCATCTTCCGCGGATTTAGTCTGAAGCAGACTTTCTTCATCCGTCTTCTTTACTTCTGCATTCAGCGTCTTAAACACTGTATCCAGTGATCCAAGCGAAAGATCATATAAGTCTTCTACTGCAATCTGTCCCTTATACGGGAAACGATATTTACCTTTTACTGCTTTTTCAAACATGTCACTCATAATTTTATTCTCCTTTATTAAAATTTAATTTTAATGATTCTTTCTGTTGCACCTTTTACTTTAACGATAAGCTCATTACGCTGCGTCAGACTAAAACCAACTCCAGAGAGCTGATCATCGACGTCTGTTACACTACACTTTGCGCCAAGTGCTTCAAATACTTTACGATGTGGAACTAATTCATTCTTAAGATATTCCACAAAGAAACCATTCGGCTGTTCTGGATTTACGCATCCATTCAGGAAGAAGAAAAGATGTTTGTTCCCGATCCCATTCTGCTCATCAAAATAGTTCGGGCTGTAACTGATTACAGATACAGGTGTAAACTGATTTGTCTTTACTCCCCATACTTCTCTACTAGAAATAGCCGAGTGACCAAAAAGTTTTTCTTTGATGGTAAAGTTTCCGTCCTTATCCATAATTACTTCTGCAACGTCTACGTCTCCACGCACTGGGTTATTGTATTCAAACGAATAGATCTCGCCATCGAACTCAATTTCTGCTTTAAAACCTTTACTTCCTCGACTAGCAAACTGCTGTACAAAAAATTTATAAACACCTGGCATCATTTTTAATTTATTCTGCCAAGTAATATTCTCTACTGCCGGTTTACCTGGCATCTGATTCATTGGCTGTGTAATATCAATATCAAGCTGCCCACCGAGTTTTGACTTGCGTGGTTTTCTATCACTACCAAAATAGATTTCATGACCATTTGGTTCAATACAATGAGCATCAAGGTCACTATTGTCATTCTGATCATCGTTCCACATAATAGAAAATCTAAGAACTCCATCTACATTTCCACCAGCGTTCTTTACATTCTGTTTAATGTCAGAATCAGTAATATTACCTGTATAAGCCCAGCTTAGACCATTGCTCCATTTAAACATCGTCTTAGAATCCGGATTTTCTGGCGCAATTAAAGAAACAAAATTCTTTTCATGTTTATTCTCTACAAATACTTCAACCTCTTTCGCAGTCGGAAGAACCTTTTCTACGAAATCCTGTGCAGTCACTTCTTCTACTCTAGAAAATTTCTTTGGATTAACTGCTACAGATTTTGACATCTCTGTAAAAATGTCTCCTCCACCAGAAATTCTCTTCGCTGCATCTTTATTAGAAAATAGAATATTATTTACTGTGATATCATCCAGATTTGCAAAGCGACGCTTCAGAAAATCCATATACCCAAGTTCTGTCAGAGTTTTCTTTGCATCGTCCAACATTCTCTGAGTATAAATTGGCTTACTTCTTTTATAGTTGCTGGGTGCTACGATCTGCTCATATTTTTTAACTGCAGTATCAAGATCCATTCCTTCACTTACATTTACAAGTAGTGTTCCAATAGAATGATTTCTGATTTTACCAATAACGGCTCCTGCTTTTAGAGATTCCTCCCAAGCATACAAATCTTTTTCTTCTTCTGGAAGTTTATCATATTCTGTTTTATACTTCTTGAATTCTACAAGTGGGACTCTCCATTCTGTTCCACGATACAGGGTATTAGAATTGATCAACTCTAAAACTGTATCTACAGAATCAATAGTAATCTCGTCAAGAGAACGTTTGAACACATTCCGGATATCCCTATATTCACCTTGAATCTCTCCAATAGATCTATAAGAATCAAAAACAAATTTCGTAGGAAGTTCCATATAGAAATGATTCCACTGATGCGATTTACCATTAATCATTTCAAAATTCTTATCTGTACCAATTTTCTTGAAATGGCTTACAAATACATCGACAACTTTCGATTCGTGAATGAGCGTTGAAAGTGCTCTAACTACTGGATCATAGATTGTTCCAGACATATCAACATCCCAGATGCTCTCCATTTTATTATTTTTAACTACAACTGTAGCACCAATAGTACGGATAAACTGTTTACAGCAGCTACAATCGTGTTCTCTTCTTTCACGAAAGATATTATTCGTTCCTGGCGCAAAGCTATCAAGATATGTATCCCAAAGTTTATCCTTATCTACATTTACTTCGAATAACTTATCTGCGTCCTTGGTCATCTCCACAAAATGTTTCTGAAGTTTTTCTTTGAAAATTACGAACTGATCTAACATGATATTTTCTCCTTCTTTATGTTTTTCTTCTATTTTGTTATCTTTTACTCTACTTTGCTCTCTGTTTCCTTCATCTTATTGGTTGTTTCTTCTTTTACATTATTCTCCGAACTTTCTTCTTTATTATTTTCACCAACTACATTTGCTTTTTCTGGTTCTTTATTTTCCTTTGTATCTTCTGTAGTATTCTCTGCATCAGAAATCAGTTTTTCAACCTTTTTTACGATTTCTTTTGTTGATTCGGTCTGTTTTTCTTCCTCTTCTTTTTTAGATTCGAGTTTCTTTTTCTCTTCTTCAAACTCCATCATTGCCTGAAGATATGCTTCTTTCTGAATTGCAATCTGTTCATTTCTTCTCTCTTCTTCTTTTTTAGTTGCTTCTTCTGCTCTTCTTGCACGACGTCGTTCATTTCTCTCATGACGTTTCTGTTTCTGACGAAGTTTAATTTCTTCCTCTTCTTTATCTAACGCAGCAAGTTTTTGCTGACATTCATATACTTTCAGAGCATTCTTGACTTTTGATACATAAAATTTTTCATATTTAAACTCATCAGCTTTCTTCTCAATACCTTCTGACGTATACGTGCCATTATATCTTTGTTTTGCATATGCGATATACAATGCTCTTTCAAGAGAAAAGATATCGTTTTTGTCGCATACTGTTTTTACTTTTGTATAAAAATAATCATTAAAGGTCACTTCCACTACTCGATTTGGTACAATAATATTGACAGAGCATACACCAGACTTATGGATATACTCTTTCATTTTGTTTTCAATACGTTCCCTCTGTGTTAATCCTACTTCCTGTTTTCTCATTTCTTTGTTCTCCTTTTTAGCGTTGAATGTAAATGTATCATTTTTATTTCCTGAGTCAGAGTTTGCAACAACTTTTTCAAGACATCCTTCTTCAAATGTAAAATCCGCACCGCAATTTAACTTATATACATTACCATCAGGATACAATTTTATTTCAGTTATGATATATTTATGCCCACAGTAACATTTCATACCTGGCCCAAAAGTAAAACAATTAATGTCTTTATAATCCTTAACTCTTACAATATCTCCCACTTTGAAACTCATATTTCATCACTCCTCCACTTCTTTTGATAATTCTTTATACTCTTCCAGAAGCTTTGCAAATCTTGGATTCGTTTCTGCAAAAATCTCATCTTTTTTATCATCTTTTGTTGACTGAATAATATTATCCATCATTTGTCTTAACTGATGTTTTTTATATTGTATTTTTGCTAATTCTTTTCGTCTTTTCTCTCGATCTTCGTAGGCCGTCATATCAATGGCGCTTGGGTTGATTTTACAAACAATTTCCTGTGTGATTTTTTCATTTTCATGAACATGCGTCATATCATCCAACGTAAGAATATTTTGAATTGTTAAAATTTGACCTCTACGATGGCCAGTAACTAATACTTTATCTCCTTTTTCGTATTTATAGCCATCGTTATAAATTGCAAAATATTCTTCCTTCCCCATAAGATTAATTCCTGCTACGGCTATATAGCCTGTTAATTCTTTTGCCATGTTTTACTCCTTCTTTCTGTTTATATATTCTCTAAAGAAATGTGCCTTTCATCGCGTTTTATATTTCAGTCATGCGATTTAAAATGCCTAAAAATGGATGGGCGGCGTATCCATCATCTCAGGTACTCTTTCCAGAGTGTGTCTGGAACCATTTCCGACCTCATTTTCAGACATGTTAAATCGCATGACCTACTATTCTCCGTTAATATATTCCGAAAAAGCTATACACTAGCTCAACCACAGTAGTTACAATAATAGTGATCCATAAAACCTTTTCACTTTTTCGTTCTGGCTTCTCTTCAATTAGATTTAACCAGGCGAAGATAATTAGGATGATTCTTAAAATTGTAAGTAGCATATTTTTGTTTCACCTTCTTTCTTTTAAATCACATTAATAATTCGCGGATGGCGAGGATATCCATCAGTCCCATTAACGAACATATCTGGGAATACTTTTTTCATAATTTGATATGCTCCATTTACATCTGCATTGATATATTCTCCATCATTGGACTGAAAAAGTCCTCTATGTACACGACGATTTTTGTTATAATTCTCTGGGTTAGGTGATTCGTCGTCCAAAAAGGAAGTACCAGATGTATAACTTTCTTCAAATTCATGAAACCTAATACCTCGATCTTCCATTTTATATGTAAGTTTTTTGATAGTTTCTGTATGACCAAGATAAACAAAATTTTGATTATTTACTTTTTCCCATATCGCAATTTTGTTTCCACAATAAGTTATGTCCACATACAACATACGAAACATTATTTTTCAAACAAAATTCTGCAACTGCTGTTGTGGCTTTATGATAAAAATCTTCTAGTCGCATTACTCTTCGATCAGTCAATCTTTGACATTCATTTGACCAATCTAAATTATGTCGTAGTTTTATACGAGACTTTTCTTCAGAAATCAATTTGTTATATTCCTGATTCATCGCTTTTGCTTTTCTTCCGTTTATAACAATTGGCACAATATCTTTCTGATTCGTAACAACTGTCATAAAATTATCAACACCGATATCAATAGCTGCCACAATATCGGTATCCTTCTTAGGTTCTGGACACTCAGTTTCGTATACAACTTCAATATCGTATTGTGATGGAAATGCATCTTTGTTTGGATGAAATCTCACTTGCATTAATTTTGCATTTTCTGGAATATGCGTTTTGAATCGATGATTAAAAGGTTCCATGCTTTTATCACGGCTAGAAAAAAATAAATATCCATCTATTATTCGACAGCACTGATTTGTAATTATATAATTAGCGCGTCCATGTTCTTTATTTTTATATCCAGGAAGTTTAGGCCTTCCATTAAATTTTTCTGGATTTGTTTTCCATATTTTAATCGCTTCAAAAAATGACTTCCAATCTTTATCCAACAATTTTAATGTTTGCTGGGAAGAGGATGCTTTCATTGCTTTATAACAATCAGCAGTCTTACAATCTTTGCATAATTGTTGATATTTTATCCATACAGCATGTTTTCGCAATCCTTGTTCTTTTTCTTTTGATGTATTAATAAATTCTTGTCTAACCATATAGTTAGCATAATTATAGAGATTTTTTGATCTCCAGCATAAATCATCAATTATTTTAAACAAATCATCTGATTTTTTAATTATATGTATTTCAGTTCTATTACACATTATTAATGTTTCCTTTTTTATCAAATTGCACAAATTTATTTTTTTGTCCTATGCTAAAATACATAGATCTAAAACTTATCTTTGCTTTGTTATTATGTTAGGGTGGTTTTGTACCTATGCTAAAATACATAGATCTAAAACTTACTGTCATTCCGATTACCAGCGCCGATGGTTTTGTACCTATGTTAAAATACATAGATCTAAAACCTCAAATATGTACTTTTCTATGAAGTTAACACAGATATTTATAAAGTTTTATTTCTGTTGTAAAATAATCGTTTATTGGCTGAAAACCGCAGCCACTATCCAATTGATTTCTCTTTTGGAATACATTTATAATAGGTTCGTGGATTTTTCAGCTTGAATCAGCCATTCAGATATGATATCCTAAGACTGAAGGAAATTCCTTCAACCTATTAATTTCTCTTTTTGAAGATCATCGTGATCTGGTCGCCAAACTTTCTCATAATGGTCTTCCATGTATACTATATATAGTGGTTTTATTTTCACTCGACCACTATATATAGTATTTATTTTCCTATGAAATCAGTCTTTCATTCAGAAGAAACTCTTCGATGTCGGACACCTAAAGCATGATACACACTGTACCAAATCACACATGTGATGCTTTTTAATAAAGTCCTTATCTGCAGCTTGTTCGTCTATAATTACTGTTCCACATTCATCCATATTCTGGATCTCATGTTCTTCGTAAACCTTTCCTGAATATTTTCCTAACCTTTTCATTCGTCTCACCTCTTTTCTATTTCGTTTCTGTTTTGATAGTCACTCTTTTGTTTAAAAGTACTTTTTTATGTTTTACTCCCCCTTCGATATTCTCCGTTTGAATCCTTGTAACTTTCACTGGACTATATCCATATTTGGTTGCACACATTACTAAATCACCAACTTTGAGATTTTCAAGGAAAGATTTCCAGTTCTTATTTCTACGAATCTCCCAAGTATATTCCTGGCTTGTTGTACCATTAGCGTGAATATGTACTCCATTAATCAGTGCAACAGGCTGGCCTTTATACACAGTTTGAACTGTCTTAGCACCATTTCTTTTCATGATAAGATAACGGATATATCCATCTACAAGATAACCATTCTTATCCAGAACAATTGGCTTGTCTTGATGATTCGTCAGCAACCAATATTTCTCAACTTTTTCCATCTTTTCTGAAGATGGATGAGAAGCAAGAAACTGATCTGAAATTTTGATATCTTCAATGTTCATCTGCATAATATCATTCTCCTTTCTTTACGCTGCATTTCCATTTTTAACAAGATAATTCTCAAAATCTCTCTGCATAAATCTAAAATTAACGCCATCATTAGAGCTGTATTCCTCATTGGAATTCTGATACACTTTAACCCATTCTTCAAATTCCTGATCTTTTTCTTCATTACAGGCTTTTGCAACAACAGCAATCAATGCTTTGTAGCAATTCTGATACAGAGATGATGTTACTTTGACAGAATCTTCAATGATATCCTTATATAATTCAATATCATCAGAATCTACATTTAAGGACGTCTTTTCCATAACAAATCCAATCAGTTCATCATCCGAGAAGTCTTCTTTAGAACTATCCGTTTCTACCGGCTGTTCAGTTTCTTCCGTAACTTCTAGCTCTGAAATATTATTCTCTTCTTCATTTGCTACATTTTCAGTTTTTTCTTCGATTGCAACTAATCCATTATCAGTAACAAATTTTTCTAACAGAGTATGTAAAATAAATAATTTATCTTCGATAACCCCACGATCTTTCGTAGACTTGCTTGCATCTAAATCATTCCATGTCGTGATCAACGTTTCGTCATCATGTGGAATCTCTACGGAAACATCGGTATATGTATTGAAATTATTCAAAAATTCTTTAAAAATTTCATCTTTAACTCCATTTTTCATACAACGATCAAAGAACATAATCCAAATTAAAGAATTTTTTGTAGTAAACAGTGCTTCAGATGTATCTAAGGATGTAACTGTCATTAAATGATCCAGTAATTCTCTTGCACTGTTGAACATTTCATCAGTTGCGTTCTCGTTTAAATATTCTCCAATCTTTCTTGCGTTTTTTGTCCAATTGTCCCAAAAATTAAGTGCCATCACAATTTCTGCAATAATCTGGTTAATTTTTCCGTTTTTATGTACTGTTGGTGTAAAGTTTGCGCGATCAGACCAAAAATCATGTTCTGCCAATGCTTTTACACGTCTACCAACGTTAAGCATTCTTGTAAGAAGAATCTGTGCTGGTTTCATTTTTGCTCCACGATTATATCTCCTTAAATGACGAGCCATTTCTTCCGGTGTACAGTCGAGATGTTTTACAATCTTTACAGGGCAATCATCAAAATTTTCTTTCAACTTTGGAGGAAGATCAGCATAACCTTTATTCTTCAGAGAAAAGGTAACTTCGTCATACATAATATCTCCATTGTCATTTCTAATAAAAATACCATCTTTATCTCTTCGAGCTTCCTGATATGTGATCTCATTCGGATCAATATTCGCCCCAAGTTTAAATCCGCCAGCTTTGAAGTCTGAAATATATGTATACTTCTGTAAGCCGTCAATAATCCAAAGTGTTACACCTGTAGGAGTAATCTCTTCGCAGATTTTCAGAGCATCAAAATCTTCATTTAATAACATCGTAACAATAAAGTTATCACGATCTGAATGTTCCCACTGGTCAATGTCTCGCTGCAGGAAATAATCAGATCTAAGCTCTCCTCTCTCTGCCATGTCGCATACCTTTTTGCACATCCAAGTTTCTTCTTTAACTTTGTCTCGTATTAATCTCATAGTATTACTCCTTTCTTTTCTTACAGATTACGTATTAATTGTTTATTTTTTTCAGAACAAATCATTTTAAATGAATGTTCATAAGTTTTTTCGGAAATATGTAAAACTTCGCAAATCTCGTCTTTGTTATAACGATTTGCAATTAATAGAGCGATTTTCTGCTGTAACGGCGAAAGTCTATGTAAAAAAATTCTTACCTTTGGATGCCATTTTTCATCTTCCGTCTTTTCTTTTTCACAAATGAGTTCTTCCAAATTAAAACGAGAAGCGACAAGTTCTTCCACATTTCTTGTTTTTCCATTTTGTTCATCGTTCTGAATTGGAGTATCTAGAGAAATATTTTGAACTACGATTGGCTTATCTTCTTCATCCTTTACAATAACTCCATTTTTCATAAGTAAATTGCATCGAATGCCACGTTCGAAATTATCTCTTCTCCATTCCAAATAGGATCGTTTAATATTTCCCATAAGAAATGTATTAAAAGATGCTTTCTTTTCATGCTCTGGATTGTATGATTCTACTGTTTCCATTAATACAGTCATTGCATCATCATATAAATCATCGTAATATTTCTGATCCAGAGTATCTTTCAGCCAAATAGTACGACACAATGTTTTGAGTTTTGTCATACTACAATCCATATATTCCTCGATGAGCTGCATCTGTGCTGGCGAAAAATGATATGGTTCTTTCCGTTGTTTTTTTACTTCCTCTTTTTCTTTCATAGTTATCACCCTACCCTTCTAATATTTTCATCGTTTCTTCGAATTTCGCAGTTCTTGGTTTATATTCGCTATATTCTCCATTCTCACTTTTGCTTAATTCATGCTGTAATTTTCCAATGGAGTATGAGCATGTAAGAGCATTCTTCATAATAGTTACTTTTCTCATACATGCCTTGACGTGTGCTCGATCAATTAAAATATGTAGAAACATATAACCAACTTTTGCAATTTTGTGAGCCTGTGGCATTTTCCCATTGTGATTATGTGCGTAAATAACCAAAGCATGTTTAATATCACTCTCTTCAGAGTCAAGTTTTGACAAATATGTATTAAGCGATTCTGACATATTACTCAGTTCGGATTCATTCCAACCAGCTAGGCTTAAATATTTTTCTGTTTCATACTCAATCCGATCAAGTAATGTAAGATCAACGAAGATATCATTCTCTGCTAGAAAAGCACCACCGTTACCTTTTGCTTTCGGAGAAACAGATGGCGCCTTCCCATCTTCTCCAACCATCGAATATCCATGACGAATCCAACTCATCTTTTTGTTCCGTGAGTTTAGTAAGCTTTTTGCCTGTTTGAACGTGAAGTATTTTGCTCTAGATGACATAGTTGATGCCATATACTCGCCTGGACGCATTGGGTTTTCAATGACCCAACATTTTCCATTTGTGATAGTGTACTGCATTTCCCAATCACTCCTTTTTTTATTTAGTTTTTAAAAATAGGTAACTTTAATACAGGTTCTTATTTTCATTTAAAATAATAAGCACCTTTTCGTATTTGTTATTCTCCTATTCTCTTTTAATGAAATTGTGAAATAATAGCGAACTGCTCAAGATAGACTTGCAGAATTGCAAATTAATATGTATAATGATACTTAAGCAGGACATTGCCATTATTCGTTTAAGCTGCTCCAACACCTTAAACACATGAATATTGCTTGTTTTGCTTGTTATGTACAGGAAGGGATTCATACCGTATGCGCTCCAACGCAGGTATGATTCCCTTCTTTTATTTTGTTCGACAAAATTATAATACATCGAACTAATGTTCTTGTCAATATGTTTTCGAACATTTGTTTGTGCTACTATAATTTTGTTTTTCCTTATATTTCCATTTTATACCTCTTGACATGTATATTCCAGAGGTAAATATTTCCATTTTATTCCTTTAAATGTGGTAAAATAATGTCATGCATAATACCTTCTCGATTGATGTGTTCGATATCTTGTATCGTAGAATATAATTGCATATGTTCGATTATTTCATCTCTGTTAAGGAAAATAGTTTTTGCTTTTTTAATTAATTTACACCCTTCTGCAGGTGTAGTTATTTTTTTACTTTCTTCATTTTGATCATAATCAATTGTATAAATAAGAATTTTGTACTTCTTGTTCTTTTTTTCAAGTTCTTTCATTTTCTGCATCGCTTGGTTGTAATCAGAGTATTCATATGCTTCTATCATCTTTTCATCCCTCCATTAATAATGTCTGTAAACTAATCTGCATTGCTCTGTTCACTTCTTTTTGCTTTTTGGGACTAATCTCTCCGATCTTATCCAACAATCTAGCTTTATCTATTGTTTTAATTTGTTCACATGTTACTAACGAATCGGAACTTAATCCATTCAACGCATCTTTTTCCAAAATGACATGAGTAGGAAGATTGGGCTTCCTTTTTGATGTGATTGCCACGACTATGGTTGTTGGAGAATGTTTATTCCCAATGTTATTTTGGACAACAAGCGCTGGGCGTTTTCCGCCTTGTTCAGATCCTTTCGTTTTCCCGAAATCTACCCAATAGATTTCACCACGTTTAATTTCGCCACAATGTACATCCATACCCGGTTCCTCCTTTCTCTCTTGTTTTTCTTACGTTGAACTCATTATATCAACATATCTTTAATATGTCAATACTTAATATAAATATATCTTTATTATTTTTGCTATTATATCACAATTTATCTTTATTTATATAAACATGTCTTTATAGATTTCCTTATTTAATTATGTTATAATCATTGACACGGAGGTGCAATATGATTAAATTAGATATTCAACATTTAATATTGAGTAAATATAAAAACCAAGCTGCATTCGCAGAAGCTACTGATCTCTCTTTACCATCAGTGTCAAAAATTTGTTCTGGTAATATGGCAAGCATTCGCTTTGAAACTCTTGAAAAAATTTGTGAAGCATTAGAATGCACCCCGAACGATCTACTTACTTCCGATAAAAACAAATGGGATACAAAAATTCCATCACATGTTACAGAATATATCGATCGAATGGAACATATCTCGCAAGAAATCCAGGATGCGAATTTCCGTTATAGAGCCGCAGCATATCATAAAAAAAGCGATGACTAAACCAGCCATCGCTTTTTTACTGCTCATATTCAGATCCGCTCAAATCCATTCGAAAATTGATTTCTTGTATACACCACCAATACAGTCTTTCTGCATCCTCATTATCTTTTCGATCTCGATCCGTGGAAATCATTAATTCTATTACATTCTCTTCTGATATATTTCTCAAATCTGCAGGTGTTACTGTATAGTCCAAATATTTGGGAATCATTTTTCATTCACACCGTTTCGTTTTAATATTTCCGTTACCTCAGATACAGGAATACAAAATCTTCTGGAAACTGCTTTCTTATCATGATATTTCTCGAAATCTTCTAATACATCTTTATCTGTCCACTCTAACTGAATGGGAGCATTCATATAGTTTTCCATTGTTCTCTCCTTTTGAAATGTCTGTTTCATCGCTTACTAAAATTCGTAAATTCCTTTGTATCCTGGAATTTCTCTCTAAAAACTGAATCTCCGTATTTTAAACATTCATAATCCCATGGATATCCTAGGTTATCTACTTTTACGTTGAGCTGCTTACATTTCTTACAGTCTCTACTACATTCTATCATTTATACTCCTTACTTAATTCTGCCATTAATTCTGCATTCCTGGTTTCTGCTAGCTCAAATTTTACAATTCCTTTTTTTTCTAATGCGTTCATTGTTCTTGTATGAATTGGAACTCCTAAAGTGTAAGACAACCAAACAGAATTTCTATCAGTCTTATATAAATAAAATTCTTCTCGTTTTAAAAGTTCTATTGCCTCTTTCATTTTATTTGTCAAATTATTTTTCATTGATTAAAACCATTTTTCATCGTTCCAGATATTTCGTTGGAACTTCCTTAGTCAACCATACATTATTCACAGACAGGAAAAACTTGTATCCATCTCTGCACATTTGCCCTGAGTTTACTTGATATACGATTTCTTTTCCATGTCTCTTACCAACCTGTTCAGCCGTTTCCACATCTGTTGAAAGATGAACATATAACCGGCTTTTTGAAATTAACCCAATCTGATCGATTGACACTACATATTTTTCGCCAGTTCCATGATATAAAAATTCTGGTGGCTGTTTATCTTCTAACTCTACATCTACAGTAATCGAATGTCCTTGGTTGCATCTGATCAGTGTTTTATCTTCATTAAAAGAGTATCTTCCCTTCGAATCTGTTTTTACGATCTCGTACAGATGACCCAGATCGAATCCAGGATTGTCTTTCCTAATCCCGTCAATCAGTTCGTCAACATTAGCCCACCCATGTTCATCCAAAGTAATACCAATTGTTTCTGGTTTATGTCTGAGAATCAAACACATGTATTTACTAATATTTTCTAAGTTCATGCCTTTACTTCCTTTTATTTAATTTTATTTTTCAGATGCCAAACAAAATCTTTTGAATCAAGTAATGAGCCTTCAAACAACTTTTCGCCTTCAGCTTCATAAATTCTCAACGATCCATCAAAACCAACCACAATATATTTTCCGTTATATTTTTCCATATCAGTCAGCTTCCATTCAAGTGCTTGATACTGAGTTCCATCTTCCATCGCATCTGCATATCCATCATATGTAAATAACGGGATGTCAAACATATAAATTATATTATCCATATTTTGTTTCTTCCTTTTGTTGTCTATATTAATTATTATACTGTTTCTATATTTATTACTTCTAATAAATTATCTTCCAGCCATTCGCAAATATCTTGTACTACTGCATAAGTATCTTCATATCCATAGGAGGCATTGCTCCAGGTATAACAATCATTATATTCGTCAAACCAGATTTCTACAGATTCTCCATTTGATAAATCAAGCCTAATGGCAATTTTATCTTCTTGCTCTTCTGCATATTCCATTTCTTCGACAACATATTTGTTAATATCTGCTTCAGTCACAACATTTCACCTGCCTTCTGAAAACAATCTTTCATCGTTGTATAGCATCCAGAATAGCTTGTCGTTCTTTTTCAGCTTCTACTAAATCAATATCAAAAAATTCAGCAAGTAACTTTTCTTTATTGATATAGTCTCCGTTACCCATAACATTGGCAAATGGACTTTCTCTCTTTTGTTTTCTGTCAAACATGGTATATTTTCTTAAGAGCCAATCAAGAAATTCTCCACAAAGCTGTGATTGTTCCTGAATTTCAATCATTATATCCAGCGTTGGTGTTTCAATTTTATTCATATTTTCATCCTTCTTTTCACATGAAAGCAATTTTTCAACTTATTCTACAATCTGTATAATATGAACATTCTCTTTTAAATAATTCATCTTCAAGCAATCGTCTTTGAATTTTCTTGCAGCGTCCAATGTCATTTCATCACTCATGTGATAACCACCATTATATCCTTTATATATAACTCTATACATATCTACTCCTTTAAAATCGTCATTTCTTCTGCTCGTCAATTAAATCCAATACCTCACACAAAGTTTTATATCTACCTTCTTCCATATCATTCATATTGCGATTTACCGTTTCATTTTCTAAATCCTCAATAAGCTGCTCAATTTTAATTCTTAATTCGTCCACTGTTATACCTTCCAATCTCTTTCCAATCTCTTCGTTACTTGGACACTTCTGTAATTGATTTATTGAAACATGTCTCTGTTCTATATATCCATCTTCCATTTCAAAATCCACATCTGCTTCTTTATCCGATTCCCATGCATATCCAACAAATGTACCAAATAATCTTAAATTTTTATGAAATACTCTATCTCCTGCTTTAAATTTCATAATTTCCTCCAATCCAAATAAATTGTCATTTTATACTTCATATTCAAAATTCCATTTTGTTTCTTTTTACATAATCCCACGAGATTTCTTCTGGCGCATTCTCTTCACATTCGAATACCGTAACATAGCAATACCCATCTCCGATAAGCTTCTGTGCGTTCGCTTTACATTCATCAAGATTATTAAAATCTCCTAGAATATAAGGCTGACCCATAAAATCGTTTCCATCTTTTTCCTTGTATGCAATCAGATATATCATCTAAACTTTTCTCCTTACTTTTTCACTCCGATCGGTCACGTCTAAATAATAATCGGTACATTCTTCAACTTCAAAATCGTTACTTCTAGGATTATCCCACTCACTTTTCGAAAGAAATCCGAGGCCTTTGCAACTATTTAAATCTTCATTATTAGAAAGCCAAATTATATCACCAATATTAAATGTACCATCTGAACTTGCCTTTGTCACTTTGTACAATTTCAATTTTTCCATATTATCACCATTTGAAAGTTAAATTTCATTGCCAAATTTCATCGTTGTCTGCAAGCGAAGCTTCCCATTTCCAGTTATGACCTGTTTTTCTTTTCACTATTTCTATTGCCTCATCATAACTTGCAGCTTTGACTACATAACAATAATTAGATACATCTTCCGAATATCGCGGAACATCTTTTACAACATATAATTCATTTTTCATAATTTTTTTCCTTCCATAGTGAACTTAGATTTCAAGTCCTTTTTCCATGCATTTTTCTGCAAATTCACTTGAATTATTTCCGACAATTTTTCTGTAAATATGATTCCAGTCAGTATTTCCAAATGCTATTTTCATATCACCTTCAAGATATGCATTAAATGTATCAGATTCATCTTTGCTCAAAACACAAGTTTTGTCCTTACAAACACTATCAAGTTGTAATAATAATTCTAGCTCTGCAATTTCTGTTTTCAGTTTCTTCATATTCAATAATGTATTAATTGCATTATCTTCATAATTTGGGGTATTAATATTATTTTCCATATCAATTTTCAAAAAATCTTGCATTTGTTCTAAATCATTTTTTTTTGCAGATAGTCGTTCCTCTAATATTTCTCTCATATTATTAACTCCTTTCATTCCGCATGAAAACTTGGTTTCATTTTATTATTCTTCAAATTTTCTGTTATTTATAATATCATATTTTCCATAATTCTGTTCAATTCCATTCCATAAAAATGTAAGTTTTCCATCTGGATATAGACTTATACAAGTATTCGTAACTAGATCTGGATTTTCTTTTGAATGATAATACATTCCACCTTTTTCATGTTCGTACATTTGTACATATGTATAACCGTCCAAATATATTTCTTTTGGATATTTCATATAATCACCTCAATATTATATTCTCTATTATATCAGAAAAGGAACTGCCTTACGACAATTCCAATTCAGTTTTTGAAACTATTATTTTTTCAGTCTACAAATTTCCCGAACGGAGTGGCCGACCAGAATCCAGCATCATTCTGCCAAATACGTTCTCCTCTTTGTTTTGCTGCGTCTACCCCAGTAAGCCAAGTTAATTTATTTATCTGTAACGGCTGATCACAGCCTTTTAAAGCAATTACTTTTTCTTTCTTAATGTCTTTCAGATCTTCTACCTCATCACAAAGTGCATATTCCTGGTTGCACGTTCTCATTGCATCACACCACCATTTTCTCTGCATATTATAATGCCTCTCTTTCCATTTGAATATACTTATTAGTATTATACCATAATTATCATACAACTGTACAGATATTCTTATGCCGTTTCGCCTAACAGAATTTTTCTAAACAGGCTTTCAAAAATTGGAACACAAATACTATTGCCAGCTTGTTTATATAATGCCATTCTATATCTTCCTCGTTTCTGTTGTACAGATGCAGCTGCTTCATAATCCTGATCCGTATAACCCATAAGTCTCCAACATTCCCGTTCCGTAAGATATCTATATTTTCCATTATGTAAGTCAATTACCTGTGCAGGTGTCCGATCCTGGCGAGTCGTGATTGTATAAGCATATTGGTCAATTACAGTTGCTCTTCTAATTCCAGATGCGCCAATACATTCCAGAATGCTCGGTTGTGTTACCTCATATACTGTATCAACTTTCTGTTCCAAAAACTCGTGAATATCTCTCATTGGCGTTCTAATCAAATCAGAAAAATCAAATTTCTTTCCTTTTAAACAACTTACAGTGAAATAGCGTTCTCTTGCTTGTGGAATACCAAACTCTCTTGCGTCTAATAGTTCATATGTACTTGTATATCCAAGTTTACTTAATTCTTCCATATATCTGTCGTGATTATGCACCATATATTTACTTCTGACATTTTTAACATTTTCCCAAATCACATATTTTGGTTTCCATTCTCCCATCTGTTTAATAATATTAATTGTTTCCCACATAAGACTCGATCTTGTCCCAGACCCTTCTTCTGCGCCAGCTCCATGATTTGTTCTTCCATTTCCAGTAGCTGTGCCTTGATGCCCAGCGACAGACATATCCTGGCAAGGAGAACCATGTATCAGAATATCTGGACGAAGATTGTATCCGACCACTGTTTGCGTTTTATACGAAAGATCTTTTGCGAACATTGCATTATATGATCTGACTGCTGCTTCGTCAATTTCAACATAATCAATTGATTTAACAGGAATACCGATATTCCGTAATGCGCACCGTGGACTTCCAATTCCACCGAATAATTCTAAAATTTGTACCATAATAATTTCCTTTCTTGATAAGGCGATAAACAGGAAGTCTACCGCCTCGTTGATGTTTAGATAATATTTTTCATGATTTCTACAGATTCTTTTTGTGCTTTTTCTTCCATTCCTCTTACATACAACAGCGTTGTATTAATTGATGCATGATGTAAATTTTTCTGTACAAGCACAATATCACCCGTTGCGTTGTACAATGTAGTACCATATGTTGCCCTCAGTTTATGTGGACTAATTGTTTTTCCTTTTATATTACAAGCATATTTTTTTGTAATATCCGAAATTGCACTTGTTGACAATCTCTTTCCGGTTTTCCCAAGAAACAGAGCTGGCGTATCGCGTGCTGTTACAAGCCGATCCCTGTATACTAACCATTTCTGCAATTCATCCAAAACTTTCGGAATTAAAATGAATGTATGAACTTTTTTCCCCTTGTCTGTTACAATCAAAGTTCCTTTATCCATATTTAAGTTTTCTATATCCATATTGGATAACGCTGCACAACGTACTCCTGTAGAAAGGAAAAGTTTTATAACTGCAATATCCCTTTGTGACCAAATAGCTGATGGCTTTCTTGTTTTCCCTGTCAGCTTATGATCTACATTATAAAGATACGTTTGTGTTTCTTCTGGAGTCAAATAACTCTTTTCTCTTCTTTCTATTGTTCTCTGTTGCTCTCTCTTTTTTGGCTTCGCAATTTCTTCCATATAATTTTTCGAAAAAATTTTATATGCAAACATACATTTTGAAAAAAGTTTTAACGCAGAATAAACTGCGATTTGATAAGAAGAAACGGTTTCTAATCCATTGTCTTTATCTTGTATTTTTGCCATATAGGATACAAAATCTCTCAGTTCAAGATCTTCTTCTTTTTCTTTTCCTGTGAACTTTAGAAATTTTAATACATCACACATGTAAACATATTTTGTCTTTTCTGATAAATCATGCATATATAAAAGGAAGTCTTGTAGATTCTTAGACTTTCCTTTCATAATGTTTTCGATTTTTCGTTTATATTTAAGTTTTTCTTCCTCTAAGCCTGTCTGGACTCTTTCATTCATTTTATTCCTCCAATCATAAATCGGCAATTGCAGCAATAATTATAATAATAATGACCCCAATTGCGACAAAGGTTCCATAGTATCCAACGGCATATTCAAGTGACATAATATCTTCCTCCTAAAATTCACTATTCAAAAATGTATGACGGAAATATCAGCTCTAATTCCTCTTCTGAAATTTCCATATTTTTGTTTTGGCCTTTAAATTCTTCATCGAACTGATGATTTAATTTCAAAACATTGTAAGCACTTTCAATCACCCACTCCCTGATGAACTCCATATCTGATTCCGGCAAATCATATCCATATAGTTCTACATACCTAATCAACTTCTTTCTTATACTTGTTTGTGTTGGGTTCCATTTCTTTTCTAAATTCTCGAACTTACGCACATCTGTTTGACAATATTCCTTGAACGTTTTTCTTTTCATATATTCTCCTTTCTTTGCAACAAAAAACCGGCACATTTCTGTACCGGTTAATAACGTTTCTCTTTCCTGATTTTATTCAATTTTTCTTTCTTTTGATTGATGTGTCGTACTTTTGCTCGTGATTTATACTTATCACAATGTTGACAATAATGATTGTGATCTGCTTCTCTCCCTTTACTACATTGTCCTGCACAAATATAGTATAAGCATGGTGTTTCTCTTGTCTTACTCATCTTTTATCCACTCCTATCGGCATAATAATATAACCAGAAATACGGAACCCTCTGGACGCAGGTTCTTTTAAATCTGTTGCAATTCTACCTTCTTTCAATAATTTATGCATATTACAATGGATAGTGCCTTTGCTTTTAATTCCAACACCTTTTCCAATCTCGTCATAAGACGGAGCATAACCATGCTCAAAAATGTAGTCTTTGCAAAATTCATAGATTTTATCTGTTGTGTCCTGTATGTTATCATATTTGTTTACCATAATTATTCTCCCTTCTTTTTAAAAACATCACTGACCTGCCACGAAATCATCTCATTTCCAAGCTCAATAATTCTATCCTTAAAATTTTGAACAAAATCCGCTGTAATAACTTTTGCAATATTTACATTGGTTGGTTCTATACCATCTTCGACCAATGCATTTATAATATCATCTTTTGTCCATGTAGTGTTCATATCTTTACATTTTTCTAGTTCATATCTCAAAATCGTTTCTTCGATGGCGTCAAAATCAACACATCCATAACCAATTCTCTCTCCGTTTTCAGCTAAATATAACATATAAAACATTCCTTCATTTTCGCCATTACCCCGCAACTCATCAATGTTATTGCCATACACAATATCAATTAAATTCCCTTCCCATGGATGCTCTGTATAAAAATCACAATCATATCCATCTTCTGTATCGTATCTGTCATCTTCTTCTGTTACAATCATCATATACTTTTTATCTGTTTTCATATTCTTTACCTCCATTTGATGAATATTTTTCGGCACATCGTTGGACAAACCTTTTACACCATCCTCCATTTTGAATGCCTTCTTGGATTACATAATCAGATTCTAAATTTTCTTTTGATGATTTGCTGGCTTCATACCCCATATTATATAAAGTTTCTTCTAAACTATTGGCTGCAATTTCACTATCTGTGAATGCATATGCTCGTCCATAAGAATCAATACCAGATCCACAGAAGTTATCACCCAAATGTGTTAAAATGTATTTTAGCATTCTTTGCTTTTCATTCATTTATAATCCTCCAATCAAATTCGACTTTCATCTCTCTATTATAATTTTGTTTGCATGATCATAACTGTATCCTTTCTTGTTTACAAACTTATCAAGCGCTTTGAACATATCCATTTCAAGCTGTTCTATCCAATTATTCGCATTCCAATCCACACAAACAGTGTAATTAAGATATTCGCCAAGATCCCAGCTTTCATCGTCTTCTCCTGTTTTAATGCACGTAAAATAATCAATTGCAGGTCTCTTGTCTTCTGGAACTACTTTCTCACTACACTGACAATATGCATAAATATTTACTTCCACATCCATATAACCGATTTCCAAAACGGCTTCACTTAAATATGGCTCGTTTTCTGGATATAAATCTTTCATACAGTTGTTCCGAATATCATCAATGAGATCTTCAATACCATTCAGCCGGAATCTATAATCATTTCTATGTTTCGCTTCTTCAAATGTCATTTATTCCTCCACCTTTCTCATAGCAATTTCAATCCGTGAACTGTCTGGAAAATTCCATAACTTTTCAAAAATCGCAAAACCGAAATCTGCGAATGTCAGATATTTTGTATTTTTATCTCCATTTATTCTTAAATAAATTGTTTTATTTTTTACAATAGCTCCTCTTGTACTCTCTTTCATTAGATTAAGTTCTTCATACTGATTTCCGTTATAATTATTGATTCCAACAGGTGTTATATACTGATTCCACATTCTTTTCATATTATTCACCACCTAACAAATTCCATTTTCTCTAAATTCTACAAGCAGCCCATACATCCGTCCTTTCTTTTCAAAGAAATCGTTCCAATTAGATAATTCTTCGATCGAATAATTCTGATTGTACATATCTGCTTGCCATTCAATTGCTTTATCTCTCCACTTGACTTTTTGTTTTACATAACTTTCATGTCGTGATAACGCTCTATGTTTTGTATAATCTGACTGTCTCATAATCTATTCTCCTTTTCTGCAATTAAAAAACAGACAACATATAGTCATCTGCTACATATCAAAATTATATTCTGGATAAAGATATTCCAAATTTAAATCTTCCTCGAACCAGCAATGATCTGAAATATCCGGAATATCTACAATTACATGATCTGAGTGTGTTTCTTTTATTTCTCCATTATGCCATTTACCTGTGTCTGGATCATGATACTTAACTTTTTGTTTTACCTTGAATAAATGTGTTAAATTTGCCATAATTTTTTATCTCCTAACGAAATGTGCTTTCATCGTGTTATTTCTTCTTTGCATTTTTCAAGAAAATCTTTAAATTCCATATCTGTAAACTCAAAGAATATCTGCTCAACTGCTTCCTTATCCGAACTGTTTCTCCAAATATTAAAAATATCCTGCGCAATCCCTGTTATCTCGAAGCCATTTTTTTGAACCATATCTACAAGAATCGTATCCGCATCTATTATCCAACCATCCGGTGTATTATTGTTAAGTTCTTCTACTTCTTTTAATAATTTTTCCATGCAATCACCATCCTTTTGAATTTTTCGTTTTATCTTCCAATAGTTTCTATTTGTAATTATAAATCATATCAATTACATGTTTTTTAATTTCCATAATATCATTTTCTGTAAGTTCATAGTCTGGAGGAAAAGTTCCTTTTCGTCTTGCTTCTATAATCCAATCTTCAAACACATCTACAATTTCTCCAACTCTTGCCTGAAATTCTGTCAATTCTTTTGTAAGAATATTCTTCACAAAAGATACAACATCTTCTGGAATTTTTTTGTCACACTCCCATAATTTATCATGAGATTTTTCTCCAAAATATACAGATAATCTATATGTATCACCGTTATAAACAAGAGCGTAATTTCTATAATTTCGTGTTCTTGAAACTTCTTTTAACGTAACCATAACTATCATTATTCTTCCTCCATATCTTCAATTCGGTCACAAAGTTTATTCAATACATCTTTTAACGTTTCTGCATCAGTACCCTCAATTGCCGTAACAATACCTGGTAATGTTCCTAATTTATATTCTTCATCATCATATCTATCAGAGATACATGACCAGATTCTTCCTGCTAACTGTAAATTCTCCATACTCCATTCATATACTGGAAGATCATCACAAACTTCTGCATCCCTATCCATACGAATTAAATCAATATCGTTATCCCATGCGTACTGGAGTACAATCCGTAAATCGTCTGGCATGATTATGGTGCCAATTTCATTTTTGCTTGGAACCGTAATAAAGACTCCTTCGTCATAATTATAAGCATACGGCAAATGCATACTATTCAATTTTCCAAAGGTTCCCTGTGTCAGATGTGCTGTACTAATATCCAGGTACTTTCTCTCGTTTGTTTTCATAATTTTATTCTCCCTTCTTAAAACCGCTGTTTCATCTTTAGCAGCATTCCATATCTGTATAAAAGAACCAACAAATTTTATCATAGCTTGCGTAAACAACATTTCCTACAGTTTTAAAATATTTTGGATATTCATTACATTTCATATTTGTCATCCTCCATTTTGATTTTATAAATTAATTGGCTCATCATTCTCATCATATTCAATCGGATAAATCTTCGCTGCATAACCAATATCTTTTAATTTATCATAAATTTCCATTGTAATTGTTTCGCCACCTACTGACCATTCAAGTGAAAATCTACTATCATTGTTTTCAATGATTTCAATCAAATGATCTAATAATTCTTCTGTATTGCTTGCTCTTTCCTTCTGTTTGTCAATATTATTCATAATCAAACCTCTTTTCATGAATTAAATTACACCATATACGCATGTTATTTGCAGAATAAAGATGTCTTCCACATTTGTTACATCTTTGCCTTGTCATAACCATAAAATAGAACCTCCTTGAAATGCGGTTTTCATTTACTCAATACTTTCCATTTATCAATATTTTCAGTATCAAAAAACGAATGTAATTCCTCTTCTGATAATGGTGTAATTCCATAAACACCATCATATCCAAATTTTTTCAAATCATCTTTTATAAACTCTTCTGCTTCTTCAAAGGTTGGATAATGATCTGCTTTGATTGCTATACTATACTCCGTATCAATAAGACCTCTATTGATTTCACATCCATTTTCTGCTCCATTTTTAATTTCTTCTTCTGTTGCCTTTACTCCGCAATTTAATTCGTAATATTTAATCTTCATAATATTCCTCCCAATCTTCTTCACTTAACGATTTCCATAATTCAAGACTCATTTCCTCGCACGCTTCCATATCCTCATAAACATCTTTCATATCATATGGTGCGCCATTTGTTCCATGCCCTGTATTGTCTAGCCACAAATAAGCCTCATAGCTGCAATCATAATTATCATAATAATCTTTAATGTTATTTAATAGTGCGTATACATTATTATCTTCCATCTCTGCCTCAAAATTGAAATCTTGACCTGCCGGACTATATTTAGAAAATTCATAAGAAAAATTATCTCCGTCATTTGATTCAACATCAACTTTCCATCCGTTTTCTTCTGCAATTTCTACAATTCTATCTCTCATGGCTTGTAATTTATTCATACCATCTACCTCCGATCAAATATATTGTTATTCACATTCTATACAATTATTTTCAATTTCTTCTTCTGTTTTCCATTCTTCAAGTCCAACGCATCTGCATTCACAACTATCTTTTTCATCACAGTAAAAGCAACATTTAGAGCATTTACTATCTTCTGGAACAGAAACATCAATTAAACATTTCAACATATTATCACCTCACCAAAATAATTAATCTTCATAAACTCTATACATTTCCTCATATTCTTCCGACAAACTTCTCAATACATCTTTATAGATGTAAAGTTGATTATTTTCTAAATAGTTACGCAATCCTGTTTCCGTATCAAAGAATTCCTCAACTGCTGTCGAATTCGCCCATCTGTCAAAAGATACCAACGCAGCTACTCTTAACATCCATTTTCCATTTGTTCCGCTATGTGGTTCTACAACCAGGAATAAAATTGTATCTGTTTTCGCTTGTAGTATGGCTTCGTATTCATCGACTTCATAACCGTTATCTTTGAACCAATTCTTTATAATATCCATGATTTTTTCCTCATTGAAATGTGCTTTTCATCGCACTTTTATTTCCATCTCCACATAAGATATGGAGTATATCTTTTGCAATATGGATTGCAACATCTCTCTACTAATATACATTTATCATTTTTCCATACGAATTCTTGTATAACGGATTTCCTTCCACATATATAACACATTTTCATTTTCTCACCTCCAATAAAATTTCCGTTTCAATTATATTCCAAACGCCATAAATACAATCGCACACAGCAACATACCAAATGCTGTAATCGCTAAAGCTCCTTTAATCGTCAAGTTAACTCTTGACATATGACTTCCCATGTACCAACATGTCAAACTAATTAATGCACATGTAATTCCTCTCATTTTTTATCTCCTTTGTTCTCAAAACATTTCTCTTTATAAGCATATTCTCTGTCATAAACTTCTTTATAGAATTGAATATCCTGCGCTGTTGCTCTTTTTACTTTCTCTATACAATTTTGTAAAAAAGCCAAACTTTCTTCCTTATTCAAATGTTTTCCTCCTGGTACTTTCCGTTTCATTACAACTCATAATCTCTGCATAAATCCAACACTGTATCAATAATATTCTGTACGGAATCAATTCCATACCCGCTTAACATATCAAACGAAGAATTGTCAGATACATATACTAAATCACAATAATGACACCATCCATCTTCTTCGTTATTAACAAATGTAATTTCAAGATTAATTTCGTTTGTTAATGGATATTGCCAAGCTCTGTTATCAAACGATGTTGGTTTATTTCCATTTCCGCTCCACATATCAGGATTCATTTCTTTTAAAAACTCGGATACTATTTCAGTTGCTTTTTCTCTTGTCATATTATCCACTCGCTTTCTTATTATTTATGTATTGTGATAACCAATCGGTTCTTCACCTCTTAATTTGAGTTCCATTCTTAAAGCTTCAACAGAAACACATCCTGCAATAGGTTGGTTACAATCAACTGACATCCAAATTCTATTTTTAATCTCTTCTGTTGTCCAATCTTTTACTTTTTTTAATTCCCATTCGTACACCATGTTATTTCCTCCTGAAATCTACGTTTCATTTAGCTGCTTCTATTACAATGGTAGAATCTTGTGTTGTGATAGACTTTATTTTCATATCAAGAATACGATCCAATGGTTTATTAAAACCGTCTCTTTGTGTGCAAAAAATCAATTCTGCTCCATCACCATATTGCTTTCCGTCTGAGCAATCATAAATATCATAATTACAATTACAATCAAAATCATCATTATAAACTAAATCGCCAACAACCATTCTTGTATCCTCCGATCATCAATTTCTTGTTTCTCTTTTTCGTGGATCTGTTCAAGCTCTTCATAAGTTACAGTTCGAGAATTATAACCTATACTTCTATAATATTTGGTATAATGATTTGCATTCTCTCTATCACAGCTTGTACATGTTTTTATAAATCCAGTATGCTTTTCTGTTGCAATCACGCAGACAACATTATCTTCCATAATTGTTTCCTCTCTTTTCTCTTTCCGTTTTCGTTTCTGAAATCATCGTTTCATCGTATTATTCCAACCCATTCGTTTCTTTTCATTTAAGTCTTTATTATATGGACACTCTGGAATTTTGCATTTTCCACACCATCCAATATCACTTGCAGATTCACGGTCGTATGCTTCATCATAATCACAAAGCCCATGATCTATATTTTTTGTTTTTCTGTTCATAATAACACCTCTCTTTCCGAGCAAATCCTCATTTCATTGTCTCAATTTTTATTAATGGTTTTATTCTTCTCCTACCAACATTTTTCCCTTGTCGTTTAAGTAACGATAAAGTTTTATTATATGTTTCAACATCTATAATTGGCTCAAAATTTCCTTTATAAGTTTCTCCACAAAAAATATTGTACCCACAATATTGTGTTCGTGTAAGAATTTTTTGAACACTATAAGCTGTTGGAACTTTGCCTCTCTTACCTTTAAATCCTCTTTCTCTTGCTTCTTTCGCAACTTCTGATAAATTTTTTCTTAACGAATACTCAGAAAAACAAAAACGCACATATTCTGCTTCTTTTTTATTGATTTTAAATGAATCCTTTCCATCCAAATCATATCCCAATATTTCAGAACAAGTGCGTTTTCCTTGTGCAGCTCTCTCTGCCATAGCTGCACTAACTCTTTCACTTGTTAATTCTCTTTCTAGCTGTGCGAATACACCAACAATGCCAATCATTGCTCTACCCATTGGAGTTGAAGTATCAAATGATTCTGTATATGATATCATAGATACATTCCATTTCTGGAATTTTTCCATTGTTAAATATAAATCTGATACACTTCTTGTAAATCTACTAAGCGCCCAAAATAAAACCAGATCGAATTTACCATTTTTTGCATCATTTAGAAGTCTATTTATATCAGGTCTATGCTCAATATCTTTCCCAGAAATCCCTTTATCTGCATATAAATCATATACATTATATTTCCGTTCCTCACACCATTTCCTAAGCGTTTTTTCTTGTGCATCTAAAGAATATCCCTCACGAGCTTGATCAAGCGTACTTACCCGTATATATATTGCTACTTGTTTTTTATTCTCCACATACAACACCTCTATTCCTTTTTTATTCCAAATTCAAAACAAGCAGCACATCCCATTTTATCAGGGTACATGCCATCATTGTCAGCCACAATTTCCCATCCATATTCAAAAGATACTATGTTATCATATACTGCTTGTGGATTATCTTCATTACCATCCCAATCCGTAACTGGATTATCTCCATTTTTTAATGCTTCTAAATCACATATTAACCTTCCATGTTTCCCATATTCATATCCGCTATGTAAATAATCGACTTTACCATTTTTATTAAAAACAACTAAAGTTAACCCACCGCCATTATCCTCAATAACTTCATATTTCCTCATAATACTTTTCCCTCCAATCTTCAAATGAAAATCTTGTTTCATTACATCTTCATGCAACCCCATTCATCTCCATCAATATCTTTTCTCAAGAAACAAAATCTACATACACGGCAACATTTTTCATCCAACCAATCTTCAAAAACAGAAGTATCGAAAACGCCATAGCCAATTCTTTCCGTTTCATCAACACAAAACAACTGATAAAATAACCCTTCATACGCTTTAAGTATTAAATCAAGTTGATCTGGGTTTTTGAAATAGAATGTTCCAATTCTAATGCCACGTTCAGGATATTCTGCGTATTCCATTAAATTATCATAATCTGCTTTCTCTGAAGTAATTATAATTTTATATTTGCTTTGGTTACTAATACTTTTATTTCTTCGCTTCAGATTTCGTAAAATTGTATATTCATTTTCGGTTAATTTATCATAAGCAAATCCCACTGATCTTTCTTTTTTCATATCTCATCACTCCTTAATCTACCTGAATAATTAATCTAATCTGCTTTCCACCTACGCAATCAATAGCAATAACATTACCATTTGCAGGATCATACATTTTCCATACTCTTTCAATTTCAGGAGCATCACCAGTTTTCATTTTATCATTGAAGAAATCATATAAATCTTCTTCAACGGATTCCTTTGTGACTTCTTTTACAATCTCAAATCCATCATGACAGAAACCAGTTTCTTCAGACAACCAATTTGAAATGTCCTCCATTATACCTTTCATATCTGAATAATAATCTTCTTCTAAATCAACTGGAATAATCATTTCCGTTGGCAAATCCTGCAATACTTTTTTATCTCCATCTGTGTCCCATTTAATATTTATTGCTTTTAACATATAAATCACTCCATTTCTGTAAATCCATTTCTCTTTAAATACTCTATGTAATCTTCAATATCTGATTTCTTTTTAACCTCAATATCTTCTTGATGATAATATCCATAAAAAGCATTCGTATATACCTTATATGTTTTATTTTCCATATCAACAATGAGATTATAATTATTGGCACAATCACCACGTTTCTTCCAATTCTTATCAAGCCAAAATAGATGTAATATCATATAAATCAACCATCCTCTCTATAATAAATTTCCTAATTCTTTCATCCGATCATGCTTAAAACCAATACATACAAGTGCCTGAAGAATACCTTCTGCATATCCTCTGTGATTTTCAGCTTTCATCCGTAAAATTTCAAAATGCACTCTGCTATCGGTTTCATTTGCTTCTGTAAATTCTTTAATCGCCTGATTTGCATTTCGAATTCCTTCTTCCATAACTCTTTTACAATTTTCACATTCTGTTTTATTCATTTACATCGCTCTCACTTTCTGTTATAATAACTATTCAAGGAATTGGGGACTTACATGGAATTTCCATTGCCCCATTGTTGTTAGCCTTCAATATATTCCCAGGCTTCTCGTTCTGTTGTAAAAGCAATGTTGCATCCTGGGATATACCAGTTTCCGTATTTCATGTACGGCATAGCTACACACCTCCTTGTATGTATTTATAGAAAAAGCAGAGATGGCGTTCTCTGCTTTTATCTATCTCGTTATGTTATTCTCTCTTTTGGAATTGCTATTCTATCCGTAGAAATCTATACTTTTACTCTCCAATCTCAAATAATTCGTCATCGGAAAAATCAACCATATCTTGCAAAACGGCATGAGCAAATTCTTTTGCATAGTCTGTCCATATCTTATATTGTAATTCTTCCGGATTTAATTCATTAAGTCCATAATCTTTGACGAGTGCCTTTATAATGTTTTTCATTCTGTATTCATAATCTTCTTCAATAGTGTGAATATGCATATACATAATTGAAACCTCCTCATAATCTTCAAGTAATTCTTTTAAACTTTCTTTTGCGTTTGCTATAAATTGTATTCTTTCCAATGTCCTTCCCACTCTTTTCCGTACAAGTCCTGACACCTGTATTTCAAAAAATCGAGAGTAGTCTTTTTATCAAGTTCTTCGCCTTTTGGCGAATATGGATTATGTAAACAACCATTATTTATCTTGTAAATTTCAATTAGATCATACTCTAAGGCTCTCCTGTGAGCTTCTTTTTCGTCAATTCCATTCTGTCTTGTCCAGAATTTCACACAGTCTGCATAATATTTTTCAAGTTTTATCTGTGAATCATTTGCATTTAGCATTAAATCAGCCTCCAATCCTACCATGAATTCTTAGTTTCAACCTATATATATCCTTACAACATAATCATTAATTTCAACTGCGTTTGGTGTATGTTGTAAGTTGTTTTCTGTAAGTGGCAACTCTCCCCATATACCAGCTTCGTCTAACAAATGAATCTCTTTGCCTTTATTTTCTTCTATAATCTGTTTAACTGTTTTTTCTACCATATTTACTTCCTCTCCAATCTTCTAAAAAAATGCGAATTTCTTACTTGTGCCACTCTTTTTCAAATTTAGTTCCCTTCCAATCTAGCCCATCAATCAGATAATTGGATAACTCGTCAAGTACATCGTCGGGTGTTTCATTGATGAATCTATTCATATTTACTGTAGTTCTGTCGTGTATATATTCATCAATAAAGTCCATGATTTCCTTTACTGTAATATCCGTTCTCTGAATTTTATAAAAATCAGGATACCATCTATCAGAAAATCTGCCGTTAAAGTAGTCTGTTGCATACTGACCTGTTTTCATAGGAACTTTAATCCCGTGACTGTAAAAAATTTCTTCTACTGCCTTTTCTTTCTCATTTTCCTTAAATGTATCTGTATTGATTACTTTATCTTCGTATGAAGAAAAATCTGCCGAATACATTTCATAACAATCTTTTGATGGATCGTCCCAATCAGGCGAAATATCTGCACCAATCAGAGTTGCATTTCCACATGCTGCACAAATAAGAAGGAAGTTTTTATCAGCATCTAATACCTTTTCAATCCTCTCATTTGGGATAGCATGAATCCGTCCACATTTACAAATTCTAATATCATACTTTCTACTCATATCTTACCTTTCCTTTCCAATGAACCACGCATTTCAATATCAATTTTTTCTTCTGTCATGCATGAATTTTATTACTTGTTCATGCGTTTCTGGTGTTCGTGGCATCTTATTTTTCTGCATATAACTTATAATTGCTTCCCAATCATCATATGTTAATGCATAATCGCAGCATTCGACGCCACAATTCATGCACATTACACCTCTGGTCTGAACAAAACATCTTCTTCCTAACTGTTTGCACCACTGTTCATACTGTTCACTTTTCTCTTTTAATTCTGTTATTTCTGCTTCCAACTTCTTTTTCAGTTCCTGCAGTTCTGTTTTTAATTTTTCATTTTCAACTGTTGCATCGCTTGACAATGCAGCCTTAAATTCTTCAAGATTCATTCCTTTAGCCATGTTTACTCCTCCATTTCGATTCCGAACTCTTCATGCAGCAGTTTTTCAAATTCCGGATCTCTCTTCACGTATTCATCGAGGAATTCTTCTTCACTGCATGGCGCAAGATCAAAATGCACATCTTCTCGAATATCATCATTCATATATGTGACGATTGCGTCCCAAAGATTTTTGTCTAAATCTAATTTTTCTCCATACCGTAACATCACAAGTTCTCCTTTTCATAAAAAATAAGGAACAAGATTTCTCTTGTCCCTTTGTTATTCTCTTTTTAAATTCGGACATAATCCAAGACCACTATCAATTTCTGATTTGTTCCTCGCTTTCCATTGCTAACTCAATCAACTCATAAACTTCATCCTTGTTGTCTAACATAAACTTTCTAAATCCGTCATCATCGCTTTCTCTTCCGTCAATTAATCTTCCATCATCATCACGAATCCAACGTTCCCACATTGTGTCTTCAACAATTGTTGCATTGATTCGCTTTCCTTTATATTCAATCTCGGGATCGTTCCATTCTCCATGCCATATAAATCCTACACCTGTAAGACCATACCAATCTGGAAGTTCTTTCATTTTCCCAAATAAAATTCCTTCAATGCTATTATCTCTTTCCAATGTACTAATCATATTTTTCACCTTCTAATAGTCTTCATCAATACATTCGTCTGCTTCGCTATAATATTGACCATCATATCCTTTTTCCATTAGTTTCTCCCAACAATCATTACACACTAATCTAAAAGTAATTCCATGACAGTCTCTTGTGAAATTCATATCATTTCTTTCTACTTCTTTTCCACACACTGGACAAATTCTCATATCCTTTTCTTCCATATTTTTATTCCTTTCTATTTATACATTTCTCCATCTTTTGTTCTTGAAAATCGTCAATTCATCTTTTTCAAACAATCTGGACAAGTATTTCCATATTCTTTTGTCAATCTCCAATCACTTGTAGCATTTTTTAACCATTTAACACTTTTACTGTTATGATAGTCTCTGTTTATAATACCTCCACAACAACCACAAGCCACTTCCATATATATAATAGCTTTTTTCATTTATATCACCTCTTCCAATCTTCCGAGCAAATCGTTCTTTCAACTGGTTTTATATAACTTCTTTCCAATCAAGTATCTGTTTATATCCATCTGCCTGTAAGATATGAATTTCTTCATCCTTATCGAGTTCGTATCTCTTCCGAAAATACTCTTTTAATCCCTCTTCTCTTTCTGCTCTCCACAATTCATCATGAGTGATTATATCTCCAAAATTTTCCTCATCAGTTGTTACGGTAATATCAGAAATCTTTCCAAAATACATTGCTTCAAGTAAATCTGTATCCACATCTCCCTTGACAATGTAATCTTGCCAATCACCTTGACAATAACCTCTAATTGTTCCGTCTTTAAAAGCATCTTCTGGATAAAGCAACCGTAATACATCAACTATAATATCTTCTGTACATCTGCATTTATTGTAAAGCTCCTTTAATTTTGCATTTACTTCTTCGGATGTATATTCAGGATACTCATCATAGCAATCAATATCATTCAGTATGTCTTTCGCTGCCTGATACCATTCAGCATCTTTATATTCCTTACAATGTCTATTACCAGTAAGAACCACCTGTTCATCAAAATTGTCACACCCACAATAATCTTTCCACACATCATTATCATTGTATAACCACCATGTTCCATCGCCGGTGTTGTCAATTCTAATTTCTACCATACCGTTCTACCTCCATTATGCTGTCTTACTCATCTCAATATATTTTGCAATTCTCTTTTCAGCTTTAACCTTTACATCTTTAATATTAACTGGTAGAATCAAGAAGCTATATGTATCTCCCTTAATAATCCACGGGCAAACCTCTTTTGTCCCATAGAAAATCGGGTATTCAGAATCTACGATACTCATTACATCTACAAGAAAATTTGGATTAAAGCCAATATAAAAATCTTTTTCTGGTTTCTCTTTGACTTCGATTTCATCAAAAGCTTCATATCTCGTTGTACTTGCATACGAGTATAAATTTCCATTTTCTGCATGAAATGTAACTGGCAATTTCGATTCTTTCAAAAGGTCTGCGTCGTACTTCATTGCCTCTAATAGCTCTTTTGCATTTGCAGTAAATTTATAATCCCATTCATCCGACAACATCTGATTTACTTTGAAGTATTCACCATCAATTCTTTTTGTAATATATGTAAAGTTTTCACTTTCTACTTTTACATACTTATCGTTCTGAGAAATAATGACTTTCCTTTCTGATTTTTTGTCCAATAATTTCTTAAACACTGGAACACATCTGCAATGCAGCTTCACTGTTTCAAACGGATTTTCTGTTTCTTTAATAATCACATTATCTTCCAAGCGTCGCATTCCAATCATACTTTTCCATAATGCCTCTACACGCTTATCCTTTGTATTGAAATTGAATGCACTAAATATCTGGTTATGTTCTTCTCTATCTGCTACAAATACAGACAAATTCAAAATTGTTTCAGACAACCAATTTTCTTTTACATCCAGAATGTTTTCTCCGTTATCTAATACCGGAAGAGAAACATCTGTATTTTCAAATCGTGGAATAGAAACATTTTTCTTACCGCACTTGATATTGATTTTTTCTTCTTTGTCCGATGTGATATCTTCCACAGTAATTTCGCCTGACATTTTTGAAATAATTTTAATATCCTCAATGTCAATGCCAAGCATACCAGGTTCCGTATGATACACGTTTTTTGTTCTTACTTCGACATAATGCTCAATATCTGTACTAAGAATTTTTAAAATTCCCTTATCGTCAATCGAGAAGTACAGTCTTTTAAGACTCGGAACATATGCTTTTTTATTTACTACCGTCATTGTTTTATCCATCATGGTTTTGAGTTCTTTTGCGTTCATCGTAAATTTGATCATATTATTTTACCTCCACTGTATTATATTTTTCTACGAGATATCTTAATTCATTTCTTTCTTTTCTCAATCTCTCAACATGTCTTGATAATTTCTTATTTCCTTTTAATAACGCTCGATTGTTATTGCGAAGCGATTTGTTTGAAATTTTGATTCTAGTATTTTCATTTTCTAATTGGGAAATATAAAGTTTCGCCTCTTCTAATTCCCTTTTATATTCATCAATACTCATTTTTCTTCACCTTTCTTATGCTATCTTTTCCCATTCAATGTGTGTATTTTTTCTATGTGCTTCTCTTGATACAATGAGAATTTCTCCTTTATAATATCTAAACATAATATCTTCTAAATGCGGTTTTTCTAAAATGCTCTGTTTAATTTTCGCAATTTCTCTTCCGCCGTGTTCAGCTTCATATTTTTCCAGTACCCATTCTAAATCCTCATAGAAATCTAACAATGCACATTCAACTGATCGTTTATAATTCTCTTCCATAATCTCATACATTCTTTTTTCAGCAGCTTCATATGTCTCAAAAACTTCATCTGGATATCTGTCATTATGACTTCCATAGCACTGCGTCCATGCAGGATATTTCTTTCTCAATCTATATGTACCGTGATCAAATTCTGGTTCAATAATTGGTTCTACGTTTTCCATTTTTACAAGATAACCATTATCAAACAACCACTGAAGATCTGATGGGCATGTAACATATCTGCCTTTCATTGCAGCATTTATTTTTGCCTTTTTCTCAATATTTTCTGTGACAGTATATAAATCTGTGCTATATGTCCATCCTTTAGGAAGTTTTTTAAATTCCGTTTCTGACTGAAATTCTTCAAACGGAATTCCATTTATTAATCTAATTTCTGGTGGTCTTAACCGTGATACCTTATGTCTACCATACGTTTTTTCATATTCGTACATTCCATACGAAACATATAATTTCCCGTTAAATCCTCTTTCAACATAATAACAAACCTGATTGTGTTTCATTGCTTTTATCTCCTTTTTTCTAACAAATAAGACAGATACATTTCTGCATCTGCCTTATTATTCTCTGTAAAACATATTATTTATTAACATTCAATTATTTCCCATGTCCATTCGTATTCTCCATCATAAGATGAAAGATCTGCTGTTCCATCATCATTTATTGTAAAATCAATTTTATCTCTATCTTTTTTACTTGCATTATTCATTTCTTCCTCATAAGTATTTTGTGCATCTTTTTCAAGAAATGCATACGCATCATCCTCATTATCAAATGAATCATGGCTTGCAATTTCCTTTTTATGTACAGAATAACAAATCACTACATATTTTTTCATAAAAATTACCATCCTTTCTTAAATTGAAACTAATATTTCATTCATGTTTTTATCTAGCTTTCGCTTCAGCAAGCTATGAATTCCAAGTTACCCAAGCACTCGTTTTTCTGTTTCATTTCCAACGCTTTGCTCATAGCATAGTGATAACACTCTGCTTCTGTATCAAAGAAGTTATCTCCATCAAATTCTATTTTACGTTTTATGGATTTGATAGAACTTTCTAAGTCCATAACATCGTATTTTGCTTCAAATATCCACATGATAATTCTCACTTCTAAATTACACTCCTATCTACTCCATTTACCAACCTTATTTCCGTTGATATCCATAATTGTTCCGCTTGTTTCTCCATATTCGAGCTTTTCACAAATCTCTTTTAAGATTCTTTTAAGTTCCAATGCCTCATCCATATTATTCTCTTCTCCTGTATATGGATCACAAAATGCTGCATTTCCTGTTTCGATTTCACATTTAAACATAACTTTCGCTCCCTTCTAATCCAAGTACATAACAATCTCTCTTACCATTCCAGAAATACGATTTCAAATCTGCAAGAGTCTTTGTACCATTTTTTAGTTCCTCATAATCTGCCTTTAACATATCTGATGTATAATTTTTATAGCAACAAATACATGAATGAAATTCTTTTCCTTTCTGTGCATACCATCCTTTATTTAGTGGGAATGTTTTATTTGCAATTGTATGAAAAACAATTTCCATTCCGTTATAATCTGGCAGTTTATGTTCTCCACTTAAATCTCTAATCTCAATTTCTATTCCGCCTGGTGTAATTGCTTTATCAAGAATATACATACTATTACACCTCCTTATGTTTTGGAATTTCAATTCCAGACTTTATTTCTTCTCTCGCAACGATATATGTTGGAGTTTTTCTATCAAGTGTATAATATTTTTCTCTTATTTTATTCTGTTCTGCACTTGCCTCAAAGAAGTCTTTAGTTGGATCGTCCCAATACCAAACATAATATGTGTGTACAGTATGAGTAATTTTATCATATTTTCTTTTACATCTCATGATGTCACCATTCATCAGGAATGTATCTTCTTCTAATTTAAGACTATCAAATTCCGTTGGTGATACATGATGTTGTTTCTCTTTCCAAGTCCATACAATAAACTGATTCTGCCAATATCCTTTGAAAATTTCTGCTCTATATGTTCTCAGATAAGCATATAAATCTGTTTTACTTTTCCATGCACAACCTTCTCCAAAATATACATAAGGTGAATCATCTTTAGGATTGAATGATATATACTGTTTATCAAAATCCTTTGTTGTGAACTTATATCCATTTTCACTTACAAAAGGATTTTTACTATCTACATATTCCCATAAACTTACTTCTGTTATAAAATCAATAGCACCATCTGCACAGCCTCCACAATTACCCCAATCACAAAATCTCTTTTCAATTTTACCTATATATTTCAGTTTTCTTGTTGGTAAATGTTTCCATGTTCCACCACTTGTATTACAACTAATTCTGCCTTCGTATTCATGAACAAAAGGTGTATATGGTCGTTCACAGATATAAATTTCATTCGCATCTGCTTTTTCAATATGAGCCGTTCCATAGTAATCTCCATATTCATTTGTATATCTAACGCAATCACCTACACTTGGAATCTTTTCAGACCGTGTATTTTCTATAAGTTCGACATACATATTTGCCTTATCTACATCGTAATTCATAAGTATATGCGAACCACAAAATCTTGCGTTAATCTCTCTTAATGTATCTATTGTATATTTCATACTTTTCAACCTACCTTTCTATCCGATCCACTGTTTTTTTACTGTGTCATAAATGGCCCCGTTTGCATCCTGATATTCTTTGTACCTGGAATATGTAAACCGTAAACATTTATGACCGTTCACATAAACAATGGTTTTATTTCCATTATCAACGGCAAATCTTTCACGCCACCCAGCAGCTTCCCATGCTTCTTTCATTTCACCTCTGAATCTTCTTGCCTTCTCCATTTTTACTCCTCCTGTTTTCTCTTCATAATTCCATTTGCTGCCTGTACACATCCGTATAACCAACCATTCAGGTAATCAATGTTGTAGCAATACTGCGTCCAATCTCCGTTTTTTGCCCTTTCTTCACTGGTAAAAACATAAAATCCACTACCATAATCAGCATCTTCAATTTTAATAAAGTCGAAGTTTGCCTTATAAGACCGCAAGTTATCTTTAATAATTTCTTCCTGACGTTTTGTCATCTTTTTTTCTCCAATTAAATAAGGCAGATAGATTATTATTCTCTACCTGCCTTACTGTATTTTAATCATTATAAGGTTCATAAAGATTCCGAACTGTTGTCATACATTTCATCATCAACCCGAAATCATTAAGTCTATCAAGATCTTTGATGATCGTCGTGTCACCGCACACATTGATAAGAATGCACTTTGCGTTCTCACAGTAGTCTACCGTGACACGTCCTTCGTTTGTATATTTATTTGCTTCAAACATCTCATTCATTTTCTTGATCCAGTTTTCCATTATGTATTCCTCCTTACTTTACCTTCATCAGCAGCTTACCAAGTTCATTTGCATCTACCACACTACAGATCGCAGTTGCCTTTGTGCTTTCAGTTCCATCTTTCCGTGAAAACTTCGTGACCATGTATACCTTATCAGGCATTTCTTTGCCATCAACAGTGTAATGTCCGATTTCCACTGTGTTTTTACCAATAGTTCCAATTTCTCTTGTCTTGCTGTAAACAAATTCTTTTGCCATGATTTAATCCTCCTTCTTGATCGAGCCATTTGCGTTTACATACCATTTTTCAGATGGTCTAAAGTTCTTTCCGTTGTTGATATGCAAAATCCATATGTCACCCTTCGGACAAAACCAATTAGCATGTTCCATCCGATGCTCCATACATTCTTCAAAAGAAGAAAATATATCTACAACTTCACCGCTTCTTTCGCTTGTTTCAACATATATTGCATAAAAATCAAACTTAACCATTATTCTCCCTTCTGAAATTTCTCTTTTATCCGATGAATCCATAGAGGCAACCAAAAACTTTTTCTGTTTTATGAATAGTTACTGTGCGAATATCAACCATGTTTTATTACCTCCATTTCAATTTCGTTCCCATCATCATCTTCCAGCCAATACTCAAGCCCAAGATAATCTGTATCACGCAAATTTTCTACCAGCATTTTCGCTTTCGGAAGAGAAACAGTTGATTTTAATTTTCTGGCTTGTGTTTCTACACCATTACTTGCTACAATGTACACATTCCCTTGCCTCCTTCTCTTACAGATTTTCTTGTTGCAAATAATCGACCGTCAAGACTCATATATACATCAACCATTGTATTTTTTGTTCTTACATACAAGACGGTCATATGCCGCAAAGCGTCTTTCTGTACATATAGTACGGGTTCGTACCGATCAAAGATTTTTATCCAAATCACCATAAAATCGCTTTCCTTTCTGTGATTAATAACAGCCCAAATAAAATGAACGTTACCCCTAACGGCCAGGTATCGCTTGCATATCTAATAAGTAGATACCCAACGCCCATAAGTATCACGCAAAAGATTTTTTGTGCTATAAGTTTTTTACGCTGCCGTTCTCTTTTGCGTTTGGCTTTCGCTTTCTGGATTTCCATTTTCCGTTGTTCTTCAATATGCTGACGGTATTTTTCGTAGTTGGTAATATCAATTATATTGTAATGATCTGGATCAAATACAGCACATTGTTGCGTTCTCAATTCTTTTCGCTCCTTTCACTTTTTTATTCGACATAAGGTTATTCTCTTTAATCAGTCTTGCTTTTACTTCTCTGTTCAGCCGTGTGTTTACTTCAATTCTCTTGTGAGTTACACGGTTTAAATAATGCAAATGCGATCCAGTACCATCTCTTCCGTTTACTCTTGTTTCTCTGAATCCATTAGGAAATAAATATTCCCTTTCAAAGTCCAGAACTTCCTTTGGCTTTCGTCGTCTCGACATTATTCATCGTCTCCTTTTAATAATCCGAAAAATTCTAATTCTGCATCATCCATAGCACATTCATTCATGAAATATTCATACTGTTCTTCGTCTGCCATATTACATTCTTCCAGAAGAGTATCTTTCCATTGCGTTGCAAGTTCTTCCAGGCGTGAACGTGGAATGTATGTATTTTCCGTTCTAGCACGAAATGAATCAATCGCATTCTGCATAACCAGATATTCTTCTCTACCATATTTTCCATACATCCATGAGCAGACAGTGTAAGCCCAACTTCCATCAGCACAGATATCAGATACAATCTTGTACTCTTCTGTACTTTCCATTTTGATGAGTGCGTACTCTTTCTTTTTGGCAATGATTTCATAATCAAAGCCAGCTGGATTATGTCGTGTCTCCATTTTTATTCTCCCTTCTCTCTTATACAAATTCGATTAGATTAATTCCTAAGTTCTCCTCTAATGATTCGAGAAAAACTTCTCCATCTTCTTTGTTTTTGCAGTAATTCACCAAAGAAGTCACACGTAATTCATTTTCGTTTTCCTGCAATTTCCCTTCAAACATCGCACGAACTTCATTCCAAAGATCGTCGTTTGTTTCCAGCTCTACAGATAAATCTGTAAACCGTTTCTGTTTTAATAAGTTATACCGTAATGTTTCTTTCATTTTCTCTTCCTCTCTTTCTTGTGATTGAATCAAATAATCACATCAGCACAGACAAGGTAACTTACCTTCTCTGCACTGTCTGACTACTTAATTTTCACTTTCGCTTTCGGATAAATACTCTTCAAGTCCTGCATATTCGTCATCCGAAAGCAGATTCCGTAAATCATCCATTGACATAATCGTTATTCTCCTTTCTCGTTTGCGTTTTTGAGTGAAAGAAAACACCATCAGTTAGCTAGGCTGACGGTGTTTCTTCCTATATATATGTGGAGGGATAAGGTGGTGCTTTCTTATTCCGAACTCCCTATGTAAAATATGTATATGTATTGCTTGCTATGTATGTAAGATATGTATTATTTATTGATTTCGCTTTCCAGAATGTCAAACAACTGTGCATTACTCTTAACAGGAAATACCTTACTTTCGTAGAAAGCTGCTCCGCTACAATGTTTCTTCAAAAGATTTAATGTTTCCGTTCCGTGAATGCTTTCCATCTTCAACAGTACATTGATGTTTCTCTGTGTGAATGCATTCTTTTCTACAGATCCACACCATTTTAATTCTTTAATCATAACGATTGCATGTTTAAGTGATTCAGGTCTGCGTTTTGCCATTCTTAACAGATTCATGGTTGGTGTAACTTTCCCAATAGGATTTTCTTTCCGATTCAGGTCAGCCGAGATCTGGATGTTGTATGCATCGAAAATCATTTTGAAATTAATATAATCTTCTTCGTTCGCTTCAATACCAGCTCTATACATATCACTAACCGACATAGGTTTCCTTCCTGCCTGCTGTCCTAAGAAAACTAATACGGCCTCACACATTGTTTTACAATCAATAATCTCAACCAGAATTTTTAATTTTTCTGCTTTCCCTAACAGATTGTTTTTCATAATGAATGCAGCTAATCTATGTGCGCCATCGGCTACATATAATTTTCCATCAATAAGGAACACTTTGATCGGATCGAATTTCGATTCATTGAAATTTTCTTCAATCTCTTTTGCCTTTACCATGTCCGTACTTCTCTGCCAGTCTGGAATATGTACAAACAGTGGGTTGATTGTTATATATTTTTTATTTCCTACTGTCAAAGGATACCGTAATGCATTGCTTACTTCCGATGTTTCCATTTCTGCATCAAAATCCCTCTGTTCATTAATCCAATTTTCGAAATCGACTGATGTCATATAATGCCGGAATCCTTTTGCTCTTCTATATTTTTCATATGTCTTTCCCATCGAATCTGAAAAGCTGTATCCTACATCATGAATTTCGATGTCGTCTTTATTGATCTTCAGAATAAAGCAGATTTTGTCTACTTTCTCTTCCGACGGATTACTTCGACCTGTTTCATAATTTGAAATTGTGCTTTCAGCAACTCCAAGTTTCTTTGCAAGTGCATTCTGTGACATACCAGCTTTCTCTCTCATCTCTGTTAATTTTACTCCATTGATTTTACACATAATTTTGCTCTCCTTTTTCTATGTTTTATTATTTTGGCTTTCTCTTTTGATTTTGAGCATAAAAATAACAGGTATATTTCAACCTGCTTTTCTATGCTCTGTGTTCAGTTTTCGAAACCACATAATGTATATGGTTCTAGCGTACATACCATATAACAATATATAGCATTATCATATAGTATGTCATCTTCGGCAATTCGCTTCCAATTTTCAAGCGTTGCCTTCTTATTTTCTCTTAGTCCTCCACCGTATTCTTTCCAGATCGTATCACGGCTTGCAATGTTTAGTTCTGCTAATCTACGATCCATTTGCCGTAAAGATTCTATACGACGGTTTAGTGACCATGATTCTATTTTGCGTTGTGTGATTGTGCATCAGCTCCTTTCTATGGTTTTGCCTTACTGGATTTTATAAAAGCTTTCATTCCAACCAGGAAGAAGAAATTCTGTCAACCGATCATTGTTCATCATCGCATCGAATCCGATTTCCGTTACAATGTCAACAATTTCTTTTTTAGTAAGGATAAATTCTTGCGTTGTCTTTTTAATAGTTCTTACACAGATTTCCGCAAGTTCTCTTTCTGCTTCTTTCTGCTTGTACAATACCTGACAGCTGATGTCATGGAACAGATCATCTAACGTTTCCTTTACCTGCTGAATAGTAATATATTCTTCATGCAGTTTCTTGTATTTTTCTACAGACTCGTTGAATTTCCGTTCTTCCGCCAGCTTGTTGCAATACTGGACTGCTGCCGCGAACTCTGCGTCTGTCATATCACAGGTAAAGATGATAACTTCCGGTTTCTCTTTTGCTTCAAAGTCGATTCCTGACAATGCAAGATAAGAATAAAAACTTGCGCTACTTGTTACTTTGATTTCGAATACTTTTCTCATGATTTTTAATTTCCCTTTCTTAATTAATTTGATTATGTATATATTATGCATAATTATAAGTGCATAACTTATAATTCATAGTTCTTAGTGCGGCGAAATGATCCAGTTTCCGTTGTTCGCTTCACCAAAAGCTACGACATAAGTAAGACATAAAGCTCCCGGAACTAGATACCAAAGACTGCTTTCTGAACTGAGCAAGAACCAGATTACTCCGATCCATGCCATGATATAACTTACTTTTAATAATTTGTCTCTCATTTCTTTTTCTCCTTTGCCTTTTTTGTTTTTTCTCTATTTGCCTTTTGAATTTTGAGTACAAAAATAACAGCCACCGTTTTATTGATGGCTGCTATTAAAGTGTATACAGTATTTAGTTTATAAGGACTATTTCCGCAACGGGACAATATCAAGTGTATATCCCATTGGAACCAAAAGCTTAATAAGTGTATCAATCTGCGGTACTGCTTTCATACTTTCCATTCTGGCGATCGCCGACTGTTTAACTCCGCTTGCCTTTGCAAGTTGGGTCTGAGAGAATCCGCTGGACTCTCTCATCTCCTTTACTTTCTCAATCAATGCGACTTCAAAATTGATTTCTGCCTTGTCTTCTTCGGAAAAATATTCCGGATCGTTGAACATATCTTCGAAATTTTTATGCGCTTTCATAGCTATTTTCCCTCTCTTTCTAACCAGTCTCGCATGTTTGCCTTTGCCTTTTCTATTTCTCTTTTCGGCGCTTTCTGCGACTTTTTCATGTAGTGACTTAGTAACACAAACTTATTCTCTTTCCAGTAGAAGAAGAAAATTCGATTCTTTAATGGTCGCAGTTCCCAAACATCTCCTTCGATCGGTCGGACTACAGGATATCCGATTCTTGTGCCGTTTCGCTTAAGCAACAAAATATATTCTGCAATCTTGTTCATGTTGATTCTTGCGTTTTTATCTGTCTTTGCCTTTTCCGCAAGCTCTGCGAAATATTCTCCAATTTCGCAATGATCGTTGACGTCCTTATAAAATTCTACTGTATACATTTATTATATTCCTCCTTCATCAAATTTATTATAACATATTTGTTATAACTGTACAAGATAGAATTTTATGTTTGCCTTTCAGTTTTCTCTTGCCAGTCCGAAAATCTCATACACGTTTCCGTCTTTTGTAAAGATCTGGATTTTGTTTTCTGTATTTTCTACGTCTACAATGTCATCAAGTGCGACGTATGCCTTGTTGAAATCGTATTCGTCGGCTGATTTATAAGAGTAGAACTCATAACCGTCGGAAGTCATAAGAGACAGTTCTTCTCCGTTTGTATTCCAGTCTACAATGTCACAGACGAACGCATCGGCATAGCTATAGTCCTGTTCCTGGCTGTAATCGAGCTTCTGAGTTTCACTTGTGATTTCCGTTGCATTCTGCCGTGATTCTGCCTTTACTGGTTCTGCTGCTGTTTTGGTGTTGTAAGCAGAGATTCCGGAAAAGATGGTGGTAAGGGTGAGAAGTGTTACTGTTAATTTTTTGAACATAGTTTTGTTCCTCCTTTTTTACCTAATATCATTTGCAATACGTCCAGCATTGCCTTTACCTTCCCAATGTGCAAGCTCTGTTACTTCATTCCATTGTAAAGGTGGATTAATTTGATACGTATTGATCCGCGCACCGCTTCCCTTTTTATGCAAAGCGGAATGTTTCATCATGTTACGCACATTGTCAAAAGTAAGATCTGCCTTATCTACTATCGGCGTTCTGCCTAATTTCCGCAAAGCAATCGTGATAAACTGCTGAATTTTTGCAGATGCAGACTCATATTCCCATTTTGCCTTTTTATTTTCTGTCAAAATATAAACAGAATATGCGTCGTTTACCTTTTTGAAGTCATCGCAGACCCAAAATACCTGTTCACCATTTGCGTTCTGGAAACGACCATAAAAAGAGCCGGTATGTACCACAAAATTTTCTGGGAACATTACCGGCTTTGTTGCTAAACGCACGTAGAATTTTGGTGCATGTTTTACCTTGCACATTTCTATTTCACCTCCTGTGGGTAATAATTACCCGTTTCTCTGTTATAGTGATACAGAGTAACTTTGATTTTCTGTTCTCTGCACACGTTTAAAACAGCTACGAGCGCAACCGTCAGACCTGTTACGTACAGGTTTAGTGCGAAAACGCCGCGGAGCTGTTCTGCTGCTTCTCTTTCCATTCCGGTGAGATCAAGCGGATCAAGTTCCGTTCCGAAAATAGATCCGTCGATTGCCTGGGGAATCTCGTGTCTACCTTCACAAAGCGACATGTAGACTTCAGTTGCAGGAATCTGGATAGGCTCTGCGTCCTGCTGATCATTCCATACTGGACATTCTTCTGCATAAAAACATCCCCAGCAATTATTACCACACCGTGAACATGCGTATTCATATCTTTCTTTTCTTGCCATAATTTACCTTCTTTCTACCATTTTCGGCATGGTTGCCTTTTAAAATTCTATTTTGATTACAGTTGGTTCTGTATTACCTTTAAACCAAGTCCAGTCATTAATAAGTTAATATTTGATTTCTCTTCCGAATAAGTCTGCATAGAGAGAATCTAAAGCTATCCATCTTGAGCGAGCTATAACAGTTTTATTATCGTGTTTACCGAAATTTTTAGTGCAGTATTTCAGATCTTCCCACGCTTGTAAACATCTTTCTTCTATGGTTTCCTGCATTTCTTTTTTCGTCATGTGAATGACCTCCTTTTTTCTGTTTTCATTGTTCACAAGCGTTAATCGCTTGAATGCATCGGGCGGAATTGCACCGCCCTTTTCCGGCTTTCCAGTATGGTTATTTTTTATTTTTCTTCTACTGCTCCCTCTTCTTTTTCCGGTTTAATGACAACGTGTTTTTCCGGATTATCCAGGATTACAGACAGCAGAGTTGTGAATGCTGCTTCCTGTGTTTTCTGGTTTCCGGACTTGTCAATCCAATTATGATTACTGAACTTGACAATTTCTTTGCCGTCTTTATCTTTTTCTTTGGTTTCGGTTCTTTTAGCCTGACCGCCAAAGATAGCAAGGAAGTTCCGGATGTCTACATCATCAAAACTAGATTTTCTAACTTTGATTCCGTAGAACAGATCACCTTCCGTTCCTAACAGACGATGGAAAATCGGCTGAAGGACTTCTTTTAATTTGTTCGCACCTTTGCCGGATGTGTACCAGTTCTTGACCGGAGTCGCAACGTCGATCTCATCAAAAATTTTGGTGAGAACTACAGACGGGCAGATAATGTGCGCCATCAGAAGAATCCACGTTCTATCTGTCTGGCAAAGACTCGTGATCTGATCGAGCGGAACACAAGCTTCTACTTCCTTTTTAAGTGCCTGATATTCCGCACGGTCTTTCAGGAAGGAAGCACCTTTTTCAGCGCCCAGCACTTCCAAAACAATCGTTTCTTTGCAGGTCAGCGCGTCAACGTCAACATGTGCGGATTCGATTGCTTCCCTGGCATCTTTAAATGCCTTTTTCCGTGAAACTTTAGCGAACTCAGTGTTACGAACCTCTGAAATTACAAGATCACGAACACGGTCGATGCTTTCGGAAACTTTCAGTGCATCGCTTTTTACATAAAATTTTTCTGTTTTGATCATAACAAACCTCTTTCTTCTGTTTTACGCACAGATGCGAAATTTCATTTTTTTATTGTTTTTTTGTTCTAACTCTGCTATAATAGCAGGAAAGCCGGGAACGGATTCGAACCGTTTCTTTAATACGGTTAAGCCGTAAGACCTTCTAAAAAGGCAGACTGCACCTGCTGCAACCCGGCTAATGATTTAAACTTTTTTCACGGGGTAAAGTCCGTTACTTATCAACCCTAATTGTCAAGGTACAATTTATAAAACCTATGTAAAACTTTCTAATGTTTCGGATTGAAAAGACATTGAAAGGTAAATCTAAGAAACATCGTTTTTCATGCACAGGTATAAGCCTATACTTTTTTATCAAATTCACAAAGCGGCTTGTTGGAATTGTACACTTGTGAATCTGGTAACCGTAAAAAGGAAAAACCTTAGAACGGAAGTGAAAACTTTGTTATTGATAGTTTCAACTACTCGTTGCTCAGTATAGCAAGTACAAAGCGCGCCTAACTGGTTATTAGCTACTCGTTGATGTCGAACTTACTTGTTATTAAAAATCAATAACAAGTAATCGTTTTCAGACTTGCAACCCCTACGGTTGTAGTATCACGGCAACACCTTACTTTCCTAGTCCTTTGACCGTGTGGACTTTGCACGGGTAGCATTTGAGATCTTGCCTAACTGGCAAGTGCTACAAACTGAGTCTTTCGGAATCTGGTATAGACTCAACCACTTGTCATCTGCTAACAAGTGCCCGTATAGTGGTTACGCATACACGGTTGCGGGTTTTTTAGAAATTGTCCTTTTTCAATAACACATACCATCATGTGCGCCCGTCCCCGGTCGAACGGAATACAGAAGAGACAACACCGCGAACGAAACGACCGTTCGCGTATCAATTAAGGTCATCCCTTATTGACAAGTCAAGTATAACATGCATGTATGTATTTTGCAAGCTGTTTTTGGTAAAATTATACACAAGAATACATGCATGTAGGAACCATTTTTAGTGCATATTGCTAGTTGGTTAATTGTCATTGTGTAATATATACAATAGATATAGTATAAGTAGTAGTGTTATGCAGCATATTGACGAATAGTAATATTGTACAATAGATGTGATAGTTTATTGTGCAAAGTGCTGAAAATAAAATAATTTATTATTGTATATGCAATTAAAGGAATAGTGTATGAGTACAGAAGCAAAGCTAGAAGCTAACAGAAAATTTAATGCAAAATGTAAAAGTGTCGCAATACGCTACACTCCAAAAGAATTATCAGAGTTTGAAAGATTTGAAAGATATATTTCAGAAAATAATGTGAACAAAGCCGAATATATCAAAAATTTAATAAAAGCAGATCTGGACAAAAAAGGGTATTGATTGCCCGTGGCGGAAATAGAAGGTTGACTAATGGTCAGTTTAGAATGACTAATAGTCATATTTTTGTGACTAATGGTCATATTTAAGAAAATTAGGAATGATTACTATTATTGATTTTATGGAAATGTGCGGTTTAGTATTTGTATACTTTTTGTTTAGTATTTGTAATTGTGGATAATGTGGAAAACTTATGTGGATAACTTGATAATAGTAATCATTACTATTTTCGATATATAAAATTTTTACATATGCCCTTACGTCACACTTTACCACCTTTTTCGCCTTGCCACCGAAGCAGAGCGCGCCATGGTCAAAAAATTTGATTTTACCAAACAACGGGAAAAATTTAATCTATTGTCAAATTTTTTTGAATTGTATTAGAATTGTGTTATGCCCTATAAAATACCTGTTTTTCGGGGTAAAATAGTGATGTGATCTGTTTATTGTCTGAATGTTCAGACTGGGGGGTAGTTAAAACTGGTAAATTGTCTGAATCTTCTGAAACCTCACATAGCTGGTTCATCCACACACTAACTCCAAAACTCATCATCACCCTCCCATTCCGCCCATCAAAAAACAATCCACATTTTGCCCAATATCCAAGCCCAAAATCCCATCATTTCACCACAAAACACCTTATCGTACCCTTTATCGTTAACCCCAATAATTAAGCCTTAAAATCACTCCACCATTCATATTTCATTTCCAACTTTCACACATCCGTTCCAAAATAATCCATATAAATTCCAAACTCTAACGATAAGTATTTCACCACGCAAAAATTGCTCTCTTCTACTCTCACATCCACGCATACCATCACAAATCATCCTTACTATTGATCTAAGGACAAAACAGTATTATAATCGACCTAGAATCCATTCAAACACCTATACCATACAAACTGTCCACCTATACAAGAAAAGAGGAAAACCATGTCATTTCGTGATGAATTGTCCAGCCTTACACCAACGCAAGAACAAATCCAGACTAAAGCAACATCTGAAGCACAAAAGGATGCGCAAAGAGATTATTATTATTTAAAAGAACTCCTTAAATCCAAAGCACAGCGCAATGAATATACCACAATAGGCAATAATAAATATATCTCATGCTATTATCCAGATTCCTATTACGGAGAACCAGAAGCTGCCAATTATATTAAACGTGAATGTGAAGAAGTACGTAGAATAACTGGCGGTGGATTCTTTTCTAAACCAAGAACAGAAACATCATATAGTGTTTATTACAGAGTAACTGATCAAACTGGATATGATGAGTATGTCAAAGAATTACATCGTCTTACGGCACAAGATGACATCCATGCCTCAATAGTAGGATATTGTAAAACAGAACGGCAGCAGGAAGTCTCTCTTCCTGGTTATGTAGGATCGTCTCCCATTGCAAGTTCCTACGTGTACAGAATCAAACTTAGTGTCAGTATCACATTTTAAATAGGAAATAACTCAAATAAAATAAGGGTAGATGACCATAAAAATCACCTACCCTATACAAAAAGATACTTCTACAGATTTTAAATCAATTTTATATCCATACCCTAACAACTATCCACTAAGCACATTAAAATTTGTTCTAAACAAATAATCTCACATACTCTCCTACGATCATACCAAGAAATGATCTGTATCCTCTCATACCAGACACACCATGGGGGGCTACTTTTAAACTCCAGCATAAAACGATCTTCTATTTCATATATACCTATATAATATACAGAATTTACCATTTGAATGTTTGTTCGAATTATGCTAAAATTATTAATATCAAAAATATAAAGGACTGTTGGGCATGAATGATTTATATAGCTTTTTCTATTGGGGAGATTACAATGCTCAGATGGCGGAATTAGCAAAAAGAGCACAGTCAGAGCCGTGGTCTTTTGGAAATATAAACGATTATTCAATTTTAAAAAATTATATGAAACACACTTTCCAAAAACTGCAGAGTGAAGGGAAAATCGTTACAGCAAAATATTATTGTATTTTTAATACAGGCCTATATGATAATTATAACGAACCAATTTATGTATATGCAGAACCTAATAATAGATTAGGCTATTCAAGTTGGATATTTAAAGGATTCAAAGATCGTTATGAGCTAGGCGATTTAAAAATCATTGATTTACCAGAAAGAGCTGATTACTTTTCTGATCCAGGCAAACTCATATTCAACTGGCATTATCCCGTTAATGTTCATTATGAACACATCTTAGATGACCTTAATACAGCGCAGCGTTTACCAGAACGTATCCGGACAAGTGATCTTGCATTGGAAACACTAAAAGGAGTAATCGATTCTTCAATTCAAAAGGTTACTGCGAATTATAAGCTTGCTATTCCTCATTACTACAATAACAGGATTCAGCTAATGATTCCATTATATTTCAACAAAAATAATATTCCTGACGTTGCATTGGTGCTTAATGAAATAGATGGAAAGTGTTACCAAGCAAGAACATGTCTTTCCATGAAGATGGCATACATTGATGCAAGGATTATTTCTAAGCCTGATGTGTTCTGGTTATCCTTTGATACAATTAATGCAAGAGAAGAAGAATAAAATAATATATGAAAATACATTCCTATAGCAGATGAGAGAAATCTTGTCTGCTATTTTTTTATGCTCAAAATCAAAAATTGACAAATCATAAAACACAAAAACGATTCAAATAGCATGGAGAATAAACAAATATCAAAGAAAATCATAAATGCGAAGGAGATATTTACTATGGACAATAATTTAAAACTGATCACAACAGAAAAATAAATTTTATGACAAAGAACAGAGAATGAAAAGATGTACGAGTTGGACTCCGAAAGGAGTGCAATTAATCTCATATAATAATTATATATTTATATAATAATTAATTAAGTGCAAAAAGTGGTCAAAATCTGCCCACTTAGCGGGAGTGTTTTGGAGTGTAGTGGTCAAAATCGAAACACTTTTTGCACCATGTAAAAAATGGAGGTAAA
>ERZ791858.65-NODE-65-length-124447-cov-51.545236_pt1 | contig 124447 bp, 122 predicted proteins | sample MGYA00510284_ERZ791858 | MGnify/ENA primary metagenome ERZ791858 (study PRJEB30046, sample SAMN00792077) | human gut metagenome | study: EMG produced TPA metagenomics assembly of the A metagenome-wide association study of gut microbiota in type 2... | reverse complement strand
CGCCGTAGATGAGCGGTTCGCCGACGCCCATGAGGCCGACGGGCAGGGCCGAGGCGATGGTCTTGCGCAGGGCCTTGTTCTTCGTCTTGGCATAGACGGCGATAGCCGCGCCGACCTGGCCGCCGCCGGCCATGGCCAGGATGGGCAGGAGAATGGTCACGCCGTAGCGCGACAGGAGTTCCGCGTGGATCGGCGTCAGGCCCTGATGGATGCCGACCATGACCATGGGCAGGAAGGTCCCGCCCAGGATGAAGCCCGTCACGGCGCCGCCGGTCCCGATAGATTCCGTCGCCGCATAGCCGATGGCTTCTGACAGATAGCCGCCCAGGGGCTGGCAGAGGAAGAGGGCCACGAAGGTCGAAATGACGACGACCAGGAAGGGCGTGACGAAGAGGTCGAACATATCCGGGACGAGGCGGTGGAGCTTCTTTTCCAGCCACGATGAAAAGAAGACGACCAGGAGGACGGCGATGATGCCGCCCCGGCCAGGGACCAGGGATTCGCCGAAGAGATTGATCTGAGCCAGGTTCGGATGGCTGAGGATGGCTGCCATGACGCCGCCCAGCATGGGCGAGCCGCCGAATTCCTTAGCCGCATTGATGCCGACGAAGATGTTCAGGCCATAAAAGGCGGCATTGCCGGCAATGGCCAGGACCTGCATCAGCGGCTGGGCCGCCAGGGACGGGTCCATCTTGAAGGCCACGTTGAGCAGGCCCGTGATCAGGCCGCAGGCGATGAAGGCCGGGATGATGGGCACGAAGATATGGGCGATTTTCTTCAGGGCCAGTTTGGCCGGCGTCGCGTTCTTGCGGCGTATTTCTTCGTGAAGGGCCTGGCCGTCGAAGGGCCCCTGCTTATCGTCGCCGGCATCTGGCGCAGCGGCCGCCGGCTGTTCTTTACGGCCTGCTTCGACTAAGGGGGCAAAGGCCTGGTATAGTTTGGTCGCCTTGCCCGGGCCGACGATGATCTGCCATTCGTCACCGGATTTGTTGATGCCCATGACGCCGGGCAGTTTGGCCAGGTCGTCTTTGCTAAAGTGTTCATCCTTTACGGTCAGGCGCAGGCGGGTCATGCAGTTGTAAGCCTTTTCGATATTGCCTGCCGGACCGGTGATATCGTAGATGGCCCGTGCCAGTTTATCGTAATCCATGGGCAGCCTCCTTGAGGACGGCGGCGACATAGCCCTGGGCCGCTGTCAGGCGGTCTTCGGCTTCGCTGGCCGGGATGTGCAGGAGGACCATGACGATGGCCGTCTTGGCCCGGCCCTGACTTTCCCTGAGGGCTTCGATGGCCTCCTGGCGGCTGCAGCCCGTCGCCGTCATGACGATGCGCCGCGCCCGTTCTTCCAATTTCTGATTGGACGACTTGACGTCGACCATGAGGTTGCCATAGACTTTGCCCAGGCGGATCATGGCGCCTGTAGACAACATGTTGGCGATCATCTTCTGGGCCGTGCCGGCTTTCATGCGCGTCGAGCCCGTGACGACTTCCGGGCCGACGACGGCGCAGAGGTCGATGTCGGCACAACGGCCGATGGCCGAATGAGGCGAACAGTCGATGGCGATGGTAGCGGCTCCGACCGAGACCGCATAGGTCAGGCCGCCGACGACATAAGGCGTCCGGCCCGAGGCGCTGAGGCCGACGACGACGTCGTCAGCCGTCAGGTTTTTGTCTATCAAATCCTGCCGGCCCAGCTCCGGCGAGTCTTCAGCCCCTTCTTTGGCCCGGAAGATGGCTTCATAACCGCCGGCAATGAGGCCCTGGATGCGTTCCGGGTCGGTGCTGTACGTCGGCGGACATTCGACGGCGTCGAGGATGCCCAGGCGGCCGGACGTGCCCGAGCCCATATAGAACAGGCGGCCGCCGCGGCGCAATTTATCGGCAATGGTGTCGACGGCTTGGGCGATGGCCGGGATGATGGCGCCGACGGCATCGGCGACTTTATGGTCTTCTTCATTTATGATGCGCAGCATATCTTCGGTCGATACGCTGTCGATATGCTGGCTATGGCTGTTCTGCTGTTCCGTAGCCAGGGTTTCTAAATTAATCATGCTTGATTCCTTTCTTTCATGCAGTCGTGGCTATTGCCGCTTGGGAACAATATACACATCTCTAATTATAGAGAGTGTTTGAAAGACTTGCAATAGGCCTTTTTTTCATGAGCCAGCACCTTTATTTTTTTGCCGTTTCATGGTATGATTAATCTGCACGCAGCAGACCTGTGTGCCCTGTGCGCCCATAGCTCAGCTGGATAGAGCAGCAGTTTCCTAAACTGCGTGTCGGATGTTCGAGTCATCTTGGGCGCACCATTTTTTTATCTTGAATACAATCTAATCATTTTACAATCCGGAAAGGTGGGTCTCCTCATGTCCGATACCAAGAACCGGCTGGCTTCTTTCCATGAAGAAGTCATGCATGATGCCGATTATACCCTGGCTGAAGCCGTTGCCGAAGCCAAACGCTGCCTGAATTGCAAAGTACCGCAGTGCCGCAAAGGCTGCCCCATTGAAAATGAAATCCCTCAGTTCATCCACGCCATGACCCTGGGCGATTTCGGCGCCGCTGCTGAACACATCTATCACCGCAGTGATTTGCCGGCTATCTGCGGCCGCATCTGTCCGAGAGAAAAGCAGTGCGAAGGCCACTGCGTCCTCGGCAAAAAAGGCAAACACGTCGAAATCGGCAAACTCGAACGCTTCGTAGCGGACATGGCCCTGGACGGCGGCTTCCTGCCGCAGCCGGTCAGCCGTAAAACAGAAGGTCGTGTGGCCATCATCGGCTGCGGCCCGGCCGGCATGGCAGCTGCGCGGGAACTGGCTGGCCGCGATTACGATGTAACCATCTTTGAAGCCGCTTCCCAGCCCGGCGGTACCATGACTTACGGCATCCCGACTTTCCGGCTCCATAAGGAATTATTGCAGCGCGAAGCCCAGGCCCTGACGGCTATGGGCGTCACTATTGAATATAACGTCAAAATCGGCGTCGACAAATCCCTGGACGAACTGCAGCGTGATTTCGATGCCGTCTTCATCGCTATCGGCACGATGAATGCCTGGAACCTCGGCGTGGACAACGACACTATCGACGGCGTCGTCGATGCCGAACAGTTCCTGCGCGATGTCCAGCGCGTCCAGATCGGTGAAGTCGAACTGGCAGACCTGCCCGTCCAGAAAGGCGACCAGGTCATCGTCGTCGGCGCCGGCAACGTCGCCATCGATGCGGCCCGCACGTCGCTGCGCCTCGGTGCGGACGTCAAGATCGTCTACCGCCGGGCTGAAAAGAACATGAAGTGCCTGCCGTCGGAATACGAAGAAGCCAAGGCCGATGGCGTCCAGTTCCAGTTCTATTCGGCACCGAAAGCCGTCGTCGGGACGGACCATGTAGAAGGCCTGAAATACGAAAAACAGCAGATCCTCGAAGATGCCACCATGGTACCGACGGGAGAATTCGGCGTCGTCCCGGCCAATAAGATCATCGCCGCCATCGGCAACAAGCCGGAACTGTCCGTCGTCAAAGCGCTCGGCGTCGATGCCAATGACGATGGCTACATCGCCGTCAAGGATCTGCCTTATGGCCTGACCAGTAAAGAAGGCGTCTTTGCTGCCGGAGATATCGTCCACAAGCCGCAGACCGTCGTCCTGGCCATGCGCGAAGGGCGTAAGACTGCCGAAGGTATCGACCAGTACCTGAAAGCCAAGAAAGTCTTGGCTGCTGCCAAAGCATGAGGAGGCTGCTATGAGTGAATTGACACGACAGATACTGAAAGCCAATGAGTCTTTTGTCAAACAGTCCCTGTCTCAGGGAGGCTTCGATGAAGTCAGCAAGTACCCGAGCCGCAACCTGGCCGTCCTGACCTGCATGGACACGCGCCTCTTGAGTTTCCTCGAACCGGCCATGGGCCTCGTCCGGGGCGAAGCCAAACTCATCAAAGTCGCCGGTAATACGGCTTTTGAAGACTTTGACAGCGTCATCGGCAGCCTCATGGTCGCCGTCTACGAATTGCACGTCCACGACATCATCGTCATGGGCCATGACGACTGCGGCATGCTCAAGACGACGGCAGACAGCCTGTGCCGCCATATGGCCGAAGAAGGTATTGACGAAAAGGCCATCGCCGCCGTCCGGCCCAAGCTGGAACAGTGGGCCGACCCCATTACCGATATCGGCGCGTCTGTCTGCGATACGGTCCGCCGCCTGCGGGCCAATCCCTACTTGCCTTCATCCCTTACGATTTATGGTATGGTCATCCATCCGCACACCGGTGAAATCCGCGTCGTCGATGATGGAGAAGGCCAGGAACAGGAGGTATTATGAGTCTGGTCACACAACGAATGAAAGACCACGCCGCCGTCCTCGAGGCGACGATGGATTTGATCCCGGATATTGAAAAAGCCGGGGCTCTGTTCAAAGAGGCCCTGGCTTCTGGTCACAAGATACTTTTTTGCGGCAACGGCGGCAGTGCTGCCGATTCCCAGCATTTAGCCGCAGAGATTGTCGGCCGCTTCCAAAAGGAACGGCGCCCGTTCCCGGCCATCGCCCTGACCGTCGACACGTCAATCCTGACGGCCGTCGGCAATGACTATGGCTTCGATACGGTCTTTGCCCGCCAGGTCCGGGCCTTAGGCGAAAAAGGCGACGTCCTGGTCGGCATTTCTACGTCCGGCAACAGCCAGAACGTCCTGGAAGCCATCGATGCAGCCCGTGAAAAAGGCCTCACTGTCATCGGCCTGACCGCTTATGGCGGCGGCAAGATGAAGGAGACCTGCGATATCTGCCTGGCCGTACCGGCCAAAGTGACGGCACGGGCCCAGGAAATGCATATCATGATCGGCCACATCCTCTGTGAAATCGCTGAGGAAGACATGTAATCAGCCGACGATTTGCTGGAACTGTTTGTTGTTCCGTATCTTATCGAAATGGCTCTGCGTCCGGGCTGCCTGGCGGACGTCTTCACCGCCCAGGTCGATGGCCTGCTTCAGATAGGGCAGGGCCTGGTCGGCTTTGCCCAGGTCGCCGTAGATGGTGGCGATGCCGTAGTAACTCCAGGTATTTCCCGGGTCGGCGGCGATGACGTTCTTGAAATACGTCAGGGCCTTGTCGTATTGGCCGTCAATTTTATAGGCTAAGGCCAGGTTGTAGAAAGAAGCGACGTCTTTCGGGGCTATTTTCAGCGCTTTTTCAATGAGCTCGATGCCCTGGGAGACGTCGTTTTTGCTGCCTGTGCTGTTGCCGCGCATGGCCAGGGTGACGCCCTTATTGCTCAAGGCCTGATAGTTGTTGGCGTCGAGGGAAAGGGCCTTGTCGAAATCGTTCAGTGCCCCGGCATAATCGCCGGCCTGGTATTTTTTCAGGCCTTCGTCGCTGTAAGCCTGCGAATCGGCCTGGATGGCCGGTGCCGATGGAGCCTGTACGTCCTGTGCCGTCTGAGCCGGCTGGGGCTGGGATGGCTGTGTACTGCATCCGCCGCTCCCGGCAGCCAGGGCCAGCAGGAGCAGGATGGCCAAGTGTTTGTTTTTCATGTTCATTCTCCTGTTCGTCAATATGGAAATCCTATGAAACATATCATCAAAAAAGGGGACATCGTCCTCATCATTACGCTGCTCGTCTTATCTTTCATCCCGGAAGGCATCTTTTACCTGACCGGTAACGATGCGTCTGTGAGCCGGACGTATGCGGTCATCCAGGTCGACGGCAAGGTCTATAAAGAAGTTCCCTTGTCGGGCCACCATGGGACCGATGTCATCCCTATCCAGACCGAGGAGGGCTATAACCTCGTGGTCATCCAGGACGAGAGCGTCGGCATTACCGAAGCCGATTGTCCCGATAAAATCTGTATCAGTGAAGGCTTTGTCAGCAAGCCCGGTGCGACTGTCGTCTGCCTGCCGCACAAGGTGCTGGTCGAAGTGAAGTCCGCCGGCGATGACGAACCCGATGTCATTCCGGCCCATTAGAGGTACTTATGAAAAAGACATTTCACATTATTATCCTGGGCCTGTTCATCGCCCAGTCCCTGGTCTTATATGTCGTCGAAGGGATGCTGCCCGTGCCCTTCATCGCGCCAGGGGCGAAACTGGGGCTGGCCAATCTGATTACGGTCATCGCCCTCTATGCCCTGCCGCGTAAGCGCGACGTCTGCCTCATCCTCCTCGTGCGCATCATCCTGGCCACGGCCTTTGGCGGCGGCATCAACGCTTTCTTGTACAGCGTCGCCGGGGCGGCTTTCAGCCTGGGCGCCATGATGGTCCTGCAGAAGACGGGGAAATTCTCTATCATCGGTGTCAGCACGGCTGGCGGTATTTTCCACAACCTGGGCCAGGTCATCGTGGCCTCTTTGGTCGTAGAGAATATCAAGATCATGCTCTACCTGCCGATCCTGGCCGTCGCCGGCACGGGAACGGGCATCCTCATCGGCATTACGGCTATTTTCACCTTGCGCCACTTGAAGCGGCTGCCCATTTACCGGCGCATGCAAGAGGAAAATCAGGCGATTAATTGATTCGGATGGAGTCGAGTACTTCGTCAGCGAGCTTTACCTTATCTTCTTTGCTGCCGTCGCAGGCTACGACGACGATCCACGTCGCCGGGCCATCGGCAAAGCCGATGAGGCGGGCCTTCATGGATTTATCCTGATACGTGAAGGTAAAGGTCTGGACGACGGCGTGCTGGCCGCTGACCGTCGTCGTGTCCTGGCTGACCGAGACGTTCTGGGCGTCGATTTTCGATAATACGGCGCCGGCTGCGGCTTCGGCCGTCTGGTTGAGGCGCTGGCTGATAGCCTGGCCCTGGCTGATGTGCAGGTCGTCGTACATCTGCTGCGTGTCGATGCTGTTGGTATAGATGGCGATGTACAGGCCGCCGTCCATTTCACCGTACAGGCGGCTGCCCTTGAAGTACCGCTGGGTCAGCGGGTCTACGGGTACGGGGAAGTCGAGCTTCTGGAGATTTCCCGGCAGTTTCAGGGAAATGGCCGAGCCCATGCCGTCGACGCGGCGTTCTTTGAGGGTAATCGTATAGCAGGCCGTCAGGCTCAGGGTAAGGATGAGCAGGCATAAAGCCAGACAGAGGGAACGGATTCGGGTATGAGTCATGAGTGCACCTCGCGAAAATTATTTGAAAGGCAGGTATCCCCAGGATACGAGCAGGTAAAAAGCGGGATATAGAATAAGTATATATAAGAGCTGTGTCGTAATGAAGGGCGCCATGGCCAGATTGACGTTCAAGTCGTAAAGGCGCTCCGTAATCAGGGCGTTGATGGCACAGGGCGTAGCCATGACGATGACAATCGTCCCCAGGAGCACCGGGTCCGACGTGAAGCACAAGGCCAGGAAATACGATGCCAGCGGCGTCAGGACCATCTTGATGGGAATGAGGTCCAGCGTCTGGCGGGCATAGTCCTTGAAGTGGGAAAAATCGATGAGGTAGCCGACGGGGATGAGGGCTACCCAGGCGCTGACGTGGATCAGGGCCTGGAAAATCGTCGTCCCCGCAGCGGGCCTGGGGATGCCGGCGGCGTGTAAGGCCGTGCCGATGACCAGGGCTACGACGGACAACTGGTTCCAGTTGATGAAGATCGATTTCCAATTATCCTTGAAAAAGACGAAGAAATTGCGGTCCTTGCCGCCGTGCTGGTAGTAGTAGCCCATGGGGAAGAGGACGAAGAACATGAGCAGGTTCTGGAAGACGCCGATAATCTGGACGTAGGCATAGGACATTTCCCCGTAGAGAATGTAGCTGCACAGGCCGCCGAGCATCCCCGTGTTGGCCGGGATGGCGGCGATGAGGTAACTGCCTCGGTCGACGAAGGACGAGAATTTGCGCTGCCGTCCCAGCAAGAGGACGACGGCCAGCGGCAGGAGGCCGTTGAAAAAAGCGAAGAAAGGCAGGCTGAGCAAGTCCGTCCGCATGGGCAGGACCCAGAAGCTGAGCAGGGTCAGGGACGTCATGATGACGATGATGTTGAAGCGGATGAGCCAGTTCGACTGGTCCGGCGTCAGCCAGCTCCGCCTTTTGGCGACATATCCGGCAATCATGGGCAGGATGATGTCTGTGAAAATATAAACCATCCGGAGTGTCGTATCTTCCATGGCCGGATTCCCTCCCTTTACTTGCGGGCAGCGCGGAAGGCGTCGGCCAGGGAGAACGTCAGCGGTTCTGCCGGCTTGGTGGCGTCGATGATAGGCTGCATGATATCGCGGAATTCTTCTTTTTTCTTCGATAAGACGTAGAGTTTGGACGTGTTGCGGGCATCCCAGAGGGCGTCGTGCATCTGGCCGTCGAAGGTTTCTCCCAGGGTGCTGACAGCCTTGTCCAGGGAAATGACATTATCCAAGCCCAGGAGGTTGCAGTAAATTTGCTGGAAGTTCTGCCAGTGGTCGAGCATCCAGCGGACGCGGTCGTCGTGCTCGTCGATTTCTTTGAGGCGGAGTTCGCAGTCCAGCTGGCGCCAGTCATTTTCACTCCAGGCGAACATTTCGTAGGCATTGGGGCAGCCTTCGTTGCACCAGGTCAGGAAATGGTCGAAGGCCTGGCGGAAATGGGGTTTCCCGGCCAGCATTTCCATGGTGATACCTGTCAATTCCTGACAGGTCTGATTCATGGCTGTCGTATATTCGGGCAGCACATATTCCTTATACGACGAGATTTCATTCCCGTCTTCGTCTATTTTGACAGCACCGATTTCGATGATTTCTCCTTTGCAGATGCGGCGCGCTTCCTTCTGGTCCCGGCCGATAGGGTTCATCTCGAAATCGACAAATACGGCTTTCATAAGAGTAGCTCCTTTCTGAATCTGATGACAACCATTATTATACCATAAGTAAAGGGCTTGTCGCACGTGCGACAAGCCCTTTTAAGAGGATTCAGGCGGGCCGCCCTTTGGGCGGCCCCTACGAACCACTAGCCACTAAAACGCCGGCAGGATAGTTCCCTGGAAGTGTTCTTCAATGAATTTCTTGATCGGTTCAGACTGGTAGATTGCCAAGACTTTCTTGTATGTTTCGTTGTTTTCGTCGCCCTGACGGACTGCCATGACGTTGGCATACGGTGAATCCTTCGATTCGACGAGGATTGAATCTTTCTGCGGGTTCAGGCCGGCCGGGATAGCGTAGTTGGTGTTGACGCAGGCCAGGTCCGTATCGTCGAGGGAGCGGGGAATCTGAGCGGCGTCGAGTTCGACGAACTGGAGGTTCTTGGGATTTTCGGTGATATCTGTTACTGAAGCGTCGACGGAGTTGCCGTTCTTCAATTTAATCAGGCCGGCCTGCTGGAGCAGGAGCAGGGCGCGGGCACCGTTGGTCGGGTCGTTCGGGATGGTGACTTTGGCGCCGTCCGTGACGTCTTTGATGTCTTTGAATTTATGGGAGTAAACGGCCATGGGCAGGATAATGGTCTTGCCGATGGAGGTGATCTTCAGGCCTTGTTTCTTGACGACGTTGTCCATGTACGGCTGATGCTGCATGGAGTTCATATCCAGGTCGCCTTCGGCCAGGGCCTTGTTCGGCTGGACGTAGTCGTTGAATTCGACGACTTTGATAGTAATGCCCTGTTTAGCTGCTTCTTTAGCGACTTCTTCCATGACTTCGGCATGAGGACCGGCAGTGACGCCCATCTTGATTTCTTTTTTGTCACCGGAAGCACCGGAATTGGAAGACGAACCGCAGCCGGCGGCAAAGAGGCACGTCGTCGTGATGAGAACGGCGGCGAAGAGTTTTTTTACTGTTGCGTTCATGTAATCATTTCCTTTCTGGATAACGGATAATAAGGGCTTGCCGGTCAAAAAGAAAAGCCGTCATACAGATGACGGCTCAATTTGCGATTCGTTCATCTGCCGGTATACACCGCTGGACTTGGCACCTATCCCGATAGGGGGTTGCCGCAGCGTCATCGGGCCATTCCCTCGACTGCTCTTGATGAAAGACAATGTTTTGTTGTTGGTGTACATACTATCACCTCTAAAGGAATCTGTCAAGCGATTTTTAGTAGTGTGCCGTTTTTTGAAAATGTTTTATTTTTATGTTATAATAAATAATACTAAAAACTAATAACTTAAAGGGGGCTGTCGCACGAAGGTTTTTGCCATCATGCGAGGTCCCTTTCACTTTATAGTTTGTAGTGCGGAGTTTGTAGTTTGTAGAAGAGAGCCGTACATTAAAAAAAATTTGCTAAAAACTACAAACTACAAACTACAAACTTAAAACTCAAAAAGAGGCTGTCTTCATACAACAGCCTCTTTTTGAGCGTGAGGTGATAGAAAATGATGAATAAACGAGATATCCTATGGCGGATTTACAGTGCCAAAGCTTTTTACTTCCTCGGCGGTTTCGGTTTTACGTCGTGGGCATCGCTCATTCCCTTCCTGAGGCAGCAGCTGCAGATTCAGGACGACCACCTGGGGTTCCTCTTATTGGCCGTCGGCTTAGGCGCCCTGATCATGATGATGCTGGCCGGTTCCATTGCCGGGCGCCTGGGCTGCCGCCGTTCTTTGACCATCGCCGGCCTGGCCATTGCCGTCGTCCTGAACGTTCTCTGTTATGTGCCGGCTTATGCAGCGGCCTTGGTCATGGCCGTCCTCCTCGGTTCGTCCCTGGGACTGCTCGACGTCGTCGTCAACATCAACGGTATCTTCATTGAACGGAAAGTCCACAAGCGCCTCATGTCCGGCCTGCAGGCCATGTGGTCCCTGGGGAATTTCGCCGGCGCTGCCTTTTTTGCTTCCCTGCTCCACCTGGGCTTTTACTGGAAAATCGTCATGATTGCCGGCGCCGTCTTCATCGGCCTCTGCGTCTGCTTCTTTGCGCCCCATCTCCATGAGGAACGGCAGGCATCCGGCAAGGGCGCTTCCCTGGTCCTGCCCAAGGGGAAAATCGTCCTCATCGGCCTGGTCTGCACCATTGCCTTCCTGGTAGAAGGTTCTATCAACGATTGGAGCGGCGTCTTCATGACGACGGAAAAGGGCATCGACATTTCCCAATCCGGTCTGGGCCTGACCCTGTTTACGGCGTCGGCCTTCCTGGCCCGCCTGCCCGGTGACTCCCTGACCATGCATTTCGGGCCGCGGCGGCTGCTGGCCCTGTCCCTGCCCGTCGCCTTTGCCGGCTTCCTGGGCATCCTGCTCATCAGCGGCGGCCCCTTACTGTTTGCATCGTACATCCTCATCGGCGTCGGCTGTGCCAATACCGTGCCGATTTTTTATTCTTCTCTGGGGACGCAGAAGGACATGCCCGTAGCCGATGCCGTCGCTGCCGTCAGCACCATCGGCTACGCTGGTATCCTCCTGGCACCGGCCGTACTGGGCTTCATCGGCCGGGCCTTCAGCCTGACCGCCTCCTTCACCTTAGTCACGGCCCTCCTGATCATCATGTCCATCATGGCCATGCGGCTCTTGCGGGGGAAATAGTTTGTAGTTTGTAGTCGGGGATGTGTAAGAATCCCGTGACCGACTTGCGTAAACGGGCGCCCCACGTGGGCGCCCCTACTAACCCCTAGCCCCTAACCCCTAACCCCTAACCCCTAACCACTAGCCACTAGCCACTTAAAAAGGGCTTGTCGAATGACGACAAGCCCTTTCTTCACGCATCAATCACTTTCCCCGGGTTGAGGATGTCTTTCGGGTCCATGGCCCGCTTGATGGTCTTCATGATTTTCAGTTCGCCTTTTGGCGTGAACTGTTCCATATATTTCAGTTTCTTGGCACCGATGCCGTGTTCACCGGCCAGGCGGCCGCCGACGCTGTAGGCATAGGCGTAGACCTGCTGGTGGAATTCTTCGACGTTCTTTTCCCATTCTTCGTCGCTCATATCCATCTTGCAGAGGACGATGTGCAGGTTGCCGTCGCCGATATGGGCGTTGATCTTGACTTCAAAGGGATAGTTCTTGCCGATGTCCATGATTTTTTCAATGGTCCCGGCAATTTTATGTACCGGAACGACGACGTCGTCCGTGAGGAAGACCTTGCTCTGGAGTTCGACGGACGTCTGGCAGTTACGGCGCATATTCCAGACGCGGTCGTCAGCTTCCAGGACTTCGGCAGCGCCCGATTCTTCACAAATCGTGCAGACAGCGTCCATCTTGGTGTCCAATTCGTCTTCGTGGAACGTTTCGACGGTGATGATGACGTAAATGCCGTCGTCGTAGTGCGGCATGTCCTTGTAATGGCAGTAGTCAGCGCAGCCGCGGACGTAGGAATTGTCCATGTATTCGACGCTGGTCGGGTCGATGCCGGCTTTCATCAGCTTCGGCACCATGTGCAGGGCCTGGCGCGGGTCCGTGTAGATGGCCAGGACGTCGAAGCGGTACGGCGGCAGGGGGATGAGCTTGACTGTGACTTTGGTGATGATGCCCAGCGTCCCTTCACTGCCGATGATGAGCTGTTCCAGGTCGTAGCCGGTAGAGCATTTCTTGAGGATGCGGCCGCATTCGACGATATCCCCTGTAGGCGTGACGATTTCCAGGCAGTAGACCTGGTCGCGGGTGACGCCGTAGCGGACGGCGCGCAGGCCGCCGGCATTGGTGGCCAGGTTGCCGCCGATGAGGCAGCTTTCGGCGCTGGACGGGTCGCCGGCATACATGAGGCCGACTTTTTTGGCGGCGTTCTGCAAGTCTACCGTGCGGACGCCGGCTTCGACGGTCATGTACATGCCTTCTTCATTCAGTTCGATGATCTTGTTGAGACGGTCCATGCAGAGGACCAGGCCGCCGCAGACAGGGATGGCACCGTCGGCCAGGCTGGTGCCGCCGCTGCGGACGGTAATGGGGAAGTCGTATTCATTGGCCAATTTGACGATGTCCGAGATTTCCTGGGCATTGGCCGGCGATACGGCTGCTTCCGGGAGATGGAACATGGCCGGATTGGTTTCATAGTCTGTCTGATACTGTAAGAGCAGGTCTTTATCGGTCTTGACATAAGTCGGACCGGTAATGGCCTTTAATTTTTCAATGATTTCTGCCGTAATAGGCTGATAAGTTTTCAAGCGAAGGGCCTCCTTATAAAAATCGGTTGTCTTATTTTACCACGCCCGCTTTGCTTAGGGAAGGCATCAGAACTTGAAATCGATTGTTGCCGAGACGCCGACGCCCTGGACGCGGTTGAGGTTGGTGACATTCGTCGTCGCCATTGGGATGAGGGCATTGGCCCGGGCGATGCCGTTGAATTCCCCTTCCAGCTGAGCGACGGCCTTGACCTTTTCGACCTGTGCCGATGGGCCGATGACCTGGACGGCGCCGATATATTTACCCGTACCGACACTGACGATGGGGACGACTTTCGTCGCGTAGTCCGTGCCGACGCCATTCTTCATGAGCAGTTTGTTGAGGAAATCATTGATGGAATCGCCGTATTTGGAAACGAGGACGGAAATGCCGCCGACTTTCAGGATAGAGCCGAGGTTGAAGGCCTGGACAGCCGTGCCGCCGGCAAAGCCGAGGAGCGATGCAACCGTAACGGCTGCGATGAGTTGTTTTTTCATGGAAATACCTCCTAATTTACACTTTTTTGGGACTTGTGCCGCGGGCCAGCGAGGCCGCGACGGCGAGGAAACAGAGGACGGCCAAGATGACGAACGAAGCGTGCAGGGCGGCCACGACGCCATCCGCATAAGACGGCTGTTTGGCCGTCTCTGTCGTCATGATGAAGGTGACGACGGCCATGCTCAGAGCCTGGCCGAGGTTGCGCGATAAGGCCAGGATGCTCGAAGCGATGCCGTGATGCATCTTTTTGACCGACCCCATGATGGCGCTGTTGTTGGGCGCGCCGAACAGGGCTGCGCCCAAGCCGATGAAGACCAGGAATGCGGCGGCGCCGCTGACGGGGATGTGCGGGAACAGGGCGAATGCCGTCAGCCCCAGGGCCGTCAGGACGAGGCCCATAGAGGCAATGCCCCGCGGGCCATATTTATCCGACAAGTCGCCGGCCCGGGGCGACAAGAAGGCCATGATGATGGGCTGGACCAGGAGAATGGCTCCGGATACAGCCGGCGGCAGGCCGAGGATGACCTGGAAATAGAGGGATAACAGGAAGGACACGGCATACGTGGAGCTGTACTGGATGAGGGCAGCCAGGTTGGACATGGAAAAAGTCAGGTTGCGGAACAAGTAAAGCGGCAGCAGGGGATGGAACGATTTCCCTTCGTGGATGACGAAGGCCGCCAGCAGGACCAGGCCGGCCCAGAAAAAGGCGCTGTAGTCCTCAAAGGACGACAAGCCGTACAGGGCGCAGAGGATGCCGCTGACCGATAAGGCTGTACTGACCAGGTTGACGAAAGGCGCGCCGTTGGCATACCATTCTTCTTTGATGGGCCGGATGAAGGCATAAGACAGGACGATGGCCAGGGCTGACAATAGAAAGATGCAGCGCCAGCCGACGAACTGTGTCAGGGCCCCGCCGATGACCGGCCCCAGGGACAGGCCGAGATAGGTCAGGGCAACGGCCCGGCCGAGGATATGGCCTTGATGGGCTTCATCAGTCGTGGCCAGGAGCAGGGGCATGTAAGATACGTAGACGCCGGACAGGGCGATGCCCTGGATGGCCCGCAAGACGATGAGACCGGTCAGGGTCTGGGCAAAGGCTGCCGCTGCCGTAGCCATGGCGAAGACCACCAGCGAAAGGGAATACGTCCGCCGCCGGCCATGGACGTCGGACACCTTGCCCAAGGGCAGGAGAAAGGCCGCTGTCGTCATCAGGAAAATCGTCACGACCCAGCTCATGCGGTCCGGCGTGACGCCGAACTGGCCGGCCATGACGGGGATGGCGATATTGATGGACGTAGAAAGAAAGGGCCCGACAAAACTAATCAGGCAAATCGAGTAAAAAATCCGTTTTTCCGTCGACATATCCGCACCTCACAAAGTCAGTATCATACGTCTATTATAACAGATAACCAAGTAGCAGGACTTGTGGATTTACAAAAATATGAGCGAATAATGAGGTGAATTTCACGTTTTATGAGCGAATTATCGGACCTTATACACATTTTATGAGGGAATATAAAGGAACTCTTCCCGATTTTATGATTTTTTGCTTATCAATTTGTTCCATATCATAGGAGAATTTGTGGTATAGTAAACGAAAAGGGGTGATTTTTATGGATTTAGGACTTACAGGAAAAGTGGCTGTTGTTACAGGAGGTACAGCCGGGATTGGGCTGGCTACAGCTCAGGCTTTTATTAATGAAGGTGCTTATGTAGCTGTTTGTGGCCGACATTCAGACTTATTAGCAGAAGCTTTGCAACAGCTGGGGGATAAGGCGTTTGGTTGCCAGACTGATATGACTAATGAAAATGAAGTATATGGATTTGCACGTCAAGTCAATGACCATTTTGGTCATATTGATATTTGGGTCAACAATGTAGGGGCGTCTTTTGCCCGCAAGGACAAGTGGTATGCGGGAAAAGAAATTGATGCGCATTATGCTGTCAATTTCAAGTCTGTCGTTATGGGAAGCCAGGCGGCGATTCCTTATCTGGAAAAGCAAGGAGGAGTCATCATTAATGTATCTTCCTTGGCTGCCCGCTGTGCAACGTCTGGAAGGGCTACTTTATATGGTCCGATGAAAGCGGCTGTCGTCAATTATACGAATACATTAGCAGGAGAGGTTGCGGCTAAGGGAATACGAGTATTGTGCATTATGCCTGGTTTTACCTTGACGCCTTTGGTGGCTCAGACCATTGCGCCTGAAGAATTGAACAAACAAGTGAAATCTTGTTTGCTGCGCCGGCCAGCTCAGCCAGAAGAAATTGCCGGCCCCATTGTTTTTTTGGCGAGCCAGCAGGCTGCTTATATGGATGCTACAACTATTGAAGTATCGGGTGGCAGAAATATGACTTTAAATCCTGGTTATTCGTATAATGATTAAGTAAAAATATTTTGAAAAAATAAAGAAAAATTACGGAAATATAAAACTATACTTGACAAGTGCTGTTTTGAAGTGTTAGTATATGCGTAAACATTGAAAATGCAATGACCAAAACAAGTACGCATAGGATGAGACAACAGAGAGGATGGGCCGCCGGCTGAAAGCCCGTCTAGCCGAAGAATATGATGGAATGCCTTTGGGAGCAGGATGAAGGAATCGAGTATGTCATCCCGTTTGACCTGCGTTATGGGTTTAGAGTGGCAGCTGTGCTGCAATTCAGAGTGGAACCACGGGCCACCGTCTCTGTTAAGATGAGACGGTGGTTTTTTATATACGTAGGTATCAATGTTTTTTATGATTACAGATGATAATAGGGGGTATTTATAATGGCACAGAGCAAAAAAGAATTAGTATTAGCAGCAATGGATAATAAACCCGTTGACCGCGTACCGTGCGGCTTTTGGTTTCATTTTTTAGATGATGAGATCCATTCTGATTCGTTCCAGCACCCTGAGCTGATGGAAAAAGTTTTTGAAGGTCAGACACGCTATATTGATACGGCTAAACCGGACTTTGTTAAAATTATGACTGATGGATTCTTTCCGTATGAAAATAAAACGGCCATGAATCTTAAGACGGCTGCTGATTTCAAGAAAATTAAACCATTAGCGGATGATGATAAATGGTTCACTCAACAGGTTGATTATGCGAAACGATTGACTGAACGTTATGGTGATGAGTTAGCCATGTTTTTCAATGTTTTTTGTGCTGGTACAACTGTTAAATTTATGCAGGCCGACATTTCTAAAAGCGAAGAATTTTTAGCCAATGCTGTAAAAGAAGATCCTCAAGCTGTACGCCAGGGGTTGGATGTCATTTCTCATGATTTGGCAAAGCTGGCTAAACGACTGATTACCGAAGGTGGTGTTACAGGTATTTATTTCAGCTTGCAGAGTTTATTAGGCGTTTCTCCGGAAACGTATAAAGAAGTTTTGGAACCGGGGGAAAAAGAAATCTTGGCAGCTGCCAATAGTGTCAGTGATTATAATATTTTACATATCTGCGGATATGCAGGACATCATAATGATTTGGCCGAGTACAAAGATTACGATGTCAAGACGATTAATTGGGCTGTCGTTGTAGAAGGGGTATCCATTCCGGAAGGACGCAAAATTTTTGGGAACCGGGCAGCATTAGGCGGATTTGGCAATCTGGATTCCGAATTGTTGTATAAAGGATCGAAAGAAGAAATCCAAGCTGAAACTAAACGCATTTTAGCCGAAGCTGGACGGCAGGGCGTTATTCTCGGCGCTGATTGCACGGTACCACGTAATACCGATTGGCAGCATTTTGAATGGGTCCGCGAAGCGGCAAAGTAAATCGTTTTGAGGGGGTATGAACCATGAAACTTACAATGAAGAAATTGGGGAAAGTCGTCTTGACTGCGGCTTTAGTTGGTATTGTAGCAGCCGCATTGACAGGTTGCAGCAAGAAGGGGGATTCATCGGCTAGTGGTGGCGATGGACAGAAAAAAGTTGTTAATGTTGCTTATACGAATTACTATGTACCTTATGACTTTGTCAACGACAAAGGAGAAGCTGATGGATTTGAAGTAGCTGTTATGAAAGAAGTTGCGAAAAAACTGCCACAGTATGACTGGAAGTTTACACCGACTTCTGATGACGATTTGCTCATTGGCGTGGAATCTGGGAAGTATGATATTGGGACTAAAGGTATCTGGAAAACGGCAGCTCGTGAAAAGAAATATATTTTCACGAAAAACTATATTGGTGCCAGCGTCATCGGTTTAGTTATCCGCAAGGATGAAGCCGATAAAGTAAAGGATATGGATTCTTTTGCCCAGTATAGCGGTAAGTTGGTTCCGATTGCACCGCAGGATGCCCGCTACATGGTCATTGACACATATAACAAAGAACATCCGGATAAACCGATTCAGCTTCAGTCCTCGGAAGCATTCCAGATTGCCGATGCCTATAGCTGGGTCATGGAAGGCCGCTACGATGGATACTTGGAAGTTGAATTGAGCTATAAGAACAATATCGTTAAAGACGATGCGCCGTATCATCAGTTCAATGACAGCTTAACTTATATCCGCTATAAAGGAATCCCGACCTATCCGCTGATTAACAAGAAAGAACAGAAATTGGCAGATCAGGTTGATCAGGCTATCCAGGAATTGCGTGACGAAGGCAAGATTGCTGAACTGGAACAGAAGTATTTTGGTGAAAGCCTTTCGCAGTATATTAGTCAGTAAGTTTAAGGGAGGACTCTTTGATGGATACACGTGTGTTTAATCCGTCCGTCATTTTCTCGGTCATGCCGGACTTGTTACCCTATTTATCGGTAACATTGTTGGTGGCTGTTTCGAGTATTGTATTGGGTTCCTTCCTGGGAATGGTGTTAGCATGGGCAAAACTCGGTCATCACCGGGTTTTGCGCTGGCTGGCCCATGGATACACTTATATTATGCGGTGTACACCATCCATTGTCTTGCTGTTTATCGTCTTTTATGGACTGCCAAAACTGATTGAAGCAACGACGGACTATGATATTAATGATACAAGTAGGGCTGTCTTCGCCATTATTACCTTTACCCTTTTATTCGGGGCCTATATTTCGGAAGTATTTCGGGCTGCTTATGAAGCCGTACCCAAAGGCCAGTATGAAGCTGGTGTCAGTATTGGTTTGACACCGTTCCAGACTTTTTATCAAGTACTGTTTCCTCAGGCTGCTCTGATTGCTTTGCCGAATTTTGGTAACTCTGTCATTAACTTGCTCAAAGAAGGCGCCTTGGCTTATACGATTGGCCTGATTGACTTGATTGGTAAGGGAAATTTGATTATTGCCCAAAATTTTGGGGCTTATAGTATTGAAATCTATTTAGCGTGCATGATTATTTATTGGATTATGACAACCATTATTGAAAAAGGCTTTTTGAAGCTTGAACGCGTTTTAGATAAAGGCCAGAATTTAGGCCATACACAGGCTAAGAAAGATGAAGGTGATCCGTGCTATGGAGCTTGATTATGGGTTCATGATAGATACCTTTTATAAGGTATGGGGTGGAATCGGCGTCACGCTCAGCTTGACTGCATTGTCACTGATCATCGCCTTGCCCATTGCTTTTTATATGGCGGTCATCCGCATCAGGGGCCATAAAATTGGAACAGGGATTACACGCTTTTATATTTCCTTTGTCCGGGGGACCCCGTTGGTTTTGCAGATTTTGCTCATGTACAGTCTGTTGCCGAGCTTCATCAATTTTGTTTTAAAATCGATGGGCTCCAGCTTCAATGTATTTGATAATGTGAACCCGTTCTGGTATGCTGTCATCGTTTTTTCCCTTAATACCATCGCGTTGCTGGCGGAAGTTTTCCGTTCTGCTCTGATGAGTATCGATAAAGGTCAGTTGGAAGCGGGTGTGTCTATTGGCTTGACTGAATGGCAAACCTATCGTCATGTCATTATCCCACAGGCTCTGGTTGTCGCCTTGCCAGCTGTTTGTAATATTACGGTAAACCTGATTAAAGGCACGTCATTGGCGTTTCTCATGACGGTTAAAGATGTCTTGGCTATTGGGAAAATTGCAGCATCTTACGGTTATAATTATATTGAAGCTTATTTAGATGTATTCATTGTTTATATTATCGTTTGCACTATAGTACAGATTGCTTATAAACTGGTAGAACAACGCCTGCGTGTTTTCCGTGCAGCGTAAGGAGTAATGCATATGTTAATGTCTATTAAAAATGTGCGTAAGCATTTTGGGAAACTAGAAGTTTTAAAAGACGTCAATATGGATATACATAAGGGCGACGTAGTCGTTATTTTGGGGCCTAGCGGTTCTGGTAAGACGACTTTTTTGCGGTGTCTTAACTTTTTGGAACAAGCTGATAGTGGAGCCATGGACTTTGCTGGTATGCACCTTGATTTAAGTCATGCGTCTCAGAAGGAAATTGCGACAGTCCGTAAAAAAACGGCATTTGTTTTTCAAGGGTACAATCTCTTTGCCAATAAAACGGCCTTAGAAAATGTAATGCTTGGCTTGACGACAGGTAGGGGAATCCCTAAGGCAGAAGCTAAAAAGACGGCACAGGAAGCGCTTCAGCGCGTCGGCATGTTAGACCGGGCTGACTATTATCCCTCTCAGTTATCCGGTGGTCAGCAGCAACGTGTCGGAATTGCCAGAGCCATTGCGGTTAAACCGGATGTTATCCTCTTTGATGAACCGACGTCGGCCCTGGATCCGGAACTGGTAGGAGAAGTCTTGAAAGTTATGCGGGATTTGGCTAAAGATGGCACGACAATGATTGTCGTTACTCATGAAATGAAATTTGCCAGAGATGTAGCTACTCATGTCATTTTCATGGCTGATGGAGTTATCGTGGAAGAAGGGACATCAGAGGACATTTTCCAACATCCTAGAGAAGAACGGACTAAAAAATTCTTGCATCGTATCTTAACCCATGATTACGAAGAAGCGTAACAACCTCTCCGGCTCTTCGGGTCACCTCTCTATTAGGGGCGGCTTTGTGGCCTGCAACTGGCGGCTTTTAAAAGAACCTGGCGATTTCTTCTGGCGTATCGACGAGGAAGCGGGCACCGTGTTTTTCTAAGAAGGTTTTGGAACGAAAGCCCCAGGTGACGCTGATGCAGTCCAGGCCTGCGTTTTTGGCGGTCTGGATGTCGATTTCGGAATCTCCGATGTAAACGGCCTGTTCCGGCGTGAGTCCTAAGTCTTTCAAGGCTTTGAGGACCATGTCCGGTGCAGGCTTTCGCCGTATCTGGGGCTGTTCGCCCAGGGAGAGATCGAAGAGGTCCTGGAAATAGTCGGCTGTCAGTTTCTGTACGGCCGGGTCGGGTTTATTAGAGACGACGGCCGTTTGGATGCCATTGGCCCGGAGCTGGCGGAGGAGCTGGCTGATGCCGGTGTATTCTCCCGTCTGGATGGCGCAGTGGGCGGCATAGTAGGGACGGAAGATGTCCTGGATGCGGCGGACTTCCTGGGTGTCGATATGCGGTGTAATCGTATCACCGTTCTGGCCGACGTATTCCAGCTGTTCGTAAGAGGCAATCCCCTTTTCAATGGCCAAGGCGCGGGTAATGGCCACTTGGACGCCGCTGCCGAAGAATTGGCGGACCTGGGCTGTCCCATAGGCATGGTCGTGACCTGTTTCGGCTAAGACGTGGTTCAAGGCGCTGGTCAGGTCTTCCAGGGTATTGAGGACGGTACCGTCCATATCAAAAATTGCGGCTTTATATGTTTTATGTTGCATATTCTCCTCCATGGTTACTTTGTTTTTTGCCATTTTAGCGCAGGCTGCTGGCATAAATCTTTTCCAGGTTGTCGCGCATGCGGTCCAGGTAGGATTCGTCGTCTTCACTCGTTTCGATGGTATGGATCGTTTCGACGCGGGCACCGACTTCACGGGCCAGGGTTTCTGACGTTTTCGGGCTGACCATGTCTTCGACGAAGATGGTCCGCACGTCGTTGGCCCGGCAATAGTCGGCCAGGCGGGCCAGCTGGCGGGCACTGGGTTCGCCGCTGGAAAAGACGGATTCGACGCTGTGCTGGGTCAGGCCGAAGTCGCGGCAGAGGTAGGCAAAGGCGGCGTGGCCGGTGACGAAATCCTTGCGGGGAACGCTGGCGAATTTGCGGGCATATTCGTCTTGCAGGGCTTGGAGCTGTTTTTTGTAATTCGCCGCATTGTTGCGGTAATAGTCGGCGTTGGCCGGGTCGGCTTCAGCCAGGGCGGCGGTGATGTTAGATACTTCGATTTGGGCGTTTACCAGGCTCAGCCAGATGTGAGGGTCATAAGCGCCGTGTTCTTTGACATCTTCCTCATCGGTCAGGGCGATGGGCGTGACGCCTTGCGAGGCATTGACCGTATGGAGAGACGTATTTTTAGCAGCTTCAACGACTTTAGGTGCCCACGGTTCCATGCCCAGGCCGCTGTAAACGAAGAGCTGAGATTTACCGAGATGTTTAATAGTCTGCGTCGTCGGTTGGAATTCATGGGGCTCTGTCCCATCGGGGATGAGGGTGTAAACATCGACTTTATCACCGCCTACGGCTTGAGTGAACTCTTTCAGGGCGTCGAAAGTGACAGCAACTTTTAATTTCCCGTCATCGGGGACATCGACGGCGGGACCACAGCCAGCCAGGCCGATGATGCATAAGCAGGCCGCCAGTACCATGCCGTAACGGGCCAGGCGGTTGAGGGTATGTAACAACATTGATAAGACCTCCTATGGCGTCCATCGTATCACGGGCGCCTTTTTTTGTCAATTATTTGCAAATGCCTTGCATTTTCGTTTTCGCAGGGCTATAATAAGGTCTCGAGATTACGACAAGGGAGGCAAGCTATGATTGATTTACAGCACGTTTATTTCGCCTATGAACACGGTCAGTACCTGTTAGAAGATGTCAACATGACCATCCGCGACGGCGACTATATTTCCGTCGTCGGTGAAAACGGCAGCGGCAAGAGTACGCTCATCAAACTCATCCTGGGCCTGTTGTCGCCGAGCCGGGGGTCCATTTCCAATACCTATCGCCATCGGGCCTATGTGCCCCAGCGCTTCGAGACGCTGAACAGCCAGTTCCCGATTACGGTCTGGGAAGTCCTCAACTGCTACCGCCAGGTCCTGCACTTGAAGCATAAAGAAATCATCCGGGACTGCCTGGAGCAGATGAATGTCTATTCCCTGAAGGACCAGCTCATCGGCAACCTGTCCGGCGGCCAGTGCCAGAAGGTCCTCATCGCCCGGGCCCTCATGGGCCATCCGGACCTGCTCATCTTCGATGAACCGTCGACGGGGATCGATGTGCGCAGTCAGGAAGAGCTCTACCCGTTTATCAAGGATTTAAATGAAAATAAAGGCGTCACGGTCATTACGGTCGAACACAACCTGAAATTCGCTGTCCGCAATTCGACGAAGATGTTCCACGTCGTCGGCGGCCGCGGCCATTTCTGCTCGCCCAAGGCCTATCTCGATGAATACGTATCAGCCACGATGGGAGGGGATAAGTAATGTTTGAATATGCCTTTATGCAGAATGCTTTTATCGTAGCCCTGCTCATTTCTATCGTCTGCCCGCTCATCGGCATGTTCCTGGTCCTGCGCCGCTATTCCATGATCGGCGACGCCTTATCCCATGCGTCCCTGGCCGGCGTGGCTGTGGGTCTCCTCTTTGACTGGAACCCCGTTCTCAGCGCCTTTGGCCTGACCAGTTTCTTCGGCATCCTCATCGAAGTCCTGCGCCGCCGCTTCCGCCGTTATGCCGAGCTCATCCTGGTCATCATCTTATCTCTCTCCGTGGGCATTGCCATTACCATCATCAGTGCCGGCCTGGTCCACACGAATGTCGAATCCTTCTTGTTCGGCAGTATCCTCACCGTGTCGACGGGCGATGTCTACTCCGTCGTCGCCCTCAGCGTCATCTCCCTGGCCGTCATTGCCAGACTCTATCCCCAGCTGGTCATGCTGACCTTTGATGAAGACGGGGCGCAGATCGCCGGTGTCCGCAGCAAGCTCATCAACTATATCTTTGCCGTCCTGGTAGCGGCGACGATTTCCGTTTCTATCCGCATCGTCGGCATCCTGGTCATCAGCTCCCTCATCGCCCTGCCCGTGGCGACGGCCCTGCAGCTGCGCAAAGGCTTCCGGCGGACCCTCATTTACTCCGTCGTCTTCAGCTTCATCGACATCCTGTCGGGCCTGCTGCTGTCGTACTACATCGATGCGGCCCCTGGCGGCGTCACGGCCTTGACGTCAGTTGCCATGCTGCTTCTGGTCATTGCCTATAAAGAATGTGTCTTTTCCCTGCAAGAAAAGAGGCGCCGTCCATGAATGACGATTATAAAACCTGTTTACGCGAACATGGCCTGAAGAGTACCAAGGCCCGCAACGGCGTCCTGGATATCCTGAGCCGGGAAACCAGCGTCGTGACCGTCGAAACCGTCTATGCAGCCCTGTTGGAACAAGGATGTAAAGTCAATTTTTCCACAGTGTACCGCATCCTGGAAATGTTTACAGAGCGTAAACTGACAGAAAAGATATTCCTCCCCGATGAAGGGAAATACGGCTTTTCTCTCCGCCGTCCTGGCCATACACACAGGCTCATCTGTTTACAATGCCATAAAGTCGTGGATCTAGCTCATTGTCCGCTCAGCGACTATGAAAAAGAAGTGGCCCAAAAGACACAGTTCGACATCGTCGGCCACAACCTGGAACTCTACGGCTATTGCCCGGAATGTAAGAAGGGGAGATAGTGGTGTTAGCAGTTAGCAGTTAGCAGTTAGCAGTCAGCGGTCAGCCACTAGCCCCTAACCCCTAGCCCCTAACCACTTAAAAGAGGCTGTCGTCATGCGACAGCCTCTTTTTGCGCAGCCTTCGGCCTGCGGGCGCCCCACGGGGCGCCCCTGCGAGCCACTAACCACTATTTACTTAACAAATTTAATGAAATCCGGTTTCCGCGGGGCTGCGGCCGGTTCCGGGCCGTCGCCGTAGCCGACGATGCAGTGGCCGACGCCGACGAGGTGTTCCGGCAGGCCCCATTCTTTGAGGAGGGCTTTCCCTTCGGGCGTTTCAAATTCTTCTTTGGCCCGGTTGATCCAGCACGAGCCGAGGTGCAGGGAAGCGGCGGCGTTCATGAGGTTGCCCAGGATGAGGCAGCCGTCGGACCAGGCGTTGGGGGATTTTTCCATGTCGGCCAGGACCAGGAGGACCGTCGGGGCGCCGTACATGGGGTCACTCGTCGTGCCCATGATTTTGGCGTTGAGAGCGCTCAGGCGGGCCAGGGTATCCGTGTCCTGGATGACGACGATGGTACAGGGCTGCAGGCCATGACCGCTGGCTGCATAGGTGCCGGCCTGGAGAATCAGATACAAGTCTTCATCGCTGATTTGAGCCTTTTTGTACTTGCGGACGCTGCGCCGCGTGATGAGGGTATGGATAGTTTCATTCATGACATTCACTCCTAAGTAAAAGTATTTTGTTGCGATTTTGTTATCATTATAGGGTATTTTTGATTTAGAGGAAAGGCTTTTGCCAGGACATTTCACGCCTTTTTAGGACTTTTTATAATTCCTTTATAATTCATTTACCTTGTCTGTACCCTGTGCGGGCCTTATTTGTGACGCCTCTAGCAGTATATGTGAAAAGTGTGCTATAATAAAACGATTAAGACAGACAGTGATAGACAGCATTAGGAGCGATTGCATTGAAACGACGAGCACCGGAACTTTCACAACAATATATCCAGCCTTTGGCCGATGTCTTCAAAGTCCTCGGCGATCCGACACGGCTGCGCATATTGCGCGTCCTCATGAATCAGGAAGTCTGCGTCCGGGATATTGCCGATGAACTCGGTATGGGCCAGTCTGCTGTGTCCCATCAGCTGCGCATCCTGCGCGATGCCCGGCTGGTCCAGTTCCGCCGGGACGGCAAGACCGTATACTATTCGCTGGCCGATGCCCATGTCTTTACGCTGCTCGACGTCGGCCTGGAGCATGTTGCCGAATAAAAGGGGCACATAAAGGGGGAGTAGTTTATGTATGTTTGTTTAATGCGTCACGGAAAGGCCCAGCCTTTTGATCTGCATCAGCCGGATAAACTGCGTGAACTGACTGAAAAAGGGTGTAATCAGGCTTCGTCCATGGCGAAATGGGCCTCGTCATGGTGGCCGTCGGGGAAAACGGCCCTGTGGGTCAGCCCATACGTGCGGACGTGTCAGACAGCCGCTTATTTAGAAAAGCATCTGCCTATTGAGCAGTTCCATACGCATAAAGCCATCGCTTCCGGTGACTTAGTCGCCGTATACGACGAGATTTTGAGCCGGGAAACAGCTGATGTCGTGTGCATCATCGGCCATTCGCCGTTCCTTGACCGCTGGGCTCAGGCCTGGACGGGGACGGCTGTCGACTTCAAGACGGGCAGCATGGCCCTGTTCGACTTCGACGTCCACGGCGGCCGCATCGGTTCGGCATCGCTGCTTTTCTATGTCCATCCGAAGGCCTTGAAATTTTTGGGACCTTCTTATAAAGAATAAATTGGAGGTTGTACTCATGATGAAACATGTATTATCCATTGCCGGGACGGATCCTTCTGGCGGAGCCGGTGCCGCTGCGGATTGCAAGACTTTTTGTGCCCACGGCTGCTTTGCCTTGAATGTCATTACGGCCGTCGTTTCCCAGAACACCCAGGGCGTGCGCGGCTATATGGACGTCACGCCGGACCTCATTGCTTCGCAGATCGATGCGGTCTTTGAAGATATCGACGTCGACGCCGTCAAAATCGGCATGGTCAGTGTACCTGAAACGATCCGCGTCATCGCCGATAAATTGAAACAATACCAGCCGCCGTATATCGTCATCGATCCGGTCATGGTCGCTACCAGCGGCCATCGCCTGCTGGTACCGGAAGCCGAACAGACGCTGAAGGAAGTCCTCCTTCCCATGGCCGATGTCCTAACGCCGAACCTGCCGGAAGCCGAAGTGCTGACAGGGAAAGCCATTGAAAGCCTGCACGACATGGAAGAAGCGGCCAAGGCCATTGCCGCCATGGGTGCCAAAGCCGTCCTGGTCAAGGGCGGTCATCGCATTGCCGATGCGACGGATATCCTCTTCGACGGCCATGATTTTCATTATTATAAGGGGAAACGCCTGGAAAGCACGAGTACCCATGGGACAGGCTGCTCCTTATCGAGCGCCATCGCCTCGAACCTGGCCAATGGCCTGAGTCTGCCAGACGCAGTCGGTGCGGCGAAAGAGTACGTCTTTGAAGGCATTGCCCATGCTGAACCCATTGGCAAGGGCCATGGCCCGATTCATCACTTTTATGAATTATATAAGAAAGCAGGGTGGACAAAATGAGATTGACACATTCTTGGAAGAAAATGTGCTGCCTGGTCATGGCAGCTGCATCGATCGGCGGTATGGCACTGGCTGCTTCACCGCAGGCAACATATGAAGAAGCGGCCCGCAATATGGCGGCCCATCCTCAGGGCTCTTATACGCTGAAACTGGGCCTCAAGATGCCCTTTGTCGGCGAAGGGGCCGTCGTCAACAATATCGACGTCCAGGAACGGCCTTTCGTCATCCAGTCCCAGGCTAAGGTAACGGGTTTTGCTGCGACGACGATGAAGAAAGTCCCTGAAGGGAAAGCCTATGCCGTCCAGAACGGGAAAAAAATCGACGTCTATTACCAGGAAGATGGCGATGAATGGGAAAAGAAGAGTTATGATTTGAAGGACAGCAAGCCCTTGGCCGATTACCTGCGTCAGGACTACAATGTCCTGGCTGGCGTGAAAAAAGTCACCGCTGCCGGCGGCAATGATTACAACGTCGTCTTCGACGCTTCCCATATCTATAATCCGGCCGACCAGGCCCAGTGGAAGAAAAACGGCATGACGGCCGAACAGATCCGCGTCATGACCAAAGTCCTCCAGGGCTTGCAGCAGTGCGGCGACTTATCGACGGTCGTCACCATCGACCCGGCGACGAAGCGCATTTCCCGCATCTCCCTGCCCTTGACGGACCAGCTGCGCAGCCTGGCTCTGACGCTGGTCGATGAATATGGCCGCAGTGACGCCGACAAGGCCGTAGCCCAGTCGTTCATCAAAATGAGCGAAGTCAGCCTGACCATCGATTGCACGGCCCTGCCCCAGGGAACACAGCTGACCGTGCCGGAAAAAGTCATCAAATCGGCAAAATAAATGTAAATTTTTTATGAAAAGTTAAGAGTTTTCACAAAAAGAGACGATAGATTATTGACAGAGTCCCGGAAATAACGGAAAATATGATAGAAGGAAGAAAATCCATTACTGTTCGTTATATCTACATATAGGATAGACCTGCAGCCTGGTCTGCCGGGCTCCGGTTGGAACGGATACAACTATATTTATTTTTAGGAGGTATATTTTGGCTAAAAAAGAAAAACTCATGGTAATTCCCTTAGGTGGTTTAGGTGAAATCGGCAAGAATATGACGGTCATCCAGTACGGGAATGATATTATCGTCATCGACGCCGGCCTGGCCTTCCCGGATGACGACATGTTCGGCATCGACCTCGTCATCCCGGACATGAGTTACTTGATTGAAAACCGGGACAAAGTACGGGCCGTCGTCATCACCCATGGTCATGAAGACCATATCGGCGGTTTGTCCTACTTGCTCAATGAAGTAAATGTGCCCGTATACGCCACCAAGCTCGTATGCGGCCTCATCGAAGGGAAACTGAAAGAAAACCACATTACGAATTATACACTGAATGAAGTGCATCATGGTGATGAAGTACAGATCGGCTGTATGAAGGTCGGCTTCATCCATACGAACCACTCTATCCCGGATGCCAGTGCCCTGTATTTCCGGACTCCCGTAGGCACCATTGTCCATACAGGCGACTTCAAGATGGACCTGACGCCAGTCGATGGCCGTCAGATGGACATCCATAAATTTGCTGAATTAGGCCGCCGCGGCGTCCTGCTGCTCATGTCGGACAGCACCAATGCCGAACGGCCGGGCTACACCGAATCGGAAACGACTGTCGGCCATGCTTTCCGCAAGGCTTTCCGCGCTGCAAAAGGCCGTATCATCCTGGCGACATTCGCCTCGAATATTTCCCGTATCCAACAGGCTATCAATACGGCAGTGCAGTTCAAGCGCAAAGTCACCGTCCTCGGCCGCAGCATGGTCAACAACGTCCAGATTGCCATTGAACTGGGCTATCTCGACGTTCCCGAAGGTGTCCTCATCGAACCGGATGAACTGAACCGTTATCCCGATGACCAGATCCTCATCTTGACGACGGGCAGCCAGGGCGAACCCATGGCCGGCCTGTCGCGCATGGCTTCCAACAACCATCGCAGCGTCAGCATCATGCCTGGCGATACGGTCATCATTTCGGCTACGCCTATCCCGGGCAATGAAACCGGTGTCGGCCGCACCATTGATAACCTCATGCGCCTCGGTGCCAATGTCATCGCCGGCCGGGATAAGAAAATCCACGTATCCGGCCATGCCAGCCAGGAAGAACTGAAGCTCATGCTGGAACTGATCAAACCGAAGTATTTCATCCCTGTCCACGGCGAATACCGCATGCTCAAGACGCACGGCGACCTGGCCGTCATGATGGGCGTTGCCAAGGACCACGTCCTCATCGGCGACAACGGCCAGATCTTTGAATTCTCGAACCGTTCCGGCCATAAGACAGGCCATGTCAATGCAGGCCGCGTCTTCGTCGACGGTCTCGGCGTCGGCGATGTCGGCAACATCGTCATCCGCGACCGCCAGCAGCTGGCTATGGAAGGTGTCGTCATCGTCGTCATGACCCTGGCCAAAGGGACGAGCCATCCCCTGGCCGGCCCGGATATCGTTTCCCGCGGCTTCGTCTATGTCCGCGATTCGGAAGAATTGATCCGCGAAGCTCATGACCGCGTCGCCGCCGTCCTCGAACGCTGCGAAGCCGGTAATATCCGCGAATGGGCTGTCATCAAGTCCCAGGTCCGCGATACGCTGAGCCGTTATCTCTATGAAAAGACACGGCGTCGTCCGATGATCCTGCCGATCATCATGGAAGTATAATTTGATATTTGTTACTGTGACAGCGGAGGCATCTCGTGCCTCCGCTGTTTCTCAGTCCCGACGAAAGGGGGAACTGTTATGGAGCAGAGGCGTGTCACACCGCTGACGACGGCCGGCTGTTTTGCCGCCATTATGCTGGTCTTTGCGCTTCTCAGTACATACGTGCCGATTTTTTCTTTTATTGGTTATTTCATCATGCCCATTCCCATGGTCATCATTTTCATGAAATACGGTCTGCGCCAGACCTTGCTGCTGGGCGTGACCGTAGGCTTCCTCATGGGGTTGTTCATCGACCCGGTGACGGCATTGGTCCAATTCCTGAGCTTCGGTGCCGTCGGCCTGGCCCTGGGAGCTGGCTTTCGCTATGAATGGTCGGCTGTACGCCTCTTGGGGACGGTTACAGCGGCCCTGGTCGCCGTCTTCGTCGTCATCGCCCTCTTGTCCTATGTTGTCCTCGACGTCAACGTCTTTACCCAGATGAACGATTTCTTCACGCAGTTCATGGACAGCATGATGGCCCAGTACCAGCAGCAGGGCATGTCTGACGTCAAATTGGCAGAAACGCGGGCCCAGCTCAACCAGGTCCGGGAGATGCTGCCGTCGCTGCTGCCCATGTTCCTCTGTCTGGGGACGGCCATCATCGCCTACGCGAACATCAAGATTTCCCAGGTCATCCTGCGCCGTCTCGGCTTTTCGCTCAAGGCGTTTTTGCCTATTCGTTATTGGGAAATACCCCGTAGTATGATATACTTATATATATTGGCATTGGTCATGAAATACTGGGGAGTGACACGGGATATTACCTGGCTCAATATCATCGGTATGAATCTCAATCAGATTGCCTTCTTCTTCATCTGTATCCAGGGAATTGCCCTCGTCTTTTATCTCCTCAGCAGCCGTTTCCGTTTAGGGAATGGCCTTCAGGCCCTGATCCTCATCTCATTTTTTGTCATGCCTGTTTTTTCGTATGCTGCCTTTTTAGCCGGCATCTTCGACATGCTCACGAATTATAGAAAAAAAGGTCGTACGCTTTAGTACGCAGGGGGCGGAACCATGTTTAAAACGTTGCTGTCAAGGCGGTCGGAAGAACCTTTCTTCCTGATTACCGTCTTGCTGCTTATCATCATTGCCGTATATAATTGGGTCATCGCCTTGCTGGCCCTGATCCTCATCGGCGGGGCTTATGTCCTGACCCGCAAGAACCATAACGAACGCAACCGGGAAATCAGCCAGTTCTTCGATGCCATCTCCAAGAGCGTCGACCAGGCTTCGACGTATGCCGTGCAGAATCTGCCTATCGGCATTGCCATCATCGACATGCAGTCCAACTTGTGCTGGGCCAACAGCGTCTTCCGAGACTGGGTCGGCGACATCGACAACGACCAGCAGCTGGACCACATCATGCCGAACTTAAAAGTCGATAAGTTCTGGGGGAAATCGGGATATTTCTTTGAACACATCGGCGAACGCTATTACCGCGTCGTCTACAAGTATCTGCAGACCGAAGCCGCTGACGATGACAATTACCTCATCCTCTATTTTGAAGACATTACCGATACGGAACGGCAGAAGCTGAATTCCCTGGCTGCTGTCCCCGTTTTCTGCGATATCGAGATCGACAACCTGGAGGAAGTTGCCAAGGGGATGACGGCTGTCCAGCGGGCTACGCTGGTGACCAACGTCAACAACTGCCTCATCGGCGAGCTGTCCGGCCATAATTGCTTTATCTGGGCTTACGGCAATGAGAAGTACATTGCCTGCATGAGCCGGGATACGCTGGAATATTATAAGGAGGATAACTTTTCTTTCCTGGAAAAAATCCGTTCCATCCATACGGTCAACCGCATCCCCGTGACGCTCAGCATGGGCATCGCCCTCTTCCCGAGCGACGTCATTGCGGCAGGCAAAGCCAATTTCAACGAACTGGCTACGAAAGCCCGGGCCGGCCTCGACCTGGCTCTGGGGCGTGGCGGCGACCAGGTCGTCGTCTATGAAGAGGACGGATCGCCTCACTTCTACGGCGGCAAGACGCGCTGCGTCGAAAAGAATACCCGCGTCCGGGCCCGCGTCGTCGCCCAGGCCATTCACGAACTCATTGATACGAGCGATATGGTCCTGGTCATGGGACATGAACGGGAAGACTATGACAGCATCGGCGCTGCCGTCGGCGTAGCCCATATGGCCCGCCTGGCAGGCAAGCCGGTACATGTCGTCGTCAGCAATCAGACCGACGCCATCCGGCGCCTGGAAGATCAGATCATGGATAATCCCGATTTCAAGGACCTGCTCATTTCGGCAGAAACGGCGGAGAACATCTGCAACAGCCAGACTCTGCTGTTCATTGTCGATACGCACCGCCCGGACATGACCGTAGCCCCGGCTTTGCTGGACGAAACGGACCGGCGCGTCGTCATCGACCATCACCGCCGCAGTTCGGACTTCATCAAGAAGCCCTTGCTGACCTATACGGAAACGTCGAGTTCTTCGACGAGTGAACTGGTGACGGAGCTCTTGCAATATTTCCAGGAAGATGTAGAATTATCGAAGATCGAAGCGACGGCCCTCTATGCCGGCATCATCGTCGACACCAAGAACTTCGCCGTCCAGACCGGCGTGCGCACTTTCGACGCCGCGTCGTATCTGCGCCGCTGCGGAGCGGATCCGGATATCGTCCGCGAACTGTTCAGCTCTGACTTCGATACCGTCAAGGACCGGGCCCTCATCTTGTCCGGTGCCCAAATCAGCGACGGCGTCGCCATGGCCAGCTGCCCCAAGGGTCAGCGTAATGCCACCATCATCGCCGCCCAGGTAGCGGATATGCTCATCAACATCGACAGCGTCGAAGCCAGCTTTACCTTCTATTATCTGGCCGATGACTGCATCGGTGTCAGCGCCCGCTCGAAAGGCGAAATCAATGTACAATTAGTCATGGAAGCTCTCGGCGGCGGCGGCCACCGTACCGTTGCCGGTGCCCAGCTGCGTGGCCGGACCCTGGTCGAAGCCCAGGGGGATGTCATGGCCGCCCTCCATGAAATCATAGATAAAGACAAGGAGATTGATGAAAAATGAAAGTAATCTTATTACAGGATGTAAAGAAACTCGGTAAGAAAGGGGACATCATCGAAGTATCGGAAGGCTATGGCCGCAACTTCCTCCTGCCCCGTAAATTAGCCGCTCCCGGCACATCGGAAAACCTCAACGATGCCAAACAGAAAAAAGCCGCTGCCAAGCATAAGGCCCAGGTCGCTTCGGATGAAGCCGTCATCCTGGCCAGCCAGCTGAAGAAAGTCGAACTGACCATTCCCGTCAAAGTCGGCGAAGGCGGCAAAGTATTCGGCGCCATTACGGGCAAGACCATCAGCGAAGCAGCCAAGGCCCAGTACGATATCGACCTGGACAAGAAAAAAGTAGAAATCAAGGATCCGATTAAATCGCTCGGCGATTACGATGTCACCATCCGCGTCCATCCGACGATTACCAGTGTCATCAAAATACACGTTGTAGAAGGCTGATCATAAGCCATAAGGGGATACAATGAAAGAATTATTGGACAAATTATTACAGCGCCATAAGTACCTCGAACCGACGGCGGAGGAAGAACTCCGCCGTCAGGTTAACGTGCTTTATGGCGCTTTTACTGGTCTTATAGGGTCTGAAAAGATGGTCCTCCGGGCCAGTAAGTATTCTGCCTTGTCGTACATCCATTCCGAAGACCCGCGCCAGCGCCTGGTCGGACTGCAGCGCCTCATCTATGAAGATGTCTCGTATGATAAAGTACCCGATGACGATGAAGTCATCAACGTCCTCAATGAACTGGAAATGGTCCTGGCTGAGATGCTGGCCCGTCAGGCCGTAGAAGAACGGCTGGAAAAGAAAATCAGCCAGCGCATGGATGAAAAACAGCAGGAATACGTGCGGGAAATCAAGATGGAACTCATCAAGGAAGAACTGCACGACGTCGAAACGCCGCAGACCAAGCGCAAGCTCAAGGAATTGGACGACCTGGAAAACGTCCATCTTACGGAATCGGTCATGGAACGGGTCCGGCCGAAACAGCTCCGGGCTATTGTCGGCCAGGAACGGGCCGTAGAAGCCATGCAGAGCAAGTTATCGTCTGTCTATCCGCAGCACCTGCTCCTCTACGGACCGCCTGGCGTCGGCAAGACGACGGCTGCCCGCATCGTCCTCGACGAAGCCAAGAAGCTGCCCTTTACACCGTTTGGTCCTGATGCGCCCTTTATCGAAACGGACGGGACGACGCTGCGCTGGGATTCGCGGGATATGACCAACCCTCTCATCGGTTCGGTCCACGACCCGATTTATCAGGGCGCCCGCCGCGACCTAGCCGATACGGGGATCCCGGAACCGAAGCCGGGCCTGGTCACCGAAGCCCATGGCGGCATCCTCTTCATCGACGAAATCGGGGAAATGGACCCGATGCTGCTCAACAAGCTGCTGAAAGTCATGGAAGACAAGCGGGTCCGTTTTGAATCGGCTTATTACGACGAAGACGACCCGAATGTGCCGAAGTATATCAAGAAACTCTTTGCCGAAGGGGCTCCGGCCGACTTCATCCTCATCGGTGCGACGACGCGGGACCCGTCGGAAATCAATCCGGCCATCCGGTCGCGCTGCGCTGAAATCTTCTTTGAACCCCTCATCCCGTCGGATATCGAACAGATCGTCACCAATGCCGCTGCCCAGCTGGGGGCAGAACTGGAAGACGGCGTGGCCAAATTGATCAGTGAGTTCACCATCGAAGGCCGCAAGGCCGTCAACATCCTGGCCGACACGTATGGCCTGGCTGTCTTTAAATCGGGCTCCAAGGACCACGTGCGCATCACCTGCGACCACGTCCGCCGCGTCGCCCAGATCAGCCGCCTCGTGCCTTATGTGACGGAAAAGGCCAGCGATACGCCTGTCGTCGGCAAGGTCTTCGGCCTCGGCGTCGCCGGTTACCTCGGCTCGGCCATTGAAATCGAAGCCGTCGCCTTTCCGGCGCGGGCGCCGGGGAAGGGGTATTACCGCTTCAACGATACGGCCGGTTCCATGGCCAAGGACTCCATGTTCAACGCAGCCGCTGTCGTCCGCCGTATGACCGGTAAGGAACTGTCCGATTACGACGTCAACATCAACTTCGTCGGCGGCGGCAATATCGACGGCCCGTCGGCAGGTTGTGCCATTACGACGGCCCTTATCTCGGCCATCACAGGCAAGCCGGTCCGCCAGGATATGGCCCTGACCGGGGAAATTTCCATCCAGGGCCAGGTCAAGCCCGTCGGCGGCGTCTTTGAAAAGGCTTATGGCGCCCGTCAGGCTGGCATGAAAGGGATCATCATCCCGAAAGAAAATGCTCATGATATCCCGGAACGCCATTTAGGCCTGGATATCCACTATGCCGTCACCATCGACGACGTACTGAAACTGATGTTGGTCGAACAGGAGGGAGCCTAATATGGAACAGCGGATTCCACCGCAGAACGTAGAGGCGGAACAAGCCGTCCTGGGGGCGATGCTCTTATCCCATGACGCCGTCATCGTCGCTATGGAAAAGCTCCAGTCCCAGGATTTTTACCGCGACGTCCATCGCATCATCTTCGAGGCCATGGAACACCTCCATCGGGAAAATAAAGAAATCGACGTCATCACACTGCCGGACGAGTTGAAACGCATGAAGAAGCTCGACGATGTAGGCGGTCTCGAATATGTCCTGAACCTGCCGAACCTGGTCGGGTCAGCGGCCAATATCGAATATTACGCCAATATCGTCGCCGAGAAGGCCCTGGCGCGCAACCTCATTTCGACGTGTACCGAACTGACGACGGAAGCCTATGACGGCCAAAAGGAAACGGAAGCCCTCCTGGACGATGCCGAACGGCGCATCCTCCAGCTGTCGGATACGAAGAACCGCGGCGATTTCGCTTCCGTCGGCGCCGTCGTCGAAGTGACCCTGGACAAGATCACCAAGCTCTATGAAAATAAAGCGGGCCTCACCGGCCTGCCGACGGGGTTCCGCGACCTGGACCGCATGACGTCAGGCCTGCAGCCGTCGGACCTGATCCTGGTCGCTGCCCGTCCGAGTATGGGCAAGACGGCCTTTACCCTGAACATCGCCCAGAACGTCGGCGTCCGTCAGCATAAGACGGTAGCCTTCTTTTCCCTGGAAATGTCCCAGGAACAGCTCGTCCAGCGACTGCTCTGCCAAATCGCCCATATCGACTCGCAGAAACTGCGCACAGGCCAGCTCAACAGCGATGAAGAGTGGACGCGCCTGACCGATGCCTGCGACAAGCTTTATGAGTCGCCCATTTACATCGATGATACGCCGGGCATCTCTGTCGCCGAAATGCGATCGAAAGCGCGGCGCCTCAAGTCGGAACACGGCCTGGACCTGATTATCGTCGACTACCTGCAGCTCATGCAGGGGCGCAATGCCGAAAGCCGCCAGCAGGAAATCTCCGAGATTTCCCGGTCCCTCAAGGCCCTGGCGCGGGAACTGAAAGTACCGCTCATCGCCTTGTCCCAGCTCAGCCGCAGTGTCGAAAGCCGGCAGGATAAACGGCCTATGCTCAGTGACCTCCGCGAATCGGGGGCCCTGGAACAGGATGCGGATATCGTTTCCTTCTTGTACCGCGAAGATTACTACGATAAGGAAACGGAGAACCAGCACATTACAGAAGTCATCCTGGCCAAACACCGCAACGGCCCTGTCGGGTCGGTCAAGCTCTACTTCAAGAACGAGTTCACACTGTTCCTCAACCTGGACACGCAGCATGAAGGGTAGATAAAATTAATTTAAAAAAAGTGTAAAAAGTACTTGCATTATTCCGTGGGGTATAGTATACTAATCAAGTCAGCGGTTCTGACAGAGACTTTTGAAACGGGGTTCTGCCTCGTCAGAAGAAATAAGAAAAGCTGATAAAAAAGTTCTTGACAGAACGTCAGTCCTTTGATATAATAGACTACGTTCCACGGAACAGTAAGCCAACGTAGCTCAATTGGTAGAGCAACTGACTTGTAATCAGTAGGTTGTAGGTTCAAGTCCTATCGTTGGCTCCAGTAAATGGTGGGGTTCCCGAGTGGCTAAAGGGAGCAGACTGTAAATCTGCCGGCGTTTGCCTTCGAAGGTTCGAATCCTTCCCCCACCACCAATTATCGCGGGGTGGAGCAGTTGGTAGCTCGTCGGGCTCATAACCCGAAGGTCGTAGGTTCAAGTCCTGCCCCCGCTACCAAATTTTTTTACTGTCAGGTAAAAAAACAACTTCATAATTGGCTTTGACCAGTTCATAAGCTGTTGTAGCTCAGTCGGTAGAGCGTATCCTTGGTAAGGATAAGGTCACCGGTTCAATCCCGGTCAATAGCTCCACACATGGCGGCTTAGCTCAGTTGGCTAGAGCATGCGGTTCATACCCGCAGTGTCCAGAGTTCGAATCTCCGAGCCGCCACCACACTAATAACCTCGTGCATACGAGGTTATTTCTATATGCAAAAATATTTTTTGTTTAAATTTTCCTATTTTTTTAAGCAAAGAGTATGGATGTGTGATAGAATACAAGTGGGTAGCTGTTTTTTTTCCTAAAGGAGGAAATGATTACAATGGCAAAAGAACATTATGAAAGAACAAAACCGCATGTTAATATCGGTACGATTGGTCACGTCGACCATGGCAAAACGACATTAACGGCTGCTATTACGAAAGTATTAGCAAAGAAGGGCTTTGCCAAGTTCGAAGATTACTCCGATATTGACAAGGCTCCGGAAGAACGTGAACGTGGTATTACGATCAACACGGCGCACGTCGAATATGAAACGGAAAAACGCCACTATGCACATGTTGACTGCCCGGGGCATGCTGACTATGTCAAGAACATGATCACTGGTGCAGCTCAGATGGATGGTGCTATCCTCGTTGTATCCGCAGCTGACGGCCCGATGCCGCAGACTCGTGAACACATCCTCCTGGCCCGCCAGGTCGGTGTACCGGCTATCGTCGTATACCTCAACAAAGCTGACCAGGTCGACGATCCGGAACTGATTGAACTCGTTGAAATGGAAGTCCGCGACCTCCTGACTGAATATGATTATCCTGGCGATGAAGTACCTATCATCGTAGGTTCTGCATTGAAAGCCCTCGAAGGCGATCCGGAAGCTGAAAAATCCATCCTCGACTTGATGGATGCTGTCGACAGCTACATCCCGACGCCGCAGCGTCCGACAGACCAGCCGTTCCTGATGCCTGTCGAAGACGTATTCACCATCACCGGCCGTGGTACGGTTGCTACGGGCCGTGTCGAACGTGGTACGATCAAAGTCGGTGACGCTGTCGAAATCGTCGGCCTCGCTGATAAACCGAAAGATACCGTCGTTACGGGCGTTGAAATGTTCCGTAAGATCCTGGACCTCGCAGAAGCAGGCGACAACATCGGCGCACTGCTCCGTGGCATCGACCGCAAAGACGTCGAACGCGGCCAGGTCCTGGCTAAACCGGGCACGATTCATCCGCACACGAAATTCAAGGCTCAGGTTTATGTCCTGACCAAAGATGAAGGCGGCCGTCATACGCCGTTCTTCAACGGCTATCGTCCGCAGTTCTACTTCCGCACGACTGACGTAACGGGTGTCATCACCCTGCCGGAAGGCACAGAAATGTGCATGCCTGGCGATAACGTCAAGATGGAAGTCGAACTCATCACACCGATTGCTATCGAAGCAGGCCTGCGCTTCGCTATCCGTGAAGGCGGCCGTACCGTAGGTGCCGGTGTCGTATCCGAAATCGAAGGCTAAAAATACATAACGCAGTTGGCTGTTTGCAGTCCGCTGTTCGCGAAGGGGCTGTCGCACGAAGGCTTCTGCCATCATGCGAGGCCCCTTTCTCTTTATAGTTTGCAGCATGGAGTTTGTAGTCTGTAGAAATGGAATTTAAATTTTTAACCATCTGCTAACCACTAACTGCTAACCCCTAACAACTTAAAAGGGCTTGTCGCATGTGCAACAAGCCCTTTTTTGCATACATTTATGCGCAAGGCTACAGGCCGTGAATTAGTTATCGCCTGTCTGCGCAATTGTAGGGGCTCGCACGTGGCGAGCCCGCTTCTGGTATAATGAGGGAATGACGGTAACTGTAGCGTAAGGCATCCGTCGGAAGCCTCTCCTCATAGGAGAGGTTAACCTCTCAGTCAGCTGCGCTGACAGCTCTCCTAGCAGGAGAGCCGGGCCGTCGGCCCCTACGAACCGCTAACCCCTAACCGCTAACCCCTAGCCACTACCCAAAATTCCGGGTATAATAGAACTACACACAAGAGGAGGGTGCGAAATATGAACATTGCCGAAAATACGGCCGATACGGCGCAGCAGGCGGCTAACGTCGTCCAGGCCGATGTCCAGAACCAGGTCACGCAGAGCGTCACGACGCTGGACCATTTAAAGGATTTTCTGCTTAACCACGGTCCCGATGTCATCTATGCCATTATCATCTTCATCGTCGGCCGCTATGTGGCCCGGGCTTTCAAGAACCTGGCTGTCCGCATGATGACCCATGCCAATTACGACCATACGGTCATCACCTTTGTCAGCCAGCTGATTTATTATGCCATCATGGCCTTGGTCCTGTTGTCGGCCCTGAATAAGGCCGGTATCCCGACGAATTCCTTCCTGGCCGCGTTCGGCGCCTTTGGCCTGGCTGTCGGCCTGGCCTTGCAGAGCAATCTGTCGAATTTCGCTTCCGGCCTTTTGATCCTGATCTTCAAGCCTTTCAAAGCCGGAGATTGGATCGCCGTCGGCGGTGTAGAAGGCAGCGTCAAAGGGATTCAGATGATGAATACGGCTATTACGACGAAAGACAACAAGACGATTTTCATCCCCAATTCCAGTATCACCTCGTCCCAGGTGACCAACAGCTCTTACCAGCAGGAAAGGTACATTACTTTTTTCTTCGACATCGGTTACCAGAACGACCATCACAAGGCCATTGCTCTGCTGAAGCAGATATTCCGGGAAGACAGGCGGGTCCTCAATGCCGACACGATGGAAATCGGCATCCGCGAATTTGCCGAAAGCTCCGTGCGCATCGCCGCTTTTCCCAAGGTCGCCAAGGAAAATTATTACCCCGTCTATTACGACACTATGTCCAAGGTAAAGGATACCTTCGATGCCAACGGTATTGATATACCTTATCCGCAGCGCGTAATTTATATACAAAAAAATGAACAATAAAACGTTACTTTTTGAACATGTTTTCAGCTATTTCTTAGGAAATAGCTGATTTTTTTGTACCCTATCCATAGTATGTGAAAAAAAGAATAAAGATGGGAAATAAGAATATTCGCCAAAATCGAAAAATAATCTTGCGTTTTTCGTCTAACTAAGGCTTGAGCTATACTTTAATAGCATTGTTAAGCTGTTGATTTATGCCCTTTTTCTATTATATAATAGTATCATGTTGTTCGGGAATTAATTATTTAATTATTAATAGTTTTTGAGCATATAATAAGTTCAAAAGTGAACAAAGAAAGAGGGTATTTGTATTATGGTATTTTTATTGGCATTGTCACCTATTTTGTGGCTCATCGTTTCTTTGGGCTTCCTGAAGATGCAGAGCTTCAAGGCATGTCCCATTGCCTTGATCATTTCTTTTGCCGTCGCCCTGGCCTGGTATCATATGCCGGGCATGGATGCCGCTACGGCAGCCCTGGAAGGCGTGGCCCTGGCATGCTGGCCTATTTTACTGGTCATCATCGCCGCTATCTTTACGTATAATCTGACCTTGTACACCAAGAGCATGGATATCGTCAAGCACATGCTGACGACGGTCAGCAAGGACCGCCGCGTCCTGGCCCTGCTCATTGGCTGGGGTTTCGGCGCCTTCATGGAAGGTATGGCCGGCTTCGGTACGGCTATCGCTATCCCGGCATCGATGCTGGTTGCCCTGGGTTTCGACCCCATCAAGGCTATCCTGGTCTGCCTGGTTGCTAACTCCGTTCCGACGACGTATGGTTCCATCGGTATCCCGGCCAGCACCCTGGCTAACTTGACGGGCCTCGATCCGGTCCAGCTGTCGACATATATCAGCTTGCAGCTCCTGCCGCTCAACATCCTTTGCCCGTTCATCATCGTCGCCATCGTCGGCGGCTCGCTGAAGGCCCTCAAAGGCGTTTTCATGGTTACCCTGCTCTCGGCCCTGGGCCTGGCTGTGCCGGAACTCATCGTCTCGGCCTTCGTCGGTCCGGAACTGGCTGTTATGGGGGCTTCTATCGTCATCATGGCCCTCATCGTCGTTTATTCCCATTTCCGTCCTATCGACGATCCGGAATATGCCATGGACATCAATCCGTCTCACGTACCGCTCCGCGGTGGTCTGCTGGCTTGCCTGCCCTTCATCTTGATCTTCGTCTTCTTATTGCTGACGTCGAAACTCGTTCCCTTCATCCATGCACCGCTCATGGCTATTAAATCGTCGGTCCTCATCTATACCGGTCAGGGCGGCGTACCTTATACCTTCATCTGGGTCAATACGCCGGGCATCCTCATCCTCCTGGCAGCCTTCATCAGCGGTAAGGCCCAGTCGGCCCGTTTTAGCGAAATGTTCTTCGTCTTGCTGAACACCATTAAAGGCCTGCGCAATACGATCATCACCATCATCGCCGTCATCGCTACAGCTAAAGTCATGGGCTACAGCGGCATGACGTCAGATATCGCCCGCACGGCTGTCGAAGCGACGGGCATGATGTATCCGGCCATTGCACCGCTCATCGGCTCTGTCGGCACGTTCATCACCGGTTCCGGTACGTCCAGTAACGTCCTCTTCGGCAACCTCCAGACCGATGCCGCTGCCGCCATCAACGCCAATAAAGCCTGGCTGGCTGCTGCCAACGCGGCCGGTACCTGCGCAGGCAAGATGATTTCGCCGCAGAGTATCGCCATCGCCGTCGGGGCCATCTCCCTGACCGGCAAGGATAACGAAATCCTTCAGGCAATCATGAAAGTCTATGTACCATATATCATCCTCTTAGGGGCCATCGTCTACTTCGGACAGGTCCTGGTAGGGTAGGGAAAAAGGGACTGTCGCACATGCGACAGTCCCTTTTTCTGTAGGGGCTTGCACGTGGCAAGCCCGCCTGAAATGTGATGTAGACGTTATACATGACAAATGATATGCGTGAAAACGTTCAATATACTCCAATCTATTATGTCTATACAATCATGATAGGCCTGTCTTAGAATATGAGTGATTATTCATTTTAGGGAGAGCGCCATCAAATATCCAACGAGTCGCCCACGTGGCGACCCCTACAGCGCAAAAAAAGGCTGCCGTATAAAGCCATCTGGGCTTCGTGCGGCAGCTTTTTTAGATGATTCAGGCGAACCACTAGCCACGAACCACTAGCCACGAACCACGAGCCCCTAACCCCTAGCCCCTAACCCCTAGCCCCTAACCCCTAGCCCCTAAACTTCCTATTACGAACTATTCTAGAAGAGAAGAATAAGTGCCGTTTTTCACATACTATAACGAATTATCATGCTTGATTTTTAACAGTACCTTTTGGTCATGGCTGTTTTACAGGGGTTTCCGACTTTTTGATATATAATATCGATTAAAATAAAAATCATACGTGATGAATTAATCTATTTATGTCAATGTATAAGCCATTTTATCGCCGTAATTCGCTTGGAATTAGTTGTTCGATAAATAATTATAAATATCAAAATTTATAATTCTAAAGTGGAATAGATTTGTAGATTTTCTATTCCTTGTGACTAATTTGTCCCAATTTATTCATTGACGTTATGGATTTTCCATGATATCATTCTAGTCAGTAATTCACCTTTGGAAAATTTTCACAAAGGCGTACGACAGTAGCGACGACAGCGTCGGTACACTCTACATAGCAGGAGGAAGTTACGGTAATGAGAAAAGTAGAAATCATTACAGCTGAACAAGCAGCTCAGCTCGTAAAAGACAACGACACGATTACGTCTATTGGTTTTGTCAGCAGTGCCCATCCGGAAGCCCTGACCAAAGCCTTGGAAAAACGGTTCTTGGATACGAACACGCCGCAGAACCTGACTTACATCTACGCAGGTTCCCAGGGTAAACGCGATGGCCGTGCTGCAGAACACCTGGCACACACAGGTCTTTTGAAACGCGCCATCATCGGTCACTGGCAGACAGTACCGGCTATCGGTAAACTGGCTGTTGAAAACAAAATCGAAGCATACAACTTCTCGCAGGGCACGCTGGTTCATTGGTTCCGCGCTTTGGCAGGCCACAAACTCGGCGTCTTCACGGATATCGGTTTGGAAACTTTCCTCGATCCCCGTCAGCTCGGCGGCAAGCTCAATGACGTAACCAAAGAAGACTTGGTCAAATTGATCGAAGTCGACGGTCACGAACAGCTTTTCTATCCGATATTCCCGGTCAACGTAGCTTTCCTCCGCGGCACTTATGCCGATGAATCGGGCAACATCACCATGGATGAAGAAATCGGGCCTTTCGAAAGCACTTCCGTCGCCCAGGCCGTTCACAACTGTGGCGGTAAAGTCGTCGTCCAGGTCAAAGACGTCGTCGCTCACGGCAGCCTCGACCCGCGCATGGTCAAGATCCCTGGCATCTATGTCGACTACGTCGTCGTAGCAGCTCCGGAAGACCATCAGCAGACGTATGACTGCGAATACGATCCGTCCCTCAGCGGTGAACATCGTGCTCCTGAAGGCGCTGCCGATGCAGCTCTCCCCATGAGCGCTAAGAAAATCATCGGCCGCCGCGGCGCTTTGGAATTGACCGAAAACGCTGTCGTCAACCTCGGCGTCGGTGCTCCGGAATATGTTGCTTCCGTTGCCGGTGAAGAAGGTATCGCCGATACCATTACCCTGACCGTCGAAGGCGGCGCTATCGGTGGTGTACCCCAGGGCGGTGCCCGCTTCGGTTCGTCCCGCAATGCCGATGCCATCATCGACCACACCTATCAGTTCGACTTCTACGATGGCGGCGGTCTGGACATCGCTTACCTCGGCCTGGCCCAGTGCGATGGCTCGGGCAACATCAACGTCAGCAAGTTCGGTACTAACGTTGCCGGCTGCGGCGGTTTCCCGAACATTTCCCAGCAGACACCGAATGTTTACTTCTGCGGCACCTTCACGGCTGGCGGCTTGAAAATCGCTGTCGAAGACGGCAAAGTCAAGATCCTCCAGGAAGGCAAAGCCAAGAAGTTCATCAAAGCTGTCGACCAGATCACTTTCAACGGTTCCTATGCAGCCCGCAACGGCAAACACGTTCTCTACATCACAGAACGCTGCGTATTTGAACTGACCAAAGAAGGCTTGAAACTCATCGAAGTCGCACCGGGCATCGATATTGAAAAAGATATCCTCGCTCACATGGACTTCAAGCCCATCATTGATAATCCGAAACTCATGGATGCCCGCCTCTTCCAGGACGGCCCGATGGGGTTGAAAAAATGAAACCTATGCGACTCCACCACGTAGGCATTGTCCTGCCGACCTTAGAAAAAGCCCATGAATTCATGCAGAATAATGGACTTGAAATCGACTATGCCGGCTATGTCGATGCTTACCAGGCTGATCTCATTTTCACTAAGTTTGGTGAATTTGCCAGCCCGATTGAAATGATTATCCCGCACTCCGGTGTGCTTACCCAATTCAATGGTGGCCGCGGCGGCATTGCCCACATCGCCTTCGAAGTGGACGATGTCGAAGCTGTCCGCCAGGAAATGGAAGCAGATTGTCCGGGATGCATGTTAGAAAAGAAAGCTGTCCAGGGTACGGACGACATTATCGTCAACTTCCGCCGCCCGACAACCAACCAGGGTATCCTCGTTGAATATGTCCAGACGACAGCACCTATCACCGGCCGCGGCGAAAATCCTTTCGTTAAGAATCTCGGCCCGGAAAAAGGGAAGCTCAACGAAACATGGCATCCCATGCGCCTGCACCATATCGGCATCGTCTTGCCGACCTTGGAAAAGGCCCATGAATTCATCAAGACCAATGGTCTGGAAGTGGATTATTCCGGTTTCGTCGACGCCTACCATGCGGATCTCATTTTCACTAAAAAAGGTGAAAACAGTACGCCTATCGAATTCATTATTCCCCGTGAAGGGGTCCTCAAAGATTTCAATCATGGCAGGGGAGGTATCGCTCATATCGCCTTTGAAGTGGATGATGTCGAAAAGGTACGTCAGATTATGGAAAGCCAGAAGCCTGGTTGCATGCTCGAAAAGAAAGCCGTCCGGGGAACGGACGATATCATCGTCAACTTCCGCCGTCCCAGCACGGACGCCGGCATCCTCGTCGAATATGTCCAGACCGTAGCTCCCATCAATCGCAGCAATCCCAACCCTTTTAATGATTGATTTTTTATAAAGAAAGGTGAAAACTGTGTATACTCTCGGAATCGACGTTGGTTCTTCTTCTTCCAAGGCAGTCATCCTGGAAGATGGTAAGAAGATCGTCGCCCATGCCGTCGTTGAAATCGGCACCGGTTCGACCGGTCCGGAACGCGTTTTGGACGAAGTCTTCAAAGATACCAACTTAAAAATTGAAGACATGGCGAACATCATCGCCACAGGCTATGGCCGTTTCAATGTCGACTGCGCCAAAGGCGAAGTCAGCGAAATCACGTGCCATGCCAAAGGGGCCCTCTTTGAATGCCCTGGTACGACGACCATCCTCGATATCGGCGGTCAGGACGTCAAGTCCATCAAATTGAATGGCCAGGGCCTGGTCATGCAGTTTGCCATGAACGACAAATGCGCCGCTGGTACGGGCCGTTTCCTCGACGTCATGTCGAAGGTACTGGAAATCCCCATGTCTGAAATGGGGGACTGGTACTTCAAATCGAAGCATCCCGCTGCCGTCAGCAGTACCTGCACGGTTTTTGCTGAATCGGAAGTCATTTCCCTTCTTTCCAAGAATGTCCCGAAAGAAGATATCGTAGCCGGTGTCCATCAGTCCATCGCCGCCAAAGCCTGCGCTCTCGTGCGCCGCGTCGGTGTCGGTGAAGACCTGACCATGACCGGCGGTGGCTCCCGCGATCCCGGCGTCGTCGATGCCGTATCGAAAGAATTAGGTATTCCTGTCAGAGTCGCTCTGCATCCCCAAGCGGTGGGTGCTCTCGGAGCTGCTTTGATTGCTTATGATAAAATCAAGAAATAAGTCAAAGGAGAGAACAAAATCATGAGTGAAGAAAAAACAGTAGATATTGAAAGCATGAGCTCCAAGGAAGCCCTTGGTTACTTCTTGCCGAAAGTCGATGAAGACGCACGTAAAGCGAAAAAAGAAGGCCGCCTCGTTTGCTGGTCCGCTTCTGTCGCTCCTCCGGAATTCTGCACGGCTATGGACATCGCCATCGTCTATCCGGAAACTCACGCAGCTGGTATCGGTGCCCGTCACGGTGCTCCGGCCATGCTCGAAGTTGCTGAAAACAAAGGTTACAACCAGGACATCTGTTCCTACTGCCGCGTCAACATGGGCTACATGGAACTCCTCAAACAGCAGGCTCTGACAGGCGAAACGCCGGAAGTCCTCAAAAACTCCCCGGCTTCTCCGATTCCCCTTCCGGATGTTGTCCTCACTTGCAACAACATCTGCAATACCTTGCTCAAATGGTATGAAAACCTGGCTAAAGAATTGAACGTACCTCTCATCAACATCGACGTACCGTTCAACCATGAATTCCCTGTTACGAAACACGCTAAACAGTACATCGTCGGCGAATTCAAACATGCTATCAAACAGCTCGAAGACCTCTGCGGCCGTCCCTTCGACTATGACAAATTCTTCGAAGTACAGAAACAGACACAGCGCTCCATCGCTGCCTGGAACAAAATCGCTACGTACTTCCAGTACAAACCGTCGCCGCTCAACGGCTTCGACCTCTTCAACTACATGGGCCTCGCCGTTGCTGCCCGCTCCTTGAACTACTCGGAAATCACGTTCAACAAATTCCTCAAAGAATTGGACGAAAAAGTAGCTAATAAGAAATGGGCTTTCGGTGAAAACGAAAAATCCCGTGTTACCTGGGAAGGTATCGCTGTCTGGATCGCTCTCGGCCACACCTTCAAAGAACTCAAAGGTCAGGGCGCTCTCATGACTGGTTCCGCTTATCCTGGCATGTGGGACGTTTCCTACGAACCGGGCGACCTCGAATCCATGGCAGAAGCTTATTCCCGTACATACATCAACTGCTGCCTCGAACAGCGCGGCGCTGTTCTTGAAAAAGTTGTCCGCGACGGCAAATGCGACGGCTTGATCATGCATCAGAACCGTTCCTGCAAGAACATGAGCCTCCTCAACAACGAAGGTGGCCAGCGCGTCCAGAAGAACCTCGGCGTACCGTATGTCATTTTCGACGGCGACCAGACCGATGCTCGTAACTTCTCGGAAGCACAGTTCGATACCCGCGTAGAAGCTTTGGCAGAAATGATGGCAGACAAAAAAGCCAATGAAGGAGGAAACCACTAATGAGTCAGATCGACGAACTTATCAGCAAATTACAGGAAGTATCCAACCATCCCCAGAAGACGGTTTTGAATTATAAAAAACAGGGCAAAGGCCTCGTAGGCATGATGCCTTACTACGCTCCGGAAGAAATCGTATACGCTGCAGGCTATCTCCCGGTAGGCATGTTCGGTTCCCAGAACCCGCAGATCTCCGCAGCTCGTACATACCTTCCTCCGTTCGCTTGTTCCTTGATGCAGGCTGACATGGAACTCCAGCTCAACGGCACGTATGACTGCCTCGACGCTGTCATCTTCTCCGTTCCTTGCGATACCCTCCGCTGCATGAGCCAGAAATGGCACGGCAAAGCTCCGGTCATCGTCTTCACACAGCCTCAGAACCGTAAGATCCGCCCGGCTGTCGACTTCCTCAAAGCTGAATACGAACATGTCCGCACTGAATTGGAACGTATCCTCAACGTAAAAATCTCCGACCTGGCTATCCAGGAAGCTATCAAAGTATACAACGAAAACCGTCAGGTTATGCGTGAATTCTGCGACGTAGCTGCTCAGTACCCGCAGATCTTCACTCCGGTCAAACGCCATGACGTCATCAAAGCCCGCTGGTTCATGGACAAAGCTGAACACACCGCTTTGGTCCGCGAACTCATCGACGCTGTCAAGAAAGAACCGGTACAGCCGTGGAATGGCAAAAAAGTCATCCTCTCCGGTATCATGGCAGAACCGGATGAATTCCTCGACATCTTCAGCGAATTCAACATCGCTGTCGTCGCTGACGACCTCGCTCAGGAATCCCGCCAGTTCCGTACAGACGTACCATCCGGCATCGATCCCCTCGAACAGCTCGCTCAGCAGTGGCAGGACTTCGATGGCTGCCCGCTCGCTTTGAACGAAGACAAACCGCGTGGCCAGATGCTCATCGACATGACCAAGAAATACAATGCTGACGCTGTCGTCATCTGCATGATGCGCTTCTGCGATCCGGAAGAATTCGACTATCCGATTTACAAACCGGAATTCGAAGCAGCCGGTGTCCGTTACACCGTCCTCGACCTCGACATCGAATCTCCGTCGCTCGAACAGCTCCGCACCCGTATCCAGGCTTTCTCGGAAATTCTCTAAGAATCGCCTGATCCATCAGCCATCTGGGCGGGACTCCGAAAGGTGCCTGCTACAGGATAGATTGCCTGCTCCGGCAGACAGTATGGCAGCTTGCAGCCCGCGTTGTGCGGGCTGTGGGCTGTTCATGACGCTTTAAAGACGGCTCTGCCGTTTTTAAATAAAAACCATATATACAATCTTTTAGGAGGAAACTCAATCATGGAATTCAAACTTTCTGAATTACAGCAAGATATCGCAAATCTCGCAAAAGATTTTGCAGAAAAAAAATTAGCTCCCACTGTCAAAGATCGCGACGAAAAAGAAGAATTTGACCGCGCTATCCTCGACGAAATGGGTACTCTCGGCCTTCTCGGTATTCCCTGGGAAGAAGAAAACGGCGGCGTAGGTGCTGACTTCCTCAGCCTCGCAGTTGCTTGCGAAGAAGTAGCTAAAGTTGACCCCTCCATCGCACTCAGCTTTGAAGTACACACTATGCTCTGCTCCTGGCCGATCTGGAAATTTGGCACAGCTGAACAGAAAGCTAAATTCCTCAAACCCCTCGCAGAAGGCACAAAACTCGGCGCTTTCGGCCTCACTGAACCGAATGCTGGTACCGACGCTTTGAACGGCTCCACAGTCGCTACGAAAAACGAAGATGGCAGCTATACCTTGAACGGTTCCAAAGTCTTCAACACCAACGGTGGCGAAGCTGACGTTACGGTCGTATTCGCTTCGACGGACAAATCCAAAGGCGCTAAAGGCATGAGCGCTTTCATCCTGGAAAAAGGCATGGAAGGCTTTACCTATGGCAAAGAAGAAGTTAAAATGGGTATCCGCGCTTCCGTACAGCGTGAACTCGTATTCCAGAACGTAAAAGTCCCGGCTGAAAACCTCCTCGGCAAAGAAGGCGAAGGCTTCAAAATCGCTATGATGACCCTCGACGGCGGCCGTGTTGGCGTCGGTGCACAGGCTCTCGGCATTGCTGAAGGCGCTTACAATGCAGCTGTTCAGTATGCTAAAGAACGTACACAGTTCGGCAAACCGATCGCTAAATTCCAGGCTATCAGCTTCATGCTCGCTGACATGAAACTCAAAATCGAAACGGCTCGCCTCGCTGTCTACAAAGCAGCTTGGAAAATGGCTCAGCCTGACGTTAAATCCTACTCCGTAGACGCAGCTATCGCTAAGAAATATGCTTCTGACGTAGCTATGCAGGTCACGACCGATGCTGTCCAGGTATTCGGCGGCTATGGCTTCACTCGCGAATATCCGGTTGAACGCTACATGCGCGACGCTAAAATCACTCAGATCTACGAAGGCACCAACCAGGTACAGCAGATGGTTATCTCTGGCGCCATCCTCAGATAATCAAAGAGTTTCCTAACAGAACTCTCCTCCTTTTGAAACACGTATAGAAATAGTATAAAACAGTATGAGATAAAACCGCTTACAAAGAGAGGCTGTCGCCGATGCGACAGCCTCTCTTTTTCGTGTTTGTAATTTGCAGTTTGTAGTGGCTCCCCTTCTCAGGGGAGCTGACCGCTCCAGGCGGTCTAAGGAGTTCTTGCTACAGTAATGCGTAAGCCAGCCCCTAACCCCTAACCACGAACCACTAGCTACGAACCACTAACCACTTAACGGGGCTTTACACTGCGGATTGCGAACTGCGGCCTGCGGCGCCCGTATGGGCGCCCCTACACCAACGCCCGATAACATTTCTCCGACATGGGCACGGGCACGCCGTACTGGTGGGCCAGGCGGATGAGGGCGCCGCTGAAGGTGTCCAGCTCGCTCTGGTGGCCGGCGGCGATGTCCCGCTTGAGGGAGCTCGTGGCATCCATGTCGTCGCTGCCTAAGATGCGGTCGTACTGGTCGTCGACGACGTCGTCGGGCAGGGGGACGCCGGCGGCCTTGCCGACGTCATAGGCTTCCTGCAGGAGAGCCCGGAATTCTTCCCTGCCATGGGGCTGGGAGAGGGCACCGCCGATGGGATGTCCGATAGTACGCCGTCAGGACGTTATAAGCGCAGTTGAGGATGAATTTGCGCCAGATTTCGACGGTGATGTTCTCGGCGATGCAGCAGGTCAGGCCTGGATGGTTGAGGATGCCGTAGACTTTCTTCGTCGCATCGGCGTCGTCCGAACCGATGTAGATACGGGCAAAGCGCCCTTCCTGGCGGATGGAGTAGTCTTCTTTATAAGATGATGTGATGTAGATGGCCGAATCGACGATTTTTCCGCGCTTCATGAGGGCCGCTGCCGTATCGTGATAGGTGAAGCCGTTGAGGACAGGGACGACGATCGTATCGTCGCCGATGCAGGGCAGGACCGCCGTCAGAGCCGCTTCCAGGGAATAATTCTTGACGCAGACGAAGATGACGTCCTGGATGCCTGCCGAGGCGGGATCGTCCGTGACGGCCGGATGGGCCGTGTGGTCGCCGAAGAAGTCGCTGTGGACGACGAGGCCCTTTGTCTGGAGCGATTCTTTGCGCTTCCGCCGGGCAATGAGTGTTACGTCATCATAATTGGCACAGAGGACGGACGCGATATATCCCCCGACGCCGCCGATGCCGGTAATCATAATTTTCACAATTATCAACCCCTCTTTGAATAATCAAGTATACCTTATTATCGCACAGGCCCGGATAAACAGCAAATCGGTAAGGGTATGCCTAAAAAGTATATGAAGATAACATATGAACACTTGAACATATTTAACTTTAATGATATCATGAAGGCAAATAAAAAGTGAGTCCCTGAAGGAGGCATATCTATGGCAGAAGAATTTTTGAAAGACCAGGGCTGTTCCTGCTGCAACGGCCATCACGACGAAGACGAAGCCGTCAAAATGGATGCTGTCGGCACTTGCGGCTGCTGCTGCGGTGACGACGATGATGACGAAGAAGAAAGTCCCTTGTGGACCCTCGTCGCCGGGACGGTGCTCTTTTTAGTCACCTACCTGACCGGCATCATTCCCGATGATTTTTCCCTTCCCGCCTATATCATCGCCTATCTGCTCTTAGGCTACGGCGTCCTGCGGGAAGCTGGAGAAAACATCATGAAGCGCCAGCCTTTCGATGAAAATTTCCTCATGGCTGTGGCTACTATCGGCGCCTTTGCCATCGGTGACTATCCAGAAGCCGTCGCCGTCATGCTTTTCAGCCGCATCGGCGAAGCCATGGAAGACCGGGCCGTCAACCGCAGCCGCAAGCAGGTGGCCGCCGCCATCGATATGCGCCCGGAAGTCGTCCATCGCGTAACGGCCGATGGCTCGACGGTCACCATCCCGGCCAAGGACGCTGCTGCCGGTGATGTCGTCGTCGTCCGCGTCGGTGACCGCATCCCCTTGGACGGTGTCGTCACGGCCGGCGAAAGCCTCATCGATACGTCGGCCCTGACAGGGGAACCGGTTCCGGTCATCTGCCGGGAAGGCTCGGAAGTCCTGTCGGGCAGCATCAATACGTCTGGCGTCCTCCACGTCAAAGTGACCAAGCCCCTGGCAGAATCGATGGTCACGAAGATTTTGGAATCCGTCGAAAGGGCAGCGGCGCGCAAGCCGAAAATCGACCGTTTCATTACGCGCTTTTCCCGCATCTATACACCGGCTGTCGTCGCCATCGCCGCGGCTACGGCCATCATCCCGTCCCTGGTGACCGGTCAGTGGCACTACTGGATTTATACGGCTTTGACTTTTCTGGTCATCAGCTGCCCCTGCGCCCTGGTCCTCAGCGTACCCCTGAGCTTCTTCGCCGGTATCGGTGCGGCGTCGAAACAGGGCATCCTCTTCAAGGGCGGTATTGCCATGGAACAGATGAAGCACATCGGCGCCGTCGTCTTCGATAAGACCGGTACCATTACCAAAGGTAACTTCGTCGTCCACCAGGTCGTTCCGGCCGATAACCGCAGTGCCGATGACGTCCTCTGCCTCTGCGCGTCGGCAGAACAGGCGTCGAACCATCCCATTGCCCGCAGTGTCGTCGCCCAGGCCTGTGAACAGGGCCTGAGCCTGACCGAGCCGTCGGAAATGGAAGAAATCGCCGGGCAGGGCCTGAAAGCCCAGGTCGGCAGCCATAGCGTCCTCTGCGGCAACCGCCAGCTCATGGATACCTGCCACATCGTCCTGCCGGCCATGGACGACGTCGAGTACGGTTCGGAGCTGTACGTCGCCATCGACGGAGCCTATGCCGGCCGCTTGGTCATTTCGGACACCATCAAAGAAGACGCTGTCGACGCCGTCAAGGCTATTTCCCGCATGGGCATCACGACGGCCATGCTTACCGGTGATTCTCAGAAAGCCGCAGATTACATCGCCTCTAAGACGGGCATCGATGACGTCCGGGCCAAGCTGCTGCCGCAGGATAAAGTCAATCAAATGGATGCCCTGCGTAAGCAATATGGGCCGGTCCTCTTCGTTGGCGACGGCATCAACGATGCACCTGTCCTGGCCGGTGCCGATGTCGGCGCTGCTATGGGTAGTGGTGCCGATGCAGCCGTCGAAGCGGCTGACGTCGTCTTCATGCAGTCCCGGGTCAGCGCCGTACCGGCAGCACTCCACCTGTCCCGGGAAACCATGAAGATTGCCATGGAAAACGTCGTCTTTGCCTTAGGCGTCAAAGGCGTCGTCATGATTGCCGGGTTTGCCGGCTATGCTTCCATGTGGGCTGCCGTCTTTGCCGATTCCGGCGTCGCCGCCCTTTGTGTCCTCAATTCGGTACGCATGCTTTACAAAAAATAAAGTCTTTCTGGCAAATCGGTAATAAAAACGTTTAACTAAATTGAAAATATAACGTTTAACGAAATAAAATTTAAAAATATTAATAAAATACCTTGACAACCAGCCTCTTTTCAGGGATAATAGGCACATCACACAAACAGAGCACTGTGAAAGCAGTGCGGATATAATGACGATGAACGGGTAAAAGACGAATCCTGATCCTCTTCAGAGAGCCGGCGGTGCTGTGAATCCGGCGAGGTGCAATCGTCCGACTTCGCCCGGGAGTTTCTGTACCGACTGTTTTTCTAGGGAATTGAGGTACAGACGCAATCCCGCGTTACAGGATGTCTGTCAAAGACACTGAGTATAATGACAGGGTGGTACCGCGAATCATCGCCCCTGTTGCTCCACTGGAGCAGCAGGGGTTTTTTATATCTCCTGAGTGTGACTCGTACAGTATTCATTATCAAATTATTTCTTGGGTATTTTGGTATTCATGTAAAGAGGTATTGGCTATGGAAAAAGCAATGGGTAAGATCATGACCGCTGCAGCTGAAACGCGGGCTGCTGCCGGCACGATGACAAATTTTCGATGGAAAATCGCGTTTTTAATCTTCTTAATCAGCTTCGTCGCTTACATGGACCGCGTCAATCTTTCCGTCGCGACGCCGGTCATCATGCAGGAATTCGGCTTCACGAAAATCGACATGGGCTTCATTCAGACCTGTTTCTTCGCCAGCTACGCTTTGATGCAGGTCCCTGGTGGTATCCTGGCTGAAAAGTTCGGCATGCGCAAGACCGGGGCTTTCGCCATCCTCTGGTGGTCCGTCTTCACGGCTTTGACAGCTTTAGCTAAAGGCAAGATCAGCTTCGCCGCTGTCCGCCTGGCTTTCGGCCTCGGCGAAGGCCCTGTCTTCCCGTCCTTAGGTGCCGCTACCTTTACGTGGTTCAATAAACACGAAAAAGGCAAGGCCAGCTCGTCCATCCTGTTAGGGACCTTCTTCGGCCCCGTCGTCGGCCCGGTCGCAACGGTCGCCCTCATGGGCCTCTTCGGCTGGCACGCCGTCTTCATCATTTTCGGTCTCGTCGGCGTCGTCCTGGCCTGGGTATGGCACCGCTTCGCCTGCGACAATCCGGCAGACAGTCCCTATGTCAATGCTGAAGAAGCAGCATACATCAACGAAGGCCGTTCGGCTGATTCCCTGAAGAAAGCCGTCGCTCCCTGGCATAAGTTCCTCCGCTCGACCCAGTTCTGGGCTGTCGGCATCCAGTTCATGGTCGTCGACTACATCATGTACGTCTTCCTGGCATGGCTGCCCATGTACCTGACTGAAGTTCACAACATGTCCTTGAAATCCATGGGCTTCTGGGCCTCCTGTCCTTGGATCGCACTGATGGCTATGGTCTTCCTGGCCGGCTTCGTTTCCGACAAGATTGCCAATGGCAGCCACAGCGAAATGCAGTATAAGATGCGCACCGTCACGGCTATGGCCGGCGTCGCCGTTACATCCCTCGGCCTGTACATCGCATCCCATACGGCTGACCCGGCCATGAACATCTTCTGGATGTCCGTTTCCCTCGGTGCCTTGGGCTTTGCTATGAGCGCCAGCTGGTCTTCCGTCATCTCCCTGGGTGGTAAATACACCGGTTCCGTTTCCGGCTGGATCAACCTCTGGGGCAACATCGGCGGCGTCCTGGCTCCTATCGTCACGGCCTTCTTCGTCACCAACTACGGCTGGAACAACGCCTTCACGGCCACGTCCCTGTTCGGCATCATCGCCATCGTAGCCTGGATCTTCGTAAAACCGGGCAAACAACTCGTCCCGCAGGATAAGTGATTTTATGGCTCGTAGGGGCCGTCCCAAAGGGCGGCCCGCTGTTCGCAGAACGCGTTCTTTGCCTCCCTTAACAGGGGAGGTGGCCTGAAAGGGCGGAGAGGTTTCTTTTACTAGCCCCTAACGGCTAGCTGCTAACCACTAAAAAGTGCTGTCGTTTACGCGACAGCACTTTTTTTGAAATTTTTTATTAGCACTCACTTGACAAGAGTGCTAATAGGGTTTATGATATAGCTGTAATCAGGAAGAGGTTACAGAGAGATAAGCAAAAAGGTCAAAAGAACAGAACTGAAAAGAAGGTTCACTCATAGCAACAATGAACGATGTGTTGAAAGAGGGTAATGATTATGATGAAAGGTTTATTTCCAGTTGTAACGAACAGTGATTTTGTATTCCCTGATACGATTTTTGACAACTTCTTCAACAGCTTTGAAAATCCGACAGAAGGCAACTACCGCGTCCCGCAGGTAGATATCGAAGATACCGATAAGGCCTACATCCTGACGACGGACCTGCCGGGCATCGCCAAAGAAGACATCAACGTCAGCTACAACGATGACATCCTGACTTTGACGGCTAAACACGAAGAAAAGAAAGATGAAAAAGACGATAAGAAGAAATATATCCGCAAAGAACGCAGCAGCCATACGTTCTGCCGTCAGTTCACGGTCCGCAACATCCAGAAAGATGGCATCCAGGCAGCCTTTAAAGACGGCGTCCTGACCGTAACCCTGCCGAAAGAAGACCCGAAGAAAGTGGCTGAAGCCCACCGCATTGAAGTAAAATAATTTATATACGGTCATCCGAAAAGGATGACCTATTAAAGTCCCGAAACGTAGGGGCCGTCCCAAAGGGCGGCCCGCCAAATGCCAGAACGTTCCCGAAACGTAGGGGCCGTCCCAAAGGGCGGCCTGCTAAATGCCAGAACGTTCCCGAAACGTAGGGGCCGTCCCAAAGGGCGGCCTGCTAAATGCCAGAACGTTCCCGAAACGCAGGGACCGTCCCAAAGCCTTTCTGGCCCGCCAGGTACCGACCAACGGGAGGTGCAAGGCGGTTGCCAGAACGGACAGCAGTGGCGGCGGCCCGCCAAATTCCCTTGTATTCAATGTTTGATTATGGTGTTCAAACTTACGTAAAAAGAAGGCATGACTTATGAATAGCTTATTCCCAGTTGTTGATAATGAATTTTCCGTTCCCGATGTTTTTGATAACTTCTTCAATCGCTTCATGTGGCCGGGTGAATTCTCCAGCACGATGCCGAAAGTCGACATTGAAGACAAAGGCAGCGAATACGTTATGACCGCTGATCTGCCGGGCATCCAGAAAGAAGACATCCATCTGAGCTACGACAATAACGTCCTGACTTTGGCTGCCAGCCACAACGAACAGAAGGATTCGCAAGACGAACAGCACAACTACATCTGTAAAGAACGTTCGAGTTCGTCCTTCTGCCGTCAGTTCCCTGTCACAGGTATTCAGAAAGAAGGTATCCAGGCTGCTTTCAAAGATGGCGTCCTGACCGTAACTCTCCCGAAAGATGCCCAACAGGCACAACCGACCAACACCATTGAAATCCAGTGAGGATGAAAAAAAGACCTACCGCATACACGGCAGGTCTTTTTTTAGTGGTTAGCAGCTCGCAGAGGCAGGCCTCAAGGCTCCCATAATAGGGGAGCTGGCCGCCGAAGGCGGTCTGAGAGGTTGATTTAAAGCTAACTGCTAACTGCTGGCTGCTAAAAATAGGCATCGCTTAATGCGACGCCTATTTTTTTTATAATTGAGAAATTCTATTATCTGTTGTAATTACAACAGCTATAATGATGAAAAAAACGTATACTTAACACATCGAAGGGAAAGAAAAAACGAGGTGAGTGGAATGAAAGAAACGAAAGGCCATATCTTTTCTATCAGCCGTGATAATGCCCCAGTGGCCGGCTGTACGATTTCTAAAGAACTGGTCAATGAAGCCCAGTATCAAGTCTTTTACTTTTCCCTGGCTGCCGGTACGGACATCAGTCCGGAAATCTACAGGCAGGCGAAAGTCCTCTATGTCGCTGACGGTACGCTGACCGTTCACTGGCCGGGGGAAGAACATAATCTGGTGGCTGGTCAGGCCATCATCGCACCGCCGTCCGTACCGGTTGGCATGAAGAGCCGCGATGGGGCGGTCTATACGGAACTTACAGTAGAGGAGGAATTCCTTATGAACATCGATGCAGGCAAGATTTTCTCTTTGGCAGGCCTCGTGCCTTATCAGGATGGTAAGATCATCAACCGCGACATTATCCAGTCGCCTAAAGTCAAATTCGTCGTCATGAGCTTCGGCGCCGGCACAGGCCTTTCGGAACACGCTGCTCCCGGCGAAGCCTTGATTTTTGCCCTGGAAGGCAAAGCCGTCATCCGCTATGAAGGCGAAGATCATGAAATCAAGGCCGGCGAAAACTTTGCTTTTGCCAAGAACGGCCGCCATGCCATCACCGCCGATGGACCCTTTAAAATGGCATTGCTGCTTACGTTGGAATAATTTCATCATATAGAGATAACTGAAAAGGAGACGATCATCATGGGTAAAAAAATTACAGAAAAAGTGACTTGGGTAGGTAAAATAGACTGGGAATTGAACGAATTCCACGGCCATGAATATTCGACAGAAAAGGGCTCTTCGTATAACTCCTACTTGATCCGCGATAAAAAGACGGTCCTCATGGATACGGTCTGGAAACCCTTTGACGACGAATTCGTCGCTAACCTGAAGAAGGAAATCGACCTCAAAGACATCGACTATATCGTCATGAACCACAATGAAAACGACCACAGCGGCGCTTTGCCGGCACTGATGCGGGAAATCCCGGATACGCCGATTTACTGCACCAAGAAAGGGGAAGCCATCCTGCGCGGCCTCTATCACCAGGATTGGAACTTCGTCAACGTCAAGACCGGCGATACCCTGGACCTGGGCGACAGCCAGCTCGTCTTCATCGAAGCCGCTATGCTCCATTGGCCGGATACGATGTTCACTTATATGACCGGCGAAAACATCCTCTTCAGCAACGACGGTTTCGGTCAGCACTATGCCAGCGAAAGAATGTACAATGACTGCGTAGACCAGGCAGAACTCTATCAGGAAGCCATGAAATACTATGCCAATATCCTCAACCTCTACAGCCCCATGGTTACGCGGAAAATCGATGAAATCCTCAAGATGGGTGTCCCGGTCAACATGATTTGCCCGAGCCACGGTGTCATCTGGCGCAAAGATCCCCTGAAAATCGTAGCCAAATATCAGGATTGGGCCAAAGCTTATCAGGAAAACCAGATCACCATCATTTACGATACGATGTGGAATTCCACGCGCCGCATGGCTGAATGCATCGCCGAAGGCCTGCGCGAAACGGATCCGACGCTGACAGTGAAACTCTTTAACTCCGCTGTCGATGACAAGAACGACATCGTTACGGAAGTCTTCAAATCGAAAGCCATCCTCGTCGGCTCGCCGACCATCAACTACGGCTTCCTCTTCTCCATCGGCGGTATCATGGAAATGATCCGCGGCCTGAAATTCAAGAATAAGAAAGCCGCTGCTTTCGGCAGCTATGGCTGGAGCGGTGAAGCTGTCAAACAGATTACAGCTCTCCTCCAGGGTGCCGGCTTCGACGTCGTCAACGACGGCCTGCGCTGCCAGTGGAACCCGGACCAGGCAACCCAGGAAACATGCCGCCAATACGGCCGTGATTTCGCAGCAGCCGTCAACGCTTCCGAAGCCAAGGCAGATGGCGTACAGACCGAACTCGGCGATTACAACAACGACGAACAGATCGGCAAGGCTGCCAAAGAACATTTCGAAGATTGGGAAAAAGATGCCCGTGAAGGCGTAAAAGGTGGCTATGCCGGCTAAGTAGGGAAAGTGGCTCGTAGTTAGTGGCTCGTGGCTAGTAGCTGGCTACTAGCTCTTGCCTCCCTTAATAGGGGAGGTGGCCTGAAAGGCCGGAGAGGTTGCTTTAAATTTAAAGTGATAATACTTGCGAACCGGATTTGTGTGAGCGGGCGCCCCACGTGGGCGCCCCTACAAAAAAGGGCTGTCGCACATGCGACAGCCCTTTTTTTATTCTGGAGCGGATGAAGGGGATCGAACCCTCGTACCAAGCTTGGGAAGCTCGTATTCTACCACTGAATTACACCCGCATGAACTTTTACTTGTTCATTTTACCAGTATTCATGCGGTTTGTAAAGGTTTTCGAAGAATTTTCTTGAAATACTGGTAAAATAAGGCCTCACGGCCTTTTATAATGATTAACAATAGGCGGAAAAGCAGATAAAATCTAGCTTTTTCCGCCTTTTTTATTGATTTTCTGAGTAATTGTTTTACTGTACATTTTCGCTGATTTTTAGTGATTTTTCTTCAAAAGGGGTGCAGGAGGGGTGCAGTTTGCCCCTGAATACAAGCTATACATTTATGGAATACAAGCTTTAAAGGGCCTATAAACCGCAGAGCCTCTTTTTTAGGAGGTGTAATTGTTGGCTACTGTAATCAATCGAGGAAATGGTCATTGGGAGCTTCGGGTCTATATAGGTCAAGATAAGGACGGCAACAAAATCCGTAAAGATGGTCGGATATAGACTGGGATGAGAAAAAAATCTGTATTCAGAGGTCTGTGAAATATGTATCATCTCGTTGTACTGAAGTCTCTAATCCAAAGACGGACAAGTCCATCCGGACAGTTTACATCAGTGACTTCCTCAGCCAATTATTAGAACAACTTAAAAGAAAACAAATCAAATATCTGGAATCGAAAGGATATATAAATGAGGACAATTATGTATTCTTGGCGGTAAGGCTTCGTCATGATTGCCGGGTTTGCCGGCTATGCTTCCATGTGGGCTGCCGTCTTTGCCGATTCCGGCGTCGCCGCCCTGTGTGTCCTCAATTCGATCCGCATGCTCTATAAAAAATAACTGACCATCTCCCGATGACAGTTCCATAACAGAAAGCCCCGTCGAAGAAATTTCCTTCGACGGGGCTTTGTTGTAGATGCTACTTGATTTCTATTTCGTAAACTGCAGGGGGACTGTCGATACGACGACGTCTAAGTAAGGCAGGGTACGGAGTCTTAGCAGCCAGCCGCTCTGGTTGTGAAGCAGGCGGTGCCATAATTTTTTCGTTTCAAATTCCGGAATTAGGACGGTAATCGTATCTTTCGGAGCCGTCTCTTTCCGCAGCTCTTGGATAAAGGTGATGAGCGGGTCCGTCAACTGCCGATAAGGCGATTGAAGCATGATGAGCTCGATGTCGGGTTCCAGTTGGTGCCACAAGGTTTTGATTTTTTTACCCCGTTCATCGTCGCTGTAGACGTGGACGGCATAGATTTTATCTTTCGGACCGCTGATGATCTTGGCGTAGCGAATGGCCTTGGCTACGGCTTGAGTCGGGGACGCGATGGGGATGATGATGATATTGCGGCCTAAGTCGGTGGTCATGACTTTCGTATACTCTTCCGGTGTCAGCAACAGCTGTTCTCGGACGTCATCATAGTGATGATGGACTTTAAGGAACATATAGACCAAGGTCGGGATGAGCAGGACGATGATCCAGGCTCCGTAGATGAATTTGGTGATGAGGACGATGACGACGACGCAGGCCGTGACCAGGGCACCGAAGCCGTTGATGACGGAAAAGAGGCGCCAGTTTCGTTCCCGGCATTGTCTCCAGTAGACGACCATGGCCGATTGGGCAATGGTGAAGGAGAGGAATACGCCGATGGCATAGAGGGAAATGAGGTGCTCAATATTACCCTGGAAGAGGACAATCAAGATGCCGGCCATGAGCGTCAGGACTTGGATGCCGTTAGAATAGCTCAGGCGTTCACCGCGGTTGGCAAAGTAGCGGGGGACGTAGCCGTCGACGGCCATGAAAGAAAGAAGCGGCGGCAGGCCGTTGTAGGCCGTATTGGCGGCGATGTAGAGGATGACCATCATCAAAATCTGGATGACGTAGTAAATCAAGGTCCGGCTGAAGATATCTTCGACAAGGAGGGACAATAGGGTGTAGCCTTGTGTCGGCAAGAGGTGAAGATAAATGATGAGGTAACTGAGGCCGCCGAGCATGATTGCCAGGATACAGGCCATGACAGCCGTCGTTTCGATGGCGTTTTTTTGCTGAGGCGCCTTGAACATGGTGACGCCGTTGGCAATGGCTTCGATGCCGGTCATGGAACTACAGCCGTTAGCAAAGGCCCGCAGGACGATGAGCATCAAGGCGGTCTGATTCAATGGGGCTACCGTTTCGACAGCGACGGTATGAGCCGTGAGGGTGCCATTCCAGATTTGATAGAAGCCGCCGATTAAGGTGATCCCCATGGCAGCCAAGAAGAAGTACGTCGGCCAGACGAAGACGGTTGAGGCCTCCCTGGTACCGCGCAGGTTGACGATCATCATCAGGATGAGAACGCCGAGGTCAAGGTAGACGTGATAAGGGTGGAGGACCGGAAAGGCACTGACCAGCGCCGCCGTCCCTGAAGAAATGGAAACGGCAACGGTCAGGATGTAATCGGCCAGAAGCGCCGCCCCTGCCGTAAGGGCCGGGTAGACACCGAGGTATTTCATGGCGATGCCATAGGAACCGCCGCCGCCTGGATTGACCCGGACGACCTGGGTATAGGACAGGGCAACGATGAATAATAAGGCAATGATAGCTAAGACGATAGGTCCGAAATAACGGTATGTCGCTAAGGTCGGTACCGAAGCCAGGACGATGGCAATCTGTTCCGGCCCGTACCCGACGGATGACAGGGCATCCGATGAGAAAATAGGCAGGGCCTTCCATTTTGGCATCTGTTCGCCCTCGAGTTTGGTATTCTCCAAAGGCTTGCCGAGAAGGTGGCGACTAATCGTTTTGAATAGCATGATAGCCTCCTTTTTTTATTGTAAGAAACTGCATTTTGCTAAATACAGCTCAGTATAATCCCTTTTCATACTCATGTCAATAAAGGTTTTTCATGTGTTATTCCTGTTGACCATAAGATTTCAGAAACAATAGCAAAAAGACATCCCTCGCTGCTGCAAGTCAAAGGATGCCTTTTTGTCTAAGGAGGAAATCGTGTTATTTAGAGGCGACGAGGGCTGCGGCATGTTCGCTCTTGTAGGAGCCGAGTCCGACGGCGAAGGAGCCTTTGTCATCGGGGGTCGAAATCCAAGGGATGGAGTTATCATCACTATCCCATTATTCAGGAAGAACAGCTGAAGGCAATAGATGATTTACCTGATAACTACATGATCATCTAGTTCCTGTAAGTCCTAGTTATCTGAATACATGGCTGACAAAAATGTGCAAAAAGAAAGGAATATTATGACAGGGAAGAGAAAGAAAAGAAAACCGTCCAAATAAATACTCGGTGTACAGCTCATACAAAGAAAATGCTTGATGAAAAAGTAAAGGAAAGCGTCTTAACCGTATCCGAATATATAACACGCTTGATTGAAGAGGGGCAGGGCAAAACAGATTAATTGTTTCGTTACTGGACCGCGTGTAAAATCGGCGATGCCTTTCATGAAAAAAGCCTCCTTTTTTTGCAAATCGTACTCACTATAGCAATCTGGGCAGGCTTTTTCAATATAGAACATAAAATTATCATAAAACTGTTGTAATGACGAAAAATCTGCTACAATAAAGCTGTATTAGTCTGTGTTAGCAGATGTTCACAAAGGAGGTTTCTCATGAAAACATTAGATGAATTGTACCAGCAGATGCTTAAACGGGCTGCTGACGGTAAACCGGTCGGTGTCGATGGTGACCCGAAATTGATCGATTGTCTGGCTCATCCCGACGACCATCCCCTGATCTGGCGGGTCAAGCCCTGTCTCTGTCCGCCCGATGAACCACATCACTGCCAGGAAGCCTGTGACTGGGGCGCTATCACGTCCGGTCCCGATGGCATCTCCATCGACGACAGCCAGTGCGTCGGCTGCCAGGCCTGCGTCGATGCCTGCAAGCTCGATACCCTGAAGACGCGGAAAGACCTTATCCCTGTCGTCCAGGAACTGCACGACTACGACGGCCCTATCTACGCCTTGGTTGCTCCTGCCGTATCCGGTCAGTTCGGTCCCGATGTTACCATGGGGAAACTGCGGACGGCCTTCAAGCGCCTGGGTTTCACGGGTATGCTGGAAGTCGCCGTCTTTGCCGATATCCTGACATTGAAAGAAGCCCTGGAATTCGACAAGAACATCAACAATGAAGACCAGTTCCAGCTCACCAGCTGCTGCTGCCCCATGTGGATTGCCATGATCAAGAAGCTCTATCACCAGCTCCTGCCCAACGTCCCGGGCTCTGTCTCGCCTATGATTGCCGGCGGCCGTACAGTTAAGGCCCTGCATCCTAATGCCAAGACTGTCTTCATCGGGCCCTGCCTGGCTAAGAAAGCTGAACGGAAAGAACCGGACCTGGTAGGCGCTATTGATTACGTCCTGACCTATCAGGAACTGCGCGACTTCCTGACGGTTACGGACATCGACCTGGCATCCCTGCCGGAAGACAACGTGCCCCACGCTTCGGAAGCGGGCATCTGCTACGCCTATGCCGGCGGCGTCTCTGAAGCTGTCACGGAAACGGTCCATCAGCTGAACCCGGACCGCAAAGTCGACATCAAGACGCGCAAAGCCGATGGCGTCCCGGCCTGCAAGGCCATGATCAACGACATCCTGGCCGGCAACCGCGATGGCAACTTCTTTGAAGGCATGGGCTGTCTGGGCGGATGCGTCGGCGGTCCCCGGGCCATCATCAAGAAAGAAGAAGGCAAGGTCAACGTCCAGGCCTACGGCAAACAAGCGGCCTACAAGACACCCATGGAAAATCCCTACGTCATCGAACTGTTGAAACAATTAGGCTTCCCGACAGTCGAAGAATTCCTCGAACGGAGCCACCTGTACGACCGTATTTTTGACTGATGAAGGGTATGGTCATCATGTAGTGACCTTTTTCGTCAGAGTTTGTAGGGGGCGCACGTGGGCGACCCGTTTAGGATTTGGAAGGTTCTTTCAGCAATCTGGTCGGGACATCATACATATCCCGGAGCGGGCGCCCTACGTGGCGCCCCTACAGAAAAAAAGGCTGTCGCATCTGCGACAGCCTTTTTTTACACGGCCTGCGAACTGCAGCCTTCAAGGGCCATTTACCAATGCCGGCTCTCTTTTAATGCTGCATATTGGGCCAGGAGGTCCGGCTTTTCCGGGCTCTGATAGGTATAGTCGGGCATGGCGGCTTTGGCTTTTTCCACAGCCGCTTTGAAGTCGTAGTAGACCTGCCATTTCGATTCGACCAGTTCGTGGCCGGTCTGGCGCAGGAGAAAGGCCGGGTGATATGTCGGCATGATGTCATAGCCGCGCCACGTGAACCACTTGCCGCGGTTGCGCATGATGCTGGCGGCGCGGCCATAGAAATACTGGAAGGCGACTTTGCCTAGGCAGACGATGACTTTCGGCTGGACCAATTCGATTTCTTTGACCAAATGGATGTCCGCGCAGTGGCGCCCTTCTTCCAGGGTCGGCGTGCGGTTGTTCTTGGGCCGGCACTTGACGATGTTGGTGACATAGACGTGGTCCCGCGTGAGTCCGACGCTCCACAAGGCCTTGTCGAGGAGCTGCCCCGACGGGCCGACGAGGGGAACGCCGTATTCATCTTCCACACCGCCAGGCCCTTCGCCGACGAACATCAGCGGCGACGCACAATCGCCGGAATAGCGCGTCGGTCCGCGATTGCCTTCGTCCCGTAAGTGACAGGCTGTACAGCTCATGAGTCCTGTCAGCCAATCTTTCATCTTTTCATTTTCTTCCATGATACCCCTTCTTTATGCGATAATTAATTTTACTATAACAAGGCGGCCGCCTCTTTTCAAGTCGTCCAGCGGTATTCTAAAAAAATACTTTTTACATACTATAGTATGGTATATAATAAAGCTAAATTGACATGACAATTAAAGAAAGGGGGAAGTGTAGTGAAAATCTCACTCATTCAATTTCCTATCGTCCCCGGCGACAGGCAGGCCAATTTCGACCAGGTCCGGCGCCGCGTCCAACAGGCGGCCAGGGCTGGTTCGGATATGGCCGTGCTGCCTGAATTGTGGGACCTGTCGTTCTACCCGCCTGATGTTTATGACCTGGCCGATGAAGAGGGCCGCCAGGCCCAGGCGTTTTTGCAGGACCTGGCTGCGTCCTGTCATATCCAGCTCATCGGCGGCTCCATTGTCCGCCGTCACGACGGGTGCCTGTACAATACGACGTATATCGTCGATGAAGAGGGGAATCGCGTCTCATCGTATGAAAAATGCCATTTATTCACGCCTGGTGGGGAAGAGAAGGTCTTCGCGCCGGGAAATCACTTGAATACGTTCTTCCTGGGCGACATCCCTATGGCGTCGATTACCTGTTATGACCTGCGCTTTGGCGAATGGGTCCGCATGGCGGCCCTGGCCGGTGCCCAGATCCTCTTTGTCCCGGCCGCCTGGCCTCATCCCAGACTGGCTCATTGGCAGATACTCAATCGGGCCCGGGCTATTGAGAACCAGTTCTTCGTCGTCGCCGTCAACAGCTGCGGTACCTGCGGTGACTACCGCTTCTGCGGCCATTCTATGATTATCGACCCGTGGGGCGAAGTGCTGGCCCAAGGAGGAGACGGTGAGGAAATCGTTACCGGCGAAATCGACTTGTCCGTCATCAAAGACATCCGCAGCCGTATCAATGTCTTTCGCGACCGGCGGCCTGAGTTATATCATTTAGAAGGGAAGCGGTAACGTGGAAGGCGTATTGCACGGGTTACAAGGTATTTTTGAAGTCCTCTTCATCATTTCCATCGGCTTCATCTTGGCCAAGAAAGGCTGGTTCGGGCCGGACATGAGCGCTGTCTTTACCAAACTGGTCATGAAGATAAGCCTGCCCTTATACATGCTCTGCCAGCTGGAAAAGGACTTCACCCATGATTCGCTGCTCCGCATCGCGCCGGACCTGCTCCTGCCCTTTGCGTCAATCCTTTTGGCCTATGCCGTCGGCCGCATAGCGGCCAAAGTCCTGCACATCCGCCAGGACCGGCAGGGCGTCTTCATCACTTGTTTTTTCATTGCCAATACCATCTTCATCGGCCTGCCCGTCAACCTGGCCCTGTTCGGGACGCAGAGCGTACCGTCGGTCATGCTCTATTACATGGCCAACACGACCATGTTCTGGACCCTCGGCGTCTACCATATCGTCAACGACAGCCTGGGCGGCAAGGGGAATATGCCCTTGTTTTCCCTGCAGACCCTGAAGAAAGTCTTTTCGCCGCCGCTCCTGGGCTTTTTGGCTGGCCTGGTCCTGATTATGGCCAATATCAAGCTGCCTGATTTCCTGCTGACGTCGTTCCAATACGTCGGCAATATGGCGACGCCGCTGTCGCTCATGGTCATCGGCATTGAAATGACGGGCATTTCTCTGGCGTCGGTCCGCTGGGACCGGGACATCATCGGCGCCCTCGTCGGCCGCTTCCTGGTCTGTCCGGCCTGCGTCCTGGTGCTCCTGCCCTTCATCCCGGTCACGCCCATGTCGGCCCAGGTCTTTACTATGCAGGCCAGTATGCCGGCCATGACCCAGATGACAGTCGTCGCCAAATCCGTCGGCGCCGATGTCCGTTATTCGACGGAAGTCAGCTTTATCACCGTCGTCATGGGCATCGTCATCATTCCCTTATATATGTTTATCATTGGATAGAAGGAGTTTTTTTAGAAAATGAATACCCTCGAAGATTTGAAGAAAGCCTTGAAAGCCCATGAAGCCCAGGCCTTTCAGCTCAACTATACCATTGCTGACGACCCGGAGCTGTCCGGTGAAGAATATCATGCCTGCAGGCACTACGTCGATTTGTGCCGTTCTTTGGGCATGGACGTGGAAGAACAGTTTACCGGTCAGCCGACGGCTTTCCGAGCCATCGCTCATCGGGTCGATAAACCCGTCTTCAAGATGGCCCTTTTGGCGGAATACGACGCCCTCCCCGGTGTCGGCCACGGCTGCGGCCATTCGGCCAATGGCGCCATGAGCTTCCTGGCCGCTGCGGCCTTAAAGGATTTGGACGACCTTCCAGTCGACGTCGACCTCATCGGCACACCGGACGAAGAACTGCGCGGCGGCAAGGTCATCATGTGCGACCAGGGAGTCTTCAAGGACTACGATTTCGCCGTCATGGTCCATGTGTCGCCGACCCAGACCAATGCCAATTCCCATTTCCTGGCCCTCGACGACTACCGCATCGCCTTCCACGGCCAGACGGCTCACGCCGCCGGTGAACCCTGGAACGGCCGCAATGCCCTGAATGGGGCCATGCTGGCCCTGCACGCCGTCGATATGCTGCGCCAGCACGTCCGGCCGGAAACGCGAATCGGCTCGTATATCGTAAACGGTGGGGCCGCCTCCAACGTCGTCCCCGATTACGCCGAAGTCGAATGTTGTATCCGCCACAGCGAACGGGAATATCTCGATACCGTCGTGGCCAAGGTCATGAACTGCTTCAAAGGGGCGGCCATTGCTACGGAAACGACATATGACGTCACCCAAATGGGCTGCAAATTCGATAACATGGTCTGGAATGAAGCGGCGACGAAAGCATCGGAACAGGTCCTCCAGGCCATGGGGATCCCTTACGAAGAACCAAAGGATTGCGGCAGCTCCGACGTCGGCAACGTCAGCCATCAGTGCCCGGCCGTCCACGTCCACCTGGCTTTGGGCGACGTCCCCATGCCGGAACACTCGACGGACATCGCCAATGCCGTCAAGGCCAGGACCATCGAACCGACCATCGTCAAAGGCGCTGAAATCATGGCACGCCTGGCCCTGCTCTTCGCCCAGGACACGGCCCTGCGCCAACAGATGAAAGATGAGTTCACGGCGAAGAGCCTCTCCTGATAGAGGTAGTTTGTAGGGGCTCGCATGTGCCTTTTCAGCCTGTCAGGTCATGACTGCAAGGAATGGCAAGACGGCTGCTGAAACGGACCGCTGTAGAGGGCGAGCCCGTTAGGTATATGTGAAATACTTGTAAAACGGATTTGCGTGAACGGGTCGCCCACGTGGCGACCCCTACAGAAAAAAGAGCTGTCGCGATGCGACAGCTCCTTTTTTCACGCTCTATATATTCAGTTTCAGGTATACCTTAGAAGACACCTTGTGCCAGCATAGCGTCGGCGACGCGTTCGAACCCGGCGATATTGGCACCGGCTACGAGGTTGTAGCCCAGGCCGTTACGGGCAGCTGCGTCTTTGCAGTTCTGGTAAATGGTGTTCATGATTTCGTGGAGACGGTCATCGACTTCTTTGGCAGTCCATACCAAACGTTCACTGTTCTGGCTCATTTCCAAGGCCGATGTAGCGACACCGCCGGCGTTGACGGCTTTCGACGGAGCGACGATGATGTCTTTCTGGTCGAGTAAGAATTTCAGGGCATCGTTGGTCGTCGGCATATTGGCGACTTCGATGTAGTAGCGGATCTTATTGGCAGCAATCTGTTTAGCCTGTTCCATATGGACGTCGTTCTGCATAGCCGACGGCATGACGATATCGACTTTGCGGCCCCACGGTTTTTCACCCGGGAAGAATTCGACGCCGAATTTGTCGGCATAGTCCTGGACGCGGTTGCGGCCGCTGTTGCGCATTTCGACGATGTAGTCGATCTTTTCCTGCGTAGCGACGCCGTCCGGGTCATAGATGTAGCCGTCCGGACCGGAGAGGGTAACGACTTTGGCACCCAGTTCCGTAGCTTTCTTGCAGATGCCCCAGGTTACGTTGCCGAAGCCGGCAGCAGCGATAGTCTTGCCTTTGATGTCCTGACCGTCATCTTTGAGGACGTTTTCCAGGAAGTATACGGCGCCGTAGCCCGTAGCTTCCGGACGGATGCGGGAACCGCCGAAGCTGAAGCCTTTGCCCGTGAGGACACCGTTTTCGAAGCAGCCTTTCAGGCGGCGGTATTCGCCGAAGAGGTAGCCGATTTCACGGCCGCCGACGCCCATGTCCCCAGCCGGTACGTCGACATCAGGACCGATGTAGCGATAGAGAGCCTGCATATAGCTCTGGCAGAAACGCATGATTTCAGCGTCGGACTTGCCCGTTGGGTCGAAGTCAGCCCCGCCTTTGGCGCCGCCGATAGGCAGGCCGGTCAGTGCGTTCTTGAAAATCTGTTCAAAGCCCAGGAATTTGATGATGCCTGAGTATACGTTCTTCTGGAAACGAAGGCCGCCTTTGTAGGGCCCGATAGCGCCGTTGAACTGGAAGCGGTAGCCCGTGTTGGTGTGGTATTTGCCTGCATCATCCTGCCAGACGACGCGGAATGTGAATTGCCGTTCCGGTTCGACGAGACGGTTGAGGAGGTCGAACTTTTCATATTCCGGGTGGCGTTCGACGACAGGGTCCAGGGAGCTGAAGACTTCTTCGACGGTCTGGACGAATTCCGGTTCGTTTGCGTGTTTTGTGCGTACATTTTCAATGACAGATTCCAAATACTTATTCATATGTAATCACCTCATTTGAAATTAATTATACCTAAAACTGATTTCTACAATTACATAATAGCATGTTTTTCCGTTCTTGCAAATACCACAATGAGGAAAAGATTTTTCCATGATGGCACTGCATTGCCACTATGTGAAAGAGGACGTCAAAATTCAAGGATTTTTAAGGTATAAGATAAACGTTATAGTAAGTTAAAGGGAGGTATTCGTTAAAAATAATTGCAATATGAATCAAAATCATGGTATAAATAGAACTATACTTATTGAGGAAGAAGGGGGAAGACGGCCCTTTGTCTTTTGCTGGAGGAATAATTGTATACACCAGTTAAACAAAATGGAGAGGAAGGTGACGAAAATCAGAAAAAGAACCTAGTCACCCTGACAATGATGATATACAATAGAAAGTAAATAAGCCATACAACATATACTATATAAGAAAGAGAGGTACGCAACATGGAAACGTACGATACCTATTCCCCGGAATATTTGCGCTATTTGGAGCTCCTGTCCAAGGAGTATCCCACGCAGGCGGCGACGTTCACGGAAATCATCAATCTGCAGGCCATCGTCAACTTGCCGAAAGGGACAGAACACTTCATGAGTGACCTGCACGGTGAATACGAAGCCTTCTATCACATCCTCAACAACTGCTCCGGCGTCATCCGCGAAAAAGTGGAAATGATTTTTTCTGACAAGATGAGCAAGGCCGAACAGGACGACTTGCTGACTCTTATTTATTATCCCAAGGAAAAGCTGAACATGCTCTACCGCGAAGGCAAGGTCAACGATGACTGGGCCCGGACGACGCTGGAACGGATGATCGACCTGGCCAAGCTCTTGTCGTCGAAATATACGCGGTCGAAAGTCCGTAAAGCCATGCCGGAAGTCTTCCGCTTCGTCATCGATGAACTCTTGCACGCCCAGCCCGATGAAGACCAGAACCAGCTGGTCTATCACATGAAGATCCTCGACACCATCTTGGAAACGGGCAGTACGCGCCAATTCATTTACGCTTTGGCCAATCTCATCAAACGGCTGGCCGTCGACCACCTGCACATCATCGGCGATATCTACGACCGCGGCGCTCATGCCGACAAGATCATGGACACGCTCATGCACCATCATTCTCTGGACATCCAGTGGGGCAACCACGACGTCCTCTGGATGGGTGCTGCTGCCGGCAACGCGGCCTGCATCGCCAATGTCCTGCGCAATAACATCCGTTACCATAATATGGAAATATTAGAAAGCGGCTATGGCATCAGCCTTCGGCCCTTTGCCCTCTTTGCCTTGCAGACGTATAAAGAGGACGACGGCATTGAGCCCATGGTCAAGGCCATCAACGTCATCGTGGCCAAGCTGGAAGGTCAGACCATTTACCGCCATCCTGACTACAACATGGATGACCGCCTGCTGTTCCACAAGATTGATTGGGAAAAAGGCGTCATCACTCTCGATGGCAAGACGTATGAATTGAAGACCAAGGACTTCCCGACGGTCAATCCCCAGGACCCGTACACGCTGTCGCCGGAAGAACACCAGCTCATGAACGACATTCAGGCCGAATTTACCGAAAGTGAACGCCTGCAGCGCCACATCCGCTTCCTCTACAGCCACGGCTCGTTATACCGCTGCATGAATAACAATCTCCTGTTCCACGGCGGCCTGCCCCTCAACGAAGACGGCAGCTTTAAGGAAATCTACCTCGACGGCAAGCCGTATAAGGGCAAAGCCTTCATGGATAAGGCGGAACACCTCATCCGCCGGGCTTATGACCAGCGCGATACTGACAGCCTGGACTATATGTGGTACCTCTGGTGCGGTGCCGATTCCCCTGTATCCGGCCGCATCGTCAAGACTTTTGAACGGAGTTACATCATAGACGAATCGACGTGGAAAGAACCGCAGAATGCCTACTACCGCCTGAATCGCGATAAAGACGAATGCATCAAGATCCTCCACGAATTCGGCATCGACTCGCCTCAGGGACACATCATCAACGGTCACACGCCGGTCAAGGTCAAGAAAGGCGAAAGCCCTATCCGGGCGGAAGGCAAGGAAATCTGCATCGATGGCGGTTTCTGCAAGGCCTACCAGGGGTCGACGGGCATTGCTGGCTACACGCTCATCTTCAATTCCCACGGCATCCGCATCAAATCTCACTACCCCTTTGAAGATGTCTACCAGGCGTTGATGAACAACGTCGACATCGATTCCGAATCGACACAGGTCGAACTGGAACCGAAGCGCGTCATGATCGGCGACACGGATAACGGCAAGAAACTCCTCCAGATGATCCACGACCTGAAGGCCCTGCTGGAAGCCTACCGCCAGGGCGTCATCCTCGAACGCCGTCCGAACCCGTAGGGGCCGTCCCAAAGGGCGGCCCGCCCGGTTTTAAGTTTGCAGTTTTTAGTTTGCAGCAGAGCGTAAATAATTTAAAGCCATCTTCTACAAACTACAAACTCTATACTACAAACTATAAAGAAAAAATCCGTGCATGATATTAGAAACATTCGTGTGACATCACCCAATCAAGGAGGAAATATGAAACGAGAATCGTTAAGCGGACTGTTACTCATTGCCTGTGCGATACTTGCCATGGCCATCTCTAATTCTCCCTTCGGTCCCGTTTATGAACGCTGGCTCCAGGCCCCGCTGCCGGCAGGGACGCACATGTCCCTGCTGCACTGGGTCAATGACGCTGTCATGGCGCTGTTCTTCTTTGTCGTCGGCGCCGAAGTGAAGCGGGAATTCCTCTATGGAGAACTGAAGTCCCGGTCGGCAGCGATGCTGCCCATGGCTGCGGCCTTAGGCGGTATGCTCGTGCCGGCTGCGATTTATGGCCTGTGCAATGCCGGCCTGCCGACGGCTGGTGGCTGGGGCATCCCCATGGCGACGGACATCGCCTTTTCCCTGGGCGTCCTGTCCCTGGCGGCTCCGAAAGCGCCGCGCAGCCTCGTCGTCTTTTTGACGGCCCTGGCCATCGTCGATGATCTCGGCGGTATCGTCGTCATCGCCGTCTTTTATGCCGGTTCCCTCAATCTTCCGGTCCTGGCCGGCGGCCTCATCGTCTGGCTGCTGATGCTGGCTGGGTGCCGCAGGAATTGGCAATCAGCCTGGTTTTACGCTGTGGGAGGTATCCTCATCTGGCTGGCCTTCTTCTACGGCGGCATCCATCCGACCATGGCCGGCGTCCTCACGGGCTTCGCCATGCCGGCCGTGCCCGGCAAGGATGGAAGGGAAGGCCTGCTGCTGCGGACAGAACACGCTCTGACGCCTGTCTCGGCTTTTGTCATCATGCCCGTCTTCGCCCTGGCCAACGCCGGCATCCGCCTCGACCTGAGCGGCCTGACCGGCCTGGCGTCGGCACCGGGACTGGGCGTCCTGGCAGGCCTGATCCTGGGCAAGCCCATCGGCATCGGCCTGGCCGTCTGGCTGTTGACGGCCTTGAAAAAAGCGTCCCTGCCAGAAGGGCTGACGATGAAACACTTCTGGGCCGTCGGCCTCCTGGCCGGTATCGGCTTCACCATGTCCCTGTTCATCGCCGGCCTGGCCTTTCCCGGCAGCCCGGTCCTGATGACGGCCAAGACCGCCATCATCGCCGCGTCCCTCACGGCAGCCATCCTCGGCGGCGTCCTGGTCAACCGCGTAAGCCGATAGCCTTTCCTGTAATTATCGGTAGGGGCTCGCACGCGGCGAGCCCGCCGCGAACAATCGGACATACATCAAACGGAGCAATGTGGCGTGGTTTTGCGAACGGCGAACTGCGACCTGCGGGCGCCTTTGGCGCCCATCATGCGTAGGGGCCGACCTTTAACCTCTCAGACCGCCTTCGGCGGCCAGCTCCCCTATGAAGGGAGCCTGGGCGGCCCGCTGCGACCAGTTGGCCATATACCAAGCGGGCCAATGTAGCATGGTTTCGCGAACTGCGACGAACGACCACCTTTAAATTTAAATCCATCTGCTAACAACTAGCCACTAGCCACTAACAACTTAAGGGCTTGGCGTTGTGCGACAAGCCCTTACGCACATTGACGTAATCCATTCATGTCGTTATAATGAAGAGTAACTTATCATTTTTTATACAAAAGGAGCGAATTCGATGAATATTATTGATGAATTGTCTTGGCGCGGTGCCGTCAATCAGATGACAGATGAAGAAGGGTTGCGTAAGCTCACGGAAGAAAAGAGCATTTCCCTCTATTGCGGTGTCGACCCGACGGGTGACAGCATGCATATCGGCCACTTGATTCCGTTCATGATGCTTAAACGCTTTGCCAATGCCGGCCATCATCCGTATGTCGTCATTGGCGGCGGTACCGGTGCAATCGGTGACCCGAGCGGCCGCAAGACGGAACGCCAGCTCCAGACTCTCGATAAAATCAAGGCCAATGCCGAAAAATTGAAGGCTCAGTTCATGCATCTTTTCGGCGATTCGGAAAACATCACCTTCGTCAATAACTATGACTGGCTCAGCCAGATCAGCCTCCTCGATTTCCTCCGCGATTACGGCAAACTGTTCAGCGTCAACATCATGCTCAGCAAGGAAGTCGTTGCCAGCCGTCTGGAAGCAGGCATTTCCTTTACGGAATTTTCCTACCAGATTCTCCAGTCCATCGACTTTGAACACCTCTTTTCCCATAACGACGTCCAGCTGCAGATCGGCGGCGCCGACCAGTGGGGCAACATCACGGCCGGTATCGATACGATCCGCAAGATGCACGGCAGCGATGCCAAAGCCTATGGCCTGACCATTCCCCTCATGCTGAAATCGGACGGCACCAAGTTCGGCAAAACCGCTGGCGGCGCTGTCTGGCTCGACCCGAAAAAGACATCGCCCTTTGAATTCTATCAGTTCTGGCTCAACCAGGATGATGCGGACGTCGTCAAATACTTGAAATACTTCACCTTCCTCAGCAAGGAAGAAATCGACGCCTTGGCCGAATCGGTCGAAAAAGAACCGGAAAAACGACTGGCCCAGCGCCGCCTGGCTGAAGAAGTCACGACTTTCGTCCACAGCCCGGAAGCCCTGAAGGAAGCCCAGAACATCACGGAAGCCCTGTACCACGGCAGCATCGCCGACCTGTCGGAAAGCGAATTGGAACAGGCCTTCGGCAAGATGCCGACTGTCGACGTTTCCAACGAAGATAAAGACGTCGTCAACTGGCTCGTCGATTCCCAGATTTACAAATCGAAACGCCAGGCCCGCGAAGACATCACCCACGGTGCGGTCACCATCAACGGCGTCAAAGTCACGTCCCTCGACGAAATCGTCAAACCTCACAAGAATTCCAACGGCAAGTTCGTCATTGTACGCAAAGGGAAGAAGAAATACACTTTGGCCCGGGTCCATCAGTAAGGGTAAATTTTAGAAAATTGTTAAAATAGAATATTGACAGAAGTGCTTTGCTATGCTATAATAACTCATTGCAAAATGTTCAATTGATATTATGAGATACATGGAGGAAGCGCTTCCGGTGAGCAAAAAATTAAGCAAGGTTCAAATCGTCTGAGAGCCTTGCTTTTTTGTCGCTTTACACGGCGCTGTACAACGCTATCATAATGATTTACTTTTTATAAGGGGTGAAGAATCAGCATGTTCAAACCTGTACAAGTAGGGAAAAGGACTCGATACACGTATGCTAAGATTAACGAGGTCTTGAAAATGCCTCATTTGTTGGATTTACAGAATAAATCCTACGAATGGTTCCTGGAAAAGGGACTGAAAGATATCTTCAAAGACATTTCTCCCATCGAAGATGCATCGGGTAACCTGTCTTTATCCTTCGAGGATTTTAAATTAGGGGAACCGAAGTACGACATTCGTGAATGTAAGGAACGCGATACGACATACGCCGCACCGCTCCGCGTCCAAATCCGTCTTGTCAACCACGAAACAGGTGAAATCAAGGACCAGGAAGTATTCATGGGTGATTTCCCACTGATTACCGATACAGGTACCTTCATTATCAATGGGGCAGAACGCGTTATCGTCAGCCAGCTCGTCCGTTCTCCGGGCGTCTACTATGGCCGCGAAATTGACCCGATGGGCATCCGCCTGTACAATTCGACGGTCATCCCGAACCGCGGGGCCTGGATCGAATTGGAAACAGACGCCAACGACATCGTCTATGCTCGTATCGACCGCAACCGCAAGATTCCTGTCACGGTCCTCATCCGCGCGCTGGGCTGGTCGTCGAACGCCGACATCCTCGAACTCTTCTTCGACGATAAACGCCTGAAGGCTACGTTTGAAAAAGATACGACGGAAAATCAGGACGAAGCCCTCGTTGAAATCTATAAGAAACTCCGCCCCGGTGAACCGCCGACCGTTGAAAGTGCCCGCAATCTCTTTGAAGGCCTCTTCTTCGACCCGCGCCGTTATGATATGGCCCGCGTTGGCCGTTACAAAGCCGGCAAGAAGCTCGGCTGGGAACGCCGCCTCTTTGGCCTGACCCTGCACGAACCGATCGTCAACCCGGAAACAGGGGAAGTCATCGTCGATGCTCATACGGAAATCGGCTCGGCTGAAGTTGAAAAGATCCGCGAAAGCGGCGTCTTCCATCGCGAAATCGCCGACGGTGCACCTGCCGGCGACGGCGGCGGCCTCGTCGAAGCCTTCGTCGAAAAACCGGACGGCTCGGTCTACAAGATCATCTGCAACAACAGCGACCTTCCCTATGACCACCGCACGATTACCCGCGAAGATATCATCGCCCACATCAGCTATCTTCTCAACCTCATGGACGGCTTCGGAACTGTCGATGACATCGACCATCTGGGCAACCGCCGCCTGCGCTGCGTCGGCGAACTCCTGCAGAACCAGTTCCGCATCGGCCTGACCCGTATGGAACGCGTCGTCCGCGAACGCATGACCATCCAGGATGCCGAAAGCATTACGCCTCAGGTCTTGATCAACATCCGTCCTGTCGTCGCTGCCATCAAAGAATTCTTTGGTTCCAGCCAGCTGTCCCAGTTCATGGACCAGACAAACCCGCTGGCAGAAATCACGCATAAACGCCGTCTGAGCGCCCTCGGCCCTGGCGGTCTGTCCCGTGAACGCGCAGGGTTCGAAGTCCGCGACGTCCATCATTCCCACTACGGCCGCATGTGCCCGGTAGAAACGCCTGAAGGCCCGAACATCGGCTTGATTTCGTCCCTGGCCTGCTTCGGTAAAGTCAACGAATTCGGTTTCATCGAAGCCCCGTACCGCCGCGTCGATAAAGAAACGGGCGTCGTTACGGAAGATGTCCACTACATCACGGCTGATGAAGAAGAACAGTACGTCATCGCCCAGGCCAACGAACCGTTGACCGAAGATGGCCATTTCGTCCACGAACGCGTTGCCTGCCGTCACGGTGAAGATACCCGTGAATTCCGGGCTGACCGCGTCGACTTCATGGACGTATCGCCTAAGGAAGTCGTTTCCGTCGGTACATCCATGATCCCCTTCCTGGAAAACGACGATGCCAACCGTGCCCTCATGGGTGCGAACATGCAGCGCCAGGCAGTACCTTTGCTGCGCACACAGGCTCCGCTCGTCGGCACCGGCATGGAATACAAGACGGCTTGTGACTCCGGCGTCTGCGTCCTGGCAAAACACAGCGGCGTCGTATCCCGCGTTACTGGCGACACCATCCAGGTCCGCACGGATTCTGGTTCTGTCGATACATATAAACTCATCAAATTCGTCCGCTCCAACCAGAGCACCTGCATCAACCAGCGCCCGTTGGTCTATAAGAACGAAAGGGTCACGGAAGGTCAGCCCCTGGCTGACGGCATGGCTACGGACGGCGGCGAATTAGCTCTTGGTTACAACATCCTCGTAGCCTACATGCCTTGGGAAGGCTATAACTACGAAGACGCCGTTCTCCTCAGTGAAGAACTCCCGAAGAACGACCTCTACACATCCATCCACATCGAAGAATACGAATGTGATGCCCGCGACACGAAACTGGGCTCGGAAGAAATTACCCGTGAAATCCCCAACGTCAGTGAAGAAAGCACGAAGAACCTCGACGAAAACGGCATCATCATGATCGGTGCCGACGTCTTCCCGGGCGACGTCCTGGTCGGCAAAGTCACGCCGAAAGGCGAAACGGAACTGACACCGGAAGAACGCCTGCTGCGCGCCATCTTCGGCGACAAGGAACGCGAAGTCCGCGATACGTCGCTGCGCGTACCTCATGGTGAATCGGGGAAAGTCGTCAACGTCCGCATCTTCTCCCGTGAAAATAACGACGAACTGCCGCCTGGCGTAAACCGTCTGGTCCGCGTCTACATCGCCCAGAAACGTAAGATCCACGAAGGCGACAAGATGGCTGGCCGTCACGGCAACAAGGGTGTCGTCTCCCGCGTCATGCGCCAGGAAGATATGCCTTTCCTGCCCGATGGCACGCCGGTCCAGATCGTCCTGAACCCCTTGGGCGTACCGTCTCGTATGAATATCGGTCAGATTTTGGAAACCCACCTTGGCTGGGCTGTCCACGAACTGGGCAAACAGATCAAGGAAATGGATCCGGGCCTGGAAGAAAAACTCCGCGCTGCCGGCTATGATTTCGATAAATACGGCATGCCCAAACCGGACGTCGCCGGTGTCCATATCGCAACACCGGTCTTCGACGGCGCTCAGGCCGAAGACGTCTTTGAAGCCCTGAAGATCGCCGGCCTGCCGGAAGACGGCAAATCCGTCCTCTATGATGGCCGTACAGGGGAACCGATGGACCGCCGCGTCACTGTCGGTTACACGTACTTCCTCAAACTGCATCACCTCGTCGACGACAAGATCCATGCTCGTTCGACAGGCCCGTACTCCCTGGTCACGCAGCAGCCGCTCGGTGGTAAAGCTCAGTTCGGCGGCCAGCGTTTCGGCGAAATGGAAGTCTGGGCTCTGGAAGCGTATGGCGCAGCCTATACCCTCCAGGAAATGCTGACTGTTAAGTCTGACGATGTCGTCGGCCGTGTCAAGGCTTACGAAAAGATCGTCAAAGGTGAAAATATTCCTGAACCGGGCGTACCGGAATCGTTCAAGGTCCTCCTCAAAGAACTCCAGGCCATCGGCCTCGACGTCCAGATCCTGAACGAAGACGGCGAAGAAGTCGTCATCAAGGAACTCGACGATGACGATGAAACGGAACCGGAACAGACCGATGAACTCCGCCGCGTCATGGAAGGTGAAAATGGTCCGGAAACACCGGCTGCACCGGCTGAAGACGCTCCTGCCGAAGGAGAAGAAGGCGAAGAACAGGAACCCGTCGCCAACGGCGGTGAAGATGACATCATGAGTGCCATGAGCCTCGATGCCGTCGCCGAAGCTGAACAGGCTGACGATGATGATACTACTGAAGATGATGAATAACGAGTCGATAGAAGGGAGCGGTATTAGTGCTTGATGTGAATGAATTCGATTCCATGCGGATCGGTCTTGCTTCGCCGGAAAAGATCCTCGAATGGTCCCACGGGGAAGTCAAGAAACCAGAAACGATCAATTACCGTACATTGAAACCGGAACGGGATGGGTTGTTCTGCGAACGCATTTTTGGGCCGACAAAGGACTGGGAATGTCACTGCGGCAAATACAAACGTATCCGGTATAAAGGTGTCGTCTGCGACCGCTGCGGCGTCGAAGTCACGCGCGCCAAAGTCCGTCGTGAACGGATGGGCCATATTAAACTGGCTACACCGGTATCTCATATTTGGTATTTTAAAGGCATCCCCAGCCGGATGGGCCTGATCCTCGATATTTCTCCCCGTTCGCTGGAAAAAGTCTTGTACTTCGCCTCGTACATCGTCCTCGATCCGGGCGATACGCCGCTTACCAAGCAGCAGCTGATGACGGAAACGGAATATCGTCAGTATCTGGATATGTACGGCGATAAATTCCGCGTCGGCATGGGCGCTGCAGCTGTCAAGGAACTGCTGCAGGGCCTGGACTTGGACCAGCTGGACAAACAGCTCCGCGATGAACTCCGCGATTCGTCGGGCCAGCGCCGCGTCCGCGCTATCCGCCGGCTGGAAGTCGTCGAAGCCTTCCGCCACTCCGGCAACAAACCGGAATGGATGATCATGGATGTCATCCCGGTCATCCCGCCGGAACTGCGCCCGATGGTACAGCTCGACGGCGGCCGCTTCGCCACGTCCGACCTGAACGATCTCTATCGCCGGGTCATCAACCGTAACAACCGCCTGAGCCGCCTCTTGGAACTGGGCGCACCGGACATCATCGTCCGCAACGAAAAACGTATGCTCCAGGAAGCCGTCGATGCCCTCATCGATAACGGCCGCCGCGGCCGTCCGGTCACGGGCCCGGGCAACCGTCCCCTGAAATCCCTGTCGGATATGCTGAAAGGGAAACAGGGCCGTTTCCGCCAGAACTTGCTCGGTAAACGTGTCGACTACTCTGGCCGTTCGGTTATCGTCGTCGGTCCGGAAATGAAGATGCACCAGTGCGGCCTGCCGAAAGAAATGGCCCTGGAACTCTTCAAGCCTTTCGTCATGAAGAAACTCGTCGAAAAAGGCATTGCTACCAATATCAAGAACGCTAAGAAGAAAGTCGAACGCGTCAACAGTGAAGTCTGGGACGTCCTGGAAGACGTCATCAAGGAACATCCTGTCCTCTTGAACCGCGCCCCGACACTGCATCGTCTGGGTATCCAGGCTTTCGAACCGATCCTCTGGGAAGGCCGCGCCATCAAACTGCATCCGCTGGTCTGCACGGCATTCAACGCCGACTTCGACGGTGACCAGATGGCCTGCCATCTGCCTCTTTCCGTAGAAGCCCAGTCCGAAGCACGGACGCTCATGCTTTCGTCTCATAACATCCTGGCTCCGAAAGATGGCAAACCGGTCGCCGTCCCGACACAGGACATGGTCCTCGGTGCTTATTACCTGACCCTGGTCAAACCGGCTGCCAAGGGCGAAGGCAAGATTTTCTCCAACTACGATGAAGTCATGCTCGCTTACGATGCCAAAGTCATCGACATCGAAGCCCTGATCAAGGTCCGCATCCCTGGCCACGGCCTCATCGAAACGACGGCAGGCAAACTGCTCTACAACTATCAGATCTATGAACCACTGCGCCTCTTCCATACGGATAAAGTCATGGTCTTCACGGACCCGAAGGACACGGTCTTCGCCTATGAAAACGGTCTCATCGACTGGTCCCACTTCGTCAAGATCAAAGACGAAGAAGGCCATATCCGCGACTATGGTTTCTCGCAGCTGAAAGAAAAATTCGGTGTCGACCTCACGGCTACGCGCCCCTTGCCGAAGCGTAAGATCGACGAAGCCGCTGTGGCTGAATTCAAGAAAGATAAAGAATATGTCGACGTCAACTGCTTGGGCGTCCTCATGAGCAAGAAACAGATCGGCAAACTCGTCGATGCCTGCTTCCACCTCGTCGGCAATACCAAGACGGCAGAACTCCTGGACAAAATCAAGGCCATCGGCTACCATTACGCCCGTCAGGCCGGTATGTCCATCGCTATTTCTGATATTCAGATCCCGGCAGAAAAATGGGATATCCTCAATGAAGCCGACAAGAAGGTCCAGAATGCCTATGCCATGTACCAGCGCGGCTTGATTACCGAAAACGAACGTTATAACAAGAGCGTCGAAATCTGGACAAAGGCCACCAACGACGTTACGGATGTCATGATGGATAACATGGACCCGTTCAACTCGATCTTCATGATGGCTGACTCCGGCGCTCGAGGCAGCCGTGACCAGATTCGTCAGGTTGCCGGTATGCGTGGCTTGATGGCTGACCCGTCGGGCCGTATCATCGACTTGCCGATCAAAGCGAACTTCCGTGAAGGCCTGTCCGTACTGGACTACTTCACCTCGTCTCACGGCGCCCGTAAAGGCTTGGCCGATACGGCACTGCGTACAGCTGACTCGGGTTATCTGACCCGTCGTCTCGTCGACGTCTCTCAGGACGTCATCGTCCGTGAAGATGACTGCGACGTATTCGGCATCGACCTCGTCCGCGAACGGGCCCGTCTGGCCAGCTCGTGCCGCCAGGCTGTCAACCTCCTGCGCGACAAGCTCATCGGCCGCGTCCTGGCCCGTGATGTAGCGGATCCGGAAACGGGCGACATCGTCTTCCCGGCAGAACATCTCCTGACCAACGACGATATGGATACGGTCATCGAACACCAGATCCCGAAACTCTACCTCCGCGGCAGCCAGATGGATATCAACGATGACCTGAACCACACCAACGTCATCGAAACGGTTTCCCTCGGTGCTCCGGAAGAAGGTTTCCGCGCAGCTATCCGCAAATCCATGGCGGAAAATATGCTCGGCAAGACTGTCGAAAAAGCCGTCATCGATTCCAACGGCATTGAAATCTGCGCCAAAGGCACGCCGCTCACAGAAGATGCCATCGACCGCATCCTCAACAGCGACGTCGATGAAGTCAAGGTCCGCAACAACGACATCCGCGGCGTCGAAGTCACGGCCATCGTCGAAGACAGCGGCAACGGCGTCATCGAATCGCTGGAAGACCGCATCGAAGGCCGTACGGCTGCCGAAACCCTGGTCAACCCGGAAACGGGCGAAGTCATCGTTGCCCTCAACGAAGAAATCATGGCAGACCAGGCCAAAGAAATTGCAAAATACTATGATAAAGTCCGGATCCGCAGCGTCCTCACCTGCCGCAGCCGTTATGGCGTCTGCGCGAAGTGCTATGGCCGCGACCTCGGTACGGGCGGCAAGGTCAATGTCGGCGAATCGGTCGGCACCATCGCTGCTCAGTCCATCGGTGAACCGGGCACACAGCTGACCATGCGTACCTTCCATACGGGCGGTGTCGCAACGGCCGGCGATATCACCCAGGGTCTTCCTCGTGTCGAAGAATTGTTTGAAGCCCGTAAGCCGAAGGGCAATGCTATCGTCACGGAAATCAGCGGTACCGTATCGATTACCGAAAAAGAAGACCATCACGATATCAACATCGTCCATGTCACTTCCAAGGACGGTGAAGAACGGAGCTACACCATCCCGTTCGGTTCGCACCTCGTCGTACATGAAGGCGACTTCATCGAAAAGGGCAGCCGCATCACGGCCGGCTCCATCAACCCCCACGACATCCTGCACATCCTGGGTGTCGAAGCTACCCAGCGGTACCTCGTATACGAAGTACAGAAGGTATACAAATCCCAGGGTGTTGGTATCAACGATAAGCACATCGAAGTCATCGTACGCCAGATGCTGCGCAAGATGAAGATCGAAGACGCCGGCGATGCCGATGTATTGCCGGGCGATTATATCGACGTCAACATCTTTGAAGATATGAACAAGCGCATCGAAAGCAATGGCGGCAAGCCTGCTATCGGCAAACCGATGCTCCTCGGTATCACCAAGGCCGCACTGGCAACGGACTCCTTCCTGTCGGCTGCATCCTTCCAGGAAACGACCCGTGTCCTGACCGATGCTGCTATCAAAGGCAAGATCGACCCGCTCCTGGGCCTCAAAGAAAACGTCATCATCGGTAAACTCATCCCGGCTGGTACGGGCATGAGCCGCTACCGCAAGATCAAGGTCGTAAAGACCGTTCCGTCTATCAGCTATGAAGACGAAGAAGGCAATCCCGTAGACGCACCGGAAGGTGCCGATACGACACCGGAAGCCGGACATTAAGAGAGTAAAAAAGGGCTGTCGCATGTGCGACAGCCCTTTTTTGTTGTTAGTGGTTCGTAGGGGCTCGCACGTGGCGAGCCCATTTTGTATATATGGGAAGGCTCGTGGCTCACGAATCACTAGGACGCGTGTAATAAAAGATGTACTGATTACGCAGTTTTTACCAAAAAACTCATTGACATATAATAAGCGTGATGATAAAATATCTAAGTGTCGCAATGAAAGTATTGCGTCTAAATTGCAAGACGTAAGGAGTGAGGTTTCGTGAGCTTGGAACTAGCTGCCAGTGTCCGAAAGACCGTGGGCGCGAAGCAAACCCTGAAAGCAATGAAACGAAACGAAGTCACACAACTGTACATCGCCAATGATTGCGATGAACAGGTCGTAGCGCCGCTTATTGCAGAAGCCGAAGGCGCTCACATCCCTGTCGACCGCGCGTATACCATGACGGAGCTGGGCATGGCCTGCCACATCAAGGTAAAAGCTGCAGCCGTCGGCTTGTTAAAATAATTTTCGGTAACATCATCTCATGAGCTCTGCTCGTTGATGATTACATTATAAATCTAATTGTTTGGAGAGGAGGTGCCCAAATGCCAACAATCAGCCAATTGGTTCGTAAAGGACGTCAGGTTGCCGTCACAAAATCGACAGCACCGGCTTTGAAAAACTGCCCGCAGAAACGCGGTGTTTGCACTCGTGTGTACACAGCTACCCCGAAAAAACCTAACTCTGCTCTGCGTAAAGTTGCCCGTGTTCGCTTGACGAACTCCATCGAAGTAACTGCTTATATTCCCGGCATTGGTCACAATTTACAGGAACACAGTGTTGTATTAATCAGAGGCGGTCGTGTCAAAGACCTTCCTGGTGTACGTTATCACATCGTCCGCGGTGCCTTGGATACAGCTGGCGTAGCAGATCGTCAGCAGTCCCGTTCTAAATACGGCGCTAAGAAAGGCAAATAAGATTTGCCATTTAAGATGAACAAGATGACTTACATAGCATAGAGGAGGAATTAGACATGCCAAGAAAAGGCCCCGTGCCGAAGCGTGATGTGCTGCCGGATCCGGTGTACCATTCCAAATTGGTAACGCGCTTCATCAACAAAGTTATGTTGGACGGCAAAAAAGGTGTCGCTGAAACCATCGTTTATGATGCTTTCGACATCATCCGTTCTAAAATGAATAAAGATCCTTTGGAAGTATTCGAACAGGCTCTCAACAACGTTATGCCTGTCCTGGAAGTCCGTGCCCGCCGCGTCGGTGGTGCTAACTACCAGGTTCCTGTCGAAGTACGTGCAGACCGTCGCCTGTCCCTCGGTATCCGCTGGACTGTCGGCTATGCCCGTAAACGCGGCGAACGCACGATGAAAGAAAAGCTCGCTGGCGAATTGATGGACGCCTTCAACAACACAGGCGCTGCCATCAAGAAAAAGGAAGATACTCATAAAATGGCTGAAGCTAACAAAGCTTTCGCACATTATCGTTGGTAATTTACGATATTTATTATTTTTTGAGGAGTGGAAAAAACCGTGCCAAGAGAATTTTCTTTGGAAAAAACGAGAAATATTGGCATCATGGCTCACATCGATGCTGGTAAAACCACGACAACAGAACGTATCCTGTTCTACACCGGCCGTGTCCACAAGATCGGCGAAGTTCATGACGGCGCTGCTACCATGGACTGGATGGCTCAGGAACAGGAACGTGGTATCACCATCACGTCGGCTGCTACGACAGCTCACTGGAAGGGATACCGCATCAACATCATCGATACTCCGGGGCACGTTGACTTCACGGTTGAAGTTGAACGCTCGCTGCGCGTACTCGACGGCTCTGTTGCTGTTTTCTCCGCAAAGGGCGGCGTAGAACCGCAGTCGGAAACGGTATGGCGTCAGGCTGAACATTACCATGTTCCCCGTATCGCATTCGTCAACAAGATGGATACGACCGGTGCTGACTTCCTGAACGTTGTCGACATGATGAAAGACCGTCTCCAGGCGAATGCCGTTGCTATTCAGCTCCCGATTGGCGCTGAAGCAACCTTCCGCGGCATCATCGACCTCATTACCATGAAAGCAGAAGTCTATGACGATGCACTCGGTAAAGAAATCGAAGTTGTCGACATCCCGGAAGACGAATTAGAAGAAGCTAAGAAATATCATGACATCATGGTTGAAGCTGTTTGCGATACCGATGAAGACCTCATGATGAAATACCTCGAAGGTGAAGAAATCACCATCGACGAATTGAAAGCAGCTATCCGTAAAGGCGTCTGCACGAACAAATTGTTCCCGGTCCTCTGCGGTTCTGCTTACAAGAACAAAGGGATCCAGATGCTCCTCGACGCTGTCGTCGACTACATGCCGAGCCCGTTGGATATTCCTCCGGTCAAAGGCACCAACCCCGACACTGAAGAAGAAGAAACCCGTGAAGCTGATGACAATGCACCGCTTTCCGCATTGGCATTCAAGATCATGGCTGACCCCTTCGTCGGCAAACTGGCATTCTTCCGCGTTTACTCCGGTACGTTACAGGCCGGTACCTATGTCTACAACTCGACAAAAGGTAAAAAAGAACGTGTTGGCCGTATCCTCCGGATGCACGCTAACCACCGTGAAGAAGTCCAGGAAGCCTACACGGGCGATATCGGCGGTATCGTCGGCCTGAAAGATACGACTACAGGCGATACACTGTGCGATGAAAAACACCCGATCATCCTTGAAAAGATGGAATTCCCGGATCCGGTTATTTCCGTAGCCGTTGAACCGAAGACGAAAGCTGACCAGGAAAAAATGGGCATTGCCTTGGCTCGTCTGGCTGAAGAAGACCCGACATTCAAAGTCAAGACCGATGCTGAAACCGGTCAGACCATCATCTCCGGTATGGGCGAACTCCATTTGGATATCATCGTCGACCGCATGTCCCGCGAATTCAAAGTAGACTGCAACGTCGGCAAACCGCAGGTTGCTTACCGCGAAACCATCCGCAAAGATGTTAAGTCTCGTGGTTTCTTCAAGCGTCAGTCCGGCGGCCGTGGTCAGTATGGTGACTGCTGGCTCGAACTCATTCCGCAGGAACAGGGCAAAGGCTACGAATTTGAAAACAAAGTCGTTGGCGGCGCTATTCCTAAGGAATACATCGGCTCCGTTGAAGCCGGTGTCAAAGAAGCAATGGAAACAGGCGTTTTGGCTGGTTTCCCGATGGTCGATATCAAAGTCGTCGTATACGACGGTTCTTACCATGAAGTCGACTCCTCGGAAATGGCCTTCAAGATCGCTGGCTCTATGGGCTTCAAAGAAGGTGCCCGCAAGGCAGACCCGGTTCTCCTCGAACCGTACACGAAAGTCGAAGTTGTCGTTCCTGAAGAATACATGGGCGACGTCATCGGCGACCTCAACTCCCGCCGTGGTCGTGTCGAAGGTATGGAAATGCGCTCCGGTGCAGAACATATCAACGCATTCGTACCGCTGGCAGAAATGTTTGGCTATGCAACGGATTTGCGTTCCCGTACGCAGGGCCGTGGCGTTTATACGATGACATTCGACCACTACGAAGAAGTTCCGAAGAACGTAGCCGAAAAAGTCATCAGCGAAAAAGGCTAATATAATTTAACTCACACTGGAGGAACAGCAAATGGCTAAAGAACATTACGAAAGAACCAAACCGCATGTTAACATTGGCACGATCGGTCACGTCGACCACGGCAAAACTACTTTGACAGCTGCCATCACCAAAGTTTTGGCTGAAAAAGGCTACGCTAAATTCGAAGACTATGCTGATATCGACAAGGCTCCGGAAGAACGTGAACGTGGTATTACAATCAACACGGCACACGTTGAATATGAAACAGACAAACGTCATTATGCACACGTTGACTGCCCGGGCCATGCTGACTATGTCAAGAACATGATCACCGGTGCTGCTCAGATGGACGGCGCTATCCTCGTCGTTTCCGCTGCTGACGGCCCGATGCCCCAGACTCGTGAACACATCCTCTTGGCCCGCCAGGTTGGTGTACCGGCTATCGTCGTATACCTCAACAAAGCTGACCAGGTTGACGATCCGGAACTCATCGAACTCGTTGAAATGGAAGTTCGTGATCTCCTCAGCTCCTACGATTTCCCCGGCGACGAAGTTCCTATCGTAGTTGGCTCTGCTCTCAAAGCCCTCGAAGGCGACGAAAGCGAAATCGGCAAACCGTCCATCCTCAAGTTGATGGATGCTGTTGACGAATACATCCCGACTCCGCAGCGCCCGACGGACCAGCCGTTCCTCATGCCTGTCGAAGACGTCTTCACCATCACAGGCCGCGGCACTGTTGCTACAGGCCGTGTTGAACGTGGCGAACTCAAAGTTGGCGACGCAGTTGAAATCGTCGGCCTCGCTGACGAACCGAAAGATACGGTTGTTACGGGCGTTGAAATGTTCCGTAAGATCCTCGACCGTGCTGAAGCAGGCGACAACATCGGCGCTCTTCTCCGCGGCGTCGACCGTAAAGAAATCGAACGCGGCCAGGTCCTCGCTAAACCGGGTACCATTCATCCGCACACGAAATTCAAAGCTCAGGTTTACGTCTTGACGAAAGACGAAGGCGGCCGTCACACTCCGTTCTTCAACGGCTATCGTCCGCAGTTCTACTTCCGTACAACTGACGTAACTGGCGTCATCCAGCTCCCGGAAGGCACTGAAATGTGCATGCCTGGCGATAACGTCAAAATGGATGTTGAACTCATCACTCCGATCGCTATCGAAGCCGGCCTCCGCTTCGCTATCCGCGAAGGCGGCCGTACAGTAGGCGCTGGCGTCGTTTCCGAAATCGAAGGCTAAGAATTACATAAAGTCATTGGCAGTTGGCTGTTCGCAGTCCGCTGTTCGCAAAGAGGCTGTCGCATATGCGACAGCCTCTTTTTTGCATACAAAGCCTCCCCTTCGCAGGGGAGGGGAACCGCTTGCGGTGGAAGGGTTCTTTGCTTCATTCCATTGGCACGTCAGAGGGGAAGCGATTGTAGGGGCTCGCACGTGGCGAGCCCGCTTTTGGCATAATGAGGGAATCGCGGTTACGGTAACGTGGGGCACCAAAGCCTCGCCTCATAGGAGAGGTGGCCCGAAGGGCCGGAGAGGTTAACCTCTCAGTCAGCTGCGCTGACAGCTCTCCTAGCAGGAGAGCCGAGCCACTAACCACTAACCACTAACTGCTAATAACTTAAAGGACTTGTCGTCATGCGACAAGTCCTTTAGCATGATGCAACGACATGGGACCCATGTTAAATTGGTTCGATTATTTCTCAAAAACATAGAAAACTCCTTGCATGATGCGCCTTTTTGTAGTAAACTAAGTAAGTACGCGACAACAGGGTAATACCCTCTGCGGCGCGCTAAACTATGATATAAGATGTTGCCCGCCTTGCGGGGAAACTCTTATGGAGCAGTCTATTCAAGGAAATAGACGTTAGGAGGAATTAAGTAATGGCAAAACAGGAAAGAATTCGTATTCGCCTCAAAGCTTACGATCACAAAACGCTTGATCAGAGCGCGGCGAAAATCGTCGACACGGCGAAACGTACCGGTGCTATGGTATCCGGACCGATTCCGCTTCCGACAGAAAAGAACATCTTCACGATTCTTCGTTCTCCCCATGTCAACAAAGACTCTCGTGAACAGTTCGAACTCCGTACGCACAAACGCTTGATCGACATTCTCGAAGCATCCAACAAGACCGTTGATGCCTTGACAAGACTCGATCTGCCGGCAGGCGTAGACATTGAAATCAAATTATAGGAGGAGGTGCGATTATGTCTAAAGCTATTTTGGGTAAAAAATTAGGTATGACTCAGGTCTTTACTGAAGAAGGCGCAGTCGTCCCTGTAACCGTCGTCGAAGCTTCCCCGAACGTAGTTGTACGTGTCAAGACCGTTGATACGGACGGATACAACTCCATTCAGCTCGGCTATGGTGAAATCAAAGAAAAACATCTGACAAAACCCGTTAAGGGTCAATTCGACAAAGCAGGCGTTGCTCCTGTTAAGTATCTTCGCGAATTCCGTTTGACAGATACGCCGGAATATACGGTAGGCCAAACTCTGGCAGCTGATATTTTCGCAAGCGGCGATCTCGTCGACGTAATTGGCACCAGCAAGGGCAAAGGGTTTGCAGGTACCATCAAACGTCACGGTTTCCACCGCGGACCGATGGGTCACGGCTCCAAATCTCATCGTGAACCCGGTTCTCTCGGACCTATGACCAGTGGTGGCGGCGGTAAAGTCGTCAAAGGTAAAAAACTTCCTGGACAAATGGGTGGCAATCAGGCAACTGTTCTTCATCTCTCCATCGTCAAAGTCGACATGGACAAGAACCTGATCCTGGTTAAAGGTGGTATCCCGGGCGCCAAAGGCAGCCTCGTCATGATTCGCGATACTGTAAAACCCCGCTAATAGTTGTCTACAGGAAGGAGGATAAAATATAATGCCAAAAGTAAGCACGTATAATATTACCGGCGCACAGACCGGTGAAATCGAATTGAACGATAGCGTATTTGGCGTTGAAGTGAACGAAGCCGTTATGCGTCAGGCCGTTCTCCGTCAGCTCGCCAACCAGCGCTTGGGCACACATTCCACCAAAACTCGCGGCGTCGTTCGCGGTGGTGGCAGAAAGCCTTGGAAACAAAAAGGAACCGGCCGGGCCCGTGTAGGCAGCAGCCGCAGCCCGTTGTGGGTTGGTGGCGGCACCATCTGGGGTCCCCATCCGCGCTCTTACGCACAGAAAATGCCGCGTAAAGCTCGTCGCCTCGCCGTTAAATCCGCTTTGAGCGATAAAGTCAATACTAACGAATTGTTCGTCCTCGACGAAATCAATCTCGCAGCTCCGAAGACGAAAGAAGTCGTCGCACTCATCAACAACTTCAAATTCGCTGGTGAAAAAGTCCTTTTCATCACCGACAACGATGAAGTCGTAGAACGCTGCGCACGCAACATCAAAGGCGTTAAAGCCATTTCCACTACGGGCGTCAACATCTTTGACCTGCTCCACTACACGAAATTGTTCGTTACGAAGAGCGCTGTAGCTAAGATTGAGGAGGTGCTCGCATAATGAACATGCATGATCTCTTGCTGAAACCGGTCATCACTGAAAAAACGACCATGATGATGTCTGATGGCAAATACACATTCAAAGTACCGCTCCGTGCTAATAAAGTTGAAATCCGTAAAGCTGTTGAAGCCGTCTTCGGCGTCAAAGTTAAAAGCGTAGCAACACTTCGCACGATGGGCAAATTCAAGCGCATGGGTAAATACATCGGCAAGCGCCCGGATTACAAGAAAGCCATCGTAACCCTTCAGGAAGGCGAAACCATCGAATTCTTCGAAGGAGCTTAAGGAATTAACGAATAAGGAGGAGGCACTACAATGGCCATTAAATCATTTAAACCGTACTCCGCTAGCCGCCGTTTCATGACTGTTTCGACATTCGAAGAAATCACGGCGTCTAAACCGGAAAAATCCTTATTGGCTAAAGTAACCAATAAGGGCGGTCGTAATAACAGCGGCCGTATGACTGTCCGCCATCAGGGCGGTGGTCACAAACGCCGTTATCGTTTGATCGACTTCAAACGTATTAAAGATAACATCCCGGCAAAAGTTGCGACGATCGAATACGATCCGAACCGCTCTGCCAACATCGCTCTTCTGTTCTACGCAGATGGCGAAAAGAAATATATCATCGCTCCGAACGGCCTTAAAGTTGGCGACGTCGTCTACAGCGGCCCGGAATCGGATATCAAAGTCGGCAACGCATTGCCGCTCCAGAATATCCCCCTCGGTACACTCGTACACAACGTTGAACTGAAAATCGGCAAAGGCGGCCAGATGGTCCGTTCTGCTGGTGAATCGGCTCAGCTCATGGCTAAAGAAGGCAACTATGCACTGCTCCGCCTTCCGTCCGGCGAACTTCGTCAGGTACACGTACGCTGCCGCGCTACGATCGGCGTAGTCAGCAATACGGATTATGAAAACATTACCATCGGTAAAGCCGGCCGTTCCCGTTGGAAGGGCATCCGTCCGGGCAACCGCGGTGTTGTCATGAACCCGTGCGATCATCCGCATGGCGGCGGCGAAGGTAAAGCTCCTGTTGGTCGTAAACGTCCGGTTACTCCTTGGGGTAAACCTGCTTATGGCGTTAAGACTCGCGACGCTAAGAAAGCTTCCAATAAATTCATTGTGAAGAGACGTAAATAAGTGTTGAGGAAAGGAGATAACTAAGTGTCCAGATCCATTAAAAAGGGCCCATTCGTAGCACACCATCTCTTGAAGAAAATCGACGCTATGAACGAAGCCAACGAAAAGAAAGTAATCAAAACCTGGTCCCGTGCCTCGATGATCCTGCCGAGCTTCGTCGGCCACACCATCGCTGTTCACGACGGCCGTAAACATGTACCTGTCTATATCACGGAAGATATGGTAGGTCATAAATTAGGCGAATTCGCACCGACTCGTACGTTCAAGGGTCATGCTAAAGCCGAAAAAGTAACTAAATAAGGGGGTAACATAAATGGCAGTAAAAGCTGTTACGAAACACATTCGCATTGCTCCCCGTAAAATTCGGATTGTTGCTGACTTGGTTCGGGGCAAAAACGTCGGCGAAGCTTTCGCTATCTTGAAATTCACTCCGAAAGTGGGTTCCCGTGTAGTTGAAAAAACTTTGCGCAGTGCCGTTGCTAATGCGGAACATAACAATGATATGGACGTTGCAAAATTGTTCATTTCTGAAATCTTTGTTGACCAGGATTCCACGATGAAACGTATTCATCCGCGCAGCCGTGGACAGGCCTTCAAAATTCTCAAACATTCCAGTCATTTGACGGTTGTTGTTGACGAAAAAGCATAAGGAGGGAAATGGAGTGGGTCAGAAAGTTAATGCCCATGGATTCCGCGTCGGCGTTTCCAAACCTTGGGACGCAAAATGGTATGCAGAAAAAGATTACGCTGCACTTTTGAATGAAGACGTCAAGATCCGTGAATTCTTAAAGAAACAGTTATACATCGCAGGTGTTTCTCGTATTGAAATCGAACGCTCTGCAAAACGTATCAAATTGATTATCCATACCGCAAAACCGGGCATGGTTATCGGCCGTGGCGGCGCAGGTATCGAAGATATTAAAAAAGCGTTGAAAGCCTTCACCACTAAGACTGTCGACGTAAACATCGCAGAAATCAAACAGGCCGAAATGGATGCAACCCTGGTTGCTGAAAACGTTGCCGGCCAGCTCGAACGCCGTATCGGCTTCCGCCGCGCTATGAAACAGTGCGTTGGCCGTACCATGCGTATGGGCGCTAAAGGTATCAAAATCATGTGCTCCGGCCGTCTTGGCGGTGCTGAAATCGCTCGCAGCGAAAGCCTTCGCGACGGTTCCATCCCCTTGCACACGCTCCGCGCTAACATCGACTATGGCTTCGCTGAAGCTCATACGACATATGGCTGCATCGGTGTAAAATGCTGGATTTACAAAGGTGAAATCCTCCCGGAAGCTAAGAAAGCTCCGAAGAAACGCGAAGGGAGTGAAGCATAATGTTAATTCCAAAACGTGTTAAATATCGTAAACAGTTCCGTGGCCGCATGAAAGGCCAGGCACATCGTGGTAATAAAGTTGCTCATGGCGATTTCGGTCTCGTCGCTCTCGAACCGTCGTGGATCACGAACCGCCAGATCGAAGCAGCCCGTATCGCTATGACCCGTTATATCAAACGTGGTGGTAAAGTCTGGATCAAAATCTTCCCGGACAAACCGATCACGGCAAAACCGGCTGGTACTCGTATGGGTTCCGGTAAAGGCGCTCCTGAATACTGGGTTGCCGTTGCAAAACCGGGCCGCGTACTCTTTGAAATGGGCGGTGTAAGCGAAGAAATTGCTCGTGAAGCAATGCGTCTTGCCGGCCATAAGCTGCCGATTAAAACGAAGTTTGTTGTTAAAGGTCAGGAATTAGGTGGTGAATAAAATGAAGGTTAAAGAAATCCGTGCGCTGAGCGCTGCCGAAATGGATGAAAAAGTGGTTAGCCTGAAAGAAGAATTGTTTAACCTCCGTTTTCAACATGCGACCGGCCAATTAGAAAATCCAATGCGTATCCGCGAAGTCAAAAAGACGATCGCTCGCATCAAAACGGTACAGCGTGAAGCAGAACTGAAAGCGCAGGCGTAAGAAACGTCCATAATTGGAATCTAAAAGGAGGTCACAAGCACAGATGGAAAGAAATGAACGGAAAATCCGCGTAGGTAAAGTTGTCAGCGATAAAATGGACAAAACCGTTGTCGTTGCTGTAGAATATAAAACACAGCACAAGCTGTACAAAAAGCCGATTATCTCGACTGTAAAATTCAAAGCCCACGATGAAAACAACGAATGCCATGTTGGCGACGTAGTCCGCATCGAAGAAACTCGTCCGCTGTCCAAACAGAAACACTGGAGAGTAGTGACAATCGTAGAAAAAGCTAAATAAGCTTCATTAATTAGGAGGTTAAGCCATGATTCAGCAAGAAACTGTGTTGAATGTTGCCGATAACACTGGCGCCAAGAAAATCTTGTGCATCCAGGTCATGGGTGGCTCGTATCGTAAATATGGCAACATTGGTGATATCATTACCGCATCTGTTAAAGATGCATCACCCGGTGGCGTTGTCAAGAAAGGCGACGTAGTCAAAGCTGTTATCGTTCGTTCTAAAAAAGGTTTACGCCGTGCAGACGGTTCCTATATCCGTTTCGACGAAAACGCAGCTGTCGTAATCAATAATGATAAAAGCCCGAAAGGTACTCGTATTTTTGGGCCCGTTGCCAGAGAATTGCGTGAAAAAGATTTCATGAAGATCATCTCCCTGGCTCCGGAAGTATTATAAGGAGGAGGTGTTCTCAATGGGTAAAATGCACGTTAAAACAGGCGATACGGTCATCGTCATCGCTGGTAAAGAAAAAGGCAAAAAAGGCAAGGTCATCGCAACGTATCCGAAAAAAGACCGTGTCGTAGTTGAAGGCCTTAACCTGGTTAAGCGCCACACGAAACCGAGTCAGAACAATCCTCAAGGCGGCATTATCACCAAGGAAGCAGCAATCCATGTTTCCAACGTAATGCTCGTAGATCCTGAAAGCGGCAAACCGACTCGTGTCAAAATGGTCCAGCAGGCCGATGGCACCAAAGTCCGTACAGCCGTAAAGAGCGGTAAAGCTATCTAATAAGAAGGGAGGCCCTTGAGAGTGTCCAGATTAAAAGACAAATACCTTTCCGAAGTCGTAAAAGGCTTGCAGGAAAAATACAATTATAAAAACGTAATGCAGATTCCGAAGGTTACCAAAGTTGTTATCAACATGGCCGTTGGCGAAGCTGTTACCAACTCTAAAGCCTTGGACGCTGCTGTCAATGATATGACCATCATTTCCGGTCAGAAACCGATCATCACGAAAGCCAAGAAATCCATCGCAGCTTTCAAAATCCGTGAAGGCATGAACCTCGGCTGCAAAGTTACCCTGCGCGGCGAACGGATGTATGAATTCCTCGATAAACTGATGAACTTGACACTGCCCCGCGTCCGTGACTTCCACGGCGTCAGTGCTACCGGTTTCGACGGCCGCGGCAACTATACCCTCGGCCTGAAAGAACAGCTTATCTTCCCGGAAATCGAATACGATAAGGTTGATAAAGCTCGCGGCATGGACATCACCATCGTTACCACAGCTACGACCGACGAAGAAGGCCGTGACATGCTGAAAATGATGGGCATGCCTTTTGAAAAGTAATAGAGGAGGATAACATACATGGCAAAGAAATCGATGCTCGAACGTGAAAAGAAACGTGAAAAAATGGTTGCCAAATACGCTAAGCTCCGCGCTGAACTCAAAGCAAAAGGCGACTATGAAGCACTTTCTCAGCTGCCGGCCAACGCATCTCCGGTTCGTCTGCATAACCGTTGCAAAGTAACCGGCCGTCCTCACGGTTATATGCGTAAATTCGGCATCTGCCGCATCACATTCCGTGAACTGGCTTACAAAGGTCAGATCCCTGGCGTTAAAAAAGCCAGCTGGTAACACGTATTCCATGGAGGGAGGTTTTTAGATTATGGCAATGACCGATCCGATTGCGGATATGCTCACAAGAATCCGTAATGCTAACTCGGCATATCACGAAAAAGTAGAAATCCCTGCTTCGAAGATGAAAGCTGCAGTGCTCGACATCCTCAAAGAAGAAGGTTTCGTCAAAAACTACGAATCCGTAAACGAAGGCAAAACGCTGAAGGTTACGTTGAAATATGGTTCTAATAAAGAAAAAGTAATTACCGGCATCAAGAGAATTTCCAAACCGGGCCTGCGCGTATACGCTGGCAAGGAAGAACTCCCGCGCGTTCTCGGTGGTTTGGGGATCGCTGTAATTTCTACGTCCCAGGGCGTTATGAGCGACAAAAAAGCTCGTAAACTCGGCTTGGGTGGCGAAGTTATCGCTTACGTCTGGTAAATCGTTTTGGAGGTGTCAATATGTCCCGAGTAGGTAGAATGCCTATTGATATCCCGGCAGGCGTAAATGTAAACCTCGATGGCCACGTAATTACCGTTAAAGGCCCGAAAGGCGAACTCACACGTACGCTCCACCAGGATATGAAAATCACAGTGGCTGATAACGTCATCACTGTAGAACGTCCGTCTGACGATAAAAATCATCGTGCATTACACGGCCTCACCCGTGCCCTTATTGCCAACATGGTAAAAGGCGTTTCGGAAGGCTTCAAGAAAGAATTGGAAATCGTCGGTGTTGGTTACAGAGCACAGATGAAAGGTAAGAAACTTGCCTTGACTCTTGGCTTCTCCCATCCCCTCGAACTCGACGCTCCGGCCGGCATCACCATCGAATGCCCGAGCGCTACGCAGATCACCATTTCCGGTGCTGATAACGAAGTCGTCGGCGAATTCGCTGCTAAAGTCCGCGGCTACCGCCTGCCTGAACCGTACAAGGGCAAAGGTATCCGCTATGTAGGCGAACATGTCCGTCGTAAAGCTGGTAAAGCTGGTACGAAGAAATAAGTAACATTTAATTAGAAAGGAGTGAATTCCTTGAAGAAGAGTAAAAACACAATCCGTTTGAAACGGCATTGGCGTTTACGCAAGAACATCAACGGCACGGCAGAACGTCCGCGTCTCAACGTTTTCCGCAGCCTTAACAATATCTACGCTCAGGTCATCGACGACCAGAACGGCGTAACTTTGGTTTCCGCAAGCTCTTTGGACAAAGAAATCAAAGGTCAGAACGTCAGCGGCGGCAACGCCGAAGGCGCAAAATTAGTCGGTGCTTTAGTTGCAAAACGGGCTATCGAAAAAGGTATCACGACGGTTGTCTTCGACCGTGGCGGTTACATTTATCACGGCCGTGTTGCAGCTCTCGCAGAAGCAGCTCGTGAAGCTGGCTTGAAATTCTAATCAAGGAGGAAATAACACATGGCAAAAGTTGACCATGCAGGTCTCGAATTACAGGAAAATGTAGTATTCATCAACCGCGTTGCTAAGGTAGTTAAAGGCGGCCGCCGTTTTTCCTTCAGTGCCCTCGTTGTTGTCGGTGACGGCAATGGCAATGTCGGCGCAGGTTTAGGTAAAGCTGGCGAAGTTCCTGAAGCAATCCGCAAAGGCGTTGAAGACGCTAAGAAACATATGATTTCCGTTCCTCTCAAGAACGGTTCCATTCCCCACACGATCACGGGTATCTTCGGTGCAGGCAAAGTATTCCTGAAACCGGCTGCTGAAGGTACTGGCGTCATCGCTGGCGGCCCGGTCCGTGCCGTATTGGAACTGGCAGGCGTCCGCAACATCCTCACCAAATCGATCGGTTCTTCCAACCCGAACAACATGGTTCAGGCAACCCTCGAAGGCTTGGGCCGCTTGAAGGATGTCAACAAAGTTGCTGAACTCCGTGGCAAAACTGTAGAAGAAATTTACGGTTAATAAGGAGGATATAACAAGATGGCTCAGGTTAAAGTTACACTCGTAAAGAGTTTGGCAGGCCGTCCTGGCGACCAGCGCGCAACCATCGTTGCCCTCGGTCTCCACAAGACGAACTCCAGCGTAGTAAAAGAAGTCACCCCGCAGATCAAAGGGATGCTTCACAAAGTAGAACACTTAGTAAAAGTAGAAGAAATTTAATATAGAAGGAGGTGCGCTGAATTGAAACTTCATGAAATGAGTATTGTTCCTGGTTCCAAGAAAAAACGCAACCGCGTCGGCCGCGGCATCGGCTCCGGCAATGGCAAGACGGCTGGCAAAGGTATGAAAGGTCAGCTCTCCCGTAGCGGTGGCGGCAAGCGCCCGGGCTTCGAAGGCGGCCAGATGCCGTTGTATCGTTTGCTCCCGAAACGCGGCTTCAAAAACATTTGGGCTAAAGAATATGCAGAAGTTAACGTTTCTGTACTCAACCGCTTTGAAGACGGCACGACTGTCGATCCCGTCGCTCTCGTAGAAGCTGGCATCCTCAAGAATGTCCGCGACGGCGTCCGTATCCTCGGCAACGGTGAACTCGAAAAGAAACTCACTGTCGTAGCCAACGGCTTCACGAAATCCGCTAAAGCTAAAATCGAAGCTGCAGGCGGTAAGGTTGTAGTACCGGGAGAAGAACCGGTAGCAGAACAGTAGGGGTGAGTTGCGGTGTTAGAAAACATCCAAAACGTACTGAACGTCCCGGAATTCCGGAAACGGGCAGTCTTCACTCTCATCATGTTCATCGTTTTCAGACTCGGCGTCCATATCCCCGTACCGGGTGTGGATTCGTCGGTCATTGAGAATCTCTTCAGCAGCGGCAACTTGTTCGGACTCCTGGACTTGTTCGCCGGCGGGGCACTGAGCAAGTTCTCCGTTCTGGCCATGAGCATCACGCCGTACATCAACGCGTCGATCATCATGCAGCTGCTGACAGCCGTCGTTCCGACTTTTGAACAATGGGCAAAGGACAATCAGGAAGGCCGCGATAAGATCCAGAAGGTCACGCGGTACGGCACGGTTGTCCTGGCACTGATCCAGGCTTTCGCCATGAGCTATGCGCTGAAAGTCAACAATGCCCTCATCGTCGACAGCTGGGCCATGGTCGTCATGGTCTCCCTGGTCCTCACGGCAGGCACATGTTTCCTCATGTGGCTCGGTGACCAGATTACAGCTGGCGGCATCGGCAACGGCATTTCTCTCATCATCTTCGCCGGTATCGTAGCGCGCTTCCCGCAAGGCTGTATGACGATTTACAAGTACATCCAGGCTGGTTCGATCAACATCTTCCAGGCCTTGCTTTTTGCTGTCATTGCCTTGTTCATGATCGTCGTGGTCATTGAAGTCACGCAGGGTCAGCGCCGCGTCACGGTACAGTATGCGAAACGTATCGTCGGCCGTAAGATGTATGGCGGTCACTCGACACATATTCCGCTGAAAGTCAATCAGGCTGGCGTCATCCCCATCATCTTCGCTTCGTCTGTACTGATGTTCCCGATTACCATCGCACAGTTCGTACAGAATGAAACAGTCCAGTGGATTGCAAGCTTCTTTGCATGGGGCACGGTGACCAACACGGTCATGTACGCTCTCCTGATCATGTTCTTCACCTATTTCTACACGGCTATTTCGCTGAACATCCCGCAGCTCACGGAAAATATGCAGAAGTATGGCGGCTTTATCCCTGGCATCCGCCCGGGCCAGCCGACAGCCATGTATATCGATCGCATCATGACGAGAATCACCCTCGCCGGTGCCTTCTTCCTGGCCTTCATCGCCATCCTGCCGAACTTCATCGGCTGGATCACGGGGATCGAAGGGGTTTACTTCGGCGGTACGGCCATCCTCATCGTCGTCGGTGTTGCCATCGACACGATGAAACAGGCAGAATCCTTAGTTTTGAATAGACAATATCAAGGATTTATGAAATAATAAGGGGGTAGTTTGAGTGTATATTCTTTTAATGGGCCCTCCGGGTGCTGGTAAAGGTACCCAGGCTGAACGATTGATTGAAAAATATGGTATTCCCCAGATTTCGACAGGCGACATGTTCCGGGCAGCTGTAAAAGAACAGACCCCGCTCGGCCTCGAAGCCAAGAAGTACATGGACAACGGCCAGCTCGTACCGGACGCTGTTACCGTAGGCATCGTCAAAGAACGCCTCGCCAAAGATGACTGCAAAAAAGGCTTCATCCTCGACGGCTTCCCGCGCACGACCAGCCAGGCTGTATCCCTTGATGCCATCCTCCGTGATTTGGGCATCAAACTCGATGGCGTCATCAACATCGCCGTCCCCGATGAAGAACTCATCAAACGGACGACGGGCCGTCAGATCTGCCGCTCCTGCGGTGCGACATACCATGTCACATTCAAACCGTCCAAGGTGAAGAACGTCTGCGATAAATGCGGCGGCGAATTGTATCAGCGCGATGACGACAAAGTAGAAACCGTCAAGAAACGCTTGAGCGTCTACGCTGCACAGACGAAACCGCTCATCGACTACTATAAGAATTCCAATCTCTACATCGAAATCGATGGCAAACAGAGCATGGAAGATGTCTACAAAGACATTGTTGCTAGTCTTGAAAAGAGTAAATAAGCATGATTATTTTAAAATCCAAACGGGAAATTGAGTATATTCGCGAAGCTGGCCGCATTACGGCCAACGCCCTTCAGCTCATGAAGAAACTGGCAAAACCTGGCATCACGACAGGCGAACTCGACCAGCGCTGTGAAGAATACATCCGCAGCTGCGGCGCTTTTCCGAGCTGCAAAGGCTATTACGGGTTCCCGGCAACCATTTGCGCCAGCGTAAATGAAGAAGTTGTCCACGGCATCCCGGGCCACCGCAAGCTCAAAGATGGCGATATAATCAGCATTGATTTAGTAGTGAACAAGAATGGCTACCATGGCGATTCGACGGTAACGATTCCCGTCGGCCACGTTCATCCGGCGACCCTCAAGCTCTTGAAGGTCACCGAAGAAAGCCTCTATAAAGGCATCGAACAGGCCGTTGCCGGGAATCACCTCGGCGACATCGGCCACGCAGTCCAGTCGTATGCCGAATCCTTTGGATACGGCGTCGTCCGCGACTACGTCGGCCACGGCATCGGTACGGACATGCACGAAGATCCGGAAGTGCCGAACTACGGCATGGCCGGTCACGGCGAACTGCTGGAACCGGGCATGGTCCTGGCCATTGAACCGATGATCAATATGGGCACGGAAAAAGTCCGCCAGTTGAAGAACGGCTGGACCGTCGTCACGCGTGACGGCAAACCGGCAGCCCACTTCGAACATACAGTAGCCATCACGGAAAACGGTCCTGAAATCCTTACCCTTCCGGAAGAATAAGATGGAACGGACACAGATGATACCTGTCTGCACGGTCGTAGAAAGCCTGGCAGGCAGGGATAAAGGCCACTTGTATGTTGTTGTCGGCAGTCTGGCTTATCCCTACGTATGGATTGCTGACGGTAGAAAGTACAACCTGGATAAGCCGAAAAAAAAGAATTGCCGGCATCTCCGGATATTGGGAACGAGCGTATCCACTGGAAGCGCTGGTCCCGCGAGAATCAGCAATGAATGGATACGGTCCGTCTTGAACCGGGCTGTGAAGAATTGACCAGGGAGGTTACTATGTCGAAGGTAGATGTCATTGAAGTAGAAGGCGTCGTCGTTGAAGCTTTGCCAAACGCCATGTTTAAAGTCAAGCTTGAAAACGATCACATCGTACTGGCTCATGTCTCCGGTAAAATGCGGATGAACTTCATTCGTATCCTTCCGGGCGACCGGGTCACACTCGAATTGACACCGTATGATCTGAATCGCGGTCGTATCACGTACCGCTTTAAGTAAGAGTATTACGCAGGAGGTTAATGATGAAAGTAAAACCGTCAGTAAAAAGAATTTGCGAAAAATGCAAAATTATCAAACGTAAAGGCCGCGTCATGGTCATTTGCGAAAATCCGAAACATAAACAGAAACAGGGTTAATAAGCAGGAGGTGAATGAATAGATGGCACGTATAGCCGGTGTGGATTTACCACGTGATAAACGAGTTGAAATTGGTTTGACTTACATTTTAGGTATCGGTCTTTCTTCTTCCCAGAAGATCCTGGCTAAGACTGGCGTAAACCCGGATACCCGCGTTCGCGACCTGACAGAAGACGAAGTACAGAAAATTCGTGAAGTCATCGGTTCTGAATATAAAGTTGAAGGCGACCTTCGCCGTGAAACAGCACTCAACATCAAACGCCTGATCGAAGTTAATTCGTATCGCGGCAAACGTCATCGTGCAGGTCTTCCGGTCCGCGGTCAGCGCACCAAGACGAACGCACGTACTCGTAAAGGTCCGAGAAAAGCTGTAGCAGGTAAGAAGAAATAAGATTCTTTAAGTAAGGAGGGAAACGATTTTGGCTAAGAACGTAAGAAGCAACAAAAGAAAAGAAAAGAAACACGTAGAATCGGGCGCAGCACATATCCGTTCTACTTTCAATAACACGATCGTTACGATCACTGATGCAAAAGGCAATGCACTGTCCTGGGCAAGTGCCGGCGGCCTCGGTTTCCGCGGTTCCCGTAAGAGCACTCCGTTCGCTGCACAGATGGCTGCTGAACAGGCTGCCAAAGCTGCTATGGAACATGGCCTCCGTCAGGTAGAAGTTTTCGTAAAAGGTCCGGGCTCCGGCCGTGAAGCTGCTATCCGCGCATTGCAGGCTGCAGGTCTTGAAGTCAACTCCATCAAAGACGTAACTCCTATTCCGCATAACGGCTGCCGTCCGCCGAAACGGAGACGCGTATAATCGTAGATAATTAACCAAGGTGTTTTGATTCTGAAATAGGAGGATTTTCCTAATGATCGATGATAACAAGTTTAAAGTTAAAACCGTCGAAATCAATGACGGCGGTACCTATGGAAAATTCGTATGTGAACCTCTCGATCGGGGTTACGGAATCACATTGGGTAATAGTTTGCGGCGTGTCCTCCTGGCATCCCTGGATGGCGTAGCAATCACTTCGATTAAAATCGATGGTGTTCTCCATGAATTTTCGACCATCCCCGGCGTTCGGGAAGATGTTTCGGAAATCATCCTCAACCTCAAACAGGTTCGGATGAAATTCCTGGACGATGATATCAACGAACTCGATATCACTGTCGATATCTCTGGTGAATGTGAATTCACTGCAAACGATCTTAACGTAAACTCAGACATTGAAATTTTGAACCCGGATCTTCATATTGCCACGCTGGATACGGACGCTGAAATCCGTATGCAGTGCCACATTGAACGCGGCAAAGGGTATGTTCCTTCTACGAAGAACAAGAAAGAAACGGATATGATCGGGGTCATCCCCATCGATTCGATTTTTTCGCCTATTGTGCGCACCAACTACGAAGTAGGCAATATCCGGGTCGGCAACGAAATGGATTACGATTCGTTGACGCTTGAAGTGACGACGGACGGCAGCATCAGTGCTGAAAACGCCGTCGCCAAGGCTGCATCCATTATGATCAGCTATTTGAACTACTTCCAGGACATCGCCACCGACGCCAAAGTCAATGACACGTTGGCTGAATTCACCAACAAAGATGGCGAAGAACCGGAAGCACCGACAGAACCGGACCTCAACGACATCAAGATTGATGTCCTCGATCTTTCCGTACGCGCTTCGAACTGCCTGAAACGTGCAAACATTTACACCTTAGGCGACCTCGTAGAACGGACGGAAGACGACTTGTCCAAGATTCGCAACCTCGGCAAGAAGTCTGTCGATGAAATCATTGAAAAGTTGCAAAAAGAAGGTTACGATTTAAAATCGAGTAACGAAGAATAGTTCGAGGAGGATGAACGATGGCTTATAGAAAGTTGGGACGAGACAGCTCCGCACGTAAAGCATTGCTGCGCAGCATTGTCACCTCTTTATTCCAGCATGAACGCATTGAAACGACAGAAGCAAAGGCAAAAGAACTTCGCAAAGTCGCTGACAAAATGCTTACCCTCGCAAAACGCGGCGACCTCCACGCTCGCCGTCAGGTCTTGGCATACATGATGGATGAAGACGTTGTCAAAAAACTGTTTGACGAAATTGCACCGAAATACAAAGATCGTCAGGGCGGTTACACTCGCATCATCAAAACTGGCGTTCGTCAGGGCGATGCTGCTCCGATGGTAATCATCGAATTAGTATAAGCTTGTAAGAAAAAAAGGAGCTGTCGCAAGACAGCTCCTTTTTTGCACAAAGGAGTGATACAAATGCCATATCGTATGATGTTAGCTGTCAACTTTACACCGGAACGGCTGGACCAGGTCAAGCTCCTGGCCCTCTTGACGAAATCGAAGGTCAAGGCCGTTACGGAAGCGGAAAAAGGCGAAACGGTCGGCAAAGTCCTGGGACTGACTGACGAAGAAATCGCTGAAATCGCCGCTATGAAACAGGAAACGGAACAGACCAAGGTTCACGAACAGATGAACGAAGACGAAAAACTTCCGCCTGTCACCAAAGAAGCGCTGATCCTCTGCGGCTTCGACAATCAGGCTGTCAACCTGCTCCTGAGCAGCATCCGCCGGGGCCGCCTGAAGAACGTGCCCCTCAAGGCCATGTTGACGCCGAACAACATTTCCTGGACTATCGAAACGATTTTGCAGGAATTGTCGAAAGAACACGAATATTTTCATAAAAAGAGGTAAGACCATGCGTCCTACGACACTTTGCTTTCCCGTCCGCCCGGACGGGAAACTTTTATTAGGCCGCAAAAAACGCGGCTTCGGCGTCAGCAAATGGAACGGCTTCGGCGGTAAAATCGAAGCCGGTGAAAACTTCCTGCAGTGCGCCGTCCGGGAACTCCGGGAAGAAACGGGTCTCATCGCCAAGGAAGAAGACCTAGAACTCGTCGGCTTCCTGGACTTCCACTTCTCGGCTTCACCGGACCTGGACCACATCGGCTTCATCTACTTCCTCCGCCAATGGCAGGGGACTGTTCAGGATACAGAAGAGATGGAACCGCAATGGTTCGACCCGGCAGCCCTTCCGTATGATGAAATGTGGAAAGGCGACCGGACGTGGATTCCTATGCTGCTGAAAAAAGAAAAAGTCAAAGGCATCATCACCTTTGCCGAAGATAATGAACATGTACAACATATGGAATTATATCCTATGTCTCGTGCATGATGCAGCGAGAAAAAAGACAGATGGTAAATTCCGGCTGTACACAAGATTCACGGCGGCCTGCGTTATTATTAAGTCTGCTCGTATATGATATAATTAACGTTATAATTGAATTATATTAAGGATACATAAGGAAGGTGGTTCGGTGAGTCGTATGGATCGGGATTTTGTGGTATCACAATTTACGCGGTACGTCCAGGGCTTTGACCAAAAGGAAGAAGGCGTCCGGCTGAAGTATGCTCATTCTTTGCGGGTGAGCGGGTTGTGTGAACAGATTGCTCTGAGTCTAGATTTGTCTCAGGATGATGTGGATTTGGCCTGGCTCATCGGCGTCCTCCACGATATCGGCCGCTTTGAGCAGCTGCGGGAGTATCATACGTTCGTCGATTACCGGTCCATGGACCATGCCAAATACGGGGCGCATTACTTGTTTGCTGACGGCCATATCCGCGATTTTCTGGACGATATGAGCCAGGATGATGTGATTTGTATGGCTATTGACCAGCATAATGTCTATCAGCTTCGCCGGGATTTGACGCCGCGGCAGCAGCTCTTTTGCCAGCTCATCCGCGATGCCGACAAAATCGATATTTTCCGGGTTTATGTCATGTATATGCGCCAAAAGAAGAATATCTGGAACGTCGACTGGTCTGACTTTGAAAACCAGCCTATTTCCGATGTCGTCATGGCTCAGGCCCGCCAGGGGAAACTGGTGCGGACGCAGGATAAGAAGACTTTTATGGACTTTTATGTCGGTGCGCTCTGCCTCTATTTTGATTTAGTCTATCCCAAGAGCCGGCAGCTGGCGCGGGAACAGGGCTATCTCGATAGGCTCCTCGATTTCCATTCACAGAACGTCGATAGTGAAGGGAAATTGGATGAAATCCGACGATTAGTCCGCGGCACAGGAACATTGCCTCAGCCCTCGTTTACTGGTACAATATATAAAAATATGTAGTGTAATTGAATTGATGAAAGATTACTATATCCTTGATAGGGGACTTATATCATGAAAGTATTGATTACTGGCGGAGCCGGGTTCATTGGGTCACACATTTTGGCACAGCTCCAGGGACGGCGCGATATGGACGTCGTCGTGTTTGACAATTTGTCCAGCGGGTCCAAAGAACATGTACCGGCTGGGATGGAACTGGTAGAAGGCGACGTCTGCGATGAAGCGGCCGTAGACGCCCTTTTTGCCGACCATCACTTTGATGCCGTCATCCATTTGGCGGCCCAGACGATGGTCCCGACTTCAGTGGAACAGCCTGTCCTCGATTGCCGGATTAATCTGGAAGGCGTCCTCCACGTGCTGGAAGCCTGCCGGATCCATGGCACAAGGCACATCCTTTTTTCGTCCAGTGCCGCTGTCTACGGCGACAACCTCCATATCCCCCTGAAGGAAACGGAACGGCTCGTGCCGACGTCCCCTTATGGTATTACTAAGATGACGACGGAACATTACCTGCGGGTCTATCACGAATTATATGGCATGGATGCGACGGTATTCCGCTTTGCCAACGTCTATGGCGAACGACAGGGCGAAAAGGGCGAAGGCGGCGTCGTCAGTATTTTCTGCAAGCTTTTGTCCCAGCGTCAGGGGATTATGGTCTTCGGCGACGGCAATCAGACCCGCGATTTCGTCTATGCTGGCGATATCGCCCAGGCCATCATCCGGGCGCTGCCGCTCAAAGGCTGTCACACGATGAACGTGTCGACCGGACAGGAAACGAGTATCAACGATTTGATCTGCAGTTTTGAAAAAGTCGTCGGCTATACGGTCCCCGTCCAGTATACGGCACCCAGGACGGGCGATATCCTGCGGTCGGTCCTCAGTAATGAGACCTTGAAAAGGGATTTAGGTTTTGTGCCGGCAATGGATTTGGAAGAAGGAATCCGCCGGACCTATGACTGGTACCGCAGCCAATGGATGGAGTAAGGCGTTTTTTGCCTTGACAGGCTTCCCAAAACATGACACAATAAATTAGATATGCCTATATACATTTATATACAGGAGGGGTAGCCTATGGCAGATGATCGCATCATTACGGCTTTGGACGTCCATTCATTGGATGATATGAAGAAGCTCGTTGAAACCCTTGGCGATAGTGTTTCTTTTTATAAAGTCGGGATGGAACTCTTTTACAGTGCCGGTCCCGATGCAGTACGGTATTTGAAGGACCAGGGGAAACATGTTTTCCTCGATCTGAAGGTCCACGATATTCCCAATACGGTGGCCCAGAGCATCCGCGCCCTGACCCGTCTCGGTGCCGACCTAATGACGCTGCACGGCACAGGCGGCCGGGCTATGATGGAAGCGGCTGCAGAAGCTGTCCGCGATGAAGCGGCCAAACTGAATATCGAACGGCCGCGCCTGCTGGCTGTAACGGTCCTGACCAGTATCGACGAAGACGCCTGGAAGGAAATCGGCGGCAAGTACAGCATTGCCGAATCGGTCAAGAATCTGGCGAAACTGGCCAAGGAAGCCGCTATCGACGGCACCGTCTCTTCGCCGTATGAAGCTAAAGAAATCCGGGAAATGAATGGTCCCGATTTCCTCATCGTCACGCCGGGCATCCGTCCGACGTTTGCCGTAGCCAATGACCAGAAGCGGTTCACGACGCCGTCTCAGGCTTTGCGCGACGGGGCATCTCATTTAGTCATCGGCCGTCCGATTACCAAGGCCGCCGATCCTAAGGAAGCAGCCCAAAAGATTTTAGCAGAAATTCAGGGGGTATAATCAATCATGATGACAGAAGCAGAAGTAAGACAGTTGTTAGTAGACACCAAGGCCGTCCTCGAAGGCCATTTCCTCTTGACGTCGGGCCTGCACAGCCCGCTGTACGTTGAAAAGTTCAACGTCCTCCAGCATCCGGAATATACGGAAAAGCTCTGCAAGGAATTGGCAGAACGTTTCAAGGACCAGAACGTCCAGACCGTCATGGGTCCTATGACCGGCGGCATCCTGCTGGCTCATGAAGTCGGCAAGGCACTCGGTACGCGGGCTATCTTCACGGAGCGTGAAAAGGGCGTCATGACACTGCGCCGCGGTTTCCATATCGAACCGGGTGAACGCGTCCTCATCGTCGAAGATATCGTCACGACTGGCGGTTCCGTCCAGGAAGTCGTCAATGTCGTCAAGAAAGCCGGCGGCGTCATCGTCGGTGTCGGCCTCCTCGTCGACCGCAGCGGCGGTAAAGCTGAATTCGGCGTACCGAAAGATAAAGTCCAGGCTCTCCTGCATTTGACCGTCCCGACGTACAAACCGGAAGAATGCCCGCTCTGCAAACAGGGCATCCCCATGACTGAACGGGGCAGCCACCATCTGAAATAATCTGGGTCAGGAGATGTTTTGTTCATGGAAATGTTATCGGCCATAGCGCCTTTCTTCGTGGCTGGCCTGCTGGGGACGGTGTTCGCCCGTTTTACGGGTATCAATATGAGCATGTGCGTCCTCCTCATGTTCTTGTATATGGGGGCCAAGCCTGTCGAATGTATTGCCGCTATGTTGATGTTTAATGTCTTTACGTATTTTACGGTGTACTCTCAGCTCCACGTCATGAAGATCAAGAGTTTCACCTTTTTCCCCGGCGTGCGCCTGGCCATCCCGATTTTGATCACCATCGCCCTGGCTGCGCTCAATCCCTTCATTGGCATCGTCTTTTTCGTCTTTACCTTCCTCATGGAAATCTTTGCCAAGATTTATAAGGAAATGGATGCCAAGTCGCGTCCGACGAAAGGGAAAATCGGCCAGATGGTCGTCATCGCCGCTATCCTGGTGACTATCGGTGCGGCTATCGTCCAGTTCATCCCGGAAAATTACTACTACATCGTCGGCGGCGTGACCATCTTGATTTACGCCTTCGTCATGTGGCGGACGGGAGACCGCCGCAAGGGGACGGCCTGGTGGGATAAGATGCTCTACGCATCGACGTTCCTCACCGGCCTGAGCGGCATCGACGGGACCGATTGGCTTACGGCGATGCGCCGCAATCCCGAATCGGTGTTGTCCAAGTGCTATCCCATCGTCATCAACGGGGCCATGATCATCGGCCTGCTGGCGTCGTATGCCATGTACCAGTATTTCTCGCTGGGCGCCCTGTTCGCTACTATCGGCTCGGCCGTCGGCATCCGCCTGTTCGGCTTGTATGAACATAAAGAAAAGGGAAGCTTCTCGTACCTCACCCTGGGCATTGCCGTCCTGGCAGCCCTGGTGTTCATGATCATCCAGCCAGTGCCGACGGGCTTCCCCGTCGTACCCATGGCCGACCAGACGGGATTCTTTGATTTTTAGTTTTGCAAAAAAGCGCTGTCTTCTATGGCAGCGCTTTTTTTACAAGGCTCCCTTTATAGGGGAGCTGGCCGCCGAAGGCGGTCTGAGAGGTTGTTTTTTTTTTCGGGAAACGGCGAGCAACCTCTCAGTCAGCTGCGCTGACAGCTCCCCTATGAGGGGAGCCAGGGGCGACCTGCGTTCTTTTAAATATTAGCAGGAAAACGGCGGGCTTTGTCGAATATATTATATATATCCTTATTTACCATTCGTTTTTTATTTTGGATAAAGGGGGGATCCCTTATGAAGAAGAGTATTATCTTAGCAATGGTCGTGGCGGCTTTGGCTTGCGGGCCGGCCTGGGCCTATGATGAAGGACCGGTTATGGGGCCGTATACGTCGATTCCGGGGCTGACGGCAATCCAGCAGTGCCAGCTGACCGTTGCCGGTAAGGTCATGGACCCGGCTGATGGAGCCGTATTACAGGAAAATAACGTGGTCATGATTCCTCTGCGTAAAGTGGCGGAACAGCTCGGTTATACCGTGACCTGGGATCCTGACGACCAGAGCGTCCGCGTCGAGATGAATATCGCCTATATCATCGTCAAACCCGGTGAAGACTGGTACGAACGGATCGGGACAATCAAGAAGGTCAACTTGAACCACATCTTCCAGTACGGTGCCGGCCCGGTCAATGTCAACGGTACGATGTACGTCCCGGCCCAGCTCTTTGAAGCCTTTTACAACAGCGTCACCATTACGCCCCAGGCCGTGACCATTACGCCGGCCTCGACGGATTGAAGTCGTGAAAAAACTGCTTGACTTTATAGGCCCTGGCCGATACAATATATAGAAGAATATGTGGCAGTCCCGTGAGGCTGTGCGATTCTAATACTTTCAGATTGTACCTTTAATATAGTCCGGAGAGGCTAAAAAGGGACATATTTTGCCATGCTTATAATATGACCTTTGCCCTGCGGCAGAGGTCTTTTTTACAAGGAGGATTCGATGGTTAGTATACAGGGAAAAAGCCTGTTGGGGCTCCAGGGAGTACCGAAAGAAGAAATTGAATTGATACTGCAGGTAGCTAAGAAGATGAAAGCCGTCGTCAACAGCGGGAATAAGAAGTTATCCCTGCTCAAAGGGAAATCGGTGGTCAACATGTTCTGGGAACCGAGCACGCGTACGCGCGGATCCTTTGAAATGGCTGCCAAGTATCTCGGCGCCGATGTCATCAACTTCACGCCGCGGGGAAGCTCCATCCAGAAAGGCGAAAGTTTCCGCGATACCCTGCTGACGGTAACGGCCATGGGTGTCGATGCCATCGTCATGCGTCAGAAACAGGAAGGTTCGCCTTGGTTTGCCGACCGCTGCGTCGACCCGATCATCATCAACGCCGGTGATGGTGCTCACGAACATCCGACGCAGGGCCTCCTCGACATGTTCACCATTCAGGAAGTCAAAGGCCATATCGACGGCTTGAAGGTCGTCATCGTCGGTGATATCGACCACGGCCGCGTCGCCCGCTCCAACATCTACGGCCTCAGGACCATGGGCGCTGACGTCCACCTCGTCGGCCCGCGGACACTGCTCCAGCCGGAATTGGAAGCCATGGGCGTCAAAGTCCACTACGATTTGAAGGAAGCCATCCAGGATGCAGACGTCATCAACGTCCTGCGCATCCAGAAAGAACGCCAGGGCATCGGCTTCTTCCCCAGCGCCGGTGAATACAATTCGCTCTTCGGTATCAACCGCGACCGCCTCAAGTGGGCTAAAGACGACGTCCTCGTCCTTCATCCGGGTCCCATGAACCGGGGCATCGAAATCGAACCGGATACATGTTACAGTGAATTTTCTTCGATTCAGGAACAGGTCAAGAACGGCGTATCCGTCCGTATGGCCGTATTATATCTGACAATTATGGGAGGCGATGACGTTGACACTACTCGTTAAAGGCGGCAGAGTCGTAAATCCGGCCATGCAGCAGGATGAAATTTGTGACATTCTCATTGAAAATGGTAAAATTAAAGAAGTCGGAGCCAATCTGAGCGCTGACGGCGCCGAAATCTTCGACGCATCGGGCCTCGTCGTAGCACCGGGCTTCATCGATATGCACGTCCATCTCCGCCAGCCCGGCCAGTCCGGCAAGGAAACGATTGAAACGGGGACGAAAGCCGCTGCTGCCGGCGGCATCACCCGCGTTGCGACCATGCCGAATACCAAGCCGGTCATCGATTCGGCAATCATCGTCGACGGCATGAAGTATAAAATCGAACGGGAAGCCAAAGTCAAAGTCGAAATCATTGGCGCCATCTCCAAGGGCCTCCAGGGCCAGGAACTGGCCGCTATGGGCGCCATGGCCAAAGAAGGCGTCGCCGCTTTCTCCGATGACGGCCGTTACGTCGAAAACTGCGATTTCATGCGCAAAGCCATGGAATATGCCAGCATGTTCCACAAGGTCATTATCGACCACTGCGAAGAACAGAGCCTCGTCGAAGGCGGCAACATGCATGAAGGCGTCGTTTCCAACGAACTGGGCATCAAAGGCCGTCCGGCTGTCGCCGAAGACATTGCCGTCGCCCGCGATATTTTCCTGGCCGAAGCGACACACACGCCGGTCCACATCGCCCACATCAGCACCAAGAACGCTGTCGAACTGGTCCGTCAGGCCAAGAAGCGCGGCGTCCAGGTTACGGCAGAAGTCACGCCGCAGCACCTCATCCTGACCGATGAAGCCCTGCGCACTTTTGAAACACGGTATAAAGTCAACCCGCCGATCCGCTCGGAAGAACACCGCGCAGCCTGCGTCGCCGGCCTGCAGGATGGCACCATCGATGCCGTCGTCACCGACCACGCACCACATGAATGGGAAGAAAAGGACCAGGAATTCAACCTGGCTCCCAGCGGCTTCGTCGGCTTGGAAACGAGCGTCGGCGCCATGCTGACTTATATGTATCATACGGGTCATATCGACCTCATGACTCTGGTCAATGCCATGTCGACGGCACAGGCCAAGATCCTCGGCCTCGATGCCGGTGTCATTGCACCGGGCAAGGATGCCGATTTGACCGTACTCGATCTCGATAAAGAATGGACGGTAGATTCCTCGAAATTCTATTCCAAGGGAAAAGCGTCGCCTTTCGATGAAATGATTTTCAAAGGCAAGGCCGCAGCTACCATCGTCAATGGTGAAATTGTAATGAAAAACGGGGAGGTTTTATAATGAAAGGTGTCCTCATATTAGAGAACGGACAGAAGTTTTATGGCAACATGCTGATGGATGAACCGGCTGTCGGCGAAGTTGTCTTCAATACGGGCATGACAGGCTATCAGGAAACGTTCACCGATCCGTCCTATGCCGGTCAGATTATTACCATGACCTACCCGCTCATCGGTAACTACGGTTTGTTCCACGAAATCGAACAGGCCGACCGTCCCTATGCTGCCGGCTTCATCGTCAGCGAGCTCTGTGAAGAACCGAGCAACTGGCAGAACGAAGGCAAGCTGTCTACCTTTATTATGACACACCACATCCCCTGCCTCTACGGCGTCGATACGCGTGCCATTACGCGGGCCATCCGCAGCCAGGGCGTCATGAAAGGCGTCATCGTGCCGGAAACGATGGAAGAAAGCGCTATCAAGGAACTCTTCGATACGCCGCTGGAAACGCAGCTCGTCCGCCGCGTCACGACGCGTGAAATCAAGCACATGGGCGATGGCCGCTTCCACGTCGCCGTCATGGATTACGGCGCCAAAGCCAACATCCTGCGCGAACTGGTCAACAGCGACTGCCGCCTGACCATTTTCCCGGCTGAAACCAAGGCTGAAGAAGTCCTGGCCGTCAATCCGGACGGTATCTTCCTGAGCAACGGCCCTGGCGACCCGAAAGACGTCCCGTACATCGTCGAAGAAGTCAAGAAGATGATTGGCAAGAAACCGATTTTCGGCATCTGCCTGGGTCTTCAGATGCTCGGCCTGGCTCTGGGCGGCAAGAGCCGCAAGCTGACCTTCGGCCACCGCGGTGCCAACCATCCGGTCAAGGATATCCGCACGGGCCGCGTCTACATCACGTCCCAGAACCACGGCTATGTCATCGACGAAGCCTCTCTGCCCGATGACGTCGTCATCACCCATCGCAACCTCCACGACAACACCCTCGAAGGTTTTGAAGTCCCGTCCAAGAAGATCATGTGCGTCCAGTACCATCCGGAAGCTTCGCCGGGACCGACTGATAATTTGTATCTGTTTACACAATTCGTCAAGATGATGGAGGAAAACTAACATGATAGAAGGATTGAAGAAAGTACTCGTTATCGGTTCGGGCCCTATTATCATCGGTCAGGCCGCTGAATTCGACTATGCCGGCACCCAGGCCTGCCGTGCCTTGAAGGAAGAAGGACTGGAAGTCGTCCTCATTAACAGCAACCCGGCGACGATCATGACCGACGAAGACATTGCCGACCGCGTCTATGTCGAACCGATTTCCCTCGACTACGTGACGGAAGTCATTGAAAAAGAACGGCCTGACGGCCTGCTGGCTACCCTTGGCGGCCAGGTCGGCCTGAATATGGCTGTCGAACTGGCTAACGCCGGTGTCCTGGAAAAATATAACGTCCAGCTCCTCGGGACGCATCTGTCGGCTATCGAAGAAGCCGAAGACCGGGAACTCTTCAAGAAAGCCATGAAAGATATCAACCAGCCTGTTCCGGAAAGCGATATCTTTGAAGACGTCCCGTCGGCTATTGAATTCGCCGACAAAATCGGCTATCCGATCATCGTCCGTCCGGCCTTTACCCTCGGCGGTACCGGCGGCGGCATCGCCCACGACGAAGACGAATTGTTCATGATCGCCACGCGCGGCATCAAACTCAGCCCGATCAACCAGATCCTCGTCGAACGTTCCGTTGCCGGCTGGAAGGAAATCGAATACGAAGTCATGCGCGATAAGGCCGACAACTGCATCATCGTTTGCAACATGGAAAACATCGACCCCGTCGGCATCCATACGGGCGACTCCATCGTCGTCGCACCGAGCCAGACCCTGAACGACTTGCAGTACCAGATGCTGCGTACGGCATCGCTGGCCATCATCCGCCGCTTGAAGATCGAAGGCGGCTGCAACGTCCAGTACGCCCTGGACCCGAACAGCAACCAGTATTACGTCATCGAAGTCAATCCCCGTGTCAGCCGTTCGTCGGCCCTGGCTTCTAAAGCGACGGGCTATCCTATCGCCAAAGTTGCCGCCAAAGTCGCTACGGGCCTGACCTTGGACCAGATTACCAATGCCGTTACGGGCAAGACGACGGCCTGCTTCGAACCGACCCTCGACTATTGCGTCGTCAAATTCCCGCGCTGGCCTTTTGAAAAATTCGCCCTCGCCGACAAGACCCTGGGCACGCAGATGAAGGCTACGGGCGAAGTCATGGCTCTCGACCGCTGCTTTGAAGGGGCCCTGCTCAAAGCCGTCCGCTCCCTGGAAATCGGCGTCAACTATATTTCCATGAAGAAGCTCGAAAGCAAGTCCCTCATCGACATCGTCGAACTCCTGCAGAAACAGGATGATGAACGGCTCTTCGTCGTCGCTCAGGCTCTGCGCCTCGGCATCAGCGAAGAAAAGATTCATTACATCACGGGCTATGACCTGTGGTTCCTCCATAAGATCAAGAACATCATCGACTTGGAATTCGACTTGAAGCGCAACAACCTGACGGTCGATAACATCCGCCTGGCTAAACGCTACAGCATGCCGGATGTCATCATCGCCGGCTTCACCAACAAGACGGAAGACGAAGTCCGCCAGTTCCGCCTCGACCACGGCATTACGCCGACCTTCAAGATGGTCGATACGTGCGCTGCCGAATTTGAAGCCGCTACGCCGTATTACTATTCGTGCTATGCCGACGAAGACGAAGTCAAGCCCTTGGGCAAGAAGAGCGTCATCGTCCTCGGTTCCGGCCCGATCCGCATCGGTCAGGGTATCGAATTCGACTACTGCTCGGTCCATTCGGCCTGGGCCCTGCGCAAAGCCGGCATGAACAGCATCATCGTCAACAACAACCCGGAAACGGTCAGCACCGACTTCGATACGTCGGACAGCCTGTACTTTGAACCGCTCACCGTCGAAGACGTCATGGCTGTCGTCGATAAGGAAAAACCGGTCGGCGTCATCTGCCAGTTCGGCGGCCAGACGGCTATCAACCTGGCAGCTCCCCTGGCCAAACGGGGCGTTACCATCCTCGGTACGTCTGTTGACGGCATGGACCGCGCCGAAGACCGCGAACGCTTCGACGAAGTCCTGGCCAAATTGAATATTCCCCGTCCGGACGGCCGTATCGCTACCAGCGATAAAGAAGCCATGAAGGTTTCCAAGGAATTGGAATTCCCGCTCATCGTCCGCCCGTCTTACGTCCTCGGCGGCCGGGCTATGGAAATCGTCTATAACGAAAAAGAATTGGAACGCTATCTCCGTGAAGCCGTTATCGCTTCACCGGACCACCCGATCCTCATCGACGAATACATGGTCGGCCGTGAAGTCGAAGTCGACGCCGTTGCCGATGGTACTGACGTCTACATCCCGGGCATCATGGAACAGGTCGAACGGGCCGGCGTCCATTCCGGTGACTCCATCGCCGTCTATCCGCCGCAGCATCTGGACCAGGATATGATCAACCAGATTGTCGACTACACGACGCGCATTTCCCTGGAACTCCAGGTCAAAGGTTCGGTCAACATCCAGTTCGTCGTTTCCCGCGGCAAGTTGTACATCATCGAAGTCAACCCGCGTTCGAGCCGTACCGTTCCCTTCCTGAGCAAGGTCACCCATTTCCCGATTGTCGAAATCGCAACCCGCATCGCCCTCGGCGAAACCTTGAAGGACATGGGCTATCACAGCGGCCTCATGCCGGCCAAGAAACACGTCGCCGCCAAAGCTCCGGTCTTCTCGTTCAGCAAGATCGGCCTGGCTGAAATCGCCCTCGGGCCGGAAATGAAATCGACTGGCGAAGTCATGGGTATCGGCCATTCTTACTCCGAAGCCCTGTACAAAGCCGTCAATGGCGCTAAGATGAAGATCCCTGCTGGCGGCACGATCCTGGTCACCGTCGCCGACCGCGATAAAGCCGAAGCCCTCCAGCTGGCTGAAGGCTTCAAGGAATTGGGCTATCACATCATCGCTACCGAAGGGACAGGCAAATACTTCAACGACCACGGCATGCCCGTCGACATCGTCCGCAAGATCCACGAAGGCGGCCAGAATATCGCCACCCTGATCCGCAACGGCAAGATCGACTTGGTCCTCAACACCCTGACCTATGGCAAACACCCGGAACGCGACGGCTTCAACCTCCGCCGCATGGCCGTAGAACTCGCCGTTCCCTGCCTGACCTCCCTCGATACAGCCCGTGAAGTCCTCCGCGTCTTTGCCAACAAAGGCAAAAACGAAGGCTACCACCACGTCGCTGCCTTGCAGGATTACGATATGGAATAACTTTATAGTTTACAGCTCAGAGTTTATAGTTTGCAGAGAGAAGCTTTAAATTTAAAGCCATCCGCTAGCTACTAGCCACTAACCACGAGCCACTAACCACGAGCCACTAACCACGAGCCACTAAAAGGGCTTGTCGCACGTGCGACAAGCCCTTTTTTGTCGTATAATAAAGGCATACTTTGAAGGGAGGTTTTTGGTATGAATATGAAACGTGGGTTAATGATTTTATCATTAGGGGCCGCGGTGGCCCTCGGAGGTTTTGGCAGCGGTCTGGCTTTTTTTAACAGTCCTTTGGCTGCGAATAGTCATTACCGGCCGATTAATTTTGGCATGGGTTATGAAATGTACGTCGATTTGAGTTCGCTGGAAACCGTGAAGGATGACGGCCAGGGCTGGATTTTTAAGGTCAATCTCTTTCGGTCGCCAGAGGATTCGGGGAATATTGAAGGGACGTACACCCTGACTTATAAGGTGGCTCATGGCCAGGCCTGGCTGTATAATGATTCGACCCATAGCTGGCAGGAAATCCCTATGCGCAAGAAGGAAATCAAGCACAATCAGATTGCCGATTTCGTCGCCGTCAATCTCTGTTACAAGCAGAAGACGGGCCAATATCTGAATGACGACTATGGCTATGCCAAAGGCATGGAGCGTTACTACAAGGGGGAGTAACGGCGGGAACGGCTCTTCGGGGACCGGCACTGCGCCGCGGTGACTGCATCGGCATCGCAGCGCCGGCCACACACGATGAAGGCCAGGATATTTCTGCGGCCGTAGCCCGGTTGGAACGGGCCGGTTATCGCGTCAAGATGACGCCGACGGTCACTGGGAATTATGGTTTCTTTTCCGGGACCGATGTGGACCGGGCCCGCGATATCAATGCCTTGTTCCACGACGATGATGTCAAGGCCATTATCTGCCTCAATGGCGGCTACGGCTCGGCGCGCATCCTCGATAAGCTGGACTATGATTACATCGCGTCTCATCCCAAACTGGTCGTCGGCTTCAGCGATGTGACGGCCTTGCAGATTGCCCTTTGGGAAAAATGCCGCTTAGTCACAGCCAATGGACCGCTCATGGTCACTCTCGGCGGCTCCGATGCCTATACGGCAGGCCAGTTCTTCCAGGGTCTTACGACAGATGCATGGCGAGGCCCCCTGGCCCTGCCGGCCGGGCGGAAGCTGACGACCGTTGTTCCGGGACAGGCGGAAGGGCCGATCGTCGGTGGCAATCTGACGGTCCTCACATCCCTTGTCGGCACGCCTTATGCCCTCGATGGGACGGGCTGCATCCTGGTCCTGGAGGATACTGGTGAAGATGCTTACCGCATTGACCGCATGCTGAACCAGCTCTGGCAGAGCGGCCTTTTGTCCCGCGTCGCCGCCATCGCCTATGGCGATTTCACCGACTGCCCCAACGACCCGGGCGACTTCACGACGGACCAGGTCCTGGATTATTATGCCCATCTGGCTGGAAAACCCGCCATCAAAGGACTGCCCGTCGGCCATACCAAGGACAAGGCTTTCGTGCCTTACGGTGTCAAGGTCCGCCTCGATGCCGACGGGGAGGGCGCATCGCTTACCTTTATTGATGTTTGCGGTCTACGGCCGTTGTAATATATGCATGTCGAACATAAATCATCGCATGAGTGCGATTTGTAGGGGCGCCACGCGCCTTTCTGGCCCGTCTGGTGCCGACCACAGGAAGGCGCAGGACGGCTGCCAGAACGGACAGCCGTAGCGGGGCGCCCGTTTCTGAACTAGGGGGGATGAATACTACTTGCCAGATGGGTTTACATGTAGTCCCTTTATTCATATAAAGGAGATGTATTCAATGGCAGGCGGGCTCGCCCTCTACTGCGGTCCGTTTCATCAGCCGTCCTGACATTTATTTCATTCATGTCCTGACGGGCTGAAAAGGCACGTGCGAGCCCCTACTAATATTCATGTAAAAAATCGTGCATAATTCTTGACAAAATATTAAAATGCATCTATAATGAATAAAAATTCAAAGAATAGTCAGGGCACAGCCCATGTGATATAGGAGTGATGAAGTGTGAAAACGAAAGTATTCATTGATGGTCATGAAGGGACGACGGGCCTTCGGATTCATGAACGGCTCAGTACCCGCCAGGATATCGAATTGGTTCCCATTGCCGACGATGTCCGCAAGGATCCCGACGCCATCCGGGCCTGCATGAAACAGGCCGACATCGCCTTCCTTTGTCTCCCTGACGGTGCCGCAGCCGAAGCCGTAACGCTGGCCGAAGGCTGTGATGTCCGCCTCATCGACACGTCGACCGGGCGGCGGGTAGCACCGGGCTGGACCTATGGTTTCCCCGAATTATCGCCCCAGCAGGCCGCAGCCATTGCCAAGAGCGACCGCGTCGGCAATCCGGGCTGCCACGCCAGCGGCGCCATTTCCATTTTACAGCCCCTGACAGAAGCCGGCATCGTTCCAGCCGATTATCCGGTGACGGCCTTTTCCCTGACCGGGTACAGCGGCGGCGGCAAGAAGATGATCGCCCAGTACAAAGGAGACAAAGGGCAGGATTTATATGCACCGCGCCAGTACGGCCTGGTACAGCAGCACAAGCACCTGCCGGAAATCGTCACTATCTGCCATTTGACGCAGGAACCGGTCTTTACGCCTATCGTCGACGACTACTACAGCGGCATGGAAGTCATGATTCCTTTCTTCAGCCACTTGCTGGCGAAAAAGGTGACGGCTCACGACGTCTGGCAGGTTTTGGCCAGCCATTACGACGGCTGCCCCTTCGTCCACGTCCTTCCTTTTGGCGAAGACAAGGGCGGCTTCATCGCAGCCAATGATATGAGCGGCTACGACGATATGGAAATCTTGGTCACCGGCAATGACCAGCGCATCATGGTCACGTCCTTGTTCGACAACCTCGGCAAAGGCGCTTCTGGTGCGGCTATCCAGAATATGAACCTCATGATGGGCATTGATCCCACGACGGGGCTGAATTTAAAGTATTAGATGAATCAGATGAAAGGTGGAGTCAGTATGAGTCAGGTTTATGATAGCCTCAGCGTACCGCAAGGATTTCAGGCTGCCGGTACGTACAGTGGATTATGCAGCAGCCGTGTGAAATTGGATGTCGCCATGATCGTAAGCCGACGCGACTGCTCCATCGTTACCGCCACGAGTCAGGGCCTGATGACTCAGTCCGGTAAGGTACTGCTCCTGCACAACGGTACGGCACTTCCTGATGGGCCGCGGGGCCATGAGATTTCTCAGGAAGTCTGCCAGGCCGCCGGGAAATGCATGGATGAAGCGCCAGACGATATCGCCCTGGTCGCCAGCGGGGCCAAAGGCCAGTATTTCCGCCCGTCCCTGCTCATCCACAGCCTCAAGACGCTGACGGCAGGATTGGGGACCGACAGCCAGCCGCTGGAAGCGGTCCTGGATAATGCCGGCGATGTCACGGCCTATCAGGTAGCCTTGTCCAGTGGGACGCCCGGCTGTTCCCTGAGCGGTGTCGCCGCCGATGGCACGGCCGACAGCAGCGGCTTATGTGTCATCATGACCGATGCCCAGGCCGGCAGTACTGTCATCGAAGGCGCCCTGGCTCAGGCCAAGGCGGCCATCGACACGGAAAACTTTACGTTCATCGTCATGGCCAACGGCATGGCCGGCAGCAGCCCGTGCAGTCAGGAGGCACTGGCTGATGGACTGGAACAGTTATTGAAAAAATTAGGCTTTCAAAATTCCTTGAAGGCCTGCAGTTAATGGGGGAATCTATTGTAATGTTTAAACGAATCGAACTCGTCTCGGAAGATGTCAAATCCGTAACCAATGCCCAGAAGGCGCAAATCTTGATGAACGCCTTGCCGTACATCAAGAAGTACAGCAACAAAATCGTCGTCGTCAAATACGGTGGCAATGCCATGATCAACGAAGACCTGAGAAAATCGGTCATGGGCGATATCGTCCTCTTGAACCTCATCGGTGTCAAGGTCGTCCTCGTCCACGGCGGCGGCCCGCACATCAAAGAGACGCTCAATAAATTGGGCATGGAATCGAAATTCCTCAATGGCCTGCGCGTCACTGACGCAGAAACGATGAAAGTCGTCCAGATGGTCCTGGCCGGTCAGGTCAACAAAGACCTGGTCAACCTCATCGGGACCATCGGCGGCAAAGCCATCGGCCTCTGCGGCATCGATGACCAGATGATTAAAGTCCAGAAACAGAGCGATGAACTGGGCTACGTCGGCCGCATTACCGACGTCGACGTTTCCATCATCAAAGATAACCTGGATAAAGGCTATATCCCGGTCATTTCGACCATCGGGACCGACACCAACGGCCAGGCTTATAACATCAACGCCGACACGGCAGCGGCTAAGATTGCCGGTGCCCTCAATGCAGAATGTATGCTGTCCATGACCAATATCGACGGCGTCCTCAAAGATAAGGACGATCCCGATTCATTGCTCACGGAAATCACCCTCGACCAGGCGCGGCAGCTGGAAAACGACGGAATCATCGCCGGCGGCATGATTCCCAAGGTCCAGTGCTGCACCGATGCCATCAAGGCCGGCGTCAAGCGCGTGTTCATCATCAACGGCACGGTTCCCCATGCCATCCTCATCGAAATGCTCACCGAAGAAGGCCTGGGCACCATGTTCGTAGGGCACTATTCAATCGGCAAATAAATGCGACTAGCACATGAAAATAAATTTTTTTCGTTGGTCGTAGGTCGTTCCTCGTTCATCGTATGGGAGTTAAAAATACCAAGCCATCGCGATGAACGATGAACTACGAACGAAAAACGGTCTCTTTGAGCGGCCTGCGGAGCCGTCAGGCTCCCATATTATAAGAAAGAAGGAATCCCCTAATGGCAGAAGATTATAAAACCCTTGATAAAGAATATATCGTCAATGTATATAACCGGGTCGGTGCCGTATTGGACCACGGCAAAGGCGCAATTTTGTATGATGTGGACGGCAAGAAATACATCGACCTCAGCGCCGGTATTGCCGTCAATATCTTCGGCGTCTGTGACGACGTGTGGATCAAAGCCGTTGAAGCGCAGCTCCATAAATTGAGCCATATTTCCAACGTCTTCTTTACGGAACCTCAGACCGTCCTGGCCGAAAAACTCTGCCAGAAGACGGGCATGAAGAAGGTCTTCTTCTCGAACTCCGGTGCCGAAGCCAACGAATGTGCCATCAAGACGGCCCGCAAGTATTCGCACGACAAATACGGCGACGGCCGCTATACCATCGTCACCTTGAAGAACAGCTTCCACGGCCGGACCATTGCCACCTTGACGGCGTGCGGCCAGGATTCGCTCCATGAGGACTTCGGGCCCTTCGTCGACGGCTTCGTCTATGCGGAACCCGATGATTTTGCCGATATGAAGCGGCTCTGCGAAGAAAATAACGTCTGCGCCATCATGATGGAAATGGTCCAGGGCGAAGGCGGCGTCCATCCCCTCGACAAAGAATATGTCCAGCAGGTCGCAGAATATGCGCATGCCCACGATATCCTGATCATCGTCGACGAAGTCCAGACCGGTAATGGCCGGACGGGCTATCTCTATTCCTACATGGGCTACGGCATTCAGCCCGATATCGTTTCGACGGCTAAAGCCATCGGCGGCGGCCTGCCCTTGGGGGCTACGATGTTCGCCGATTCGACACAGCATACCCTGACCGACCATACCCATGGTTCGACCTTCGGCGGCAACCCGATTTGTACGGCCGGCGGCATTTCCATCATCGACCGCCTCGACGACGCCCTCATGGAAGAAGTCCGGGAAAAAGGGAAATACATCAAAGAAGAACTGGAACAGTGCGAACACGTCGACCATGTATCCGGCATGGGCCTCATGATTGGCGTCACACTCAAGAATAAAGCCCTCATGGATGTCGTAGAAGGCTGTGTCGACCACGGCGTCCTCGTCCTCACGGCCAACGGCCTCCTGCGCCTCCTGCCGCCGCTCAACATCCCCTGGGATGAATTGAAAGAAGCCATCAGCATCGTCAAGAAAGTTATCGATAAATAAAAAAGATAGTTTGTAGTATGGAGTTTGTAGAAGATGGTTTTAAATTTTTTACCATTTGCTGCAAACTAAAAACTACAAACTTAAAACTCAAAAAAGAGGCTGTCTTAATGCGACAGCCTCTTTTTTGCAGTCAGCGGCTAGCAGTTAGCAGTTCGCAAAAAATACACGGCCCATGGCCGAACTGTAGGGGCTTCCCGTGGGAAGCCCGCCAGAGAGATTTCATCACAGCCCATTCGAGTATAATGGCAGGCTTTATATTCATATTTTATTTAAAAATATGTAATATTTTATTATTATATAGTATTGATGATATAATATTTAAATTAATAAATCTACATATAATGGTAATCATTTAACCTGATTCTGCAAGAAGTCTCCCGCCTCTTTAGGCGGTGAGATGAATTGCAGGTTTTTCTGAGGGCTCGATGCCATCAGAAAACTAATGGCTTCACAAGTTGATTTGCAGTATAATCAGTAGTAAGAGTGAAAGGATTTGGAAAGTCAAGGCAGGTGATGATAGTGAATAAGGCATACCGATACAGAATCTACCCGACAAGGGAACAGAAAATTATGTTTGCCAAGACCTTTGGGTGTGTCCGATTCATCTACAACAAGATGCTGAGTGACCGCATTGACTATTATAAAGAAAACGGCCAAAAGCTGAATAACACGCCTGCGCAGTATAAAGAAGAATTCCCTTGGCTAAAGGAAGTAGATAGTTTAGCTCTTGCCAATGCCCAAATGAACCTAAATAAGGCTTACGGCCACTTTTGGAATGACAACAAGTATTTCGGCAAGCCGCGATTCAAGTCCAAGAAGAATAGTCGTGCTTCGTATTCCACGAACAACCAGAAAGGCTCTGTCCGAATCGAGGGCCATAAGGTGAAACTGCCGAAAGTCGGCTGGGTGAAATTATGCCAGCATCGTCCCTTGCCGGAGAACAGTATCATAAAGACCGTAACCATCAGTAAGACACCATCAGGAAAGTACTATATCAGTATGCTGGTGGAGTATGAAAACCAAATACTCCCGGTCATACCGAAGACCTTCCTTGGCCTGGATTTTGCGATGCACGGTTTGTATGTGGCTTCCGATGAGGAGGATGCTAAGTATCCTAGTTTCCTGCGAACGGCAGAGAAAAGATTGGCTAAGGCACAGCGAAAGCTATCCAACAAGCAAAAAGGAAGTCACAACAGAGAAAAACAAAGGCTGCGCGTAGCTATTCTCCATGAGAAAGTGGCTAATCAACGGCGGGATTTCCTGCATAAGAAGGCTCGCTATCTCGCAGACCGCTATGATGTCATTGGCATTGAGGATATTAGTGTCAAAGCGATGGCCAAGCGGAAAAAGGGTGGCAAGTTCAGCTTTGGCAAATCCGTAGCTGACAATGGCTGGAATATGTTCACGAACATGCTGGAATATAAGCTGGCTTGGCAAGGCAAACAGCTTATCAAGATAGACAAGTGGTATCCAAGCAGCCAGCTGTGCCATGTTTGCGGATATCAGAACCACGAAACCAAGGACTTATCTGTAAGGGAATGGGATTGCCCTAAATGTGGAAGTCACCATAATCGCGATAAGAACGCTGCCATAAATATTCGGGAAGAAGCCAGGCGAATATCTGCCTGACGTAATCCATAAAATACCGTGGGTCGCACGGGAATCTACGCCTGTGGAGAGAGTGTAAGCCGCCGCAACTCTTTGGAGTCAGTGGCGCTGTTCTCGTTGAAGCAGGAAGCTCCCGCCTCTATAGGCGGGAGTACGTTCACATATCACAGATATATCACAGTAAAAACGTGACAAATGACACTTAATTTAGTATAATGGTACACAGATAACAAAAAAGGTTATTTTTGTTTAATTTTGTGTAAAGAAGGGAGTGAGACCTGATGGATCCTGTCCGCCGTTTTAGTCGCACATTAGATGAGATACTGTTTGTTAGAGTGTGCTCCTTGATTCGTAAAGATACGGGGGGGGGGTATTTGCTATGCGCTGAATCTGATAAAATGGCAATCCGCCTGTATATTGATGAGTTTATGGGGCAGTGTAGGAATATACTGTCTTTTTGGCATACTCAAAAACTTCTCCCCATCCAGCGTGTCAGAGCGGACGGCTGTAGCCTTCAGGCCGCTCTCGGCTGACCTTCTGTATTTGTAAAGGACTCATTTATATTTTATCACAAACAGATACAGAGGATTTTAGCGTGAGTACAGAGGATTTTAGCGTGAGGAGGAAATGATTATGCAATTATCAGGGAAAAAATTAACGACAGCTATTTTAGCAGGCTTGATGGGGGCAACTGTTACGGGGCTTTCTATGGTAGGTGCTGCTAATCCCGTTGTTCTTGATGGGACAACTTTAAAAGTTTCTACTATAAAAGGGAATAAACCTATTATGAATCCTGTGAATGTAACTAAAGGAATCATAGATGGAACGACAACAAAGGGAACAATTGTTAAGGCGGATACCACCGTAGGAGCTAATTTAAATGCGTTAGAGGCAGCTGTTGTAGGGAAAGCAGATAAAGCCGATTTAGCCGCCAAGGCCGATCAAAAGGATTTTGATGCTCTTAAAACAAAAGTAGATACGGCTCTCCATGTGAAAGATGGTAACTTGATCGTAGGGACGAAAGAAAATCAGGTTGTCAGAGATGCAAAAATCAATGGGAAATTTACAGCGAAGAATATCGACGTAAAAGAAAATATTACCGCTGGCGGAGATATCACCGCTGCTGATGGAAAGGTAGAGGCCGCAGCTGTTGTAGATAAT
>ERZ791858.61-NODE-61-length-132723-cov-8.232822_pt1 | contig 132723 bp, 140 predicted proteins | sample MGYA00510284_ERZ791858 | MGnify/ENA primary metagenome ERZ791858 (study PRJEB30046, sample SAMN00792077) | human gut metagenome | study: EMG produced TPA metagenomics assembly of the A metagenome-wide association study of gut microbiota in type 2... | reverse complement strand
CTCTGGGCGGCCGGGACGGGTTTGCCTTCGGCGAACCCCTACATCGTTGGGGTCAGAGACTCATACATCTGGCGGGCGGCCGGGCCTGCCGCCCCTACGGTTGATGCACCAACCACCCAACCACTGTCCCCGCTTCTTGACCATTTTCCCAACCAATGTTAAAATATAAGAATCTAACAATAGAACCTAAAACCCCGCAGGAATGCGGGGTTTTTCTTATGACGGCAAACAAACGGCAAAAATATTTTTAAAAAATATCGTTGACCACTTTTGCCGCCGCTTTTTGGATATCTTCCGTGTAATTGAGGTAGGTGGTGGATACAGTCTGGATGGTATCTCCCAGGAGTCTGGCCACCAGGTTGATATCTCCTGTGCGGTGGAGCATCAGGGTGGCATAGGTATGCCGGAAGGCATGAAGGGACCGCCCTGGATAATATTTGTGAATATGTTTGTTGATATAGACCTGGATCGTGCGCAGCCGTTCTGGAGGGAAAACCATTCCATCTAACCGGATGGGGGAAGCCTGTTTCCATTGTGCGAGCGCAGCCAGGACATCGGCCGGAGCCGGAATGGTCCTATTGCTGTTTGCCGTTTTGCAAGGCGTCAGTCCATAGGTGCTGCGTGACGTCCGTGCCCACTGCTTGCAGATCTTGATAGTGCCGGCTGCAAAATCTATACAGTCCCAGGTCAGACCCCGGATTTCACCAATCCTCATTCCGGTCCGGCTGGCCACCAGAATTACCAGGTAATAGAGCGGATCTCTGCCATGTTTTTTATAATGGCGAAGGATTTCTTCTACTTCTTCCCGGGTAAAAGCCCGGACTGTCTGCTCCCGCTTATCCTGCACCTGGGGTACTTCATAGGCGGGATTGTTCTTGATGATCTTGTAGCTGATGGCGTGCTTCAGGACCCGGCCAACAGCAGCCAGGGAAAGATTCTTTGTCCTGGGGGCAAAGGGGAGGCCATTGATTTCATTCATGAGTACCGGCGGCGTAATCTCTTTGATGGGCATGTCCAGAATGTTCCGCAATCGTTTGATCCGGTCCTCATAAGCCAGGATGGACCCGTAGGTTAGGCGACCCTGCATATCCCGCTTGAAGATTCCCCAGAACTGCCGGAGGGTAATGCTCTTCAAACTGGTATCCGATGTGGTTCCAATATCTTTCTTGACTGCCTGCAGCAGTTCATCCTGATACCGGCGGGCTTCTCTTTGCGTCTTGAAGCCCTGTTTGGTTTTCTGGCGCCATTTGTGCCCGACCTTATATGACAAGATCAGGCAGATGGATCCATTCTTTTCTCTGCAGCTGAATGTATATTCAAGTTCCATAAAAAATCAGCCTCCTTTGCTGGATTGAAAGGGGCTGACTGTGGTAAAATGATACAGTAAGCCCCTTGTGGATAGGGTGGTTACATATCCCTGTCGGTATTCGCAGTACCGGCAGGGATTTTTTCGTTGCATTTGAAATCATTTGAGAATCGTTTGATTTTGCAACGATTTTCAAATGATTCGACTCATAAGCAGTATTTTCCATTTTGGAAACAACCACTTGCGAGTTTTATCGAGTCTTTTTCGAGTTTGACTTGCTTTTAGACTCGATGGCGTTTGGATTCTATGGCGTCGGCGGATTCTTCGGAGTGGAGGTCATTATTTTGGATGTGGTCATCTTCGTGGCGGATGGTTTCCAGGTTCATTTCTCTGGTGAGGCGGGAATTGAGGATGTACACCGGCTCTCCGGTTTCGTCCTCTTTGACGAAGCCCCTTACGCCTACGGGCAGGTCTGCGAGTACGTATCTAGTCATTGTCATGGCCTTCCTTCTTGGATTGATAAGCTATAAAATTCATAACTTCTTTCATGGCATCGGGAGATAGTTTGCGGGTGGCGTCAAAAAGGGCACGGTAGCGAGGATCGTCTTTTACTTCCTGAGCTAGACGGGCAGTCTCGGGGTCCAGGTAGTATGCGCGCTTGTTTTCAGCGGATTCTTCCAGGAAGTAGCTTTTGGGAACACCAAAATAATCTGATAATTTTTGGATAATTCCCATTCGCGGAAGAGACTTCATAAGCATCCATTTTCCAACAGTTGACTCACTAACACCAAGTATTTTAGCCAGTTCAGCCTGATTAATATTATGTTCATTGAGCAAAGCAGATAATCTATTACTAAATAAGGCTCTCAATTCTTCTGATGTAGGCATAATCTCGTGCCTCCTTAATATGATTATGGTTATATTATAGAATATTTTTCTTATTAAAACAACAAAAATACGGTAAAACTAGAAATATTTTCTTGACACTAGAAAAATATTCTAGTATACTATGCGTGTGAAATAGAAGGAGGTGATTATAATGCCAATTCAAATTTCCCTGCGTGCGGCAAGAGTTAATGCAGGAATGACAATCCTGGAAGGGGCGAAAGCCATTGGAATCAGTAAGGATACGTTGATTAAATGGGAAAAGAACCCTGGGCTGGTTAATCCGATTTATCAGCATAAGATTTCAGAGGCATATAATTTTCCCGCTGATTACATTGATTTTACGCCCTTAAACTAGAAATTAATTCTAGTGAATCAACAAACAGAAAAGGGGAAGGAGTGATCTATATGGAAAAGCTGGTTCTGAAAGCCGACGAAGCGGCGGAGGTCCTGAATGTTGGAATCTCATCCATTTACGACATGAGGAACCGGAAAGTCCTGCATCAGCTTGAAGATCTGCCAGGAGTCCGTTTCCAGGCAAAGGAAGTATATGCCCTGGCAAAGCTCAAACAGAACCAGGAAGAGTACAGCCCATACCAATTCCGGAAACTGAAAGCCGAATTAGCCAACGAGAGGGCCAAAAACCAGAAAATCCGTTCCGCAGCATTGGCTCTCATTACAGCGATTTCGGAAGAAGGTGAACTGTGATGGACGCGGAGATGATGAAAACCATCCGGGCCAATGCTCGATACTACCGCCTTGCTACTGGACTGTCAGGGGCCTACATCGGCGATGCTATAGGCCACGATGCCAGCTGGGTGCAGCAGTTCGAAGCAGGAGCAATCCAAAAGCCGAAACCGGCTGACCTGATCAAACTGGCCCATGCCCTGGGGCTTCGGCTCAGTGACCTGGTCAAAACAGAACCAAATCTGCTGCTGTATCTTAGTCCGGAAGAACATCGGACAGGCATGGAAAATCTGGAAAAGATCCGGCACCATCGAGGATTATCCAAAAGACAGTTCAGCCTGTCCCTGGGTCTTAGTGAGGGTCATTACAACAAAGTCCTCAATGGCTACGGAAATTTCAGCATCAAAACCTGGTGGAAAATCGCAGATGCCCTGTTTATGGACCTGCGGAAATTAATAGGGAGGCATGAAGATGACGTATAAGATCACTGACGAATTCCTGGACAAAGTGGATGTGCTGCTTGATTCGGTCATGGAAGCATCTAAACATTCCGACACGTTGGACGGAGCCGGAGTTGTCCTGGTGAACCTGGAGAAATTCGAGATGATGAAGCAGTTGGCTTCTGAACTCTGTGACGCGATGGAAGACGGATTCCCTGAATATGGAAAGGATGATGATGGAGATGAGGAGACAACCGAAGAATGCACCGATCCTGGTGACGATGATCATACTGTCGTGCATCTTGATCCGGACTGCGATGGATCTGGCTTCGTGGCTTACTGACGTGATCTGCGAAGGGTTCCACGTCCTGGGCCCACGGTTCCAAGGGATAGTCATCGGCTTTTTGGCAGCCATGTCTATGGTTATTTTCGCCATCAATCTGGCGATCTGGGGGTGAGAACATGATTGTTGGATACGACAGTAAGGGCCGGGAGATTGATGCCCTTGAGGCCATGCATCGGCAGGAAAATCTGATGGAGCAGCAGGCAAAAGGAGAAGCCCTGATGCACCTGATGAAAGCCTTGGCCGCAGCTGGAGTCCATGTACAGATGGATTTTGACCCGATCCGGGAAAAAGTAGTCATCCGATACCTGCAAAGCGAGCGGCCGATTCATGTGGTCAATGTGGCTATGGATAATGCGGCGGCTATGATGTTCGACATCTTCAAGCAAGCCGGGAAAGAGCTGGTCGAAGAAGCCTGAAAGGAGGTGAGTAAATGGAAAACTGGGAACGCAGGAAGCACCTGCTTGATGGAATCCGGAAGGCGCTCCACGTTAAGCAAGGCGAGGAAATTGATGATGCCGATGACCTGGACATTGTTGTCGAATGGAGCAATACAATGTGCCCGCTCCAATTCTCCCCAATGATTGAAATCATCAAAGAATGCCCACAGGAGAACCCCAAAAAATGGGGCAGAGGCTACAAATGCCATGAGTGCTGGATGTCTTTGTTAATTGACAACCGGCTACGGAAACACCTGGAGTTTATCGATGGAAACAAAAATAGCTGATTCCACTGCAATGGAACCAGCTGGTTATGAAAAAACTTCTATTTCAATATGGCAGTGCTGGCGGACCTGGTGAATCTATCCCGATTCACCTCTAGTATACCACGGAGGAAAGAGTATGAAAATCAATACGCTGGAAATCGAGAACGTCAAACGGGTGAAGGCGGTCAAGCTGGAACCTTCTGCCAACGGCCTCACCATCATCGGCGGAAAGAACGGCCAGGGCAAGACTTCCGTCCTGGATGCCATCATGTGGGGACTGGGCGGAGAAAAGTACCGGCCTTCCGTCCCTCAGCGGACCGGGGCCCTGGTGCCGCCCTCCATCCATATTGAGCTGGACAACGGCCTGGTGGTGGAACGGAAGGGGGTGAACAGTGCCCTGAAGGTAGTGGATGCCACCGGCAAGAAGTCCGGCCAGCGGCTCCTGGATGCCTTCATCAGCAAACTGGCCCTGGACCTGCCGGCTTTCCTTTCCGCCTCCGATAAAGAAAAAGCGGATACCCTGCTGAAGATTATCGGAGTAGGGGACCAGCTGACCGCCCTGGAAGAGAAGGAAAAGAAGCTGTACTTCCAGCGGACGGAAATCGGCCGGTACCGGGATATGAAAGAAAAGGCAGCCAAAAACATGCCCAGTTACCCGAACCTGCCGGAAACTCCCATCAGTGCCAGCGATTTGATCAAACAGCAGCAAGCCATCCTGGCCAAGAACGGAGAGAACCAGCGGAAACGGGAAAACGAAGAGTATTACAACAGGATCCTGGCAGAAGCCCAGATTGCCTTCGACCAGGCCAAAGCGACCCTGAAACAGGCTGAACAGGACTGCCTGGCTGCTCGGAAAGCAGCTGAAGATCTCCAGGATGAAAGCACCGCTGAACTGGAAAAGAACATTGCCGACATCGAAGAAATCAACCAAAAGATCCGGATCAATGAAGACAAGAAAAAAGCGGAAGAAGAAGCCGACAGCTACAGTCTGAAATACAACCAGCTAACGGATGCCCTAGATGAAGTCAGGAACAAAAAACAGGCCCTACTGGATGGAGCAGATCTCCCCCTGCCGGGGCTTTCGGTGGCAGAAGGCAAGCTGATCTACAACAGCGTTCCCTGGGACGGCATGAGCGGAGCAGAACAGCTTAAGGTGGCCACAGCCATCGTCCGGAAGCTGAACCCGGAATGCGGTTTTGTCTTGATGGACAAATTGGAACAGATGGATCTGGATACCCTCCAGGAGTTCGGAGAATGGCTGAAGGACCAGGGGCTCCAGGTCATCGCCACCCGGGTATCCACGGGAGCCGAATGCAGCATCATCATCGAAGACGGAATGGTCAAGGGGACAACCGATGGAATTGCCCCCAGCAAGCCGAAATTCACGGCAGGAGCGTTTTAAGGAGGTATCGTAATGGAGATTACCAGTGGAGTGCTGAAACGGCCTCAGAAGGTTGTGGTTTACGGCCCCGAGGGCATTGGGAAAAGCACTTTTGCCAGTCACTTCCCGGACCCGCTGTTCCTGGATATCGAGGACAGCACCAGCCAGCTGGACGTGAAACGGATCCAGGGCATCAACAGCTGGGAAATGCTGCTGTCCCTGATCAGCCAAATCAATCGGGAGCGGCCCTGCAAGACGGTGGTGGTAGATACTGCCGACTGGGCGGAAAAACTGTGCATCCAGCATGTGTGCGCCGTCAACAAAAAGGGTAGCATCGAAGATTTCGGCTACGGCAGCGGCTATGTGAAGCTGCTGGAAGAATTCGCCAAACTGCTGGAAGCCCTGAATCTGAGTGTGAAGGCTGGCATCAATGTGGTGCTGAACGCCCATGCCCAGATCCGGAAATTCGAACAGCCGGACGAAATGGGAGCCTACGACCGGTGGGAACTGAAGCTGAACAAGAAGACCACGGCCCAGACGGCTGCCATCGTCAAGGAATGGGCGGATGCACTGCTGTTCATCAACTACAAGACGGTAGTGGTGGCAGATGACAACGGAAAAAAGAAAGGGGTAGGGGGCAAACGGGTTATGTACACCCAGCATGCCAGCACCTGGGACGCCAAGAACCGCTGGGGACTACCCATGGAAATGCCTTTCGAATACGAAAGCATTGCCCGGTTCATCCCAGGAGTCGGTATCCAAAAGGCTCCTGTCCCTGCTGCGAAACCGCAGCCGGAACCGCCAAAAGTTGCCAAAACGCAGCAGCCTCCGGCAGTCAAGGCCGAAGAAGTCATGGCTGCCGATCCGAAGCAGGCCACGATCGGCAAGGTGTTCGACCTGCTGAAGACGGAAAAAATCACAGAAGACAAGGTTCGGAAGGCAGTGGCAGCCCGTGGCTACTATCCGGAAGACATGAGCATCATGGATTATGACCAGGAATTCCTGGAAGGCGTCGTCCTGGGAGCCTGGCCCCAGATCAAAGCATTTATTGACCAAAACAGTTAACAGGAGGAATGAAAAATGGCTTTTGAAGATATGGGAACGGTAGTTAATCAAAATCAGGACCACGAACTGGACTGGGATTCCACCATTACCGCTGAGGGGGGCAGCAAGCCCTATGTCATTCTGCCGGAAGGGGATTACCGGTTCCTGATCGCCGGTTTTGAGAAAAAGCGGTACAATCCTAAACCTGGGAGCAAGATCCCGACCTGCTGGAATGCCCAGCTGAAGGTATTGGTCTACGAAAAGCCGGAGGACGAAGAACCAGTGGTAGAAATTCCCCACAACCTGTACCTCCACAGCACCCAGGAATGGGCCCTGGCTTCTTTCTTCCTGGCCATCGGCCAGAAGAAGCACGGGGAACCGCTGCGGATGAACTGGCAGGCCGTCCCTGGCTCCACAGGGATGTGCCATGTGAAGCCCCGGACCTATAACGGCAAGGAATACAACGACATCAAGTATTTCATCGATCCCAAGGATATCAAAAAGCCTGCACCGGCAGCGCCCGCAGCTGCCACCTTCCAGGCAGGCACGTTCTAAATGACCATGGATCTCAGGCCTTACCAGAAGGAAGCCGTACAGGCAGTGGAAAACGAGTGGAAAAGCGGGCACAAACGGACCCTGCTTGTACTTCCCACTGGTACGGGCAAAACCATATGCTTTGCCACTGTTGCCAAAGATATGGTGAAACAAGGCAAGAAGGTGCTCATCCTGGCCCACCGGGATGAGCTCCTGAACCAGGCCCAGGACAAGATTGCCAGCGCCACGGGCCTCCAGTGTGCCAAAGAGAAAGGACCGGAAACGTCCCTGGACAGCTTCTACCGGATTACGGTAGGCAGCGTCCAGACCCTCATGCGGCCAAAACGGCTGGAGATGTTCCGGCCGGATGAATATGGCACCATCATCATCGACGAAGCCCACCATGCCCTGGCAGAAAGCTACCAGAGGGTCCTGAACCATTTCCAGGCTGCAGATGTTCTGGGAGTCACAGCAACCCCTGAGAGGCAAAATGTGGCCTGCCTGGGGGAATATTTCGATTCCCTGGCCTATGAGTACACCCTGCCTCAAGCCATCCATGACGGCTATCTGTGCAGGATCAAAGCTCTGACCATCCCCCTTACCCTGGATATCCAGGGAGTGAAGACGTCAGCCGGCGACTATTCCGCCGGCCAGCTGGGGGATGCACTGGACCCTTACCTGGAACAAATTGCCACAGAAATGGAAAAGTACTGCAGGGACCGTAAGACGGTAGTGTTCCTGCCCCTTGTGGCCACAGCCCAGAAGTTCCGGGATATCCTGAACCGGCACGGGTTCCAGGCGGCGGAAGTCAATGGGAACAGCCAGGACCGGGCAGAAATCCTGGCGGATTTCGATGCCGGGAAATACAACGTGCTCTGCAACGCCATGCTGCTTACAGAAGGTTGGGACTGCCCGGCCGTGGACTGTGTGGTAATGCTGCGGGCCACTAAGATCCGGGCCCTGTACTGTCAGTGTGTGGGCAGAGGGACCCGGCTGTCTCCGGGGAAGAAGGAACTGTTGCTCCTAGATTTCCTGTGGAACACCGCCCGCCACGATCTGTGCCGTCCGGCCTCCCTGATCTGCAAGAAGCAGGAGGTGGCCGACAAGATGACAGCCAACCTGGAAGAAGCAGCAGGGGAAGCCATCGACCTGGAAGAAGCGGAAGAAAAGGCTGCCACCGATATCGTAGCCCAGCGGGAAGCGGCACTGGCCCAGAAACTGGCAGAGATGCGCACCCGGAAACGAAAGCTGGTGGACCCCATTCAGTTCGCCATCAGTATTTCTTCCGAAGACCTGTCCGATTATGTCCCCACCTTCGACTGGGAAAAGGCCCCGGCCTCCCAGAAGCAGATCGAATACCTGCAGGACCACGGCATCTTTGCGGATGAAGTGGCCAATGCAGGACTGGCGGCTCTTCTGATCAACCGGCTGAAGGAACGGCAGGGGCTCCATCTTTCCACTCCAAAGCAGATCCGCTTCCTGGAACGGAAAGGATTCCTCCATGTGGGGACCTGGAGTTTTACTGCTGCCAGCAGCATGATTGGGCAGATCAGTGAAAACGGCTGGCATATCCCTGAAGGGATTATCCCGGCCAGCTACAACCCGGAAAAGGACATTGAAGCATGAGCAGAATCAATCTTGTGGAACTGCTGCCCTATATCGACCCTGCCGCCTGCAGCTATGAGGAATGGCTGCAGGTGGGGATGGGTCTTCAGGCGGAAGGCTTTCCCCTAGAGGCCTGGGACGGGTGGAGTCAGAACGATCCTCAGCGCTACCATCCGGGAGAATGTGCCCGAAAATGGAGCGGCTTCCGGGGCAATCCCAACCCTATCACAGGGGCTACCATCACCCAGATGGCCAAGGCCAATGGGTGGAGCGGCCAGAAAAAAGAATCCCAGGAACTGGCCTGGGATGATGTGATCACAGAAGACCCGGACAAGGGTGTCCTGGTGAATTCCAACCTGCTGACCGGGAAGAAATTCTTCGAACCGGGAAGCAGCTGGAAGCCGGTCCAGGAGATGATCAGATTCCTTTCTACCCTGTATGACTACAACGACCGGATCTGTTATGTAACGGAATCCACCCAGCAGGACGAACGAAGTGGGAAGTACATCCCGGCCAATGCGGGCCACTGGGACCGGACGGCTGGGGAAATCATCAAGTCCCTGGAGAAATGCAACGGGGATATCACCAATGCTCTGGGAGATTATGACCATAATGCCGGAGTTTGGATCCGGATCAATCCCCTGGATGGCAAAGGGGTCAAAAACGACGATGTGACGGATTTCAAGTATGCCCTGGTGGAATCGGATTCCCTTTCCCTGGAAAAGCAGAATGAGGCCATCCGGATCCTCCAGCTGCCGGTAGCCACACTGGTCTACAGCGGGGGCAAAAGCCTCCATGCCCTGGTGCGGATCGATGCCAAAGACATGGTGGAATACCGGCAGCGGGTGGAATTCCTTTACAAAGTATGCCAGAAGAACGGACTCCAGATCGACCAGCAGAACCGGAACCCATCCCGGCTGTCCCGGATCCCCGGGTGCTGGCGGGGTGACCACAAGCAGTTCCTGGTGGATACCAACATCGGGAAGCAGAGCTGGGAGGAATGGAAGGAATGGTTCGAAACCGTCAACGATGACCTGCCCAACCCGGAAGACCTGGCCGATGTGTGGGACAATATGCCGGAACTGGCGGCCCCCCTGATCGGCGGGGTGCTCCGGCAGGGGCACAAGATGCTGATTGCCGGCCCCAGCAAGGCGGGGAAATCCTTTGCCCTGATCGAGCTGACCATTGCCATTGCCAACGGCACAAAATGGCTGGGGAGCTTCGACTGCGCCAAAGGCAGAGTTCTGTATGTAAACCTGGAACTGGACCGGGCTAGCTGCCTGCATCGGTTCCGGGATGTGTACAGAGCTCTCCAACTGCCTACGGACAATCTGGGAAACATCGACATCTGGAACCTGCGGGGCAAGGCCATCCCCATGGACAAGCTGGCTCCCAGGCTGATCATGCGGGCCGCCAACAAGAAATACATGGCGGTGATCATCGACCCCATCTACAAAGTCATCACGGGAGACGAAAATAGCGCCGACCAGATGGCCCATTTCTGCAACCAGTTCGACAAGATCTGTACGGAGCTGGGCTGTGCCGTCATCTACTGCCACCATCACAGCAAGGGGAACCAGGGCTTCAAGAAGTCCATGGACCGGGCCAGCGGCAGCGGGGTGTTCGCCCGGGATCCGGATGCCATGCTGGATATGATCCAGCTGCGGGTGAAGAACCAGGACCCTGACGATATTTCCACTGCCTGGCGGATCGACGGGACGCTCCGGGAGTTTCCCAAGTTCCCTCCGGTGAACGTATTTTTCCAGTACCCCATCCACATACCGGATGCCAGCGGCCTTTTGGCCATGGCAGCGGAAGAGGGAAGCATCGAGACCATCCGGGAGGATGGGCGGAAGGAAGGAGTCAAAGCCCGGCAGGAAAAGATGCAGAATAAGAAAGAAATGCTCCCAGCTGCATTTGACTGCTGTGTAAACGAAGCTGGAGAGGCTTCAATGGAAGATGTAGCGGAATATCTGGAAGTTTCGATAAAAACACTCAAACGGTACCTAAGAGAGCAGTCAGAACTAATATCCCGAGATGGCTATCTTGTAAAGAATAATAATGGATAATTATTATTCGCAGGTGGACACGACAGTTTATATATATAGTCATGTCCATTCCTATATGTGTCCTTGATGGGATAGGGGAACATGTGTGGGGATGAAATCTCCCCACACACATGTCCCTCTCCTATCCATCAGGCAGACACATTGAAAAGTGATTTCCAAAAATTTAAAAGCGTTAACGCATTACAAAAAAACGGTTAACGAAAAAGGAGGACTTGTAATGACGGTAAAGGTAAAAATCAAAGTGCTGCCAGGAGGACGTATGCCGGAAAAGAAAACGGCGGGAGCTGCTGCTTACGACTGCTATGCCAGAATTGACGGAAAGGGAGAGGACCAGTGGTACGACCCACACCGTAAGCTGCATTACATCCCCGGTATTAACGGCTGTACCACCAAAACGCCGCTAGGGTTTGCCCTGGAAATGCCCGAAGGTATCCACGCGTTTATCCTTGCAAGGTCCAGCATGGGGGTAAAAACGATGCTGGTTTGCCCCAATGGCGTGGGGCTGATTGATAGCGACTACCGCGGCGAGGTTTGTATGCTGTATCGTGAGATAAACCCGGACTATGATGTGCCTAGCTGGATACAGGATGATGCCATCTATGATGGAGATCGGATTGCTCAGTTACTTTTTAATGTGCCGGTGGAACTGGTCCAGACGGACGAACTCAGCGAAACGGACCGGGGCACGGGAGGCTTCGGTAGCACTGGCTTTTAGCAGGAGGAAAATGACTATGGACCAGAAAATCTGCGAAGGTTGTGAATACAGTGAATGGGATTATGCTTTTCCTATTTTGAACGGCAAAACCCATAAAATCCTGAAATGCTGCTTTGGACCTTTACATTATCCATGTGAACTTGTTGTTGGCTGTCCTTTCCATCCATCAACTGGTGAGGACGATGAAGATAATTGAATCTGAGGGACGGTGAAATCATTGATCAACGGAAAGAAGAAAGGCAAGAACGGGGAGCTGGAAGTAGTCCGGCTCTGCCGGGCCCAGGGATACGAAACCAGGCGCTCTGCCCAGTACTGTGGAAACAACGAGGAAGGCACAGCCGATGTGGTAGGCCTGCCGGGTATTCACATCGAGGTCAAACGGGTGGAGCACCTAAACCTGGACGATGCCCTGGCCCAGGCTTCCAGAGATGCGGGCAAGACTACTAGAAACATCCCGGCTGTGTTCCACCGAAAAAACGGGACAGGGTGGAAGGTAACCATGGGAGCAGACGACTGGTTCCGGCTCTACCGGGAATGGGAAGCGGGAGGGAAGCCATGAACCGCTTCTGGAAATGGATGCCCATAGTGGCCGCGGCAACCATCACGCTGCTGGTCCTGTGGTTCATCACCATGGACTTCCTGGCCCTTTACCTTTTGTTTGGAAAATGAAGGAGGCATTGCCATGATTGAAGAACAGAGAGAACTGAAGGGACGGCTTCAGAACATCAGCAATGAACTGGGGACTGCGGAAGCAGAATTTTCCTATCTGTCCGTCAAACTCAAGCCATCTTCCACCAGGAGCCAGAAACACGATGTACTGATCCAGGCCCTGGACCGGATCAGTAAACTGCGGGAACGGCTGAAAAATGAGGAAAATGCCATCACAAAGGAGCTGAGCTGCTTATGATCGGGAAACTCTACAAGCTGAGCCATGTGGGTACTTTCCACCAGTGTGCCAACTGCCAGCTGACCTATTTCGAAGGAACCACTGGAAAATGGCCCTGGAGGATTTTCTACCATCACCAGGTGAAACGATTCTGCACTTACAAGTGCATGCGGGATTTTATGAGGAGGAACCATATCCGATGAATACTGAACAGGAACGCTGTGTGAAATGTAATTACTGTGACCTTGAAGATTTCTTCTGGGATGGCAAGAGGCTCTGCTTCATCTACCGCTGCCGGATCTTCCGGGACACCATCCAAAAAGCTGCGGTTCAATGCCCTTTCCATTTCAAAACGAAGAAGCCCACGGGAGACATGATCCGGCACCCGGACCACTACACTTTCAGGGGCAGGGAAGCTATCGAAGCTGTCCAGATCATGACGGGGAAATCTGAAGGCCAGGCTGCTTACCTGGAAGGCTGTGCCGTAAAGTATCTCTACCGCTATCCACGCAAAAACGGAAAACAGGACCTGGACAAAGCCATCCAGTGCATCAAGATGCTGCGGGATCATCTGTACGGTAAAGACGACAAAGAATAGGAGGTGCATCCCCAGGATGGTACAGGAGATATACCGAAAGAGAATCAAATATGCCCTGGAATGCAGCTATGAACTGCAGGCCAACCTGGAAATCCTCAAGGAAGAAATCATCCAGGATACGGCTGCACTCCATACTATCCCGGGACCGAAAACTACCCGGTACGGACCTGACAGCGAAAATGGCGGAAGTTCCAAGGCCAGCCCGGAAGAATCCTTCTGCCTGCGCCAGGAGGAACTGGAAGAGAGACTGGAAGTCAAAAAGAAAAAGTTCTATGACCAAAAGCTGCTGATGGAACGGGTGGACAAAGGCCTCCAACGGATGCCGGGAGATTATGCCAGGATCCTACGGTGGAAGAGTGGGTACAAGACCCGCCGGCTGACCTGGATACAGATTGCCAACCGACTGGGAGAAGAGGACACCAGCTACTGCCGGCGGAAGTACAGCAGGGCCCTGGACATCCTGACAGGCATTGTCTACGGGGCAGAGGCTTCTCCCATCCAGGGAGTTCTGGAATTGGATACCAGCGAGGAACAGGGTGAAATTCTTTAGGCACACATTTCGACAGAAATCGACAGAAATACCGCTTTTGGCATGGTACAATAGTAGTGTGAAAGTTTGGGAGCAGCAGACCTGAAATCTGCCGAGCTCCTGCACTTCTTACTCAATACCTCCTGAGATCCACAACCTAGGAGGAAAGGGGCCTGGCATGGGCCCCTTTTCCATATGCTTTCGAAGACGTCCACTGAGGCGTCTTTTTTGTTTAGGTGGTGAAAATGTAATGGTTCATAAGTTAACTGAAAAACAGACCAAATTTGTGGACTATTACATCGAAACCGGTGGGAATGCCACGGAAGCAGCACGGAAGGCAGGGTACTCGAAAAAGACTGCTGAAGCAATAGGATTGGAGAACCTAGGAAAACCTAGGATTAAATCCGCTATTGACGCCCGGCTGGCCGAATTGAAGAGCCAGCGGACTGCCGACGCCACAGAAGTTCTTGAGTACCTGACTTCTGTTCTGAGAGGCCAGCAGGAAGATGAAACCATTGTGGTGGAGGGTGTGGGGGATGGATGCAGTAGAGCCAGAAGAATGAACGTCAAGGTGGCTACCCGGGACCGAAATAAGGCTGCAGAACTGCTGGGCCGGGTTTACGGAATTTACAACGACAAGCTGAAGCTGGAGAACGCTCCTGTGCCAGTGATTGTCGATGATATCGACGATGGAGGTGGAACCCATGAGTGAAACAGCGCATGTCAGTCTGTCCAGCCTTCTGGCTCCCTCCTTCTATGGCCTGCATAGGGCAGTGAAACACCATGATTACACCCATTACTGGCTGAAAGGTGGACGTGGCAGCACAAAGTCTTCTTTTATCAGTGTAGAAATCATCCTCCAGATGATGCAGCACCCCAATGTGAACGGGGTGGCGTTCCGGAAGGTGGGAAACACAGCCCGGAACTCTATTTATGAACAGCTTCTCTGGGCCATCCAGCAACTAGGGGTGGCAGCCTACTGGAAAAAGACCTTTTCCCCGCTGGAACTGACCTATCTGCCTACCGGGCAGAAGATCCTGTTCCGGGGCCTGGATGAAGAGAACAAAGGGAAATCCATCAAGTGTTCCAACGGCTATTTCGGCATTGTGTGGTTCGAAGAGCTGGCGGAATTCAACGGTCCTTCGGAAATCGACACCACTCTGCGGTCCCTGCTCCGGGGCGGACCGGAATACTGGGTGTTCTACAGCTACAACCCGCCGAAATCCAGAGATTCCTGGGTGAACCAGGATGCGCTGATGGATACACCAGACCGGATCGTCCATACGTCTTCCTATCTGGATGTTCCCAGGGAATGGCTGGGAGAACAGTTTTTCCTGGAAGCGGAAAAGCTGAAGCAGAAGAACGAAACCCTCTACAAGCATGTTTACCTGGGAGAAGTTACCGGCACTGGCGGGGCAGTCTTCGACAATGTGGAAGCGCTGCCGATGACTGCGGAACAGATTGGCCAGTTTGATCACCGGTATTTTGGTTTGGATTTCGGCTTTGCCGTGGATCCCCTGGCCTTTGTGGCCATGCATTACGACGCCAAACACGAAGATCTGTACATTTGGGGTGAAATCTACGAACAGAAACTGACCAACCCCCAGGCGGCCCGGAAGATCTCCCAGGTAATCCTGCCCGGTGAGCTGGTACGGTGCGATTCCGCAGAGCCCAAGTCCATCAAGGAGCTCAAAGGATTGGGGCTGAATGCGATTGGAGCCATGAAAGGGCCGGATAGCGTTGATTATGGAATCAAATGGCTGCAATCACGGGCTCACATCTTCATCGATAAAAATAGGTGCCCGAATACTTATAAAGAATTTGTCTGTTATGAATATGAACAAAATAGGCAAGGGCAGTACATCAGCTCCTATCCGGACAAAGACAACCATGCCATTGATGCAGTGCGGTACGGGTGCAGCGGCGTGATGCCGGTGCGAACTACTATCCACCCGGCCAGATTTGATTACTGAGGTAAACCATGAATGAGAAAGATTTCTTTTTGAGCCCGAACGGGAATATGTACCGTCTGATGCGGGATTCCTACTATGGGGACGGGGGCTATCGGGGAGCGTATTTGATTCCTCACAAGCGGGAAACCCAGCAGAACTACCAGGACCGGCAGCAGACGGCTTATTATCTGAACCACTTCGCCCTGATTGTCAACGCCCTGGTGAATCCCATCTTCAAGAGAAGCCCGCTGCGGGACTGGTCTGGATCTGCCGGGCCAGTTGTCGAAGCCTTCCTGGAAGATGTGGACGGAGCCGGGAACGATATGGACAGCTTCATGCAGGCAGCGGCTTTGTCCGCCAAGCTGTATGGAGCTGTCTTCATTGTCGTTGAAAACTTCCAGGCCATGGAGCTTCCGGCCAGCATGGGGGAGGCCCTGGCCCAACGGAAATTTCCGTATGCATACACCCTGGACCCGGACCGGGTGGAAGGCGTGAGTATCGACAAAAACGGCCGGGTGCTGTCCATCAAGTTCAGGGATACGGCGGTGAGCAGCACCATGGGCGATGACAAGGAACGGACGGTATACTTCGACACCCGGCGCTGGGCAGTCTATGAGAACGGGCAAATGGTTTCTTCCGGTGATCACAATCTGGGAGAAGTACCGGTGGTCTGGTTCCCCAGCCAACACGTGAAGAACGGGGAACTGAATCCCACGCCGGAACTGTACCCCATTGCCGGAATTTCCTGCAGCTTGTACAACCACTGTTCATGGCTGACGGAAATCCTCCGGTCCCAGACCTTCCCGCTGCTGACCTTCCCCAGCAAGGAAGCCAGCGACCTGGTCATTGGGAACAACAACGCCCTGTGCTACGACGGGGACACGGTCCGGTTCCAGCCGGGCTTCATCTCCCCGCCCAGCGACCCAGCTGCCCTGATCCAGAGCCAGATCAAGGCTATGGTGGAAGAGATGTACCGGATGGCCGGGCTGACCTTCGCCACGACTACCAAACAGGAAGCCAGCGGGATTTCCCGGCAGTGGGAGTTCGAGCGGACCAACCAGCGCCTGGCGGCCTTCGCCAAACGGTGCGCCGCAGCGGAACGGAAGCTCATGGACCTGGTGGCCCGGTGGATGGGACTGGACCTGGAATTCCAGGCCACCTATTCCAGTGACTTCGGAATCACCGACGTGGCTACGGAGCTGAAGAACGCCCAGGCAGTGCTGGACATGCAGCTTACGGACCAGCTAAAGGTGGAAGTAGCCAAGCAGGTGCTGAGTGCCTATGTGCCGGAGCTGCCTTCTGACCGGTTCGACGCCATCATTGCGGACATTGAGAAGCAGGCCCGGGAACCGGACTACAACGAGCCTCCCCAGGACGGGAGCCCGGTGCCGCCGGAGCCCCAGGACGATGAAGGACCGGAGGCGGACGATAAAGAAGAGTAGGTGAACCATGGACGAACTGCAGCGGCAGCTGGAAGCCTTTTCAAAACGATATGGTACCCAGGGCTATCTGATGAAGGCCCGGATCGAGATCCTCATGAAGCAGGGGAAAAGCCCGGAAGATGCCGTCCGGCAGGTGTTCCGGGAATTCGGGGTGGAAGACTGGCTCCAGGTGAATGTGGCCCAGGTGATCGTGGGCACGGCCCAGGATGCCCTGGGGAAAGAAGCGGCCAGCACCCTTTCCACTGCTGCCATTTTGGAAGCCCTGTCCACCCCCTGGGACGGCAGTGGCCTGACCCTGTCGGAAAAGATCCACGGGGCCAGCAATGTGATGCTGAACGATGTGATCAGCACACTCCGGGACCAGATCCGACGGAACAAGACGGTGAAGGACACCGCCCAGGCCCTCTACGATGGCTACAAAAGCGGCCATGTGGTCCGGGAACAGCAGCTGCCCCAGTACCTGGATGAACTGACCCGGTGGACCAGGAGAAGCCGGGAGAACCTGTCCCAGGAAGAGCTGAAAGACCTTCAGCGGTCCATCCGTAAGGTGAAATACCAGGCGGATGATTTGGTGGATGACAGAGCCACCTACAATCACTTCAGGACCTCCCTCCGGGAGCTTATGGACAAACTGGAACACGGCAGCGAAAAAGCCGCCCAGAGAGCCCTCCAGAACGCCATAGAGGAAAAAAGCCGGTATGTGGCTGAACGGATTGCCCGGACGGAAGCCGCCAGGGCCCGTTACGATGCCTTCATTGCCCGGTACGGGGAAGATGAAGACGTGGCGGCCTACCGGTGGAAGCTGGGAAGCAGGCACCCGGCAGAAGACATCTGCGACATGTACGCCAATGCGGACCTGTACGGACTGGGGAAGGGAGTTTTCCCCAAGGATGCGGCTCCGGTGAATCCGGCCCACCCCCATTGCCTGTGCCACTATGCCCCGGTGTACCGGAGTGAGCTAAACGGCAAGAAACGGTCTGACAACGTGGAAGAAAACGGCCGTGCCTGGCTGGCTAAACAGCCGCTGCACATCCGCCAGGCCATCCTGGGTGTGAAAGGCGAACAGGAATGGAAAGCCGGCCGGGTAGGGTGGATGGAGAAGGCAAAGAATCTAAACATTCAAATTGGTGGGTATTATGGGATTGGAAGTCGTATTGTAAACTTCTTGAAATTTAAAGTTGGGAAAATATCTCCTATGGAGTATAATGAGCGTAAGAACCTTGATTTGATACCTAGAATCAATAAGAAACTCTCTTTTATAGAAAACCTAAAAGAAACGAACAAGAAATATGACAAGGGAATCGAATATCGGAAAAATTGTCAACGTTCAATCCCTACTTTTGAATTACGGCTAAGAGGATATGATGTTTTTGCTAAACCAATTAAGCAAAGCGACCAATCTGATTTTCTTTCTTTGGCATATCATCCTTTTAATGCTTTTTGGAATGTTAATGTAATCAATTGCAAATCTTCAAATGATAATGGAAAACAGGAAATTATTGATGCTTTGAAAGAGTGGGGCAATGGGGCTAGAGCTGAAATAGCTTTCAATCCTAAAGGCCTAGCAGGTCATGTTATCATGGGCCTGAATCAAAATGGAGAAATTCAATTTGTAGATCCTCAAGTCGGAAAAACAAATTATAGAGGTTATTTTGATTACAAAGGTGAAATTACTGTTAAATTTTGTAGGATAGATAATGCTGGAATAAATTTGGATTTGCTTGACGATATATGCGAATGGAGAGGATTATAATGATTCAATTATCAACAGCGTTAAAAACAGCAGAAGCCTTTGCAAAAATAAAGATCAGAAGTTATTGCGAGTTCAAAAAATATTACGTTTTTAGAGGGGCTAAACCAGATCAACAATTATATGGAGCAATATATACTACAGTTGATCGACAAACTGGGGAAGCAGGGTATATGGAAGACACTGCTTTACCGTTAATCAGATGGCGCCCTATAGAAGAATGAAATATCTATTTGTTTTCTAAGCCCCCTGCTCCGGCAGCGGGCTTTTCTTATGCCTGAAAAGGAGGGAAATATGAATGACATAGCTCTGGGGCTTCTCCAGAGAGATCTGATTGAGTGTGTGGCTTCTGGGATTCTGTTTGTCATTGTCCTGGCCGTGTATGCACTGCTCAACCATTTAGCAAAGAGGCAATAACTGTTTTATACAAGGGCACCGGGAAACCGGATGCCCTATTTTTATGCACAAAAAGGAGAGATGCAAGATGAAGAACATGAAAACTATGGCGATGGCTCTGGCTCTGGTGGCCGGTGTGGCGGGAACGGCCTTTGCGGCTGACATCCGGGATATTGTGGGGGACCCTGGTACCGAAATCACGGACCGGAACCCCACCTGCTACCAGACCCGGGTATTTAATGGGCACAACCTGGAATCCTACGTGGAAAACGATGTTGCCATTACCAAACGGGATGGTGACGTAGTGATCCTGTATGAAATCGACCGTGGGAACTTCGTTCCCTTCGACCAGGATTCCAACAACTGATAGACCCGGCCAGGCGCCGCTCTATATACATCAAATTGCCCCAGGCGGGCAGGAGGAACAAACATGGCATACACACTGGAACAAATCTTCGGAGCCCTTGGGGGGGTGGAAAACGGGGGCGCTATGGTGGCTGATCTCCAGTCCATCATCAGCACGGCCCGGAATGAAGCCGCTGCCAACCGGGTAGAAAGGAACAAGGTGCTGGACGCCCTTGGCCTTCGCGGCAGTGAGAACCCCGAAGCATCCTTGAACAACCTGCGTACTACGCTGGAGGCCCTGAAGAAGACAGGGAACCCCGAATCACTGGGCAGTCAGCTTTCTGCCCTGCAGAACCAGGTAAAGGAGCTGACGGACAAATATGCTGCCTCTGAGGAAAAAGCCAAAGCGGAACACACGAAGCGGATCAACACGGCAATGCATGCTGCACTGCAGGCCGCCCTGGCCAAAGGGAATGCGCTGAACCCGGACGCCTTTGTGAAGCTGCTCTCTGACCAGGTTGTGGTTGGAGATGACGACTCCCTGGGCATGAAGTCCGGGGACAAGACGGTTTCCATCGAAGAAGGGGTGAACGGTTGGCTGGCCGGCAATCCATGGGCTGTGAAGAACACGGCCGCAGGCGGAGCTGGAAGCGGTAGCGCCGGAAGCCCCAGAAAGGTGTATACCATGGATGATCTGAAAGGCATGACGCCGGCACAGATCAACGAACACTGGAATGAAATCAAAGACAGCATGAAGAAAGGATGATGAATTATGGCAATCAGCACTTTTATCCCTGCCCTGTGGTCTGCCAGACTGCTGGCCCACCTGGACAAGAATCTGGTACTGGGCAACCTGGTAAACCGGGACTATGAAGGGGAAATTCGAAACTTCGGTGATCGGGTGAAAATCAACCAGATTGCAGATGTGGTCGTGAAGGATTATGTGAAGGGTACTGACCTGGCTTACGATGACACTGACGGCACCCCTACGGAACTGGTGATTGATCAGTCCAAATACTTCGCATTCAAGGTAAATGACGTAGATGCGGCTCAGGCCAACATTGCTTTGATGGACCGGAGCCTGGAACGGGCTTCCTATGCTCTCCGGGATGTGATCGACCAGCGGATTGCGGGCCACGCCAAGAAAGCCGGCTCCACTCTGACGGTGAAAGACATGGAATCTCCGGAGCAGGCCTATGACTCCATCGTGAAACTGGGGACTACCCTGGATGAAAACAACGTGACCCGGGCCGGCCGCTGGCTGGTTCTGCCTCCTTGGCTGTATGGCCTGCTCCAGAAAGACCAGCGTTTTGTGGGGACTGGCAGCGCAGCGGCGGAAAACCGTCTGACCACCGGCAATGTTGGCTCTGCGGCCGGCTTCCAGATTTACGAAAGCAATAACCTGCTGACGGTGAAATCCACCAATACGGTATCTGTCATGGCTGGCACCAATGCCGCTATCTCTCTGGCTGTCCAGATTCTCAAAACGGAATCCCTGCGGCTGGAAAAAGACTTTGCAGATGCCGTCCGTGGTCTGCTGGTTTACGGCTCCCTGGTGGTGCAGCCTAAGGCCCTGGTAGTGCTGAATACGAACCCCAAAGCTGATACCACTGGAGCCTCTGAAACCACTGGAGCCTGATCATGGTAAGGGCATCCTTCCAGGCTGATGCGGTCAGTCGGAAGCTAAAGGCAGCCTCCGGGAAGCTGCAGAAGGAACTTCTGGAAGCCATGAAGATTTCTGTGCGGGATGTGCAGGAACAGGCTCGGGAAAACCACAAATTCATTTCCCGGACGGGCCAGGCGGAAGGGTCCATTGCTGTCAGGGTGAGCGGCAGCGGGAGCCATGTGGAAGGTACGGTTTTCACGGCTCTGCCCCATGCGGTCTACCAGCATGAAGGCACCAGGGCCCATACCATCGTTCCCCGGAGCAAGAAGGTCCTGCGGTGGAGCGATGGCGGGCAGTTTGTGTTCGCCAAGCGCTCCCAGGTCAGCGGAATCAAGAAGGACCCCTTCATCTACAACGCCCTGGAAAAGGAACGTCCGGCCATTGTGAGCCGGTTCAAGAAAATCACGGATGCACTAGGCGGGTGATGCTATGGATCTGATCAAAGCGGAAGACATTACGGATTCCATCCTGGTGGGCCGGGTGACGGCCGGGAACCTGGCACTGGCTAATGAAACAATCGTGCGGCTGGCAGCCACCTACGGGGTGGCAGAAGCGGCCATCACCCCGTCCAATCTGCTGAAGCGGTACGGGGTGGTTGTGGCCTGCCGGGAATGCTGCCTGGAGCTTGTGGGCACAGACCCCACGGTCCAGATCGGTAGTTATTCCGGCAGCCGGCAGGATGACATCTATGAGCGGAAATACAAGCTGTATGATGCCCTGGGGAAGGATATCCTGAAGGACCTGACCATGGCGGACTTCACCGGCGGGGAAAATCCGGAGAAAGGAGGGAACTCATGGACGAAAACGGTGAATATTTACCGGGGATAGGGGACTATTCCGCCGCCATCTGTGAGATCCTCCAGGAAGCAGTGCCGGAGATTCCCTGGGTGGAGGAAGTGAAAGGCCCGGCTCTGGGGGCAGCTGCCACCGGGACCATTGCGGCGGACAACATCAAATTTAGTGGACAGGACAAAGTGGACGAGGAAGGGACCATTGCCTTTAATGTGACCATCATCGTGCCGGATCAGTCGGCCCTCCGGCTGGAAGATCTGATCATGAAGGTCCGGAAGGCCCTCACTGGGACGGACATCATGGACGGCCATGTGGATTCTATCCAGTTCGGCATTGCCCAAGGGCAGCGGGGCCGAAACCCCGGTGCTGCCGTTCTTGTCTACAATGTGAAAGCCTGTTTTTAAGGAGGAATGAAAATGGCGGATAAAGTAAGAGCCAAACTGGCGGCGGTTCATACCAAGCTGGAAGGCAAATATGTACTGATTTACCTGAATTTCGGGGAAGGGGCTACAGAAACCACTCCCAAGTGGGCCATGATCGGCGGCCAGAAGTCCGGTGATCTGGATCTGAGTGCGGATTCCATCGATGCCAGCGACAAGACCAGCGGCGGCTGGGGTGAAAAGTATCCCGGCATCAAAAGTTCTGAACTGAGCGTGGAAGGGAACGTCGTCGGCGGGGACGAAGCCTATCAGGCCCTGCGGGATGCTTTTAACGCCGGGGAACCGGTGGACATCTGCCGGTATGACAGCAAGAACAAGACGGCGGACCGGAACTGGTACTCTATTACGGAACTGAGCGACGAAACGCCCCACGATGACATTGCCACCTTTTCTCTGAAGCTGGAAGGCATCGGGGCACCGAGATACTACGAGAAACTGACCAGTGTGGATTCCGTGGGAACTACGGCTGCGGTTTCTACCACGACTACAGGAACGGGAAAATAAGGTGATCATCCATGGATATTACGTATAACAAAGTGACCCGGATTGTCTGGGTCAAAGCCGGCAAAAAAACCTATCATTTCCGTCTGACCATCAATGGCCTCCAGGAGCTGGAGGCCGTTGCTTTTGGCGGAAAATCCTATTTCGACTTCCAGAAGGTCCACAACACCATGCCTCTGGCTGCTCTGATGGAAGCCTACCGGATCATGCTCTTTGCGGCCGGAGACAAGGAAGAATCCAAGGCAGCGGGGAAGGTCATCGAGGCTATTTCCCTGGAAGAAGGCATCCAGCAGGCCGAAGCGGTGTTCTTCATTACCCTGGCGGTTTCCGGCATCTTCGGGGTGAAACAGTCCAATGAGATACTGAAGACCATGAAGGTGAAGAGCAAAGACCTGGTGGAAGAAAAAGAAGAAGCCAAACAGGAAAAGACCGAAAAAAACGTGTAGAGGGGAAATCAGCTCCCTGGACGTCCTTTGACGAATATGTGGGGCTGATCCTTCCCATCTGCTACGGGGAACTGGGCATGACTGGCAACGAGATCGGGCAGGCCACACCCTGGGAGATCCAGCGGCGGATTGAAGGCTATGGGGTGCGGATGAAGAACCAGAGAATGTTCACTGCCTCTTTCATCACCACCCCGGTGATCAATGCAGGCTACCGGTCTCCAAAACGCCCGGTGACTCCGGCAAAACTCCTCCCGGAGGACTTCAGGACGGCCACGGACCAGGAGGAACAGGACGAATGGCTGGCCATGGCCAAGGCTGAGGAAGAAAGGAGGGAGAAACTGAAACATGAGCGATCATGAAATTACTGTAACGCTAAAAGCTGATGCCAATGGCTGTCTGAGCGTCATCAAGCAGGTCACCCGGTCCGTGGATGAACTGAGTGGCAAAAAGGTGGGTAATGCAGGCATGCCGGACCTGGGCAAAGGAGCCAAACAGGCAGCCCAGGGGATGCGGGAAGCCAAAAGCGAAACTGATGCTCTAGCGTCCTCTCTTGGGAAGCTGAAAGGGATGATTGCCGGGGCCTTTACCCTGGGAGCCATTACCAGCTTCGGGAAAAAGGCCCTGGAAGCCTCTGCCAACATGGAAGTGCTGCGGCAGGGCCTGGACTTTGTACTGGGTTCTTCTGCTGAGACAGAGAAGCTGATCAATGGCATGAAGGACCTGGGCGAACAGTCTTCTTATGACACCAACCAACTGATTCCCCTGGCCCGGCAGTGGGTCAACATGGGGGACGATGCAGAGACGGCTGTAAGCAAAATGACCAAGATCATTGACCTGGGCTCTGCGTTCGGGTTGACGGCTGAACAAATCGGCTCCGCCACCCTGGCGCTGACCCAGATGAGTTCGGCGGGAAAAATCAACGGCCAGGACATGCTGCAGCTGACCAACGCCAACATCCCGGCCTGGAAACTGCTGGCCGATGCCATGGGACTTTCCGTGGCGGAAGTCCGGGAGCTCTCTGAGAAGGGAGCCCTGGGAGAAGACGCCATCAACACCCTGTGGGATGCCATTGAACAGCGTACCCAGGGGGCTACGGCCCGGATGAACGGGACCCTGATGGCCTGCTTTTCCAACCTGGAAGAAGAAGCGCAAAACAGTATGGCAGTAGTCGGGGACATTATCAGCAATGCCCTGGACCTGAAGGACGTGCTCAAAAGCGGAGGCGGCATAATCCAGGACTTCCGGGAAATGATGGCCCAGATCAAAGAATCCGCCAAGGAGGAAGGTCTGGGACAGGCTATCATTGACCAGGTAAGCAATGTGAGCCCGGAACTGGCTACCCTGCTGGGGACCATCGGGAACTTTGTAGGGCAATTCGTCAATGTTCTGGTGGCCGGCTGGCAGGAGGCGTGGAATACCCTGAGCCAGCTGGATATTGGAGCCATCCTGTTGGTGGTCAATGATGTGGCATCCAGGCTGGGGCCAGTATTTGTTGCGGCGGCTTCGCTTATTATGGGGGCCATTAACCTGATCCTGCCGGTGGCGGTGACGCTGGTGAATGCCTTCGCCAATGCTTACAATGCTATTGCTCCTTACATCATCGGGATTGCTCAAGCCATCCAGAATCTGAAAGACCGGGTATCTGGAGATGTCCAGGCGGTTGCTCAGGCTTTTGACAACATGTGGCAGGCTGTTTCTCAGACTTGCACAAATTTCGTAGCCTGGTTGGAAACCAGTGTGTGGACGCCGATTCGTAACGCTGCGGTCACGGTGATTAACTTCATTGTTGGCAGTTGGGCTATAGTCGGTGGCTTGATTATGACGGCCATCCAGCCTCTTGTTGACTGGTTCGAAAGTTCCGTATGGCAGCCAATTAGTGAATTCGCAACGGCGGCCTGGAACACCATCACAGCTCTGTGGGGACAGTTTGTCGAATGGTTCTCCCAGGTCATGAGCCCGGTGACGGATGTGGCTTCCGAATGCTGGAATGCTATCTGCGACTTTGCCAGTGAAGCCTGGGACACCATCAGTGGCATCTGGTCCGTTGTGGCTGGCTGGTTTGATTCTACGGTTGTGCAGCCTGTCCGTTCTTCCTTCGACAACGGCACCAGTTTTATTTCCCAGTGCTTCCAGACGGCCTACAACACCATTGTGGGCATCTTTGGAGGCCTGGCGAGCTGGTTCGAGAGCAACGTGGTGGCTCCCATCAAGAGCGCTTTTGCCAAAATCACTTCCATTGGGGCGTCCATTACCGGTATGAGCGTCAGTGCAGAAGGAGATGGGGGCAGACCTAGTGCTACAGGCGGCGTTTTTGGTGGCCGGGTCCCGGCCCTGGCCAATGGCGGTCAGGTCAAAAATGGAACCCATGCCATCATCGGGGAAGCAGGGCCGGAAGCTGTTATTCCTTTGAAAAAAGGCGTCCTGGGCAATATCGGCAATTCCATTGTGGATTCTTCCGGATTGCCGCAAACGGCGGCTGATCTGATCAGGAATGCGGTGGACCAGGCAATGGCTGGAGCTGCTTCCATGAACGCCAACAAGAAGAACCCGGTCTACACGGCGGAACGGAGCTTGTCCAAAGCTTCCAAGCCGGAGGATTCCGATGCCTACACCAAAGTCCTGGACAAGATGAAGCAGAAAATCCTGGATATTGACGAAGCCCAGGAGAAGTTCCACCAGGAATGGCAGAAAACTGCGGAAGAAGCGGCCAAGTATGCGGACGGCGGGGAAAAGACTCTGCGCTACCAAAAACAGCTCCAGAGCAACCAGAAACAGATTGCCAAGCTTCAGGAGAAAATCAGCTCCGGGAAGGGTGATGGTTCCGAGGCTGGCCAGCTGGACATCCTGGTGCAGCAGGGAAAGAACCTGACGGCCAAATACGAAAAGGAGAAGGCGGAAGCCCTGGCGGCTGCCCAGGCCACCCAGGACGGGATCACCCAGATCGATGCCGATGCGGAAGCGGCCCGGATGAAGGCCAAGCAGGACGCTCTTGACCAGATGGGCTCTTATGAAACCCAGCTGGCTCAGGCCCAGTACGCCCAGAAAAAGGCCATGATGGCCACGGAGCTGGACGATTTCCTTGCCCAGATGACGGCCAAGGACGAAATCACCGGCCAAAGCTATGCTACGACCCTGGCCAATGAACAATACCTGGCCGAACAGCGCCGGGTGTGGATGGACGAACTGATGCTGGCTTCCGTCAGCTGGGGTGAGTACATGCAGACCATGCTGACCAACATGGCGGTGCAGGTCCAGGACGGGATTGCCTCCGGAATTGCCCAGTGCGTGGTGGAGGGCAAGAAGTTCAGCCAGGTTATGAGTAACCTGGCCAAGACCCTCCTGAAACAGCTGATCCAGGGAGTCATCCAGAAGGTGATTTCCGGATGGATCATGGCCATGGGTCTGGGGAACAACCGGCACAAGCAGGAAATGAAAAACACGGCAGCAGAAACGGAGGCTGCCGCTGCCAAAGCAACTGTTATGGCCAGCGTGGCCACAGCAGCCGTCATTGCGGCCAACCCGGCAGGGGCGGCTGGAGCAGGTGCTTTGGTTTCCAAACAAATGGGCATAGCCGCTATCGCTGCTGGAACGATTGCAAAAGCTGCGCAGAAAGTGTTCCAGGACAAGGATTCTGATTCTGGCTCTGGTGGCACGGATGCTCAAAAATGGGGCAATGCGGATGACGTGAAATGGGGGAAAACCAAACTGTTCGGAATGGCCTCTGGTGGTGTGGTCACAGGGCCCACGGCTGCCCTGATTGGGGAAGGCCGGTATGACGAAGCGGTCCTGCCTCTGAAGCCCAGCCTGCTGGACAAACTGTTCGGCGGCGGGGACGACAATCGGCAGAACACCGTGGTGGCCACCCAGAACATCTACGGGAACATCAATTCCCGGGATGATGAAAACGACCTGTTCGGCGGCTTCAATGACATGGTCCTGGCCGGACTGCGAGGTGCGTGATGAAGCAGTTAGCGAGAAAGATCCTGAAAGACAGCAAATTGAAGATTGTGACGCAGGCCGGTACGGAGTATTCCCTGCCGGCTTTGTGGTCCATTTCGGATGCAGGGGCCTACACCTTCCGGAACAAGCTGGAGGACAAGGCTTTCTCCCACGGCGGCAACGTAGTGGGAGATGGCCGGATCTCCGGCCGCACCATCAAGGTAGAATTCTTCATGCACGGTGCTACGGAGCAGGATCATGACTATGCCCTGAACACGGCCTACACCTACTTCTGCCAGACCAACTATGACCTGTATGTGGGACGGTCCGACCGGAAATTCCGGGTAGCCGGCGTTTCCAAAATCACCCACAAATACCAGAAGGGCTTCCAACAGCGGTGGAGTGAAATCACGGTTTCCCTGCTGCTGGCGGACCCGTTCCGCTATGAAGGGCACACCACGAAAATCACCAAGGTGTTTCCCAGAGCGGTGGAGAATGCGGAAATCTACGTGGACAATCTGGGCAGTGTGGACACGCCCTTGACGTTCCGGTTCATCCCGGTGAAGTCCATGGCCAAGATCCACATCTACCACAAACAGGCGAAAGAGGAATTCAGCCTGTCAGATGCCCTGCTGATTGCTCCGGCCACCGTGACAGTGAACGGGGATGCAGGGACCGTATGGCGGGACAAGGCCAACAGCATCAATACGTTCTCAGGGCAGTTCCTGCACGTGAAACCCGGCAAGAACCTGTTCTATTACACAGGGGACGCAGGGACCATTGAAATCAGCTTTACCAACAGGTGGTTCGTATGAGTACGATGTTCGGGAGAAGCCTTTTCGGCCATCTGATTTATGCGGGCCCAGACCAGGGCGGGGCAGGAAGCATTGACACTTCCGTCCCTGACTTTTACCCTGGCCAATTTACTGTGATTGCCTACAACAAGAGCGGTACCAAGACGGCTTATTTCGGGTCCGGGGCAGAGCATAACGCCCTGTCCAAGGTGACGTTCGAAATCGGGGAAACCGGCTGTGGAAACGTGGAGTTGACCTTCCATGAGCTGCCCAGCAATGCGGAACTGGATTACATGCAGCGCATTGATATCCACCTGTTCGGGGACCGTTCTCCCTGGTATTCCGGCTATATCATCAACCGGCCGGTGGAAGGGACTACGGACACCACCTATACCTTCAAGGGGTACGGATTCTACAACCAGCTTTCCAGCTATCTGATCTTCAAGACCTACGAGGATATGGATCCCGGAGATATCGTCCGGGACATTGCGGTAGAAGCGGAAAAGCACCTGGATATTGTGTTCAACGACATCAAGATTGCCCAGGCCGGCTACACCTGCTCCAAGATTGTGTTCGACGGGGTGACCATCAAAGATGCCCTGAAGACCCTTTCGGAATTCGCCACGGACTTTGTCTATGGGGTGGACGAGCGCCGGAACATCTACTTCAAGCCCCGGGTGAAGGAAATCAACGAGCAGGCCCGGCTGACTGTCGGCAAGCACATCACCAGCTACAGCCCCACCTGGAACGTGGACAAGGTTGTGAACTGGGTGCGGACCAAGGGCGGCAATGTGGATGACCAGGGCGAGCAATGGCTGTGCGTGGCCAAGGACGATGCCAGTATCCAGAAATATGGGTATCGCATGAAGGTGCTTTCCCTGCCGTCTGCTTATGCGGTGGCTGATGCCCAGCGCTACAGTGACAACTACATTGCCCAGTACAAGGATCCCATCAAATCGGCTACGGTGAAAGGCGTCAGCCTGGAATACCCGCTGGTGGATGGGTCCTTCAACGTGCGGCACATGACCACCGAGGGCATGGCGGAGATCCGGACCCTGTCTGGAGACGTCCATGACTATCCCATCACCAAACTGAAATATACCGTTTCCCCGGATAAGGGAATCAGCTGCGACATGACCCTGGGCGAGCCGCCCTTTACTGTTGACCAGTACCTGGCCGGGGTGGAGCGGAACGCCAAGAACCTGGAACAGGCCCAGGCTACGGCCATCAAGCAGCTTCACAAGTAAGGAGGTGAGAGCATGATATACGATTATCGCCTGGATCCCTGGAACAACGTGCTGGACATCCACAATATTAGTGGAGAACGGCACCAGATTCCGACAACCAGCCCGTTTACAGTGCGGCTGCTGGAAGTGCCCCAGAAAACGGAGCCCACCAGCCTGAGTGTGGTCTGCAACGGTACGGCCATGACGGAAGTGGCGGCCACGCCGGAGCAAGGGCAATTCTTTCCTGACTACAGGGCCAACGTGACCGGTGACCCAAACTGGAACCGAGGCGAGTTGCTGTTCAATGCAGCGGATGCCGGGAAGACCATCACGGTATCCTACAGGGGCATGGGGACGCTGATCGACAGCCGGCTTCCTGATATGCTGCAACTGCCGTTTTCCGGGAGCCAGCAGGCCGACCGGGAAACTAATCTAAGATGGGTTCCGAACAGTTGGGACTCCCAGGAGGGGCAGGCCCGGCATGACCCGATTTATGGTGGAAAGCTCCGGCGCCATCGGGGAATTCCGGCGGGAACCTATTCCCTGCGGGAAATCCTACAGAAGTTGATTAATCTTTCCAGCACTACGGAGTTCGTGAGGACGGTAAGGGAGTGTAACTGCGACTGCAACTGCAGCGATGGCTGCAGTGACGATTCCGGACCCTGACAAGGAGGCAGCATGATCACAATCGACGATGCTTTGAACATCGAGGTATCCCAGTACGATACCTTTGCGCTGAAATTCATTTTCAAAAACTATAAGCTGGATGCGGATGACAAGGTGGTGTTCTCTATCAAGGCCACCACCAACAGCAATGAAGTGGTCTATTCGGCCGAGTTCTATAATTCCGGGCAGAACTATGTGAATGTGGAAGTGCCTAAAGGGGCGCTGAACGATCTGCAGCCCGGGACGTACGTTTATGATCTGGTAATCATGAACAGCCAAACGAACAAGATCGTGACTTGCTTCTTTCCGGCCAGCTTCATCATCAGAGGGGTGGCGCATAATGTCTGATAACGAAAAGGCCCTGGAGATCCAGGTAATATCTGGAGCAGAGGGGCAGATTGCTGCGGGGGATACTTACGGAGCCGAACAGGCACGGGAGTATGCCAATGAAGCCGCCCAGTCTGCGGAAAAAGCCAAAGAATCCCAGAATCTGGCGGAAGCCTGGGCCCACAGTGACCAGGCTCCGGCAGGGGAAGGCACCCGGTCCAGCAAGACCTGGTCCAATGTATCTAAAGAATGGGCAGAAAGCACCGGAGCACCGGACAACACAGTTGGTTCCCGGAGTGCAAAGACCTGGGCGGATACGGCCCGGCAGTGGGCGGAAAGCAGCACGGAGCCCGATGGGGTGAAAGACGCCAAGAGCGCCAAGACCTGGGCCGGGGTTGCCAATGACCACGCCAATACCGCCAGCCTGAAAGCCAATGCGGCGGCCGCCAGTGCCAACACGGCAAGCCTCCAGTCCAAAGCGGCCGCTACCAGTGCCCAGACGGCCACCACAAAGGCGGGAGAAGCGTCCACCAGCGCCAACAACGCAGCAGTGAGTGCCAAGACTGCCAGCGACAAGGCTGCGGCGTCTGCTACCAGTGCAGGACAGGCGGCTTCCAGTGCTGCGGCAGCGGCGGCCAGTGCAAAGACAGCCTCTGACAAGGCCACAGCTGCTGCGTCCAGTGCCACCGCTGCGGCAACGAGTGCAGCCAATGCAGCAGATGGCGCCAATACTGCCAATGTCCAGGCCGGCCTTGCCCATGAAAGTGCTGACAGTGCTGCAGCCAGTGCTACGGCAGCGGCCGGGAGTGCCAAGACAGCCAGCACCAAAGCCAGCGAGGCCAGTACCAGCGCCAACAATGCGGCGGCCAGTGCCAAGGCGGCAGCGGATAAGTATACAGCCCTGGTCAACAATGACCTGCCCAAGAAGGCCGACCTGGCCGGGGCAGATTTCACCGGAAAGGTCACGATGCCCACGGCCCCTGCCGGGACAAACAACACCCAAGGTGCTACCACGGCGTTTGTTGCGGCAGCCATTGCTTCTTTGGTCAACGGCTCCCCGGCAGCCCTGGATACCCTCCAGGAGCTGGCCAAGGCGCTGGGCAATGACCCCAATTTTGCCACCACCATCACCAATCTGATTGGCACCAAGCTGGACAAATCGGGGACGGCGGTGAAGGCAACAGCTGACGGGGCAGGAAATAATATCCAGGCCACCTACGCCACCAAGACGGACGTGGAAAAGGCAGCCAACGACGCCAAGAACGGAGCCCTGACTGGTCAGGTGCAAGCGGACTGGAATGTGACGGACACCAGCAGCAAGGCGTATGTGAAGAATAAACCAACGGTTTATCCGAAAGCATTGGCTGATAAAAATGGGGAAGTTTTAACTGACACATATCAAAGACGATATGAAACTAAAATTGATTTATCAGATACGTCCGTTTATGCTGATGACACTTATTATCCTGTTGTCGCATCAATCCCTTATACGTGCCCAGATGACTTCATCTGGTGTTACAACCATTTAGGCGGACGAGGAACAACTAGTTGGTCATCCCACAGGAGCGGAAATATAACACTAGATATTATCGCTTTTGTAAGAGCAGACGGGTGGGGAACCACGAATGGGACAACCGCCATTGTGCAAAAGAGTTACGGTTGGACCAAACCTGGTGTTGACCCCGGAACATTTATCCAATATGGCAAAAGCAGCAAAGCATGTTTTTGGTTACGGGGTGGTTCAGAATATCATATCGTTGCTAAATGGAAGAACCCGTGGACTGTTATTACAACCAAAACGAATCTTCTAGGTAATTCGCAATATGAAGAGTATGTTGAACCAACGAAAACGTTGCCAACTAGTAATAGAGTTCGTATGAAGCCTGTTATTGATATTGATGGGACGGCACAATGGGCAAAATGTGACGAAGACGGCAACACAATCAAGGGAACTTACGCAAGAAAAACTGAAATTCCGAAAGTACCCACCACCATCAGCTCCTTCACCAACGACGCAGGCTATGCCAAATCCTCCGACCTAGCTACGGTGGCCACCAGCGGAAAGTATACTGACCTTTTGGAGCGTCCGTCCATTCCGTCCAAGACCTCGGAGCTGACCAACGACAGCCGGTATGTTTCCACGGACGCCAGTGGGAATGTGGTACTGACCGGGACTCTGACGGCCGCCCAGGTGTTCAACGCCGTCTATAACGACTATGCAGAGTTTTTCCCCCGGGGCGGAGATACGGAGCGAGGGGACATCATCGCCTGCGACGAAACCAGCACCCGGGAACAGTATGTGAAGGCCACGGACAAGAGCCAGTGCGTGGTGGGCGTCCATACGGAAGAATTTGCCCAGATCATCGGTGGCCTTCAGGTGGCAGAAGGCAAGGGGGTCATGGAAACCAACATTCGGCAGTTCATCCCGGTGGCGCTGGCCGGCCGTGTCCACGTAAAGTATTTCGGGAAGGCAATCGTGGGTACGAAGGTTGTCCCCTCTGAAATCCCCGGTGTGGGCAGAGCCTGGCAGGAAGGGGACCCGCCGGACCATGTGGTGGGCCGGATCGTGGAACCGGATACCCTCCAGGACATCCGCCTGGTCAAGATCTTAGTAGGGAGGTAATCCATGGGAGATTTTTTAAAACGGAATATTTCCACCATTTTCCTGATGCTGGGGAACGGCTGCAACATGAACTGCCGGTACTGCCTGCAGCATCCACTGGTGGAAAAGAGCCTGTCCGGCCATGTAAACCCGGATGTATACCGGTTCATCCGGCAGGTGGTGGAGGAAAACGACGAAAAGACGGAACTGGGGCTGCATTTCTATGGAGGTGAGCCCCTTATCTATTTCCCGCTGATGAAAGAGATCATCGGGAAGCTGAAAGGCGTGAAGGGCATCCGGTTCAGCACCATCAGCAACGGCAAGGCCATCACGGATGAAATGGTGGAGCTGTTCAACAGCCTGCCCCTTTACGTGTGCATCAGCTGGGACGGGTACAATGTGCTGAAGACCCGGGGCTATGATGTGTTCGCTAAGGGGAGCAAAACCCGAGACCGACTGCTGAAGCTGGACCACCTGGGAGTCAGCGCTGTGCTTTCTGCGTATAACTACCCCCAGGAGGCCTGCGACGCCTTCCAGGAGCTAAGCAAGGATTATTTCGACATCCATGGCTACCCGCTGAACTTCAACTACGACACCATCATGGATACGGGCCTGGGGGACAAGTCCCTGCTGGACATGGACTATGACCGGGTGAGCCGGGAGGTAGCCGCCATGATGGAACGGTACATGAAGTACAGGCTGAACAAGGGAGAAATGAAATTCGCCGAGCTGGCCTTCATCGAAAGCAGGTTCAATTCCCTCTACGATTACAACCGGAAGGACGGAAAGTTCTGGGACAGACAGTGGTGCTGCTGCAACAATGGCTACAGTGTGCTGAACCTGGACTTGGCCGGGAACCTGTATCCCTGCCACAACACCAGCCATAAGGCTGGGAGCATCTATGATCCCTATTTCAAGTATCTTAACGAGGTGCTGAAAACGGACACCACCTTTGCCCGTCGGCCCCAGTGCCTGGAGTGCCCGGCTGTGGTGGCCTGCAAGGGCGGCTGCAAGCTGGTGGCACCGGAGAACCTGGAAAATGGGCTGTGCCGGCTGCGGCGGGCCATCTTCCTGCCCATCCTGAAAGGCACCATGGCCTATGGGCGGGAAATCATGGAGGCGGGAAATGGCTAAGAACGGCACCATCACCCAAACTTCCTGGACTGCCCTGGCTGCGGGAGACAAGGTGACGGCGGCCAATATCACGGAACTCCAGACGGCCATTGCGGCCCTGGAGGGCTACGCCAAGAATGTGGACAACTGCGGATTTACCAACTTCTGCCAGAAGTGCCAAGCCTGCCAGGGGTGCCAGAGCTGCCAAAGCCAGACATGCCAGTCCACCAGCTGCCAGGGTTGTCAGAGTACATCCTGCCAGAAATGCCAGCTGTACAACCGGACAAATTGCAACTGTAATTGTCATGCTAACTGCGGCGATGACAGCTGAAAGGAGGGCTCATGGATAAAGGAACAAAAGTGCTGAAGACTCACATGACCTCCCTCCAGTCCGACCTGGTGACCATTGCCACGGGGATGAAGCGGATGAACCGGCTGGAAGAGGCCAATCACCTGGAGACACGGACCTTTACCGGAAAAATCCAGGCGGCTGATGTGGCCGACATCCGGGCCGCCATCAACGGCCTGGAATACAGTGCTTCCAATGACTGCTGTGAATCCAATTGTTGCCAGACCTGTGAAGGCTGCCAGTCCCAGACCTGCCAGACGTCGAAATGCCAAAGCTGCCAGGGGTGCCAGACTTGCCAGGGATGCCAAAGCTGCCAGAACCGTAGCCAGTGTGTCTCTATTAACTGCTCCCAATGTTCAATTTATCAATGCTACTCGGAGTGTTCAAACTGCAGCGATAGCTGCAGCGACGATGGAGGACCATAAGGAGGGAAAAATCATGATCATCAAAGGAAATGTGCTGACCAACCAGGGCCCGAAGCTCATTGAAGAAATCCAGGAAGGGGAGATTGTCATCAACCTGGGGAACCGGCCCTGCCGGGTGCTGAAAGTAGAAAAGGCGGACTGTACGGAAGTCATCCGCTTCCAGAACAATCCGGACCTGCTGGTGTCCCGGGATTCCGGCCTTGCCACCCGGTACGGGATGCTGGAAGGCGGGGCCGTCCAGCCCCATGCTAAAGAAGAAATGCTCTACCAGTGCGAGGCCCCCTGCTTCTTCGACACCCTGGAACCGGGAACCCTGGAACAGCCACTGCCTGGCTATGAGCTGACGGTGGACAGCGGGAAGGGCGTATTTGTGAACGGCTACGGAATCGGATGCAAGGAGGGAATCCATGCTTAAAGTACTGTACAACGAGGATACCAAGGTCACCCGGGATGACGGGGCCTTGAAAATCGAGCTGAAAGGGATGTACTGCCGGGCGGAAGTCACGGACGGTACCGGCACGGTGACCGGCTTCGACGTGATCAAGGCCCTGCGCCCCTATAGCTCCTATACTCTGGTTCACAAGAATGGTTCTGTGAAGGTGTTCCGGAAGGTTTCTCCTTCTCAGTACAAATTCCTGGACTTGAACCGGCTGGGGGTTGCCATCCGGATGGACTTCCAGAATATCTGCCAGATGTATGGGGATTATGATGTAATGCAGCTGGATACGGGCATCATCACCCCCACCACCCGGGACATCGTGATCAGAGTGTTCAGTATCCACAAGGACAACATCCTGGTGGATGCAGATGAAGCCTATGAATTCAATTCCTTCAGCGCCAACGCCCTGGAGTTCGGGGACCATCCCCGGTTCAACCTCTGGGACAGCTATGCGCTGGTGGTGAATGGCCGGGAGCTGAAGGCCAACCGGAAGGGAACGGTCTATGAAGGAGATTTTGCCACCCCCATCACCTGTCCGGAAGGCCAGGGCTACATGGAACTGGAAATCCGGAAGTACAAGGGAAATTTCGACACCACCCAGGGGCCGCTGACCCGGGACATCGACTGTGAAGGGGTCATGATCCATTCCAGTGCGGGGCTCCTGAACGCCACCCGGGTCCGGCTGGACCATGGGGTGGCCAAGGTACGGTTCTACCCGCTGGGCTACACGGGTGAAATCAAGATCAAGCTGGGCCGGAAGTGGTACGAAGTCTGGAACGAATACAATCTGATCCTGGGGGCATCCAAATGAAAAGCGTAACCATCTACCTGGGCAGCCGGTGCAATATGAACTGTGCCTACTGCCACCGGGAGCCGGATCCGGAAGAGGCCAAAGGGCTGCCACCGGAGTTTTACAGCAGGCTGCAGCGTATAGCGAAAGAAGGCCCCCTGACCGTGAAATTCATGGGCGGGGAGCCCACCCTGTACATGGATACCATCAAAAAGGTGGTGGCGGCTGTGCCTGGTGCCACCTTTGCCATTGCCACCAATGGGAAGAACCTGGAAATGTTCCTGCCCTTCTTCCGGGCCCATCATTTCAAGATCGCCCTGAGCTATGACGGTGGGGACGTGGACCTGCGGGGATTCAACCCGCTGGAGAAGCTGGTGGATTATCCCTATCTGAGCATCAGCACCACGATTTTCCACGGAAATACCGATTTCCGGAAGATCCTGGCCCAGTTCCGGGAGAAACGAGAAAAGGGGATGCGGATCTCTTTCTTTCCCCACCTGGTCCATCACACCAGCCCGACCAATGCCTCCTATGCCCTGACGAAAGAAGATTACGCCAGCGTGCTGCGTCAGTGGAAAGAACTGGTCCTGGAACTAGTGGAAGGGTTCAAAGAAACTGGGAACATCAACTGGGAACTGACAGCCCTGTTCTATGGCCTGTTCCGCCGACTGGAAGCCAACTATCAGTATGGTGAAACATACTGCTTCGGCCATAACCTGTTCAAGGTGGGCCCCACCGGCAAGCCATGCAGCTGCCTCTACATCCGGGATGTTCCTTTGTCCTGGGAAGACTGGCAGGACCAGCAGGCTGCCCTCCTGGATTACCTGTTCCCTAAATGCAAGGGGTGCAAAGTGTACGGGATGTGCGGCGGTGGCTGCCACAAGAGCCTGGACCATGAGCAGGAATGTGAATTCTATTATGCCCTGTACACCTGGTTCCAGGAATTGGCCGACAAGGAGCCGGCAGTCTGGAGGCTGGGCAATGCTTTACAGTAAGGACAGTGTGTTCGTTGTGTTCCCTGACTGTGTCCAGAGCAGCCAGGCGGAAGAACTGTGGGTGGACCTGGTGGGGAGCCGGCTGGAGATCGTACACAATGGCAACCCCATGACCATCGACCTGGATGCCCTGGCACCCTGCTCCTCTACCCAGGTGGTGACGGGCAGGGCCGGGGACATGGTGCTGTACAACTACCGGGAACTGCTGATGATCTACGGGCTGAAGCCCCTGGAGTTCCTGCAGGTGTTCCGGCTGCATGGCTGGGTGCAGGTGGACAAGACCCATCAGGGTGTATTCGTGAAGATCTTCTGCCCCCAAGGGCAGCAAGATCCACGGAGCAGCCGGACGGACTGGAGCAGGGTCCAACATGTCGGCCCTGGTGAGCTGCATCCGGTTGATCGGAAAAACTCCTGGGCCTTTACCCTGGAAGATTACCAAATTACCGGCCGGGTGTTGCACGTCACCGGGACGCTGTGGAAATCCCCATTGTGGCAGGATGAAATCCTGTATTTCAACCATGGGGGCCAGGCAATCCCCCTGAAGGATGGGGAGAACAGCTTCAACCTGCTCTATGTACCAGGGGAGGATGCTTATGTGGGAACCAAATACAGCCGGTATGTAGGCCGGCGGATTGAACTGGAGGGGTAAGATGAACGACATTATTATTGAAGGCCTGAGCACCATTGTGAGCCTGGCCATCGGCGGCCTGGCGGGTTATGTGCTCGCCTACGTGACAGGCCTCAAAGCGGTCCGAAAGGGGATGCAGCTGATCCTGCGGGCGTCCCTCAATGACATGTATGTGCGGTTCCAGCGGCACCCGCCCACGGCCGAAGAAAAACTGATCTGGCAGGAGATGTACGGGGTTTACGAACACCTGGCAGAAAACGGTGTCATGAGCGCCAAACATGAAGCCGTGCTTCACATGGCCGAAGAGGTCCGGAAATGAAACGGCTGCATGGGGTGCTGCTGAATCTCATGGGCTCCCTGGGCCGCATGAAGGTCCGGGGATTGCCCCGGGCCCTGGTCATCGTGCTGATGCTGCTGATTATCGGCAGCATCCTATTATACTGGGCCGGCTGGATCTGGCTGTGGGCAGCTCTGGGGCGGGTGGATCTCCCGGCTCTGAACATGCTGCTCCAGACCTTGACCGGCGTGTCCTTCATCGCAGCCATAGGCTTCATCGGGAAGAGCCTGGTGGATGAAGATGAAGACGGGGTTCCCGATGAATGGGAAAAGAAAGAAGGAGAAGAAAATGAAAGTATACATCAACCCAGGCCATGACCTGGACTACGATAGCGGGGCCGTACATACGGACGAAAATGGAGATGTGGACCTGCGGGAATGCGACGTAGCTGCCCGGATCGGGGCCCTGGCCAAACAGTACCTGGAAGCCGCTGGATGTCAGGTGCGGATGCTCCAGAGCGATAACCTGTGCGATGACAGCGAGTACTCTGACCGGCCGGTAGCTGTTTGCGATGACGCCAACGAATGGGGAGCTGACGTTTTTGTGTCCATTCACTGCAACGCCTGCGCCGGTCATGATGCCCGGGGCACTGAGACCTGGTGCTTTGCAGAGGGGACGGACGGGGCCCTGCTGGCCGAAAAGATCCAGGCCCAAATGGTGGGCAGCATTGCCACCACAGATAGAGGCGTCAAGGTCATGCCCGGGCTCATGGTGCTCAAGCATACCGACATGCCGGCCTGCCTGGTGGAGACTGCCTTCATTGACAACAATTCGGACGCGGATCTTCTGCGGACCGGGTATGATGACTTCGCCCGGGCCATTGCTCGGGGTGTTACGGACTATCAGCAGACCAAAATGGGCTAATAAAATCATCAAAACAATGAAAATGGCGTATGGGGCTCCTGTTGGCCTCATACGCCATTTTTCTGCTATACGCTACTACTTACTTGAAAAGAAAAATAAATCAGCTCAAAACGCAATTTAGGAGGTGACTTTTTATGGAACGGGAAGATAAATGGAGAATCATCCTGGCCATTGCCGGAGCCTTTGCCCTCTGTATCATCGGGGACCTGATCTATGGCTGCAGTCGAGAAAAGAAAGAGGAACCCAAGGTCATGGACTACCAACAGACCACAGATCCAGCCGCAGTCCAGAAAAAACTGGATGTGAGCCAGGGGACGGCCCGGGAAATCACCAGGGAGATCTATCATGTGCAGCAATCCGATGCCCCACCGGCCATTACCTACTACGTCCAGGCCCCGGACGTGGAAGCCGGAGCCCGGCAGGTAGCTAAAGACATTCAGGCAGGCAAGCCGGCCGTTCCCGCTGCAGCAGCGGAAAAGACGGACAGGACCGTGGTCACGGCCGACACTGACAGCCAGAAAGTGGACGTGTACAAGATCAACCTACGGCGCAGCCATAAGATTAAAGCCGGTATCATGACAGCAGACGGAAAAACCTATGGCGGCATTGGGTACCAGGCTGGTAAATGGGAAGGGATGATCTACACCCGGACCGGGCGGAAAATCGAAGCAGCGGCCATTACCTATACCCTGGCGGAATGGTAAGAAAAAGCCCGTAGAACTAGAAAAAATCGTGCTCTACGGGCTTTTTTTACGAGAAATAAAGTAAATTCGCTTGACAATAAAGCGAAAACGCTATATAATATAATCATAAAGAGGAAGGGGGGTGAAAGACATGGACAATGATAAAAAAGTAAGCCTTGCAACAGCAGTAATCCAGCTGGTAACCGCGATTATCCTGCTTCTGCAAAGCTTACAAAAGGACTAAGGTGCGGCCCCTTAAAGGGGCCACCCTTTCCAATATCATTGTATCATGTCGTTTTTATGAAATCAACGAAATTGATTACAGGATTGGCATTGGTAATTTCCATCATTGCTTTGTTGAAAATTCTGGGGGTGTTGTAATGAATCCGATTGATGAAGTCATGAGCGTAACAGAAGCTGCAGAATTGTGGGGGCTCAAACCGGTAACTGTCCGGCTGGCCTGTACTGGGTACAGCCGGGCAAAGCCCCGGTTCCGCGCTGATGAAGCCCGGAAATCCGGCAGCACCTGGCTGATTACTCGAGCCGGGATGGAACGGTTATATGGTCCGGCAGACGGCAAAAAAACGGCAAAAATTTAGCGGAAAATATGTGTTTTACACAAATCAGCAACTCTCTGTGTAATTCAAACAATTAGATTCCATGCAGGTCTCGGAAACTCTGGACAAAATCCAATGGTATGGTGTAAAATATAAGAATCTGATATGTGGAGGGAATACCTGTGGCTTTAGATATATTGATGGTTCTTGATGTGATCGTGAGCGTCCTGCTGATCGGGTCCATCCTGCTCCAGTCTGGCAAAAGTGCCGGGTTCAGCGGTCTGGGCGGGGGAGAATCCCTGTTTGGGGGCAAACCCACGGACATGGATGAGGCGCTGGCACGGATCACCGTTGTGCTGGGGCTGATTTTCGCTGTTATCAACGTGGCAATTGCCCGCCTGCAGTAAGCAATTAAAGAACGTTCACACATTTCACAGTGGCATTGCCTGGCAGGGTAATGCCATTTTTGCTATGGGGAAGGAGGCGATGGGGATGCTCCAGGGAGCGGAACCGTATTTCTGGCAGGGGCAAAACGGCAAAGGGGTGCTGCTGGTCCACGGCTTTACCGGCAGCCCTTCGGAACTCCGGGAACTGGGGGAGGACCTGCACCGGAAGGGGTATACAGTGGAAGGGCTTCTCCTGGCAGGCCATGGCACGGATCCCCATGATCTGCTGGGGGTAACGGCGGAACAGTGGGAAGCCCAGATGCGGCAGGGAGTGGCCCATCTTCGGGAAACCTGCGCCCAGGTAACGGTCATCGGCCTTTCCATGGGCGGGCTGCTGACCCTGTATGCCGGAGCAGAGACAAAAGCGGACAAGCTGGTAGTGCTCTCCACCCCCATCTATCTCTACGACTGGCGGGTGTACTTCCTCTGGCTGGCGGACCGGCTGCCCTACTGGGCCATTCCCAAAAATCCCCGGACCATCGACGCTCCTGCCCGGTACAATGTGGCCTACCGGTGCATGCCCATTAAAGCGGTCCACCAGCTGGTGCGGCTGCTGAAGGCGGTGAAGGGGAAATACCTGCCCAAGGTTCGGCAGCCCCTTCTGATCATCCAGTCCCAAACGGACCACACGGTGCGCCCGGAAAGTGCCCTGTACATCCAGGAACATGCCGCCTCGGACCAGAAACAGCTGCTGTGGGTAAAACAGGCCCGCCATGTGATGACATTATACAAAGGCCGGCAGGCCATTTATGCTGCCATTGAGGCCTTTTTGGAGGAATAGAAAATGGAAAATGACAGAGATACCATGTGTTTCGGCTGCGGGAAGGACAACCCAATGGGGCTCCATCTCCACTTCCGCACTGACGAAAACGGCTGCTACACCAGTTTTGTGCCCCAGCCGGTGCACCAGAGCTATGACGGCCGGATGCACGGGGGACTGATCTCCACCCTGCTGGACGAAACCATGGGGAATTACCCTTATATGTATGAACACAAAGTTGCCTATACGGCCCGGCTGGAAGTCCGCTTTCGGCAGCCGGTGCGGATCGGGGAACGGATCCATGTGATCACCAAAGTGAAGAGAAGAAAGGGACAGCTGCTGGAAATGACCGGCCAGGTAATCCGGGAAGACGGAACCGTGGCGGCTGAAGCGGACGGCAAGCTGATGTATGAGGAGAGAGAATGATCAATACAGAAATGGAAACAAAGATCCTGGGATATATGAAAGACCATCCCACGGCCCCGCTTTCCGCCGATGAACTGATCCAGGCCCTGGCACTGAAAGGCGCGGACCTGAAACTGTTTTGGACGGTGATGGAAGACCTGGAAAAACGGGGCCAGGTTGTGAAGACCCGGTTCAACACCTACGGGCTGCCGGCGGCCATGGGCCTGGTGGTGGGCCGGTGCCAGGTGACCAGCAAGGGCTTTGCCTTTGTGATCCCGGAAGAAAAAACGGAAGACGGGGACCTGTTCATCCCGGCCAGCAGCCTCAGCGGGGCCATGGACGGGGATACGGTCATGGCCCGGGTGATGAAAAGTGCCTTTGACGACCGGCAGGAAGGGAAAATCATCCGGATTTTGAACCGGGCCCATCACAAACTGGTGGGGACCTTCAGCAAATCCGGGGAATTCGGCTTTGTGATTCCGGACAACAAACGGGTGGGCCGGGACATTTACGTGCGCCGGAAGGACTTCAACGGAGCCCGGGACAAGGAAAAGGTGGTGGTGGAAATCACCACCTGGCCGGACGAACGGCGGAACGCGGAAGGAAAAATCGTGGAGATTCTGGGGAAACCTGGGGATATCGGCCTGGAAATCCTTTCCATCATCAAAGACAACGACCTGCCCACCAAATTCCCTGCTCCTGTCCAGGAAGCGGCAGAAAAAGTGGAGCAGAAGATCAAAAAGAAGGAAATCCAGAACCGGCTGGACCGGCGGGACTGGAACATCATCACCATCGACGGGGTGGATTCCAAGGACCTGGACGATGCTGTGTATGTGGAAAAACAGGGGGACAACTACTTCCTGGGGGTCTATATCGCCGATGTAAGCTATTATGTGCAGCCCCACTCCCTGCTGGATCAGGAAGCCTATGAACGGGGCACCAGTGTGTACCTGGTGGACCGGGTGCTGCCCATGCTGCCGGTGGAACTGAGCAACGGCATCTGCAGCCTGAACGAAGGGGAAGACCGGCTGACTATGGCCTGCGAAATGCTCCTTGACGGGAAAACCGGCCGGACCATTTCCTTTACCATTGCACCCAGTGTGATCAACAACCACCACCGGATGAACTATCCGGATGTACGGGCCATCCTGGTGGACCAGGACGAAGCCCTGCGGAAGAAATATGCGGATATCGTCCCCATGCTGGAAGATATGGGACGGCTCCAGCAGGTACTCCACAAGAAACGGGAACGCCGGGGGGCCATCAACTTCGAACTGCCGGAACAGAAGGTGCTGCTGGATGAACAGAAGCATCCGGTGGCCATTGTGAAGCGGGAACGGTCCGTGGCGGAAATGATGATCGAAGAATTCATGCTGGCGGCCAACGAAACGGTGGCCGGGTTCATGGCCAAGCACAAACGGCCCTTCATCTATCGGGTCCACGACCTGCCGGATCCGGAAAAGATCCAGAACCTGGCCAAGCTCATGGCTCTCTTCGGGGTCACCCTGAAGGTGGAAGAAAAAATGCGCCCCAAGGATCTCCAGCGGGCCCTGGACAAGGTGGCCGGCAAGCCGGAAGAAAAGCTGATTTCCACGGTGGCTCTCCGGAGCATGCGCCAGGCGGTGTACCAGACGGAAAACATCGGCCATTTTGGCCTGGCAGCCCACTTCTACACCCACTTTACCTCTCCCATCCGCCGGTATCCGGATCTGATGGTCCACCGGCTCCTGCGCCGGCAGCTGGACGGGGAACGGCTGACCCGGCAGCAGGCGGAAGAGCGGACCCAGCGGCTGAGCCTGGTGGCTTCCCACTGTTCCATCCGGGAACGGGGGGCCATCGATGCGGAACGGCAGACGGTGGATCTGAAAATGGCCGAATACATGCTCCAGTTTGTGGGTCAGGAATTCACCGGGACCATTTCCGGGGTGTCCTCCTTCGGGTTCTTTGTGGAACTGGACAACGGGGTGGAAGGCCTGGTCCATGTATCCAGCCTGACGGACGACTATTATGACTATATCGAGGGTCAGTACGCCCTGATCGGCCAGCATCTGGGGAACCGGTACCGTCTGGGCGACCAGGTGAAGATCCAGGTACTCCAGGTGGATGTGGCGGAACGGAAAATCGACTTCGTCCTGGCCGGCCTGAGCCCGGAGGCGGCGGACCAGATGCGCCGGGAACTGGGACGGCAGAAAAAGACCAAGACCGGTATCGCTACCGGGAAGCTGCGGAATGACACCACCGGCCGGAAATCCGGAGACCGGAAGGAATCCGGAAAGAAGAACAGCCGCAGCCGGAACCGGAAAAAGAAAAAGAACACGGCCCAAAAAGGCAAAGAAACCTCTTTGAGCCAGCTGGTGCCCCAGGGCACGGAAAATGCTGGGAACAGCAGCTCCACCAAAAAGAAAAACAACCGCCGGCGGCGGAGAAGAAGGGATCGGAAACATGGAAAAGCCAGTGAAGGTAATCGCAGAAAACCGGAAAGCCAGGCATGACTACAACATCCACGAAACCTATGAAACCGGCATCGTGCTCACCGGCACGGAGGTGAAATCCCTCCGTCAGGGCAAGGCCAACCTGAAGGATTCCTATGCGGCAGTGACCAAAACCAGCGAGGTGTACCTGTACAACCTCCACATCAGTCCCTATGAACACGGGAACCGGTTCAACGTGGATCCTCTCCGGGACCGGAAGCTGCTGATGCACAAACGGGAAATCCAGAAACTGATCGGGAAGACCAAGGAAAAGGGCTTTACCCTGGTGCCTTTGCAGTTGTATTTCAGCCACGGGCTGGTAAAGTGCAAGCTGGCCCTGGCCACCGGGAAGAAGCTCTATGACAAGCGCCAGGCCATGGCCGACCGGGCTGCCAAACGGGATATCGACCGGGCCATGAAGGAAAGGAACCGGTGATAAGGGGCTGCGGAGGCAGCCCCGTCAACGGTCAGCGGCCGAAGAAATGAACCCGCCTTTAGGGGAAAAGTAACGGGCAGAAGGCTGCTGCAGAAGCAGCAGCCTTTTTGTTTCCACAAAATATTCACGCAATTTGTATACAAAATACGAAAAACATTGGAAAATTTTCTTTTCCATGCTACAATGTAGTCAGCGGGCAGACGGAATCATTCCGGGTTGCCCAAATTGTGTGTTTCCCATTATAGGAGGTATTGATATGAAGGTTTTATGTTATGGTGTAAGAGATGTAGAACTGCCGATTTTTGAGGCCTGCAACAAGGAATTCGGTTACGACATCAAATGTGTCCCTGATTATCTGAATACGAAAGAAACTGCCGAAATGGCTGCTGGCTTTGACGCAGTAATCCTGCGGGGCAACTGCTTCGCCAATAAACAGAACCTGGACATCTACAAGAAACTGGGCGTAAAATACATCCTGACCCGTACCGCCGGCACGGATCATATCGATAAGGAATATGCCAAGGAACTGGGCTTCCCCATGGCTTTCGTTCCCCGTTATTCCCCCAACGCCATTGCTGAACTGGCTGTAACCCAGGCTATGATGCTGCTGCGTCATACCGCTTACACCACTTCCCGTACTTCCAAGAAGAACTTCAAGGTCGATGCCTTCATGTTCTCCAAAGAAGTCCGGAACTGCACCGTGGGTGTTGTTGGCCTGGGCCGGATCGGCCGTGTGGCTGCTCAGATCTTCCACGGCATGGGCGCTACCGTTATCGGGGAAGACGTTTTCGAAATTAAAGGGATCGAAGACTACTGCACCCAGGTTTCCCTGGATGAAGTCCTGGAGAAATCCGACATCATCACCATCCATGCTCCGTACATCAAAGAAAACGGCGCTGTGGTTACCCGCGACTTCCTGAAGAAGATGAAAGACGGTGCCATCCTGGTGAACTGCGCTCGCGGCCAGCTGGTGGATACCGAAGCTGTCATCGAAGCTGTGGAAAGCGGCAAACTGGGCGGCTACGGCTGCGACGTTCTGGATGGGGAAGCCAGCGTATTCGGGAAAGACCTGGAAGGCCAGAAACTGGAAAACCCGCTGTTCGAAAAGCTGGTTGACCTGTATCCCAGAGTCCTGATTACTCCGCATCTGGGCTCCTACACCGATGAAGCCGTAAAGAACATGGTGGAAGTTTCCTACCAGAACCTGAAGGATCTGGCTGAAACTGGCGACTGCCCCAACAAGATCAAATAATTTTGCTTCTTCCCAAGGGTGCTGCAATCTGTTGCAGCACCCTTTTCGTGTTATAATAAGAGAAATATGGAATTTCGGGAAAGAAGGGGTCCCTATGCTGGACAAAATCGATCTGAAAACGAAAATTTCCAAAGAAGCATATGCAGAAAAAATAGCAGAGGAAGAAAACCGTCTGGGATTCCTCCAGCGGACAGTCCGGGATGCCAAGATCCCGGTGATCGTGCTGTTTGAAGGGTTCCGGGCCTCCTGGCGGAGCCAGCTGATCAGCAAGGTGATCCATGCCCTGGACCCCCGGGGGTTCCGGGTGTATTCTGCCTCCAAGACCACGGAAAAACAGAAGGAGAGCCCGTTCTTCCTCCAGTTCTGGAAGGAGCTGCCACCGGCCGGGCAGATCTGCATCCATCACCGGGCCTGGTATTTCCTGCGAAACGAACATGCAGTGGGGGATCCGGACGAGGCTTCCGAATGGTACAACGTAAGTTTTGACGAAATCAACAGTTTCGAAAAGGAACTGGTCCAGGGGGGCTATGTGCTGGTGAAGATCTTCACCCACATTTCCAAGAAGAAACAGAAGGAAAACATGGAAAAGGGCCAGGAAACCATGGGCAGCCGGTGGGAAAAACTGGTACCGGGAGGCATCGAAGGAGCCGACTACGACAAATACCGGGATGTGTACGAAGACATGCTGGCGGCCACCAATACGGATCTGGCCCCCTGGCACATCGTCCCCATGGAAGACAAACGGACCGGTACGGAAGCGGTCTTCCGGGTGCTGATCACCGCCCTGGAAGAAGCCCTGAAGGACCGGGAGCGTCCGGTGGATCCGGAAAAAGGCCCGGCCAGGGAACTGACCATTCCGGATATCCTGTCCGGGTACACGCCCTACCAGCCCATGGAACAGGAAGAATACAGCAAAAAGCTGAAAAAATACCAGAAACGGCTGGGGGAACTCCAATTTGAACTGGCCAAACGGAAAATCAGTACCATTGTGGCCTTTGAAGGCCAGGATGCAGGGGGCAAAGGGGGCGCCATCAAACGGCTGTCCGAATCCTTCGACCCTCTGGGCTACCGGGTGAACCCGGTGAGTGCCCCCAACGAATGGGAAAAACAGTTCCATTATCTCTGGCGGTTCTGGACCAGACTGCCGGCTCCGGGAGAAATCGCCATTTTCGACCGGACCTGGTACGGCCGGGTGTTGGTGGAACGGGTGGAAGGCTTTGCCAAAATCAGCGAATGGCGCCGGGCTTATGAGGAAATCAACGATATGGAAGCCCAGTGGGTGAAGCAGGGGATCATCGTCCAGAAGTTCTGGATGCAGATTGATTCGGAAGAACAGCTGAAACGGTTCCAGGCCCGGGAGAACGACCCCAACAAAACCTGGAAGATCACCCCGGAAGACTGGCGGAACCGGGACAAATGGGATGCCTATGTGGATGCGGTGAACGAAATGCTCTATCGGACCGATACCAAAGGCGCACCCTGGACTGTGGTGGAAGCCAACAATAAACTGTTTGCCCGGCTGAAAGTCCTGGAAACCATGATCCAAAGGATGGAAGCTGTGCTTTAACGTTTACAAACCAGTAAAAAAACAGTACAATGAGGGTTGCTGGAAGTTCTTTCCAGGATTTCCTGCTGTGCAGGAAAAATTTGACCAATGAGGTGGGAAAGATGGCTGATTTTGCCTTTGCAGAAGCGAAAGGTGTGGAATGGGGCTGTTTTCCTGCCTGGAAACAGTGGGGTGTGGTCCACGGATTCCTTTGCCGGACAGGGGGCTGCAGTTCCCTGTTCCCAGGTGGACTGAATCTGAGTTACAACGTGGGAGATGACCGGGAGAAGGTGCTGGCCAACCGGCAGAAAATGGCGGCGGCCCTGGATTTTCCCCTGGAACGGGCAGTGGCCTGTCAGCAGGTCCACAGCACCCATGTGGCGGTGGTGACGGAACGGGATGCAGGGAAAGGCACCCTGACTCTGGCCGATGCCATCCCGGAAACCGACGGGATGGTCACGGACTGTCACCGGCTGCCTCTGTTGATTTCCTATGCGGACTGTGTGCCCATTTTGCTGGCGGATACCCGGAACGGGGCAGTGGGAGCCGTCCACGGCGGCTGGCGGGGCAGTGTAGGGAAAATCGTCCCCCATGCCCTGAATGTGATGAAAGAAGCCTTTGGCACAGAGCCTGGGGATGTGGTGGCGGGCATCGGCCCTTCCATCGGTCCCTGCTGCTATGAAGTGGGCCAGGAAGTGGCGGACCGGGCGGCGGAATATCCCTCCTGCCTGACCCCTCACAGACCCGGCCACTACATGCTGGATCTGTGGCAGCTGAACACCCTGGAACTGCTGGAAGCAGGGGTGCCCCGGGAACAGATTTACCGGGCGGACTGCTGCACCAGCTGTCACAAGGACCGGTTCTTCTCCTACCGGGCGGAAAAGGGGAAAACAGGCCGCCTGTATGCGGTGATCTATCGAAAATAAAGGAGATGGGGATACCCATGTTGAAGGATAATATTGCGGCCGTGGAAGCCAGGATCCAGGAAGCTCTGGGCAAGCGGACAGAACCCAAGGCCACCGGGGACAAAGTGACCATCCTGGCGGTGACCAAGAACCATCCGGCGGAAATCGTCACGGAAACCCTGGCAGCCGGTCTTACGGAGATCGGGGAAAACCGGGTCCAGGAAGCCATGCACAAACAGGCGGTACTGCCGCCGGGGGGCAACTGGCACCTGATCGGCCATCTCCAGACCAACAAGGCCAAACACGCGGTGGAGCATTTCTGCCTCATTGAAAGCGTGGACAGCCTGAAGCTGCTGAACCATCTGGAAAAAGCGGCGGCGGAACTGGACAAGATCCAGGATGTGCTGCTCCAGATCAACGAAGCGGGAGAAGAACAGAAAAGCGGCTTTGCCCCGGAAGATTTCCGGGCGGCGGTGCCGGAACTGAAGAATTACCCTCACATCCGGATCCGGGGGGTCATGGTGATCGCCCAGGCCACGGACCAGGTGGAAGAGACCCGTCCGGTGTTTGCTGCCGGTTACCGGGATTTCCTGTTCCTGAAGGATGCCCTGCCGGATTCTCCGGTGGATATCCTGTCCATGGGCATGACCCACGACTACTGGATCGCCGTGGAAGAAGGGGCCAACGAAGTACGGGTGGGTTCCGCTCTCTTTGGAGCCAGGGACTACTCTTTAAAATTTTAAACAGAAATGGTGGATCGTATGAAAAAAATCAGCAAGCTCTTGGAATATTTTGGCCTGGTCAACGGAGAAGACAAGCAGGAAACGGACGAAACCATGGAAACCCAGCAGCAGGATGAGGGGAAAGTGGTCCCCATGTTCGGCAGCGGCTCGGCAGGCACCTGGCGGGACAAAAGTTCCGACCGGGAGTACGACAAATATGACAGACCCTACGAAAAGACCTATGAAAAACCTTACGACAAAGTGTTCGACAAGGACTACGACAGCACGGCGGACTCTTCCCGGGAGGAAACGTCTTCCAGCCGGACCGGGGACAAGGTGCTGTCCATGCCGGTGAACCGGAATCCGGTGAGCGTGGTGGTCATCGAACCCATCGACTTCAATGATTCCCAGAAAATGGCGGACTACCTGTGCAAGAACCAGCCGGTGGTGATCAATTTCGAGGATACGGATGCGGACGTGCGGAAACGGATCATCGACTTTATCAGCGGCACCATCTATGCGTTGGACGGGACCCTGCGGAAAATCGGCCGGAATCTGCTGGTATGCGCGCCTCCCAATGTGGATATCGACACGGAAAACACCAATTTTGGATCGGAAGGGAGCAATGATCCATGGCAACGATAAACGGTATCAGTAAAATCACTTTCATCGGCTGCGGCGCTATGGGGGAAGCCATCCTGAAGGGCATCCTCCAGGGAGGCCTGGTCCGGAAGGAACAGGTGACCGCTGCTGTGCCCACTGCCAAACGGCAGGCTTATCTGAAAGAAACCTACGGGATCCCGGTTACCGGGGACAACAGTGCCGCGGCTGCGGATGCGGATCTGGTGATCCTGGCGGTGAAGCCCCAGATGGCCAAAGAAGCGGTAACTGCTGACCTGGTGGCAGCCCTGCCGGAGAAGGCCACCATCCTGTCCATTATGGGCAGCTATGACCTGGCCATGCTCCACGCCCTGGTGCCCGGCCATCCTGTAATCCGTTCCATGCCCAACACCCCTCTGTCTGTAGGGATGGGGATGACGGCCCTGACGGCGGACGGAAAGGTGGCTCCAGAAGTGATGGACGCTGCGGAAGCCATTTTCCAGTCCTGTGGGGAAACGGTCCGGGTGGACGAAAAGGCCATGGAAGCCATTACCGCCATCAGCGGCTGCGGCCCCGGGTATTTCTTTGTGGTCATGGATGCCCTGGCAGATGCCGGTGTCATGGCTGGCCTGCCCCGGGCACTTGCCATCAAACTGGCGGCCCAGACCATGGCCGGCAGCGGCGTCATGGGCCTGAAGACCGGGCTCCATCCTGCCCAGCTCCGGGACCAGGTGACCAGCCCCGGAGGCACTACCATTGCAGGGATCAAGGCCCTGGAAAACCACGGAGTGAGAGGAGCGTTTTACGATGCGGTGCAGGCGGTCCTGGACCGGAGTGCCGCATTGAAGAAATAACATGGCAAACACCACACAACAACGGGAAACAATATTACGGTATTTCAAGGCCAGCGGGGATGCAGAACTGGCAGCCCAGCTGCTGGATCTGGCGGAAGGGGCCCGGAAAAGCCGGCGGGCCAGGGTATCCGGGTTCCTGGATCCCCACGGCCAGAATGTGGCGGAAATCGTTGCCGCCAACTATCCCCAGGTACGGTATGAAATGAACGGAGGCTTCCAGAATGCCGAACGGCAGAAGGTGGCCTTCATTGCGGACGAATTCTACGGCCAGCCGGATTTTGCCATTACGGCCCTGGAAATCCTCTGGGACAAACGGTATTATGACATCGGCCACCGGGATGTGCTGGGGGCCTTCATGGGCCTGGGCTGCAAACGGGAAATCCTGGGGGACATTGTGTTCATCGACGAGGGGGCCCAGCTGGTGGTGGATACCCCCATGGTGGATTTCATCCTGAGCAACCTGACCAAAATCGGGGCAGCCACAGTGGAAGTGAAAGAAATCCCCCTGACGGACCTGAAGGAAAAGGAACAGAAGATCAAACTGATTTCCGCCACGGTGGCGGCCCTGCGGCTGGATGCGGTGGCGGCCAGCGGCTATGGGGTATCCCGGAGCCGGATGGCGGATGAGATCAAGGGCCAGAACGTGAAGCTGAACTGGCAGGACGCCAAAAGTCCTTCCCAGACGGTGAAGGAGGGGGATGTGATCTCCTTCCGGTCCCGGGGCCGGGTGGAACTGGCGGAAGTCCGGGGGACCACCAAAAAGGGACGGTATGCCATTACCCTGAAACGGTACATCTAAGGAAGGATGTCATTATGATTTTACTGATTCGGCACGGGGAAGCGGATCATCATGTAAAGGAACTGACCGGGGGCTGGACGGATTCGGCTCTCACAGTGCTGGGACAGAAGCAGTTCCAGCAGCTGGCGGACTGCCTGGCCTGGGATTTCTCCGGCCGCAGCCTGCCCCGGATCGTATCCAGCGACCTGCAGCGGGCCCGGACGGGAGCGGAAATCATTGCCCGGAAGCTGGGAGCAGAACCGGTGGAATGTTTTTCCTTCCTCCGGGAAAAGAACAACGGAAAGGCAGCGGGGCTGAACAAAAAAGAGGCCCTGGCCTTTTACCACCCGCCGGAAACCGGCCGGGAGCTGGATCATGTGAACTATGACGGAGGAGAGACCCGGCGGACCTTCTATGAACGGACCATCCAGGGGTTCCGGGAACTGGAAAAGGAGGGCCGGGACCTGATCATCGTGTCCCACAAGGGAACCATCCAGAACATCCTGTTTGCCTGGCTGGGGCTGAGCATCGAAGAAGTGGCGGAAAAACAGATATCCTTCGACATCCGGCCCGCTTCGTTGACAGTGCTGGGCATGAACAAGTGGGGAGAGCATGCGGTTTTTGCCCTGAACGACACCTCATACCAGTGGAAAAAAGGACCTATAGGGATTTTCAATTTCCCCTTTGGGGCATAAATAAGGAGATGTTGCACGTGAAAAATATGCGTGCAACATCCCCTTTTTTTATGCTTCCTCCACTTCCGCTTCTTCCATTCCCGGATACTGGTTCATGGCGTCGATCCGTTCCCGGTATTCCTGGTCAGCGGCGTAGCGCTTGTTTTTGGCCCGGCCGATGGTCAGGAAGGGGACGATGATGATGGCAATGGCCAGGTAGCCGCAGTAGCCATACCCGTATTTGATGATGTTGGTCAGACCCACCATGGAAACGGTCATGGACAGGCAGATAATGAACAGGGTCACCAGAGCGGACCGCTTTACGGCGCTGTCGGTGATCTTTTTCAGGCAGTCCATTTCAGAGAAACGGGCGGTGAATCCGAACACCGTGGTCACCCCGGTGGAGATCAGGCAGAGCATGAGGGTTACGGAATAGAGAAGGGTCAGCCAGGGCATGCCCATGGCTTTCAGGCTCATGAGAGTGGGCAGGGGGGTCCTGCCGTAGACCCCGGTCCAGCCCAGGAGCATGCACACGGCCATGGTGAGGGCGGTGGCGTTCATGGCAAAGGACATCCACATGGAATCTGCACAGTTCTTCCGGGTCACCAGGGGAGTGCCCACCACGATCATGGTGGGGATCACCACGCACTGGAAACCGGAATAGGTGAAAGCGTGGAGAATGGCGGTGGGCAGTTTGGCAAAGCCGTTAACGGCAAAATCCTGAGCAATGGCATCCAGGAAGAACCGGGTGCCTTCCACCTGGCCGCCCATGGCGATGCCCACGGAGAAAATGGTAATGGCCATGGCCAGGATGGCAATGCCCATGTAGGTGGTGGCCCGGCGGACCAGGTCAGCCCCGAAAATGGTCAGTACAAAGATTACGGCGCCCACCACACCGATGCCGGTATAGTAGTTGAGCCCCGTCTGGGCGGCCAGGGCGGAGGCGGCCCCGGAAATGGTGGCGGATACGGCCATGAGCACCATGATGTAGAAGAACCCTTCAAAAAGGAATTCAATGCCGGGTACCGGCCGGTACAGATTCTGGAAAAGCTGCCGGTAGCTGGTGAGGTGCCGGCTGTTGTACATGTTCATGGCCTCTTTGATGGTGAGGGTGAACAGGAGCATGGTTACAATGGCGGTAATGGGGCCCAGCCAGCCCAGGCTGATGAAGTAGACGTTTTCCTGGTTGCCGGTGGCGAACCCGCCTCCCGCGTGAGAGCTGAACAGCACCGCTCCCACCGAAAAGCACAGGGAGAGGGAGGCCCCTTTGATGGCAGATGTTCCGTTGATCATGATTGTTTCCTCCTTGGAATGACAGTTTCCAGAGAAACGAAAACGCCTTCCGTCTCTCTGCATTGGCAGCAAAGAGACGAAAGGCGTTGGATCCTTCCGCGGTACCACTCTGTTTCGTCCTGGGGACGCGCTCTCGGATACGGCCGGTGGCGATATCCATGCTCTGTAACGGGAGTTCCCGGAGGGACCTACTGCAGGTTCGGTCCAGCCGCTCAGCAGGCAGTTCGGCCCGTCCCATCCACTGCCTCGCAGCAACCGGCAGCTCTCTGGAGCAGGGATTCAGGCGTACTAGTCTGCGTCATCACGTTTCGGCGTTTATTGACTATGGATGAAATGATACCATGGATACAGTATACTGTCAATAGGGTTACGAAAGAAAAATTATATTAATCCTTTTCGCATATTATTGTTATCAGCGTTCCTTTTCACTTAACCACTTAGCCACTTAGTCTCTTGTCCGCTTAAAAGTGTTATAATATATGGTAAACAATGAATATTTCCATATTGCAGAAGGGAGTCCTGTTGTCATGCTGCTTCATAAAATGATGGATCATTTTCTCCTTTATTATCTGGGGCATTTTGACAAGCACTGTTTCAATGTCCAGATCCATGGAGAGGAGTATACCATTGGTGAGGGGAAGCCGGAATTCACCCTGATCATCCACAAAGACATTCCCAAAAAGGCCCTGCTGGAGTCCACGGAACTGGCTCTGGGGGAGGCCTACATGCGGGGAGACATCGAAGTGAAGGGGGACCTGTTCCACATGCTCTGCACCCTTCTGGAACAGGCGGACCGGTTCTCCCTGGACCGGAACAGTCTCCGGAACATCCTGTACATGTCGGAAAAGAAACAGGACCAGGCCAAAGAAGTGTCCTCCCACTACGATCTGGGGAATGACTTCTACAAACTGTGGCTGGATCCCACCATGAGCTATTCCTGCGCCTATTTCAAGTCCGACAAAGATACCCTGGAACAGGCCCAGCGGAACAAGGTGGACTACATCCTCCAGAAGCTGTACCTGAAGCCGGGGATGACCCTGCTGGACATTGGCTGCGGCTGGGGCTTCCTGCTGCTGGAGGCGGCCAAAAAGTACGGAGTGAAGGGCTATGGCTGTACCCTCAGCAAAGAACAGTGGAAAAAGAGCCAGGAACGGATCAAGGCCCTGGGCCTGGAGGGCCAGGTGACCATCGAACTGACGGACTACCGGGACCTGGAAGCCAAGGATCTCCAGTTCGACCGGGTGGTCAGCGTGGGGATGATGGAACATGTGGGCCGTTCCAACTATTCCACCTATATGGAAACAGTGAACCATCTGCTGAAACAGGGGGGAATCTTCCTGCTCCATACCATTACCGGCCACGATGAAGTGGTGTCCGATCCCTGGATCCGGAAATACATCTTCCCGGGGGGCACCCTGCCTTCCCTTCGGGAACTGATCCACCATGCCTATGATGCGGATTTCCGGGTGCTGGATGTGGAAAGTCTCCGCCGCCATTACTGCAGGACCCTTCTGTGCTGGTACAAGAACTTCTGCAAGGTCCACGAACAGGTGGCCCGGTGGAAGGATCCTTCCTTTGTACGGATGTGGGATCTGTACCTGTGCGGCTGTGCAGCGGCCTTTCAGATTGGCTACATCGACATCCACCAGGTGCTCATGACCAAAGGGAACAACAACAGCCTGCCCATGACCCGGTGGTACTGAATCAATAATAATTATCAGTTGCGATAACTTCGAATTCATAGTATAATCACTATAGACTGATAAAACAATATTTTTTTCATAAAGGAGGCTGCATTATGAATATCGCTGTATTGGTGAAACAGGTACCTGCCGTTTCGGATATCCAGCTGTCCGGGGACAACAACCTGGTCCGTGTGGGGGCACCTTCCATGCTGAACCCTGTTGACCTCCACGCCATCGAGGCGGCCCTGGCCCTGAAGGACCAGGAAGGGGGCACGGTGACCCTTGTGACTATGGGCACTGCCCTGGCCAGTGACATCCTCCGGGAAGGGATCGCTCTGGGGGCGGACAAGGGGATCCTGCTGTCCGATGAACGGATGGCCGGGTCCGATACCCTGGCTACCGGCCAGATCCTGGCAGCGGCCCTGGCCAAACTGGGACCGTTGGACCTGGTGCTGGCCGGGAAGCGTTCCACGGACGGGGACACCGGGCAAATCCCTCCGGCCCTGGCCCAGCGGCTTGGCATGACCCTGCTTTCTTATGCAGATGAACTGGAAGTAAAGGACGGCCAGGCCACCATCCGCCGGCTGAACCGGGGCGGGGTGGAAACCCTCCAGGCGGCTCTGCCGGCAGTGATCTCCGTAACGGAAAAATGCGGGAATCCCCGGACTCCCGGCATCCGGGGCAAAATGGCCGCGAAAAAGGCCGTGTTCCCGGTATGGCGTCTGGAAGACATCGACCTGGCTCCGGAAAAAGCCGGGAAGGCCGGCTCCGCCACCAAGGTTACGGAACTGTTCGCTCCGGAACCCCAGCCGGTGGGCACCATGATCCAGGGAGCCACCCCGGTGGAAGCTGCCGCCAATCTGGTGGACGAACTGCGGAAGAAGAACCTGCTGTAAGGAGGCGTTATCATGGAATGGAAAAACAATATCGGAGTCTATCTGGAAACCTCTGACGGCAGGCTCACCTCCCTCAGTGTGGAACTTTTAGGGAAAGCCCGCCAGCTGGCGGCCGCCCGTCCCAATCAGGTGCTGGGCATCCTGGCCGGGGACAATCTGGAAGAAGCGGCCCGGGAAGCCATTGCCTACGGAGCCGATGGGGTGGCCCTGCTCCAGGCCCCCAGTCTGGCCGCCTTTGATGGAGCCCTTTATACGGAAGCGGTGGCCAAAGCCCTGAGCCTGTATACTCCCAGTGTGCTGTTCATCGGTGCATCCCCCAATGGCCGTGACCTGGGCGGCCGGCTGTCTGCCCGGCTGGAGGCAGGGCTGGTGGCGGACTGCATCGATGTGCGGTACGAAGGGGAGGATGATACCCTCACCTGGATCCGTCCCGCCTACACCGGCAAACTGTTCGTGAAAATCCAGACCACCACCCGGCCCCAGCTGGGTACGGTCAGCGACAAGATCTTCCACGGCAACCCCAAGGATGAAACCCGGAAAGGGGAAATCTTCCCGGTTCCCCTGGACAATGCTGAAGCCAGTCCCGCTGTGAAGGTGCTGGATTTCACGTCTCTGGAACAGCTGAAGGAAGTGCTGGACCTGGATACGGCGGATATGGTGGTAGGGGCTGGCCGGGGCGTCCAGAACGAAGAAGGGATGCGGGAAGTCCAGGCCTTTGCCAAACGGATCGGCGCCGCTTTCGGGGTTTCCAAACCGCTGGTGGACGCAGGCTGGGCACCCTATGAATGGCAGGTGGGGGTCACTGGCAAGAAAATCGCCCCCAAGATCTACATCGCCCTGGGGATTTCCGGGGCCATTCAGCACAAACTGGGGATCCAGGACGCCGGGCTGATCATTGCCGTAAACAAGAGTCCTGATGCCCCTATTTTCCAGTTTGCCCATTACGGCATTGTGGGGGATCTGTTCGATGTGATGCCGGAACTGGAAAAACTGCTGAAGAAGGACTGACCCTTGACAAATCCTACAAAACTTCTATAATTAACCCTGCGGAATACCCATACGAGGTATAGGGTATTCCGCAGGAGGTCTATTATGGTAAAAATGATTGTTGGTGTCGAAGGCATGGCCTGCGGCATGTGTGAATCCCATATCAACGAAGCCATCCGGAATGCGTTCCCGGTGGATTCCGTCTCTTCCTCCCGTTCCAAAAAGGAAACGGACATTGTGGCCAAAGAACTTATTCCGGAAGAAAAGATCCGGAAGGTCATTGACCAGACCGGTTACCAGGTCACCAGCTACCGGGTGGAACCGTACGAAAAGAAAAAGGGATTCCTGGCCCGGCTCTTCGGCTGATGCAGGAGACCTATGAGAAAAAAGGATAATTTTGCCGGCACGCTGCCCGGCACCGGGAAGAGTCTGGTGGCTTTTCCCGAAACCTATGTGGTATTGGATCTGGAGACCACCGGCCTGGATCCGGAACGGGACCAGATTATTGAAATCGGTGCCCTGGAAGTGGTCCGGGGGAAGCGGGGGAGGACTTTTTCCACCCTGATCCAGCCCCGGACTCCTTTGTCCGGCCATTACGTTTCTCCCTTCATCACCCAGCTCACCGGCATCACTGACGATATGCTGGCAGCTGCGCCCCAGCCCCGGCAGGCCCTGGAAGCCTTTGGAAAATTCCTGGGCAGCCGGGTGGCGGTGGGTTACAATGTGGGCTTTGACATGGGGTTTCTCCAGCAGCAGTTCCAGACCCAGCTGTACCGGCCTCTGGCCAACGACTGGGTGGATGTGCTGCCCATGGCCCAGACCCTGTTCCCCCTGTGGGACCATCACCGGCTGAACAATCTGGCCGCCTGGTACAAGGTGGAGAACAAGGAAGCCCACCGGGCTCTCAGCGACGTGGAGACCACGGAAACCTGTTTCCGGAAACTGAAAGAAGACGCTGCCCGCCAGTATCCCTCCCTGGAGGCGTTCCTGGAAAAGGTGCGGCAGAAAATGGAAGGAAAGAACGAAGGCCAGCAGCTGAGCCTGTGGTAAAGCTGCAGTACAAGGAGGAAACCATGGATCAGGGAATCGAAGAACTGGCTTGGGAAATGTCCAAGGACTGGAAGGAAAAAGGCTACAAAGACCGGGAAACCTGCGCCGCCGACATGGTACAGATCATCGAAGAGGAACAGGACCGGTTCAACCATCGGGAAGCCCAGGAAGAATATTAAAATTTCCTTGACAAACTTTTCCCCGGTGGTATAATGTAAACAATTTCAAAGAGCCAATGGCAATGACGAGGACAACCTGTCAGGGCAACAGTACAGAGAAGCCCGGAAGCTGAGAAGGGCGCGGAAACAAATGACAGTCAACCACCTGGGAGCCATCTGCTGAACAAAGTAGGCAAGATCGTATATCCTGCGTTAAAGGATGCCGAGTGGAACTGGCCACGGTCAGTTCAAGAAGGGTGGAACCGCGAGCTTATGGCCCGTCCCTGTGAGGGACGGGTCTTTTTGTATGTCCGTCCTGATCTTGCTGGTAATATCAAGGAGGAAATCAATATGTCCAACATTAAAGTAAGCCTGCCGGATGGCAGCGTAAAGGAATTCGAAGCCGGCAGCTCCCTGCTGTCCATCGCCAAGAGCCTGAACCAGAAACTGGGGAAGACCGCTCTCTTGGCCAAGGTGGATGGGGAAAACAAGGACCTGAGCGATACCCTGGATCATGATGCCAAGGTGGAATTCATTACCCCGGACAGTGAAGAAGGGCTCCATGCCATCCGTCACACCGCTTCCCATGTAATGGCCCAGGCCATCCAGCACCTGTTCCCGGGCACCAAGTTCGCCATCGGCCCTGCCATTGAAAAAGGTTTCTATTACGACCTGGACAGTGACCATGTATTCACTCCCGATGACCTGCGTGCCATTGAAAAGGAAATGAGCAAGATCATCAAAGCCAACTATCCTCTGGTCCGGAAAGAACTGCCCAGAGCGGAAGCCCTGGCCAAATTCAAGGCCGAAGATGAACCCTACAAAGTGGAACTGATCGAAGACCTGCCGGAAGATGCCGTGATCAGCACCTACACCCAGGGCGACTTCACCGACCTTTGTGCCGGCCCTCACTGCCCTTCCACCGGCCGGGTAAAAGCCTTCAAGCTCATGAGCATTGCCGGTGCCTACTGGCGTGGGGATGAACACAACAAGATGCTCCAGCGGATCTACGGCACGGCTTTTGCCAGCAAGGAAGATCTGGAAGCCTATCTGCACATGATGGAAGAAGCTGAAAAGCGTGACCACCGGAAACTGGGCAAACAGCTGGGTCTGTTCATGCTCAGCGAGTACGGCCCCGGGTTCCCCTTCTTCCTGCCCAACGGCATGATCATCCGGAACACACTGATCGACTACTGGAGAGAAGTGCACCGCAAATACGGCTATCAGGAAGTCATGACCCCCATGATCATGAACCGGCAGCTGTGGGAAACCTCCGGCCACTGGGATCATTACAAGGAAAACATGTACTTCACCAAGATCGATGGGGAAGACTACGCCATTAAACCCATGAACTGCCCCGGCGGCATGCTGGTCTATGCCAACGAACCTCATTCCTACAAGGAACTGCCTCTGCGGGTAGGCGAACTGGGCCTGGTGCACCGGCATGAACTGTCCGGCGCTCTCCACGGTCTGTTCCGTGTACGCTGCTTCACTCAGGACGATGCCCACATCTTCATGATGCCCAACCAGATCGAAGACGTGATCCAGGAAACCATCCGTCTGTTCGACGAAGTGTACGCCACTTTCGGCCTGACCTACCACGCCGAACTGTCCACCCGTCCGGACAACTCCATGGGGGACGACGCCACCTGGGAAATGACCACCAATGCCCTGCGGAAAGCCATGGATGACTTCGGCCTGAAGTATTCCATCAACGAAGGGGACGGCGCCTTCTACGGCCCGAAGATCGACTTCCATCTGAAGGATTCCATCGGCCGTACCTGGCAGTGCGGCACCATCCAGCTGGATATGCTGCTGCCGGAAAAATTCAACCTGACCTACACCGGGGAAGACGGCCAGAAACACCGTCCTGTTATGATCCACCGGGTAGTGTACGGATCCATTGAACGGTTCATCGGTATCCTGATCGAAAACTACGCCGGAGCCTTCCCGGCCTGGCTGGCTCCGGAACAGGTACGGGTAATGCCCATTACCGACAAGTTCAACGAATACGCCAAACAGATCGTGGACAAACTGGAAAGCCAGAAAATCCGGGCCCATCTGGACGATCGGAACGAAAAAGTCGGCTACAAGATCCGGGAAGCCCAGGTCAAGAAAGTGCCGTACATGCTGATTGTGGGCGAAAAGGAACTGGAAAGCGGTACCGTTTCCGTCCGCAGCCGGGACAACGGCGAACAGGGAGCCATGGCCGTGGACGAATTCATCGCCAAGCTCCAGGACGAAATCAAGAATCGGAAGTAAGCATAAAAAAAGAGGGTTGCTGCAAAAAAAAACGAGCAGCAACCTTCTTTTTTCGTCAGTGGTCAACGGTCAGCAGCCGGATGAAAATAGGTGGTATCACGGAACTTCCGTCCCAGTGGGGATGGAAGTTCTTTTTTAGTTTAAAGAGTTAGGAAATTTTTTACAGCATATGGGCCCGCAGGTACCCGCCGTCTTCCGGCATCAGATAGGCCGGAGCCACGTCGAATACCGTAAGGCAGCCGGTACGGCCTTCCTGGTGGAGCCGGTGGGCGGCCCGGGCGTAGGCCACCAGTACGCTGGTGGTGAATTCCGGATTGGAATCCAGTTTCAGGCTGAATTCGATTACATGCTTGTGTTCATCCTGGTGCCCGGTGACCCCGCTGCGGATCACAAAGCCCCCGTGGGCCAGACCGCTGTGGTTCTTCTTCAGTTCTTCCTCACTGATGAAGTGGATGGTGGTGTCATAATCAGAGAAATAGTTGGGCATGGTCACAATGGCCTGTTCCACCGCCTTGGGGTCGGCCCCTTCTTCCAGCACCACATAACATTCCCGGGTGTGCTTCTGCCGGGTGGTCAGTTCCGGCTGGCTGCCGCTGCGCACCGCTTCCAGGGCTGCTTCCACCGGCACCGTATACTGCTTGGCGTCTTTGACACCGGGAATCCGGCGGATGGCGTCGCTGTGGCCCTGGCTGACCCCTTTGCCCCAGAAGGTGTAATCCTTTCCCTCAGGCAGGATGGCGTTGCTGTACAGCCGGGCCAGGGAAAACAGGCCGGGATCCCAGCCTACGGAAATGATTCCCAGATGGCCGGAAGCCCTGGCCGCCTTGTCCACTGCTGCAAAATGTTCCGGGATCCGGGCATGGGTATCAAAGCTGTCGATCACGTTGAACATCCTGGCCATTTCCGGAGTCTGCACCGGCAGATCCGTAGCGCTGCCGCCGCAGAGAATCAGCACATTGATGCTGTTCTTCCAGTCGGCCATATCCTTTGCATTGACCACCGGCACATTGGCCGTGGCGATTTTCACTTGGGCAGGATCCCGGCGGGTGAACACCGCTGCCAGTTCCATATCCGGCGCCTTCTCCAGAGCACATTCCACACCCCGTCCCAGATTGCCATATCCCAGGATCCCAATTCGAATGGTCATAAACAAAATCTCCCCCTCATTATAATGCAGCAGAAAACTGTATATAGTATTTTATTTTTACAATGCCGCATAAGTAGAATATGTTTCATATTCTATCATAAATTATGGAGAATTGTAAAGGTAGTACCCTTTATTCTTCGTCCTCCTGATCCTGTTCCCGGGCCATCCGGATTTTGGCCATGATCCCGTCCCATTGTTCCGTAATGGCTTTGGCCATGAGCCGCTTGCCCCGGAAGTTCAGATGCAGTCCGTCCAGGGCATACCGGGTGGGCAGGTCTTCATTTTCGTCAAACTGGGTCCCCAGGTCGATGAACCAGGGCAGGCTCCGGATCCACTGGTTCACTTTGGCCATTTCCGCACGCCATCCTTCGGCGGTGGGTTCGTCAAAGGCCCGTTTGATGTTGGCCGGATTCACCGGAGGCAGTGTCATGAAGATGGGGGTGATCCCGTTGTCCTCACATTTTTCCCGGATTCCCTTCAGGTCGCTGATGACGCTTTCCCCGCTGACCCAGCCCCGGAGGCTGTTGCTGCCGGTCATGACGATCAGATATTTGGGGTGGAAGGGGACCACATCCTTGTCGAACCGGTCCAGGGTAGCCTCGCTGGTGTCCCCGCTTTCCGCCAGGTTGATGCTGTCAAAAGGCAGGTAATACTGATAGCTGTAGGCAAAATCGCTGGGAGAATAGGAAAGATCCCCGCCCCCGTGGGAAATGCTGTCCCCCAGGGTCCCCACCTGCCAGTTGTCTTCCGGATCCACCTTCATGGGCTGGGGCGGACAGAACTGACTGACCGGATTCCCGGCTTCGTCAATACCCCGTACCCGCCAGTACATGGTGTAGGGAGCGTAGTGGGATTCGTCATCATACCAGTCGAATCCGGTGGATTTGCCCCGTTCCAGCAGCTGGTCCGGCGCTGCCTCCCGGGTGGGGGAGACGGCATTGGTTTTCAGCACCTCCACCTCATAATGCCGCACCCCGTTGAGAGGCACCCAGTTGTACACCGGGTACAATAGCGTGGTACCGTTGCCGCTGTTGAATTGGCTGATGGGGGCCGGATACAGGGCCGTCTTCCGGTCCGGATCCACATGGACCTTTTCCACCGGAGAAAGGGCGGAAACCGGTTTTTCGTCCAGGTCGAAAGACTGGATCTGCACCGATACATCCCCCCGGGTGCCCGCAGGCAAAGCCAGGTTGTATCCGGCCACATAGGTCCGGTCATCGGGCAGGGAGCTCCCGTTGGGCAGCAGTACCTTTACATTGTAATACACCGTCCCCAGGATGGGTTTCCAGCGGAGAGTGGGATGGAGAGAAGCAGGGTGGGCTGCCGTGTAATGGGTGGTAAACTGTGGCACCGGCTGCCGCCGCAGCACAGGAGAAACCGGTTTGGCCGCCGCAGACCCCGGTTTCTGCACAGGAGGCAAAGCCGGAGCCCCCCAGACCGGCCCAGCCAAAAGACCGGCCCCCAGACATCCCAAAAGCACAGCACGGCAAAGAGTACGGGAAAAAGTACGCATAGAGAACAAGACCTCGTTTCCGAATTGTAGTTACAGGGGATATTGTAGCATATTTGAGGGGTAAGTGGTTAGGTGGGTAAGGGATTGAATGGTTGGCAGGGCACTCCCGTAGGGCCCGCGTTATCCACGGGTGTACGATGCTTTGCGGACTCCCCGGCGGGGAACCCCTACGGCACCGGAAACTCAGGATGTTTTTACCTGCGTTCCCGCACAATTCCGTTTATTCATTTTCCCCCTTGCTTTTCCTTTAAAACCTGCTATAATTAGGACTGTAAGAAGTTTTTAATAAAGATTATTAAAAAGTAGGCTTATCGGATTAACAATCCGGTGGCCACAGTTTCAAGGGGAGGCTTTTCTTATGAAAAAATTTATTTGCAGAGTGTGCGGTTATGTGTATGAAGGGGAAGAAGCTCCGGAAAAATGCCCTCAGTGCGGCGCTCCGAAAGATAAATTCGACGAACTGAAAGAAGGCGTAAAGGAATACGCTGATGAACACGTGGTTGGCGTAGCCAAAGGCGTGGATGAACGGGTCCTGGAAGGCCTGCGTCAGCACTTCACCGGTGAATGCTCCGAAGTTGGCATGTATCTGGCCATGAGCCGGGTGGCTGACCGGGAAGGATATCCGGAAGTGGCGGAAGCCTACAAACGGATTGCTTTCGAAGAAGCGGAACATGCCGCCAAATTTGCTGAACTGCTGGGCGAGGTGGTTACCGACAGCACCAAGAAGAACCTGGAAATGCGGGCTGCTGCAGAACAGGGTGCCTGCGCCGGCAAGAAGGAAATTGCTACCCTGGCCAAACAGCTGGGCTATGATGCCATCCATGACACTGTCCATGAAATGGCCAAAGACGAAGCCCGTCACGGCCGTGTCTTCGATGGTCTGCTGGCCCGTTACTTTGCCAAATAATCCGGTCTGCAGCGTGGATGCTGCGGCCTGAACTCCCGCCGGGGATGAACGGGGCCTGCGGGCCTTGTCCGTCCCCGGCTTTTTTCTGTTGGTTTCCTGGCTCCCGGAGGTGCTTCCATGTATTTATCCAGTATGCGTATCCAGAATTACCGGAACTTCAAAGACATCACCATGACTTTCCATCCGCTGGCCAATTATCTGGTGGGGGAAAACGACATCGGCAAAAGCAGCTTTCTCCGTCTCCTTTCCTATATGGCCAATGCCTGGACCCTGCCGGAAAACGATTACGATGACCCCAACCAACCGATCCGCATCACCCTGGATCTCCATCTGTTGGAGGGAGCGGAGGAATATTTTGCGGATACGCCCCAGGAACATTTGGAGAAGATCCGGGTGCGGCTGGAGATGAAGGTAACGGATATCTGCCCCCATCTGTACGACGGGGAAACCGGGAAGGAGCTTCCTCTGGAGACCATCCGCCGGCTCCGGTATGTAAGCTATTCCGCCATCAGCCAGGATGACCAGACGGTGCGTCCCCAGGTGTACCGGGCCCTGGAAAAGTGCCTGGCCCAGTGGGAAGCCAGCCACTGCGTCCCCATGCCGGAAGAGGAACGGCGGTTCATCCAGCACGAAGTGAATGTGGGGTATTTTGATTCTTCCTATTATGAATGCATTTTTTATCTGTCCCGGATCCTCTGCCGGAGCAACCGGCACCGGGCGGACAATCTGAAATTCATTTCCCTGGCGGCCCTGCGGATCATCACCCAGGTGTATCTCATGGCCCACAGCAAGGCGGTGCCTCTGGAGCACAACATTATCGTGGACGGGAAGGGGAGACGGTTCCTGCCTCTCATCATCTCCATCGACGAGCCGGAGATCCACCTTCATCCCTACATGCAGCGGTCCATCCTCCAGTACTACCAGCAGCTGCTGAACAACGAGGACAGCCAGTTCTGCGCCCTGCTGAAGGACCTGTTTGGTCTGGACGGTCTCCGGGGCCAGCTGTTTGTGGTGACCCATTCCACCGATTCTCTCATAGACGACTACCGGAACATCCTCCGGCTGTACCATGACCACCGGGGACTGGTCAAAGCGGCCTGCGGCTCCAGTTTCCATGTGAACCGGGAGATCGAAAAACACCTGATCATGCACTTCCCGGAAGTGAAGGAGGCCCTTTATGCCCGGAGCGTGATCCTGGTGGAAGGGGAAACGGAATACGGCTGCTTCCAGCTGTTTGGGAAAACGGTGGGGGTGCCCTTCGATTATTACGGGATCTGTCTCATCAACGCCCGGGGGGAAAGCTCCATTGCCAAGATCAAGAAGCTGCTGGAATATTTCCGGCTGCCGGTGGTGGCCCTGTACGATGCAGACGTGAAGGATGCCCACAAAAAGGAGAAGGGGGTGTACTTTACCGACGGGGTTTGCTTTGAAATGGACCTGTCCCAGACTATGCTCCAGCGGGGGAAGCGCCAGGCCCTGGACCGGATCATCGATGTGGCCTGCGGCGGCACGGGCCGGACCAGTTATGATATGGTGAAGAAGGCCTGCCACAAGCTCCAGCTGGATCCCCGGGATTTTCCCCCGGGGCCTTTGTACAAGGCAAAACCTCACCAGGGGCCGGTCTGGGTGTATTATTTCGCCTGGCTCTACAGCAACAAGGGAGTAATCCTGGGCAGGCTCATCGGCCAGTCCCTCCAGCGGGAAGAAGTGCCTCCGGCCTTTGTCCGGGTGATCCAGGCCGCCGGGAGACTGGCCACGGTGCCGGAACGGGCGTAACATGTCCGTATAAAGGGAACCCTTCCACCGTCCTGAAGGACGGGCCCCCTTCCCTTTTCCAATTGTTGATGAATTTAGAAAAATATGGTACCCTTAATAAGGAATATTGTCCAACTTTGCATGGAGGGGGTCCCATATGGAAAATTTCTGGATTGCGGCAGGGGCTGTGCTGCCTCTGATGATTTACATGGCCATCGGCCTTCTGGCCCGGAAACGGTACCACTTTAACGAAGGCCACATTTCCAACTTCAACAAGATCGTGTTCGGGGTGTTCCTGCCCACCAACATGTTCTACTCTGTCTATTTCACCGACATCAGCAAGGTGATGCGGCCTGGCTTCGTCCTGTTTGCCGTAGGATCTCTGCTGACGGTTTATGTGGTGGGATGGGTGCTGGTCACGACCCTGGTGAAAGACAACAAAAAGAGAGGAGCCATGATCCAGGCCTTTTACCGGAGCAACTTCATCCTTTTGGGGGTTCCTCTGGTGGAAAACCTTTACGGGCCGGAAGCGGCGGCGGTTCCTTTGATGCTCTGTGCCATTATCATCCCCATTTACAATGTGCTGGCAGTGTTCACCCTGGAAACTTTCCGGGGCGGTTCCTTCAATCCTCTCCACATCCTGGCGGGGGTGGCCCGGAACCCTATGATCCTGGGAGCCGTGGCCGGTCTTGTGTGCAAGCTGCTGCCTTTTCCTCTGCCGGCGGCTCTCTTGAAATGCGTCAAAGCCATTGCCGGCAGCACTACCCCTTTTGCCCTGATCGTCCTGGGGGCTTCCTTTACCCTCCAGGGTGCCATCAGTGAGATCCGGGAACTGGCCTTTACCGTGGCCGGCCGTCTGGTGATTGCGCCTCTTATTGTAATCGGGGGGGCGGTGGCGCTGGGATACCGGCAGGTGGACCTGGCGGCGCTCATGGCCATGTCCGCCACTCCCTGTGCGGTGGCGTCCTTTGCCATGGCTCAGCAGATGGACAGTGACGGAGAACTGGCCGGAAACTGCGTGATCTTCAGCTCGGCCCTGTCCTGCATCACCATGTTCCTCTGGGTTTTTATCACGAAAAACCTGGGACTTTTGTGAAAACAAGAAAAATTTCGGTGTGAAAATACAGGCATTTTGGGGCGGAAAATGATATAATAAATGACAAGACAGCAAGTATCACGGAGGAACCCAACAACTATGGTGAAAATCAATTCTTCCCTTTCCAAAGAAAAACGGATCCTGAAAGCCGCTGAAAAAGTCTTTTCCCACAAAGGATACAGTCAGGCTACCCTGGACGAAATCATCAAAATTGCAGATACCGGGAAGGGGACCGTATACAAATTCTACAAAAACAAAGAAAACCTCTTTTATACCCTGGTGGAAGCCAAAAACCGGAAACTGATCAAGGATCTGAACCAGGCGGTGGGAGAACACAGGGATTTTGCCGAACAGTTCCAGAGCTATGTGTTCACTTTTCTGAAGTTCCTGTACAAAAACGAAACTCTCTGGTCGGTGATCCTGTTTGAACTGCTGACAGAGCAGGCTGGATGGCGTCTGAAATGGGATGAGAAAAAGCAGAACTGGAATCTGGAAGTCCGGTGGGGGAAACCGCCGGAAGAGGATGAAATCGCTGTAAAGCGCCGGTATGCGGAACTGATCCGGTCAGAAGTGGTCATTCTCCGGGATATTTTCCAGCGGGCCATGGATGATGCCTATATCAAACCCATTGAGGATCTGCCCCTGATGGCTCAGAATTTCTATTTCAGCATCTTCATGCTGAGCAACCAGGGAGCCTTGAATGTGAACAATATGGAGGAATCGGTGAAAGGGATGATAGACCGGTTCCTGTACGGACATATAAAAAGAACTGCCGCCCAGTAAGGGAGACAGTTCTTTTTTTACATATCTTACAGCCGATGGGAGGAATTCAGTACATCCCGCATTTTGTGGGCCACCATCATCTTGATGGCTTCCCGGCCTTTGCCCAGATAGGAACGGGGATCAAAATCTTCCGGATGTTCATACAGGTACTTCCGGATGGAGGCAGTCATGGCCAGACGCAGGTCCGTATCGATGTTGATCTTGCAGACTCCGTAGGTGCCGGCCTTTTTCAGCATGTCTTCCGGGCAGCCCTGGGCACCGGCCAGTTTGCCGCCGTATTTGTTGCATTCTGCCACAAATTCCGGGATAACGGTGGAAGCCCCATGGAGTACCAGAGGGAAGCCAGGCAGCATGTTGGTTATTTTTTCCAGACGGGCAAAATCCAGTTCCGGTTTGCCTTTGAATTTATAGGCCCCATGGCTGGTGCCGATGGCGATGGCCAGGGAATCTACCCCGGTCCGTTCCACAAATTCCACAGCCTGGTCCGGATCCGTATAGGTGGCATCTTTGGTATTGACTTTGACGGCATCTTCCACGCCGGCCAGTTTGCCCAGTTCGGCTTCCACCACTACACCTTTGTTGTGGGCGTAGTCCACAACCCGTTTGGTCAGTTCGATGTTTTCTTCAAAGGGATATTTGGAACCGTCGATCATGACAGAGGTAAAACCGCCGTCCACGCAGGCCTTGCAGATATCGAAATCAGCGCCATGGTCCAGGTGCAGAGCAATGGGGAGACCTGTGTCTTCCATGGCTGCTTCCACCAGGTGCAGCAGGTAGTTGTGCTTGGCGTATTTCCGGGCACCGGCGGATACCTGGAGGATCAGGGGAGACTGTTCTTCCTTGGCTGCATCCACAATGCCCTGGACGATTTCCATATTGTTGACGTTGAATGCGCCAACGGCATAATGACCTTCGTAGGCTTTTTTGAACATTTCTTTAGTGGTTACAAATGGCATGTTGAAACCTCCTTGAATTTCAGTTATGTCTCATTATACCATACTTTCCGGAAATCTGCCGGCAGGGGAGAGGTGATTTCCACTTCTTCGTCCGTAAAAGGTTCCCGGAACCGCACCTTCCAGGCATGGAGGAAGTGGCGTCCGGGAGGGCCGGGAGGACCGTAAAGGGTATCCCCCAGAAGAGGGTGGCCGGCAGCGGCGGCATGGACCCGGATCTGGTGGGTGCGGCCGGTTTCCAGCTGGAACCGGACCAGGGACAGACCGTTTTTTTCTTCCAGCACCTGGTACCGGGTCCGGGCCGGGAGCCCCTCCGAATCCACCTGCCGTTCCACGATGGAACCGGGTTTCCGGCTTATGGGCCAGTCCAGCAGCCCCTCTTTTTTCTCCCAGGGGCCGCCCAGGGTCAGGGCCAGGTAGGTCTTTTCCAGCCGGTTTTGGGACAGCATATGGTGGAGACAGGCGTTTTTGGCAAAAAGCACCACTCCTGTGGTTTCCCGGTCCAGCCGGGATACCGGGTGGACCGCACTGGGAACCCCCTGGGTCTGGAAATACCAAGCCACCCGGCGGCTGAGAGCAGGGGTCCTTTCCTTACCGGCATTGTGGGTCACAAGACCTGCCGGCTTGTCCACTGCCAGGTACAGCTCTGTTTCTTTCAGGATGGAAAGAGGGGCTTCTTCCGGCTCCAGGGTGCAGGCTTCCGGCAGAAAGGTCCAGGATACCCGGTCCCCGGGCTGGAGCAGCAGGTCCCGCTGGATGGTCTCCCCATTCACCTGGAGAGCGCCGGCGGCCTTCAGGGCCTTCCAGTAGGTGCCGGAAATCCCCTGGTCCCGGAGAAAGGATTTCAGCCGCTGGGGCAGGGATGCGGAGGACAGCCGGAGTTCCATTACAGCACCTTCTGGCCCAGGATGCAGGCCAGGATCCCGAAGAACAGGCTCAGGGCCATGTACAGGGCGGCGGTGACAGGAGCCCCTTTGTCCACCAGCTGCTGGCTTTCCAGGGCAAAAGAAGAAAAGGTGGTGAAGCCTCCGCAGATGCCAACCTTCAGGAACAGGGCCAGCCGGGGATGGAGGGAGTTTCTGGCGGCCAGAGCCGCCACCAGGCCGATAAGAAAGGCGCCAATGATGTTGATAAAAAAGGTCTTGAGAGGAAAGCCGCTGCTGTGGCTCAGGGGCAGCAACCCGATCAGATACCGGACCACGGACCCGATAAAGCCCCCCAGACCAACAATCAGACATTCAGTCATGGTAAAGTCTCCTTTATTGGGTTATGACGATTATTATATCATACCTTGATGGGGAAGGGAGCGGTCCGGGTCCTTTCCGGGGAACGGTCAAGAAAACTATACGTTTTTCGTATTTCAGTCAATAGACCATAAGTATTTATCATGTTCTCCCATTCCTGCTATACTGCATTCATAGGAAGTATATGACAAAAAATTCCATGATCGGCAGAGGAGTTCTGTTTGTATAACAGACAGCAGAAATAGGGAGGAGAGATCGGCAATGAAAGAATTGTCCAGAAGAGATTTTTTGAAAGTCATGGGTGGAGTGGCGGCCGGCGCCTTTTTGGCCAAAAGCGGTCTGCCCAAAGTGATGGCTCAGGCTCCTGTGGTGGGGTCTGAAGACGAAACCGGAAAAAAAGCCGGCAGACGGGGAAGGCTCCCGGGCCAAAGTCTATTATACGAAACACATTGACGCAGCCCATCTGATTGCCTTGTATGACAGAATCAGCGAAGGGATCTATGGGAAAGTGGCCGTGAAGCTCCACACCGGAGAAAAACATGGTCCCAATATCCTGCCGAGGGATATGGTGAAGGCCCTGATCCAGCACATTCCCAACAGCAACATCGTAGAAACCAATACCTTGTACCCGGGCGACCGGTACACCACCGAATCCCACCGGGAAACCCTGAAGGTCAACGGCTGGGACTTCTGTCCGGTGGATATCATGGATGAAGAAGGGGATGTGGATCTGCCGGTCCGGGGCGGCAAACACCTGAAGGAAGTGGCCATGGGCGGCCACATCATCAACTACGATTCCATGGTGGTGCTGACCCATTTCAAAGGGCATACCATGGGCGGCTACGGGGGCTCCCTGAAGAACATCGCCATTGGCTGTGCCTCCGGCCAGCATGGGAAGCGTCAGGTCCACGGCTATACCACCGGTCCCATGCCTCCTGCGGGAGAAGCCTGGGGGAAAATGCCCATGCAGGATACTTTCATGGAACTGATGGCGGATTCTGGGAAGGCCACGGTGGACTATTTCGGCAAGCACATCGTCTTCTTGAATGTGCTGCGCCGGATGTCCGTAGACTGCGACTGTGCCGGGACGTCGGCAGCCGAACCCAAGATCGCCGATCTGGGGATGCTGGCTTCTACGGATATCCTGGCTGTGGACCAGGCCAGTGTGGATCTGGTCTATGGCCGGAAAAACGACGACAAGAAGGATCTCATCGAACGGATCGAATCCCGTCATGGGCTCCACCAGCTCCAGGCCATGCGGGACCTGAAGATGGGCAACGACAAATACGAACTGATTTCCATTGACTAAGGAGGAGGAGCCATGTTTGGACTGGGTGTACCGGAACTGCTGCTGATCTTGGTGATCGCCCTGGTGGTCTTTGGTCCGGGGAAGCTGCCCTCCATCGGGGCTGCTTTGGGCAAGAGCATGCGGGAATTCAAGGATGCAGTGAACGCGGTGGAAACCATGGAACCAGCGGAAGCCAAAAAAGAAACGCAGGAACCGGAAAAAAACGGACAGACGGGGAGTGCGGCCCCCAAAGCATGACCTTCACTGAACATTTGGGAGAACTCCGCACCCGGCTGATCCGCTGTCTTATGGGACTGGCTGTGGGAGGGGCCCTCAGCTTCTGGCAGATCGACCGGATCGTGGCCTTCCTCACGGCTCCGGTGCCCCGGCTGTATGTGATGAAGCCGGCGGAAGCCTTCATGATCTTCGTGAAGATTGCCCTTTGGAGCGGGGCCATCCTGGCTTCTCCTCTTTTGGCCTGGGAATTCTGGGCCTTCCTGGTGCCTGCTTTTACGGAACGGGAAAAACGGGCTCTCTTGCTGTTCGTCCCTTCTTCCGTCCTTCTGTTCCTGGCCGGGTTGGCTTTTTCCTATGGACTGATCCTACCCCAGGGGCTGTTTTTCCTCCGCAGTTTCAGCTCCGGCGCGGTGCAGCCCCTGTGGTCCCTGGAGGCCTATCTGGATTTTGTGGTGCTGATGGTGCTGCCGGTGGGGCTTTTCTTCAATCTGCCCCTGGTGCTGCTGCTTTTGGCCAAAATGGGCCTGGTGACTTCGGAACGGCTGAAAAAGGCCCGGCGGTATGTAATCGTGCTGGCCTTTGTGGTAGCGGCCATCATCACCCCCACCACGGACATGGTATCTCAGACCCTTTTGGCCATTCCCCTGATTCTATTATATGAAATCAGCCTGGTGCTGATCAGGGTGCTGCTGAAACGGTAGGAAGCCTGTCCCATTTCTGCCATCCATGGTATAATACAGGTTAAGGATGGAGCACAGGCTCCTAAGAAAATTTAATAAGATGTCTAAGAAATAGAGTCTTCCTTTCAAGACTCTATTTCTGTAAGATGAAAGAAATGATACAAGAAAGGAAACCATTCCATGGAAGAATCTGCAAATAGAAACAAACTGGAAAAACTCCAGAGCGTTCTCCGGGAGCTGGGCAGTGTGGCCGTGGCTTTTTCCGGAGGGGTGGATTCCACTTTTCTCCTGAAAGTGGCCCACGATACCCTGGGGGACAAAGTGCTGGCCGTTACCGCCCGGTCCTGCTCTTTTCCGGAACGGGAACTGAAGGAAGCCAAAGCTTTTTGTGAAAAAGAGGGGATCCGGCACCTGGTGGTGGATTCGGAAGAACTGTCCATTCCGGGCTTTTCCCACAATCCCACCAACCGGTGCTATCTGTGCAAACATGAACTGTTCGAAAAGATTCTGGAGGTGGCCAAAGAAAATCACCTGGCAGCTGTGGTGGAAGGCTCCAACCTGGATGACGAAGGGGATTACCGTCCCGGGCTCCAGGCCATTGCAGAACTGAAAATTGCCAGCCCCCTCCGGCAGGCGGGGCTGTACAAAAAGGAAATCCGGGCCTGTTCCAAAGAACTGGGGCTTCCCACCTGGAACAAGCAGTCTTTCGCCTGTCTATCCTCCCGGTTCGTCTACGGGGAAGAAATCACCCCCAAACGGCTGGGCATGGTGGACAAGGCGGAACAATTGCTGCTGGATATGGGGTTCCATCAGCTCCGGGTGCGGATCCACGGTGGGACCCTGGCCCGGATCGAAGTGCTGCCCGATGAACTCCAGAAAGTGCTGGACCACCGGCTTGAAATCGCGGAAAAGCTGAAGGAATACGGTTTTGCCTATGTAACATTGGACCTGTTGGGCTACCGGACCGGCAGCATGAACGAAACCCTGCCTCCGGAAAAGAAGGTCTGACCATGGAGACGAAGGAAATCCTGGAAAAAGTCCGGAATGGAGAGATCTCTGTGGAAGCCGCGGAAAAATTCTTCCGGCAGAAGCCTTTTGAAGACCTGGGGTTCGCCAAGCTGGACACCCACAGGAAAATCCGCACCGGCTTCGGAGAAGTGGTGTTCTGCAGCGGTAAAAGGGATGCCCATCTGAAGCAGATCTTCCAGAAACTGGCGGAAAAAGAAGGGAACGTGCTGGGGACCCGGGCCAGCCGGGAACAGTTCGAGCTGATCCGGACCCTGTGTCCCGATGCAGTGTACGATCCTCTGGCAAGGCTGGTAAAGGTGATCCGGAAGCCGGTGGAACTCCGGGGTTCCGTGGCAGTGTGTACGGCGGGGACGGCGGATATCCCGGTGGCGGAAGAAGCGGCCCAGACGGCGGAATTCTTCGGAAGCAAAGTGAACCGGGTCTACGATGTGGGGGTCAGCGGACTCCACCGGCTGCTGGCCAGCCTGGACCCCATCCAGGAAGCCAACTGCGTCATTGCGGTGGCCGGCATGGAGGGGGCTCTGCCCAGCGTATTGGGAGGCCTGGTAAGCAACCCGGTGATCGCCGTACCCACTTCCATCGGGTACGGGGCCAGCCTCCAGGGCATTTCGGCCCTTTTGACCATGCTCAACAGTTGTGCCAACGGGATTGCGGTAGTGAACATCGACAACGGCTACGGAGCCGGCTATATAGCCACCCAGATCAACCGGCTGGCACTGGGAAAGGATGAAGAACATCATGGATAAACTGCTTTATCTGGAATGTAAAAGCGGCATCAGCGGGGACATGATCGTAGGGGCACTGTTGGACCTGGGTGCCGACCAACAGGTGCTCCGGAAGGCCCTGGCCTCCCTTCCTCTGTCCGGGTATACGGTGGAAATCAGCCGGGTGAAGAAGGCCGGGCTGGACTGCTGTGATTTCCTGGTGCGGCTGGATGCAGAGCACGAAAACCATGACCACGATATGGACTATCTCTACGGCTTTGCCAAAAACCAGGCAGCACCGGAAGCCCCGGAAGGAGAAGGCCACCAGCACGGGAACCATGGACATCATCATGGACATAACCATGAGCACCAGGAGGCTGGCGCCGAAACCCATGCCCATCATCACCATCATGCACACCGGGGGCTCAGGGAAGTGCTGGACATCCTGGCTCAGGGAGAACTGACGGAAGGGGCCCATGCCCTGGCGGTGAAGATCTTTACCATCCTGGGAGAAGCGGAAGCCAAAGCCCATGGTACCACCCTGGAAGAAGTCCATTTCCACGAAGTGGGAGCGGTAGATTCCATTGTGGACATTGCGGCGGCAGCCGTGTGCCTGGACAACCTGGGGATCCGGGATGTGGTGATCCCGGTGCTCCATGAAGGGACCGGAAGCGTCCGCTGTGCCCATGGCATCCTGCCCATTCCAGTGCCGGCGGTGGCCAATATCGCCGCCGCCCACCATCTGCCCCTCCACATCATGCCCTTTGCCGGGGAATATGTGACTCCCACCGGGGCTGCCATTGCCGCTGCCATCCGGACCCGGAGCCAGCTGCCGGAAACCTTCACGGTAGCCAGAGTGGGGCTGGGAGCAGGGAAACGGGAACAGGCCATGCCCAGCCTGCTCCGGGCCATGGTCCTGGAAGCTCCGGAAAAGCCGGTGCCCGGACCCTGGGAAGAAGACACCATCTGGAAACTGGAAACCAACCTGGATGACTGCACCGGGGAAGCCCTGGGCCATGTAATGGACCGTCTCCTGGCCGCCGGAGCCCGGGATGTGCAGTATGCCCCGGTCTATATGAAGAAGAACCGGCCGGGATGGCTGGTCACCGTACTGTGCAAAGAACGGGAACGGCAGGCCCTGGAAGCCCTGCTGTTTGCAGAAACCACCACCATCGGCATCCGCCGGAGCCGGATGGAACGGAGCATCCTGGAACGGCAGAGCCAGATGGCGGAAACCTCCCTGGGACAGGTGACGGTGAAGGCTGTCCAGGTACCGGTTGTGGATACTGAAGGCAGCGTGACAGGAGAAATGGAAACCCGGCTTTATCCGGAATATGACGCCATTGCCGGCCTGTGCCGCAGTACCGGCCGCAGCTATCAGGCAGTATGGCAGCAGGTGCTGGGAGAACTGGCTCCTGCCCCGAAAAAGGAGGAATGACCCATGCATATGGCGGACGCTCTGCTGTCTCCCGGTGTAGCCGGGGCCATGTACGCCCTTTCGGGAGCGGCGGCCTGGTACGGGGCCCGGAAAGTAAAAAAATCCCATGATCCAGGACTGGTGCCGGAAATGGGGGTATTGGGCGCCTTTGTGTTTGCTGCCCAGATGCTGAATTTTGCCATCCCCGGCACCGGTTCTTCCGGCCATCTGTGCGGGGGGATGCTTTTATCGGCAGTGCTGGGACCCAGTGCCGGCTTCCTGACCCTGATCGGGGTGCTGGCCCTCCAGTGCCTGGCTTTTGGGGATGGGGGCCTGCTGGCTTTGGGAGCCAATGTGTGGAACATGGCTTTTTACGGCTGTTTTGTGGGGGGCGGCATCCTGTGGCCCCTTTTGACCCGCAAAGGGCTGACAAAAGGGCGGATCGCTGCCTCCAGTATCCTGGGCAGCGTACTGACCCTCCAGCTGGGTGCCTTCTCCGTGGCGGCAGAAACCACCCTGTCCGGGATCACCCAGCTGCCTTTTGCCGCTTTTCTCCTGCTGATGCAGCCCATCCATCTGGCCATCGGCTTGGTGGAAGGGCTGATCACCACAGCGGTGCTGGTATTCCTCTATGAAAATCGTCCGGAGCTGCTCCGGCAGCCTTCTGGAGAAGAGAGGGAAGGGAAGAGTGCCTGGAGCCGGAAGAAGACCCTGGGGGTACTTACCGGCCTGGCCCTGGTGCTGGGGGGTGCCGTCTCTCATTTTGCGTCGGAAGATCCGGACGGACTGGAATGGTCCCTGGCCCGGCTCACCGGTTCCCCTGAACTGGATGGACCGGCAGGGGGAATCTACGGACTGGCGGCCAGGATCCAGGAAGTCACAGCGCTCTTCCCGGATTACCAGATTCCCGGACTGGAGGCCGGTTGGGGGACAGCTTTTTCCGGGATCATCGGGACGGTCCTGGTGCTGGGGTTGATCCATCTGGCCGGCCGGAAACTGACCGGACGGCAGTCATGAAGTCCCTGGACGGGGCCATCGGGACCCTCCATCTGCTGGATGACCTGGCAGCAGAGGATACGCCGCTCACCCGGCTGGCTCCTCTGGCCAAAACAGGGGCCCTGTTCCTGTACCTGGCCGCTTTTGCCAGCCTGGGCCCAAACCACCTGGCCGGGGCCTGTCTGCTGCTCCTGCCTTTGCCGGTGCTGTACTGGGTGGGACAGATTCCCTGGAAGCCGGCTCTCCGCCAGTGTCTGCCGGTCCTGCTCCTTTTGGCCGGGGTGGGGGTGGTGAACCTGTTTTTTGCCCAGGGTACTGCTGTTACCTTGGGGACTTTCCGTCTTTCTGCAGGGGCTGCAGCCTTTCTGCTGCTTTTGCTCAAGGGCCTGGGCTGCGTGCTGTCCGGCTGGCTGCTGCTGGCTACCACCAGTCTGGAACGGCTGGCCTGCGCCCTCCAGAAACTGCCCCTGCCCCAGGTACTGATCATTTCCACCCTGCTTACCTGGCGGTACCTGGTGCTGCTGCTCCAGGAAGGCCGCCGGATGCAACAGGCTTATGCTCTCCGGGCACCCCGGACCAGAGGGATTCCCTGGAAGATCAGCGGCAGTTTACTGGGACTGCTGTTTCTCCGGAGCCTGGACCGGGCCCGGACTGTCTACGAAAGTATGGAACTCCGGGGATTCCAGGGCCGCTTTCCGGAAACCGGAGCCGAAAGTTCTGTTTGTGCCAGCCTGCTGCTGGTGATCCTGACCCTGGTCTGGTGCCTGGTGTGCCGGAACCTGGGATAACTTGTCCTGCCATTTCATCCATTCTGCTGCTGAAGGAGTCCTGCCCATGTCTGCCATCCTCAAACTGTCCCATATCCGCTTCCAGTATGCCCTGCCAGGCCCAAAAAAAGCCGCTGTCCCGGTATTCCACGACCTGTCCTTTACTCTGGAACCAGGGGAAAAGGTGGGTCTCATCGGCAGCAACGGAGTGGGGAAGTCCACCCTGCTGAAGCTGGTGGTGGGACTGCTGCCCCTGCAGACAGGGACCCTGGATGTCTGCGGCCTGCCCCTGGACCGGGACCATCTTCCGGCCATCCGGGAAAAGACCGGGTACGTGTTCCAGGATTCGGACAGCCAGCTGTTCCTGCCAACGGTGGAAAGCGACGTGTCCTTTGCTCTGCGGAACCGGGGCGTGTCCCGGGAGGAAGCGGAACGGCGGACAGCAGAAGCCCTGGCCCGGGTGGGGATGGAGGACATGGCCCGGCGGCAGATCTACCGGCTGTCCGGAGGCCAGAAGAAGCTCACGGCCATTGCGGGCCTTCTGACCCAGGAACCGGACCTGCTGCTGATGGATGAACCCTCCGCTGCCCTGGACCCCAGGAATCGGCGCCGGCTGGCGGAAATCCTTCGGCAGCTACCCTGTGCCCAGCTGATTGCCTCCCATGATCTGGATTTCATCTGGGATACCTGCAGCCGGGTGGTGCTGCTGTACCAGGGAAAGGTGCAAAAAGAGGGCCCGGCCAGGGAAATCCTCGCCGATCAGTCCCTGCTGGAAGCCTGCGGTCTGGAACTGCCCCTGCGTCTGCAGAAGGAAATTTGAAAAAAGGATGGCTGCCCAATCTGTGCAGCGGTCCCTTGGGATGTGCAAACCGGACCCATAGGGACTGCACGCCGGGCCGCCGCCAAATTGAGTGATTTGATTGAACAGGCTGTTCTAAAACAGGAGGAATTAAATGAAACTTGCAGTAACCTATGATCCGAAAAACGGCGAGATTTTCCAGCATTTTGGCCGGACTGAATATTTCAAGGTCTATGACCTGGCTGACGGAAAAGTGCAGAAGGCGGAAGTCTGCAGCACTCAGGGACAGGGCCATGGAGCGCTGGTTGGGGTGCTCCGGCAGCTTGGAGCAGAAGCCGTGATCTGCGGTGGCATCGGCGGAGGAGCCCAGGAAGGGCTGAAAAAGGCCGGAATCGCCTTTTATGGTGGCTGCAGCGGCCAGGCGGATCAGGCGGTAGAAGATTTCCTGGCGGACAAACTCCAATACCAGGAAGACATCCAGTGCGACCATCATGGGGAACATCATCATGGAGAATGTCATCATTGATGGATGATCCTGCTTCTAAGGGACCTGTTGCGTGCAGCAGGTCCCTTATGGTATTATAAAGAAAAATTCCTGATTACAATTTATTCTACAGGAGGACCATTATGAAGACAAAGATGATCGTTTCTGCTCTTTTGACGGCGGCCGTCCTGCTGGCATCCGGGTGCGGAGGCTTTTCCGGCAGTTCCCAGAGCAATGCCCCGGCTTCTTCCCAAGCTTCCGCCCAAAAAGCCCAGGCACCGGGATTCACCCTGAAGGATACAGCCGGGACTTCCCATTCCGTCCAGCCGGGAGACGGGAAGGTGTATGTGATCAATTTCTGGGCCACCTGGTGTCCTCCCTGCCGAAGCGAAATGCCGGAAATGAATGCCTTTGCCCGGAAGCACAAGGAGAAAGTCCGGTTCTACGCTGTCAACCTCCAGGAAGAAGGCGCCCAGGTCCAGGATTTCCTGAAGAACAACGGATACACCATGCCGGTGCTCCTGGACCGGGACGGGAAAGCCGCCACCCTGTACAAGGTCCGGGTGATCCCCACCACGGTGATCCTGGATGAAAAGGGCAATATCCTCCAGCGCCATGAAGGGGTGGCCACCGCCCAGCAGCTGGAAGACGTGCTGAAAGGGAAGCTGTAATGGGTTCCCTGACCCTGGGAGCGGCCTTCGGGGCCGGCTTCCTTTCCTTCGTCTCCCCCTGCGTCCTGCCCCTGCTGCCCACTTTCCTGCTGCTGCTCACCGGTTCCGGCATGGGAGAGGCCCAGGGGAGGGGACGGCTCCTGGCCAATACCCTGGCCTTCCTGGCCGGATTCACGGCGGTGTTCCTGGCCATGGGGGCCACCGCGACGGTTTTGGGGCAGCTGGTGCTGGACAATTGGAAAGTACTGGAAAAAGCGGCCGGGGTGATCCTGATCCTTCTGGGACTCTTTATGAGCGGTTTATGGACTCCGCTGTTCCTGCTGAAGGACCGGCGTCCTTTCCTTCAGCAGAAAAAACAGGGGGTATTGGGTTCCTTCCTGCTGGGAAGTTCCTTTACCCTGGGGTGGACCCCCTGTACCGGCCCCATCCTCACCGCCATCCTGATGGCCGCCGGCAGCCGGCAGACCGCCCGGGAAGGGCTGTTCCTGCTGCTGGCCTATGCCCTGGGGTTCTGTGTACCCTTTCTTCTGGTGGCCCTGTCCTGGGAGAAAATCGGACCCCACCTGCGCCGGCACTACGCTTGGCTGCCCCGGATTCAGAAAGCCCTGGGCCTGTTCCTGATTCTTTTCGGCATCCTGATGCTCAGCGGTATGACCCTGCGGATCATGGCCTTCCTAGCAGGGTAGGGAGGCCATGGATTTTCCTTCGTAATATTCTCTATTTTCAGATTTCTTCTCCATATAGAGTATGCTATAATGATTTTACAGTATACTGTAGAAGAATACGATACAATTTTTTTACCAGCCGGGCTGGCCCTGCAGGGGAACGTGGCTTTTGCCGTCACCTACATTAAACCTTTTGGCACAATCTTTCTGAATCTTGTGAAATTCATCGTAGGTCCCATTGTGCTGTTTTCCATTATGGCAGGGGTGGTCTCTCTCAGTGATATCCGGAAACTGGGTTCCATCGGCGGCATTACCCTGGTCTATTACTTTATTACCACCGCCATTGCCACCACCATCGGCCTAATCATCGCCAACAGCTTCAAGCCCATGTTCCCGGTACTGTCCACAGCGGATCTGGCCTTTAAGGTGAAAAACACCAGCACCGGCCCCATGAAGATGCTGGTTGACCTGTTTCCCTCCAACTTCCTGGCGCCGCTGACCAGTGCCAACATGCTCCAGGTAATCGTTATGGCTCTATTAATCGGCATCGCCATTATCGCTCTGGGCCAGAAAGGGGAGAAGGCTGCTGATTTCATCAACACCTGGAACGATGTGTTCATGAAGGTCATGGAAATGATCCTGGCCCTGTCTCCCATCGGTGTATTCTGTCTGCTGTGCCCGGTGATTGCCCAGAACGGCACCGCTGTCATCGGTTCCCTGGCCAAAGTCATCCTCTGTGCCTACATTGCCTATGCTCTCCATGCCATCCTGGTGTATTCCATGGCAGTACGGGCCATCGGGGGCATGAGTCCCCTGAAATTCTTCAAGGGCATGATGCCTGCCATGCTGTTTGCCTTTTCCAGTGCCTCTTCCGTAGGGACCCTGCCCATTAATATGGAATGCGCCAACAAGCTGGGAGCCTCCAAGGAAGTCACCAGTTTCGCCCTGCCCCTGGGAGCCACCATCAACATGGATGGGACGGCCATTTACCAGGGCGTGTGCGCCGTGTTCATTGCGTCCTGCTACGGCATCGACCTGACCCTGCCCCAGATGCTCACCATTGTGGTAACCGCCACCCTGGCCTCTGTAGGGACGGCCGGAGTGCCCGGTGCCGGGATGATCATGCTGGCCATGGTGCTGGCGTCTGTGAACCTGCCGGTGGACGGCATTGCCCTGGTAGCCGGTGTGGACCGGATCTTCGACATGGGCCGGACCACCCTGAACATTACCGGAGACGCCTCCTGTGCCATTATCGTGACCCATTTGCTGAAAAAAAGAAATAGATAGAAAAAGAAGGGTGCTGCACGTTCCATGCAACACCCTTTTTCATGCAAAATGCCGTACCCGCAGCTTGATTCCACAGCTTTCTGCCACTTTCCGGCTGGCTTCGATCTGGTCCGGGGGCAGCACGTCCACCACGGTCATCCGGGTATCCGGGATCATTTTTTTGCATTCCCGGGCAAAATCCAGCATGGCCTGGTAGGCTCCCGGCAGGGTGGGGCGGGTCACCTTGTTGTAGTCCGCCTCATCCGGGGCGTTCAGGCTGATGGAAACCGCATCCAGCACCTGGGCCAGTTCCGGTACGATATCCCGGCCGTTTTCCAGGTTCCCCAGCCCGTTGGTGTTCACCCGCAGCTTCAGTTCCGGATGGATCTGCCGCACATACCGGGCCGTTTTCAGCATCAGATCCAGGGCACAGGTGGGCTCCCCGTATCCGCAGAACACCAGCTCTTTGAACCCGGTGAAATCAAAAGCATCCACCGCTGCCTTTACCTGTTCCCAATTGGGGTTCACCTTGTGCCACAGGGTGGGCGCATCCCCGATGCCCTCATGCTGGAACCGGACGCAGAACGTACACCGGCAGTTGCACAGATTGGTCAAATTGGCATAGACGCCATCTTTATAAGTATAAAGAATCTGAGCCATGATCATTCATCATCCTTTCTCCATGAAACAGTCTGGCTTTTACATCCTGTCTGTCCAGGACTCCGGCCACCAGATAATAGAACAGCAGACTGCCTCCGGACTGGAGAGCACTGCCCATAATGGAAGTCACCAGAGCTGCATAGGTCCCAAAAATCAGTCCTTCTGCCAGGTAATACCCGATGGTGGAAATGATCCAGGACAGGAACGGGGCGATCCGGTTCCGGGTGCACAGCAGCTTCTGGGCTTTCCAGGTAAAAGGCAGCGTAATCAGCGCCTTGATCACAATGGTGGCCGGTGCCCACATGGGTGCCATCAGTAGATCCGCCAGCCCGCCCCCAATGGCTGCCGCCACCAAAGCATAGGGCTGAGGCAGCAGGGACGCAGCCACGTAAATCAGGGTATCACCGAAATGGAGATATCCTCCATTGGCTCCCATAGGGATATGACAGATATAGGCGGTGAACAGGCAGATCAGCCCGGCGAACAAACCAGTCAGTACCAGCAAATGGAGTTTTTCCTGTTCCGTTCTTTGTTGTTTCATCAGGTATCCTTCCTTTCAGATTGGGAATCATGGGGCAGGGAAGGGGTCAGGAGCCCCAGATAGGGTTCATAATTGATGCCGTCATTGCAAGGGGTGTTTTCCCGCCGGGCATCCCTAATGCCCCTGGCAATGAACCCCACAGCCAGCCGGACTGCTTCTTCCAAAGACCTTTTCTGGAGCAGGGCCCCCAGGACCACCGCGGCAAACAGGTCCCCGGTGCCGGAATAACTGCCTCCCAGATGAGGACTGGAAACCACGGAGGATTTTCCTCCAGCCATTTTTACAATGAAATTCGAAAGAATCGGCGTTTCCCGGTTCTTATCCAGTACAGGGATCCCGGTGATCACCAGGGAACGGCCCTGGAAGCAGCCTGCTTTTTCTTCCAATATAGGGAACAGCGCTTCCGGATCTGTTTGTCCCAGTTTCTGGATGGGCCCCATATCCGTACCGGTGAGGATACAAAATTCCGTGAGATTGGGAGTCAAAAGATCCGCCTGGAAAGCCAGCTGCCGGACGGCCTCAATGGAAGCCTCGGTAAAGCCCCGGTAGGCCCTGCCATTGTCTCCCAGCACCGGGTCGCACAGGTAGAGCACCCCGGGCCTGTGGAACCGTTCCAGAAAGGCCCGGACCTTTTCCGCTGCATCAGGCGTGGCAAGATACCCGGAAAGGATCCCGGCAAAGGAAACCTGGAGTTCCTGCCAGTGCTCCGTATAGTCATCCATACGATCGGCAAAGGACAGGCACCGGTATCCCGGGTAGCCGGTCTGGGATGTAAGCACTGTCGTAGGCATGGGACAGGCTTCGATGCCCATGGCTGCCAGCACGGCTATATCGGCTGTAAGCGAACATCTTCCCAGGCCGGAAAGATCATTGATAGCTGCAACACGCTGATGCATAAGAAAGCTCCTTTGGGTTAATATTGTAACGTTTTGACAAACTCTGTTATAACACAGAAACAATTGAAAGAAAAGGAACGGTTTGGGAAATTCTTGAGCCAAACCGTGTCTGAACGGCCGGAAGCACCGGTTCTCCAAGGTGCTTTATCCACACTATTTTACATAATATATATTATTGGACGTAAATTTTCTGGAAAACCAGAGATCTCGATTTGTCCCGAAACTGAGATTTTTTTCGGTATTTCCTTTGGGATCCTTCTTTCAGGACCGGGTTCCCGATCCGGCCGGGTCATTTTTCTGCTGATGAACCGGCCCTGGATTTTATTTTCATACTTCGGGATTTGTCCATACTCTTTAGGATTTATCCATACGGATTCACGGCTTGCACCTGGCTGGATTCCTGATTTTCTTCCGGGTTCCTGTTTCCTTTCTAAACACGCGTTTGACACACAATTGTTTTCCTGTTATACTTATTCTAATTAGATTGGACTCTTGTACCACAAATCCATCCTGTTCAAAGGAGATTTATACCATGACTGATACAGAAATGACGACGGATACGGAACAAAAGAAACCCTCCCGCTCCCATGGGATCAATGCCCGGCAGAGCCAGATCCTCGATTTTATCCGGCAGTACATCTTTACCAACGGCTATCCCCCTTCTGTGCGGGAAATCGGCAGTGCTGTGGGTCTGTCTTCCAGTGCTTCCGTCCACAACAACCTGAAAAAGCTGGCGGAAGCCGGTTTTGTCAGCTGGGATCCGGAAAAGCCCCGTACCTACGGGCTCCGGGAAGAAATCAGCTGGCGGAAGAAAAGCATGGTTCCGGTGCCTCTGGTGGGCGCTGTCCACGCCGGTGATCCCATGCTGGCTGTGGAAAACATCGAAGACACCTACCCCATCCCCCTGGATCTCATCGGCTGCAAGGAAGATGTGTTCATGATGGTGGTGGAAGGCGACAGCATGAAGAATGCCGGGATCCTGGACCATGATTATGTATTTGTCCGGAAACAGAATTATGCCACCAACGGGGATATTGTAGTGGCCCTCCTCAACGGAGAAGAAACCACCATCAAACGGTATTTCCGGGAACTGAAACAGATCCGTCTCCAGCCGGAAAATGATGCCTACCCTCCCATTGTGGGCACCGACAACATCGAAATCAAGGGAAAAGTCATTGCGGTATTCCGTACTTTATAAGGGTTGATGCCTTCCATAGGGCAAATTCCTTTCAGACGCTCAAATCTTCGATTTGAGCGTTTTTCTTTGGTTTTGCTATCCGGTGTATAAGCACGCATATGAAAAACAGCCTCTGAAACAAAACTCAGAGGCTGTTTTTTGCTGTCTTATTTTTGCTTTTCCATAATCTGCCGGGCAGCGGCCATCACGGCGATCCGGCCGTGTTCAAAGGTCAGGCCCCCCTGCATGAACACCTTGTAGGGTGCCCGCATGGGTCCGTCGGCGCTCAGTTCGATGGAAGCCCCCTGGACGAAAGTACCGGCGGCCATGATGATGTCATCCTGATAGCCGGGCAGCGGAGAGGGGACCGGCGTCACATGGGCATCGATGGGCGAATGGGCCTGGATGGCTTCGCAGAAGGCACAGAGGTTCTCCGGAGTCTTCAGGGTGATGGTCTGGATAATGTCACTGCGTACATCATCAGGCAGCGGAGACACTTCAAAGCCCAGGGACTGGAAAACGGAAGCGGCGAACATGGAGGTCTTCACCGCCTGGAGAGCTACATGGGGAGCCATAAAGAGCCCCTGATAGAATTCCCGGGCCGTATCCCCCAGGGTGCAGCCCATTTCACCGCCCAGGCCGGGAGCGGTGAGCCTGTAGGAAGCCTGTTCCACCAGATCCTTTTTGCCTACAATGTACCCGCCGGTGGGAGCAAAGCCGCCCCCCAGGTTCTTGATCAGGGACCCGGCCATCAGATCGGCGCCCACTTCCGTAGGTTCCTTGTCCTCAATGAATTCCCCGTAGCAGTTGTCCACGAAGCAGATGATGTCCGGACGGACCTTCTTCACCGCCTGGCAGATCTCCCCGATTTCCCCTACAGTCAGGGTCTTCCGTTTGCTGCTGTAGCCGCAGGACCGCTGGATGTGGACCAGACGGGTCTTGGGGGTGATGGCGGCCAGGAGGGCAGGGATGTCCGGATGGTCCCCTTCCATGGGGATTTCCTTGTAGGTGACTCCCAGGTCCACCAGAGAGCCGGGAGTCTTCACTGGATGGCCGATAATGGTCTGCATGGTGTCGTAAGGTTCCCCGGTGGCTCCGATCATTTCATCCCCGGGATGGAGATTCCCCAGAAGAGCCACAGCCAGGGCGTGGGTGCCGGATACGAACTGGGAACGGACCAGGGCGGATTCCGTCTTGAAGATATCCGCATAAATCAGGTCCAGCTGGTCCCGGCCCATGTCAGAATAGCCATAGCCGGTGGTGGGCTTCAGGTAAAAATCGGCCACCTGGAACTTGGCAAAGGCATCCAGCACCTTTTTGGTGTTCACCAGGGCTGCGGCTTCATGGCTTTTGGTATGCTGGGCAACGGTGTCCAGTGCTTTCCGTTCGATTTCATCCCATTGTATATCCATTGGAATTGATTTCCTCCTTAATTGCTTGATTAATTAATACTTTTATTTCCGGACATAGGGGGCCAATTTTTCTCCCAGTCCCTTGTCCATCCGGGCCCGGATCAGGATCCCGGTTTCCCCGTAGGTTTCCGAAAGGACCTGGGCCTCTTCATGGAGCTGGGCGGCCAGCCTGCTTTCCTCATAGGGAATGGACAGTTCCAGCTCCACCCGGTCCTGCCCTAAAAGCCGGGCCAGGGTTTCCAGCAGTTCCGGTACCCCTTCTCCCGTACGGGCGGACAGGCACAGGGCGTCCTCTTCCTGTTCCAACCGGTGCCGGAGGCCTTCGTGCTGAGTCAGCCGGTCCACCTTGTTGTACACGGTGAGAATGGGCTTTTCAGTGACTTCCAGTTCCTGGAGCACCTGGTACACCGCCTCTGACTGTTCCCGGTACAGCTCGTGGGAGCAGTCGATTACATGGAGCAGCAGGTCAGCATCCTTCACCACTTCCAGGGTGGATTTGAAAGCGGCCACCAGCTGATGGGGCAGCCGCTGGATAAACCCTACGGTGTCCGTCAGGGTGCAGTGGCTCCCATCCGGGAGTTCCAGCTGCCGGGTGGTAGGGTCCAGGGTGGCGAACAGCTGATCCTGGGCATAGATGTCCGAATGGGTCAGGGTGTTCAGCAGGGTGCTTTTACCGGCGTTGGTGTACCCCACCAGACACACCTGCTTCACTTCATTCTTGCTCCGGGCCCGCTGCTGCTGCCGGCGGTTGCCCTTCATCCGGCGGATCTGGTCTTCCAGGAAAGCGATCCGGTCCCGGATCCGCCGCCGGTCCACTTCCAGCTTGGTTTCCCCGGGCCCCCGGGTACCGATGCCGCCCCCCAGACGGGACAGGCTGGTGCCCTGGCCCATGATCCGGGGCAGCATGTACTGGAGTTGGGCCAGTTCCACCTGGAGCTTCCCTTCACTGGTCCGGGCCCGTTTGGCGAAAATGTCCAAAATCAGCCCGGTCCGGTCGATGATCCGGACCCCCAGGGCCCGTTCCAGGTTCCGCTGCTGGGCCGGAGACAGTTCGTCATCAAAGATGCACAGGTCGATGTCTTCCTGCTGGGCAAACAGGGACAGCTCCTGGACCTTCCCTTTCCCGATAAAGAACACCGGGTCCGGTTTGGGCCGGGACTGGACGAATTTGCCGATGACTTCCGCACCGGCGGTTTCCGCCAGCTGGGCCAGTTCCTCCACAGAATCCTGGGCGGTCCACCGGGAGGCCGTATCCCCCCAGGCCAGAGAGATCAGCATGGCCCGTTCCGGTCCTTCCGCCAGGTTGTGGCCCCGGGACCGTTTGGCCAGGATCTTTTCCACCGTGTGGAGCACATTCCCAAAGGGCATGGCCGCCACATCCTTCACCTTGAAGGGGCCGAATTCCTGGAGCACCGGCTGCTGGTCCTCATCCAGATCCGTAATCATCCCGAAGCTGAGGAGAGGCTGGCTGGAGGGATTTTCCCAGGCCATGGCGGCCATGGCATCGAACCGCAGGTCCCGGAGGGCGGACAGGTCCACCCGGCTGAGCCGGGGTGCCCCGGAGGGATGGGTGTGGATACAGGCCACCCCGCAGAGCCGGTTCTGGCTTCGGCGGGAATCGGTGCCCGGCAGCTCCACATGGCTGTCGCTGCCTACGGCCACCGCCGTCACCTGGCCCTTCCGGTCCACATAAATGGAGATTTCCCGGTTGATGGCTTCCGTCAAATCCCGCAAAACAAGGGCCAACTCCTCACTGATCAGTTGGCCCTCGTCCGCTCTCAGCTCATAGATCCCTTCCAACTGGGTGAGGACCTGTTTTTTCAGGCCCTCCGTCTTTCCGTAGATCGTTTGAGTCATAGGAGAACTCCTTTTGGTATTATACCCGTGCTTTGGCAGGCTCCATGTTCACCCGGCAGCCCCGGATGGTGTTCCGGTGCATCACTGCCAGGACTTTTTCCGCATATTCCATGGGCACTTCCACAAAGCTGAATTTGTCATAGATGCTGATCCTGCCAATGCTCCGAGCAGGGATTTCCGCCTCGATGGCAATGCTCTGGACAATATCCCGGACCGTGACCCGGCTGGAACGGCCGATATTCACGAACAGCCGCACCATCCCCGGTTTGGCACCGGTGTTGGCCAGGGCATCCGGCAGGGAACCTTCCTCTTCCGGTTCTTCCAGGGCTTTGGCCCCTTCCTGCATGAACTTCAGGGCAGCAGCGGCGATATCCTGGACATCATAGTCCTTTTCCAGGGTTTCCACAATGGGCAGATAGTCCTGATACCGGTCCTGTTCCAGGATGGTCTGCATCTTGGATACAATCTGTTCCCGCTGCCGTTCCAGCACGCTGGCGTCGGTGGGCAGGGTGCCCCGGATGATTTTGGTCTTGATGCTCCGTTCAATCAGCTTCAGCTGACGGAATTCCCGGGGAGTGATGAAGGTAAGAGCCACACCGGTGTTCCCGGCACGGCCGGTACGGCCGATCCGGTGCACGTAGCTTTCGCTGTCACTGGGCACGTCGAAGTTCACCACATGGGTGATGTTGTCGATATCCAGCCCTCTGGCCGCCACGTCGGTGGCTACCAGGATGTCCACCTGGCCGCTGCGGAATTTTTTCATGACCCGGTCCCGCTGGTTCTGGCTCAGGTCCCCGTGGAGGCCCTCCGCTTCGTAGCCCCGGGTGGCCAGGGCGATGACCAGTTCATCCACGCCTTTTTTGGTCCGGCAGAAGATGATCATCTTGCAGTCGTCGGTGGTGTCCAGGATCCGGCACAGGCCGTCCACCTTGTCCCGGGTTTCATAGTAGTACTGGTCGATGGTGGGCGCAGTGACCACTTCTTTGTGGATGGCCACCATCTTGGGGGTACGCATGTATTTCTTGCTGATGCTCAGGATGGGCCGGGGCATGGTGGCGGAAAACAGCATGGTCTGCCGTTCCGGGGGAACGTTTTTGATGATGTTTTCCATGTCGTCCACAAAGCCCATGTCCAGCATTTCGTCGGCTTCATCCAGCACCAGGAAGTTCACGTATTCCAGGTCGATGGTGCCCCGGCGGATATGGTCCAGGAGACGGCCAGGGGTCCCGATGACCACCTGGATGCCCCGTTTCAGGCTGCGGATCTGCCGTTCGATGGGTTGGCCCCCGTATACCGGCAGTACCCGGATCCGTTTGGTCCGGCCAATCTTGCTGATTTCGTCCGCCACCTGGATGCACAGTTCCCGGGTGGGGCTCATGACCAGGGCCTGGATGTGCCGGTCCTTTTCGTTGATCTTCTGGATGATGGGGATCCCGAAGGCGGCGGTCTTGCCGGTACCGGTCTGGGCCTGGCCGATCAGGTCGTCCCCTTCCAGAACCAGGGGGATAGCCCCCTTCTGGATGGGAGAGGGTTCTTCAAAGCCCATTTCCTTCAGGGCTGCCAGGATCTTCCGGTCCAGGTTCAGATCTTCGAAGGAAGTGATTTCCGGTTTGGCAGTTTCCGTTGTTTCCACCGGTTTCTTTTCCATTTCTGTGGTTTCAGTCATAATTTCTCCTTATCTTGTACAGGAGCGTTACAGCTCCTTCACCCGGTCCATGGCCAGAGACAGTGCATTCATGGCCGCCCGGAGTTTGATGGTGGTCCGGGCCGCCTTGAACCGGCATTCCAGGACTTTGGTTCCGTTTTTATCCGCTGCACCGATGTACACCAGGCCCACCGGCTGGGTGGGGGTCCCCCCTCCCGGTCCGGCGATCCCGGTAATGCTGATGCCCAGATCCGTTCCAATTTTTTCCCGGATTCCCTGGGCCATTTCCCGGGCAGTCTGTTCGCTGACGGCGGTGTATTTGTCCAGGGTTTCCTGTTTCACCCCCAGCAGCCGGTGCTTTACGTCATTGGTATAGGAGACCACCGACCCCATGAGATATTCCGAGCTTCCGGGAATATCCGTCACCAGACTGGAGGCCAGGCCTCCGGTGCAGGATTCGGCAAAGGCGATAGTCAGATGTTTTTCTTTCAGCCGTTTGCCCAGGGCTTCCGGCAGGGTTTCGTAATCCACTCCGTAGATATACTGACCCAGCACTTCCCGGATCTTTTCCTCGATGGCCCGGTTCATGGCTTCCGCCTTTTCCAGGGTATCGCTTTTGGCGGTGATCCGGATGATGATTTCTCCCTTCCGGGCGTAGAGGGCAATGGTGGGGTTGGTCTGGGCCATGATGATGGCATCCAGCTTTTCCGCCACCATGGATTCCGTCAGTCCCCGGAGGTGCAGCACCCGGGAATGGATGATTCCCTGGGCCGCATAGCTTTTCCGGAGATAGGGCATCACCTGCTGACCGAACACGTGGGTGGTTTCCGCCGGAGGCCCCGGCAGCATGATGATCAGTTTGTGGTCCGGAGTCCAGACCCCGATTCCCGGTGCCGTGCCCACTTCGTTGTTGAATACCACGGCCCCTTCCGGGATCATGGCCTGCTTTTTGTTGTTGTCCGTCATGACCACATGCCGGGCAGCAAAATACCGGGTCAGCTTGTCCAGCCAGAAGGCACTGGGCACCAAAGGCAGATCCAGGTACCGGGCCACCATTTCCTTGGTGATGTCCCCCCGGGTGGGCCCCAGGCCCCCGGTGGTGATGACGATGTCCGCCCGCTTCAGGGCAATGGCCAGCACTTCCAGCAGCCGGTCCCCGTTGTCCCCGATGGTGGTCTGGTACAGCACGTTGAACCCGGCATCATTGAGCATCCGGGACAGATACTGGAAGTTGGTATTCACAATATCGCCCAGGAGCAGCTCCGTGCCCGTATTGATGACTTCAACATTCACAGGAAATCACTCCTTTTCCAACTGCCCCACCGCTTCGTAGGTGAAGCCCTGGCTGATCCGGACTTTCACAAAATCCCCGGGGTTCAGGGAAGCCGCCTCTTCCACGTAGATCTTCCCGTCGATATCCGGGGCTTCTGCATAGCTGCGGCCTACGGCCAGGTTGGGATTTTCCTCATCCTTGCCTTCGATGAGCACTTCCAGCGCTTTCCCTTCCCGTTCCTGCTGGATCTCTTCGGAGATCTCCGCCTGGAGGCTCATCAGGGCATGGTACCGGTCCTGCTTCACTTCTTCCGGGATCTGGTTGGGCATAGCCCCGGCTTCCGTACCTTCTTCCTGGCTGTAGGTAAACACCCCGGCACACTGGAACCGTTCTTTTTTCACGAAATCCAGCAGTTCCTGGAACTGTTCATCAGTTTCTCCCGGAAAGCCCACAATGAAAGTGGTCCGCAGGCAGATGTCCGGCATCCGTTTCCGGAGTTTGGCCAGGAGCTCTTCCACCTGTTCCCGGGTATCTCTCCGGTGCATGGTGTGGAGCAGGCTGTTGCTGGCATGCTGCAGGGGCAGGTCCACATAATTGCACACCTTGTCACACTGAGCCATGGTTTCGATCAGTTCGTCGGTGAAGGAATCAGGATAGCAGTACAACACCCGGATCCATTTCAGGTCAGGGATGGTGTTCAGGTCCCGGAGCAGTTCCGACAGACGCAGTTTGTGGTACAGGTCGATGCCGTACTGGGTGGTGTCCTGGGCCACCAGGATCAGTTCCCGGACGCCCTGGCTCACCAGATCCCGGGCTTCCTGGAGGACTTCCTCATAGGGACGGCTCCGGTAAGGGCCCCGGATCTTGGGGATGGCACAATAGGAACACCGGTTGTTGCAGCCTTCGGCAATCTTCAGATAGGCCGTATACTGAGGGGTGGTCAGCACCCGTTTGGCCTTCTGGGTGTATTTTTGCGGAGGCTTCAGCAGAGTGAACCGTTCTCCCGCTTCTACCCGGTCGATGACGCTGCCGATCTGGTCGTAACATTCGGTTCCGATGATGGCATCCACCTCCGGCAGGTCTGCGAACAGTTCATCCGCATACCGCTGGCCCAGGCAACCGGTGACGATCAGCTTCCGGTGGGGCTCATCCTTTTTGTATTCCGCCATCTGGAGGATGGTGTTGATGGATTCTGTTTTGGCACTTTCAATGAAGCCGCAGGTGTTGACGATGATCACATCCGCATGGGTGGGGTCATTGGTAATGGTCCACTGGCGCTCTTTGATGAGCCCCATCATCACTTCCGAATCCACCAGGTTCTTGGGACACCCCAGGCTGACTACTCCGATTTCCAATCTGTTCTCCTTCCTTATTTCGCCTTGAACGTACGGGTCACTACGCCCCATTCCTTGGAGCCGTAGGGTACTTCTTTTCCGTTGACAGTGATCACTACATCCCGGATGCTGCCCACATTGACGGAAATGCTCTTGCTCCCTTTGTAGGTACGGGTGGATCCTTTGGGCACCGTAGCCGCTTCCACCTGTTTCCCGTCAATGGTGGTCTGGGTCCAGACCGGTTTCTTGTAGGTGACCACCACCGTGACCCCGTTGCCCTTGCCCAGGGTCTTTTCATCCCCTTTGGACTCTTCTTCTTCCTTCTTGGGCTGGGCCTCGGCGGCTGCTTGTTTTTCCTTCTCGCTCTTTTCCGAAGAGTGGTCGGATTTCACTCCATCGGTGATGTTGGTGGTAGCCTTCAGGTCCGGTGTGGTTTTCCCGCCGAACACGAAATAGGCCATGACCACGGTGAATACGGCCAGGCAGGCCACAAACACCCCGGTGAACACCTTGAAGCTGAAGGCAGGGGTTTTGCTGTCCGCCCCGCCGGCGGCTCCGTATTCTTCCCCGGCTTCGTCTTCCGGGACGGTCTCATAGAGATTTTCGTCGATGAAATCCCGGATCCGGTCCAGGACACCTCCCACTTTGGCTTTGCTGGCGTCCAGGGCTTCTTCCATGTTTTCCCGGTTCAGCGCCGTTTCCACCTTTTTCAGGGCTTCCTTGGGGCTTTCATGGGATTTTTTGGGTTCCGTCCCCTTTCCTGCCGGCTTTTTCCCAGCCGCAGCAGCCTGGGCCCCTTTGGCAGCCGGCTTCTCCGGCTGGGGAGCTTTCTTTTCTCCGGTTTTGTCCAACCGTTTGGCAGTCTCTTCCCCCTTGGGAGCCTCCGGCTTCCCGGTTCCAGCTACTGGCTGGGCATCCTTGGGCCCAGGAGCCGTTTTGGGTTCCGTCCCTGCCGCCTCCTTCGCCGCTTCCGGCTTTGTCGGTGCAGCCTGGGCCGCCGGCTTCACCGGTTTCATCACCTGGGTGGCTTCCATGGCTTCCTTTTTCCGCTTCTGGGGATCCTGGGCTTCCTGAGCGGTCTGACGGCTGTTTCCATAGCCCACCGGCTCCATATCCTTCAGGGCCTGGACCTTGTCAAAAGGTTCCGGAGCCTGAGAGGATTCCGTTTTGGGAGATGCCGGCTGAGGCACCGGGGGCTCCGTTTTTGCCTGCTTCTTTCCGGCAAAGGTTTCCGGACGCAGGATAATGGTATCGGAACTTTTCGGCAGCTCCGGCTGGGGCACCAACGGTTCCGGCGACTTCAGGATCTTTTCCGGTTCACTGCCGGTCCGGTAGGCCTCCACAAGGCCGTTGCCGTCCAGGCCCAGATAGTTCCCGTAGTTCCGGAGAAAGCCCCGGATGAACACATCCCCCGGAATCTTGTGGAAATCTCCCTCTTCCAGGGCTGCCAGATAGGGTTCCCGGATGCCGGTATGTTCGGCAACCTGTTCCAGGGTCAGATGTTTGGCTTCCCGGTGCTGCTGTAAATAGGTTCCAATTTTGTTTTTCATGGTACAACCTCACTTTTAGACGGGGTAGAGCGGCGCAGGCAGGAGAATCACGGTTCTTCCTGCTTCAGCCCTTTGGTGAAGAACTTTTCTTTGATGGTGGCGGGGCTCATAATGAGCGGCCTTGGCTTGCTGCCGTCCGCCGGTCCTATGATGCCCTTTTCTTCCATGGCATCCACCAGCCGTGCCGCCCGGGTGTACCCGATCCGGAACTTCCGCTGGAGCATGGACGAGGATGCCTGCTGGGTGGCCATGACCAGCTCCACCGCATCCTGGAAAAGTTCGTCTTCCTCGCTGTCTTCCCCTTTCTTTTCCTCTTCCGCCCCATTGAGCTTCTGAGTGGTCACTTCACTGGAATAGGAGGTGGGTATGGCTTCCGCCTTGATGAAATCCACCACCCGGTTCAATTCGTCGTCGGCAATAAAGGCCCCCTGGACACGGATGGGTTTGTTGGCTCCCGTAGGGAAGAACAGCATGTCCCCCCGTCCCAGGAGTTTTTCCGCACCGCTGGCGTCCAGGATGGTCCGGCTGTCGATCTGGCTGGAAACCGCAAAGGCGATCCGGGAAGGGATATTGGCCTTGATGGTCCCTGTGAGCACGTCCACCGACGGCCGCTGGGTGGCCAGGATCAGATGGATCCCGGCAGCACGGGCCTTCTGGGCCAGCCGCAGGATGGCATCTTCCACGTCCACTGCCGCCACCATCATCAGGTCGGACAACTCGTCGATGATTACCACTATGAAGGGCAGCTTTTCTCCCGGCTGCACATGGGCATTGTAGTCATCGATCTTCCGGACCTGGGTCTTGGCGAACAGACTGTACCTCCGTTCCATTTCCACCACTGCCCAGTGAAGGGCGGAAGCGGCCTGCTTGGGCCCGGTGACCACCGGTGTGAGCAGGTGGGGGATCCCGTTGTAGTTGGTCAGTTCCACCACTTTCGGGTCCACCAGGATCAGCTTCACCTCATCAGGAGCCGCCTTGTACAGCAGGCTGCAGATGATGGTGTTGATGCACACACTCTTCCCGGACCCGGTGGATCCGGCAATGAGCAGATGGGGCATCTTGGTCAGGTCCGCCACCACCACATGGCCGGAAATGTCTTTCCCCAGACCGATGCACAGCTTGCCTTTGGCATTCTTCACTTCCGGACAATCCACAATGGACCGGAAAGAAACCGGCTCCGAAGTCTTGGAAGGCACTTCGATGCCGATGGCCGCCTTCCCGGGAATGGGTTCGATCCGGACGCTGGACACCGCCAGTTTCAGGGCAATGTCTTCCGACAGGTTCTGGATCTTGTTCACCTTCACCCCGGGAGCCGGTTCCAGTTCATACCGGGTCACGGAAGGTCCCTTGGTCACGTTCACCAGGGTGGCGTTCACCCCGAAATCGTGGAGGGTCTGCTCGATGGTGCCCCCCTGGGTTTCGATTTCCGCCTGGAAGTTCTTCTTGTTCACCGGTTTGTCCCGGTTCAGCAGATCCAGAGGCGGGAATTCGTAGGGGATCACTTCCCCGGTTTCCGCGTTTTCCAGACGGGTGGTCTGGGCTTCCGGTGACGGAGCTTCCCACTGGGGTTCCTCCTGGTCCCGGGCATCGTCAGAGGTGGTAATGGTAAACTTCCGGGGCGGTTCTCCCGTCCCCATCTGTTCCTTCTGGAACTTCAGGATGGGAGCCGTACCGGCAGCATTTACCTTCTCTTTCAGCCGCTCTGCCAGAGAAGGTTTCTTTTCCGGTTCCGGCTTTTTCCGGGGATTCCCGTCATCCTTTTCCTGGTCGTAGAAGGAATCATGGTTCCGCTTCCGCCGTTCCTGGTAGTCCTCCCATTTCTGGGCCACCGTCTCGGCCCCTTCCTTTACCCCGTCCTGAGCGGTCTGGAGAGGACTCCGCAGGGAAAATTTTCCGGACAGCACCAGGGAGATCAGCGTGGTGGCGGTAAGGACAATGAGTGCCCCCACCCGGCCGGCCACCTTTGTTAAAACAAACACGATGGTGCCTCCCAAGAGGCCACCACCGGTCATCAGATACTCAGGAATCAGTTCATGGCCTTCCGGCACCTTGTGCATATGCCACAGGCTCAGGACAGAAACAAGGAACAGCAGGAGTGTAAAGAACTTTTTGGAATACCGCAGATGTTCGTGATTCAGGATGTACCCCATCCCCAGCACCATTAAGTACAGAGGGAAGAGAAAAGCTCCCACCCCCAGGGCGTAGGTCAGGACCTTCTTGAGGAAAGCTCCGGCGCTGCCCATGGGGATTCCCCCCAGGGCACAAAGCACAATGAGGCCGAAGGCGCCCAACAGGATGCCCAGCACTTCCCGGTTGAAGGTGAATTCGATTTTCTTGTTGTTCCTGCGAGTCCGTTCTTTTTTTTCCACGCTGTTCCCTTCCTGAAGATTTTTGGTTTATTGGAATCAGATTTCCATGATCAGAGGGAGGATCATGGGACGCCGTCTGGTCTTTTCGAACAGATACCGGCCCAGGCTGTCCCGGACGGCACTCTTCAGTGCGGACCATTCGGTGATGTTGTTTTCATGGCATTTGTCCAGAGTGCTCAGCACCCGGTCCCGGGCGCCTTCCATCAGCTCTTCGGATTCCCGGACGTACACAAAGCCCCGGGATACGATATCCGGGCCGGCGGCGATCCGGTAATTGCTGTGGTCGATGGTCACCACCACGATCAGGATCCCGTCCTGGGATAATTGCCGGCGGTCCCGGAGCACCACATTGCCCACGTCGCCCACTCCCAGGCCGTCAATGAGCACCCGGCCGGCGGTGACTTTGCCGGAAATCCCGATGGAATCCCGGGTCAGGTCAACTACAGAGCCGTTTTCCGCAATGACGATGTTTTCCTTGGGCATCCCCAGCTGCATGGCCAGTTTCTTGTGTTTTACCAGGTGACGGTATTCCCCGTGGACCGGCATGAAGAACTTGGGATGGACCAGCCGGTGCATCAGTTTGATTTCTTCCTGGCTGGCGTGGCCGGAAACATGGATTCCCTGTTCCCGTCCATAGATCACTTCAGCTCCCTGTTTGTACAGGTTGTCGATGGTCCGGGCCACACCTTTCTCGTTGCCGGGAATGGGGGTGGCGGAAATGATCACCGTGTCACCGGGCATAATGGACACCTTCCGGTGGTCACTGTTGCTCATCCGGGTCAGGGCACTCATGGGTTCCCCCTGGCTGCCGGTGGTGATGATGGCAATCTGCCGGGGTGCATAGTTCCGGCATTCGTCGATGTCGATGAGCACACCCTGGGGCACCTTCAGGTAACCCATTTCAATGGAAATGTTCACCACGTTCACCATGCTCCGGCCGATCACCGCCACTTTCCGGCGGGTCATGACCGCCGCGTCGATCACCTGCTGGATCCGGTGCACGTTGGAAGAGAAGGTGGCTACGATCACCCGGTTCCTGGCCATCCGGAACTGTTCGTCCAGGGTCTTGCCCACGCTCTTTTCGCTGGGGGTATACCCGGTCCGTTCAATGTTGGTGGAATCGCTCATCAGGAGCAGCACGCCTTTGCGGCCCACTTCAGACAGCTTGGCATAGTCGGTCACCTGTCCGTCCACCGGAGTCTGGTCGAACTTGTAGTCCCCGGTGTGGACGATCACCCCAACCGGAGTGTGGATGGCCAGGGCAACCGCATCGGGAATACTGTGGTTGACCCGGATGAATTCCACCCGGAAGGCGCCGGCCCGGACCGTAGCCCCAGGCTTCACCATTTTGCATTTGCTGTCAGAGACGCCGTTTTCCTTCAGACGGCCGGACAGGATCCCCAGAGTCAGGGGAGTGCCGTACACCGGCACGTCAAAATCCTTCATCACATAAGGCAGAGCGCCGATGTGGTCTTCGTGGCCGTGGGTCAGGAAAATGGCCTTGAATTTCTCCTTGTTTTCCATCAGGAACGTGGTATCCGGGATCACCAGGTCAATGCCCAGCATGTCATCATCGGGGAATGCCAGACCGGCATCCACCAGGATCATGTCGTTGCCATACACAAAGGCCGTCATGTTCTTGCCGATTTCTCCCAGACCGCCCAGCGGAATGATGGATAATTTTTTCTGTTGTCCTTTATTGTTATTCAAAGGGACACCTCCTTCATATTTTTGCATATCAAAAGACTGGAGTATCTTCGCGTTCCATACTCCCTTTTCGAAACTATGTTTTCAATTCCCGTATCCCCTACGAATCCGAACGATAATCATCGCTTCTGGTTCTATAGGACTAGTCTCTTGTTCAACATTATACAGGTTTGACGCCTGTTTTGCAAATCAAGTTTTGGCTGACTGCTCAGGAACCGATTTTTTGTTCCTTCATGAATTGTTCGGCACCGGGGGCCAACGGAAGCAGCGGGTCCAGGAAGAACCGTTTCTCCACATCCCGGTACAGGGCAGGTTGTTTGGTCTGGAGTTCCTTCCAATGAGGCCACAGACGGTCCAGGAAATTCTTTACCGTTTCCTTGTGCACCGTCTTCCGGGTCACCAGGAGACACTGAAGAGCCACACTGGCACAGGGCCGTGTCTGGTTGGGATAGGTCCCTACCGGGATCACCACCGGCTGATACAGGGGATAGGCGGCCACCAGGTCTTCCAGATCCTGGCCTTCGATAGGGACCAGCACCAGCCGCCGCTGCCGGGCCAGATCCCGGAGAGCCGGATGGGGCAGGGCGGAAGTGAGGATAGCCGCATCCACGGTACCTTCCTTCAGAGCCCGGACCGTATCATCCACCGAAAGATACTGGACCCGCACATCGTCTTCCGCAAGGCCCGCTGCTTCCAGTACCTGTCTGGCGTTGAGAGAGGAACCGGAACCGGCAGCCCCCAGGGATACGGTCTTTCCTTTCAGGTCCTGGAGTTTCCGGATCCCGGTCAGGTCGTAGGTGATGATCTGGACCGTTTCCCCTTGAAGGGTCCCCACCTGTTCCAGATCCTTCAGAGGCCGGTCTTCATAGGGCCCGGTGCCTGTATAGGCATACCAGGCCACGTCGCTCTGGACCAGGGCCAGGTCCGCTTTCTGCTGGCGCAGCAGTTCGATATTGGCCAAAGAGCCCGCTCCGTCCTGGAGCTTCAGCAGCGGCTGCCTGCCGTCCTGGTTCAAAGCGTTCACCAGGTCGTTCCCCAGACTGCCGTAAGCCCCCACCAGCTGGCCTCCCGCCAGCACCGTTTCTTTGGGAGGTGTTTTCCCCCGTTCCAGGTTTCCTGTCTTTGCCCCGCAGCCTGCGGTGCAGAAAAAGAGCAGGGCCAGAACGGAAAAGATCAGTTTCTTCATAGGTCTCTCCTTGTTCTCCCTGCTCCTGTTATTTCTGGAAGTACGCCAGGGTCCCGGTGAGCCCCTTTTCCAGGTCCGTGTAGTCTTTCATGCCCAGGGTTTCCACCAGGGCCTTGTGGCTCAGTACGGAAGCGTAAATGTCCCCCGGCCGCACCGGTCCGTAATGGACATCCATTTTATGGCCCAGGATCTTTTCCATTACCCCGATCAGCTGGTTCAGAGACACTTCCTCATTGGTGGACACGTTCAGGGTGGCACAGCCGTTATATCCCACCCCCAGGCTCATGGCCCGGGCAATATCCCCGGCATAGACGAAATCCCGGGTCTGGTTCCCGTCCCCAAAGACAGTCACCGGCTCGTGCTGGGCAATCTTCCGGGCAAAGACGGAGATCACGCCCCCTTCTCCCGTTTCTCCCTGCCGTTCCCCATATACATTGGCGAACCGGAAAATAATGTGCTTTAAGCCGAAGCACCGGCTGTACAGACGGATGTAGTCCTCTCCCACCGCCTTGGACAGACCGTAGAAAGAAGTGGGAGCCGGCACTTCCGTTTCCTGAAGGGGCAGGTTCTGGTTGTCCCCGTAAATGGCCGCACTGGAAGAGAAGATGATCTGTTCCACGCCGCTTTTCCGGCAGCCTTCCAGTACATGGACCAGACCGGCCACGTTCAGGTCTTCGTCCGCTTCCGGGTATTCCATGGAATAGGGCACCAGGGTCTGGGCCGCCAGATGGATCACTGTCTGGAACTTTTCCGCCATCAGGAAATCCGTCAGCTCCCGGGACCGGATATCCAGCAGCTGGAACCGGGTTCCTGCCGGCACATAGGCCCGTTTCCCGGTGGACAGGTTGTCCAGCACCGTTACCTCACAATCACCCCGGCTGATGAGCGCCGGCACCACATGGGACCCGATGAACCCGGCTCCCCCTGTTACTAAGATCTTTCTCATGAATCCATTTCCCTCCGATCGCGGATCTTGGTCAGAATATCCAAGCCAAAGCATTTGATGGTCACAATGGCGCCGATGGTGAACGGAATGTATTCACAGAAGAAACGCCAGAGGATGGCCAGCACCCCGGCCACACCGGGAGGCAGCAGAGAATTGAACAGCACCAGGAAGCCGCCCTCCGCCACCCCGCTGCCACCAGGGGTAGGGGTAAAGTACAGTACCAGGTTGATCAGGCACATGCGTCCCATGACAATGTGCAGGGGCAGGCTGATGCCGAAGGCCTTGATAAACACCGGCACCACCGAATAGATGAACAGCAGGCTGATCCCCGATTCCATAAAAGCCCGGAACACCTGCCGGGGATTGTCCTTCAGCATGAACATGGCCTGCTGGAAATCCCGGTACCCCAGGAAAATGGCTTCCTGGACCCGGGGAGAGAAGCGGCGGCTGAACCGGGCCAGCCATTTTTCCAGCCGTCCCCCCATTACCAGGTGCCACAGGAGCCAGGGAGCCCCGATGAAAAAGGCGCACACCAGGGCAATGACACTGGTGTGCATCCAGCTTACCAGCACCGGATCCCACCAGAATACCAGGGGCATCACCAAAAACAGGAACAGGATGGAAAATACCGTCCGGACAATGACGATCAGGGTGGATTTGGCCACCGGTACCCCCGCCCGTTTCATGAACATGAGCATGGCAATACCTCCGCCCCCCTGACCGGGAGTCAGAAGTGCCAGGAAATAGTTGCTGAACACCGCGTAGAAGATATGGGCATAATCCATCTTCTCCCCGGAAAGCCTTGTCAGGGTGATCAGCCGGGTGGCATCGAAAAACAGCCCCACCGACAGCACCCCCAGGGCCAGCAGCGCATAATACCATTTAAAAGTGGTCAGATAGACCAGGGCCCGTACATCAAAAGTAAAATAAAGAACGCCTGCTGATACGATGATGACTACAAAGAACAACACGCACAGCATGCGAAATAGGGTTTTGTTCATAGAGTATGACCTGCCAGTATCGTTGTATTTTGAAAAGCTCTGAATCTGTCAATGCTGATACAATCTTTTATTATTATAGCATAGTACAGGAGCAAAAACATAAAACAAATCATAAATCAGAGCCTGAGCTTTCCCGTGTTGGCAAAATGGAGCTTGACGTATTGGGAAAGAGCCTCTTCCCCCTGGGCTTTGGCCAGCTTCCGGGCCGCTGCCGTAGCCTGGCTGCCGCCTCCTTTGGGCAGTTCGAAGCCTGCCTTTTGGGACAGCTCCCCCATCACTTCCACAAAGGCGTCCCGGGCCAGGATGGACGCCGCCGCCACTGCCATATCCGCTTCCCCTTTGGGCTGCTGGTACACTTTCAGCCCGGGATAAGCTGCTTCCAGGGTGGAGGAAATGGCATTGTGCCGGGTAAACTGGTCCACCAGGGCAAAATGGCATTCCGGCACCTGCTGGAGCACCCGTCCCAGAGCATGGATGTGGCCGCTGGCCAAAAGATGGTTCAGGTTCAGGTTCTGCTTCTGGCTTTTCAGCTGGGCATACCGCTGGTTGTAGAACTGGGGCTTCAGTATCAGCACCGTATGGGCTTTGGCGGTCTGCCGGATCTTTTCCGCCAGCTGATGGATCTTTCCGTCGGTCAGGGCCTTGCTGTCGCAGATCCCCCAGCTTTGGTACTGCCGGGCGGTTTCCAGGTCCAGACACACCGCTGCCACCGCCAGGGGACCGAAATAGTCCCCCTTGCCGCTTTCGTCACTGCCGCACCAGAGCCCGTCGAATCCGGGTTTCCCGTCCAGCAGGGTCACTTTCCCCCCGCCGGCGGAAAGATCACCGGCAAGGGCTGAAGGTTCCGTCTCTCCGTCCAGCGCCTTCTGGCAGCATTCCCGGAAGGAAGAGACTTTCCCGCTCCATACCTGTTTCAGGCCCTTTTTCCCATTGTAAAGGGCCAGATTCACCGTGTCCGTTCCCTTCCGGACCTTCAGCTGCCGGCCGTAATTGATTTCCTTCTGCTCCACCGGTTCTTCCGTGAGCAGCTGGAGTTTTTCCCGCACCAGGGTTACATACTGGTCAAAATCATAAGGGGTCATGCCCCGCCTTCCTCCTTTTGTCCTTCCGGCAGGCTAGGGTCCGGCTCCTGGAGATTTTTCGGCAGATCAGGAGGCCGCACCGTCAGGCTGCGGATGGAGACATCAATATTTTTTACCGGCATGCTGGTCATGCCTTCCACTTTCAGTTTGATCTTGGTCTGGAGGCTCTTCACCACTTCGTAAATGGGCGCCCCGAAGAACAGGATGATCTCCAGGAAGATGGTCATCCCCTTGCTGGTGTCCGAAGGCCGGCGCACCTTGATGGAAGTGATCCGGTCCACTTCCTTGTTCTTCTTCACCACGATCCGTACAATGTCGCTGACCACGTAATCGGATACCGTGATTTTCCCGTAGTAGCTGAAAGCCGGCCGGACAATGGACTTTTCCGGCATGGCATGGTGCTTCCGGTTCCGGGAAAACAGCCGGTGAGGCAGATCCACCAGCACCCCGGACAGATGGGGCTTCAGTTCGATGGTGGGCACCGGCACCACATGTTTCCCTTCCTTGATCCGGGTCTCCCGGGCCTTTTTCATTTCCCGGACGGTGGAAATGTCCTGGATGTACACCGTTTCCGAAGGCGCCGGGATCTGGAGCCGCTTGCAGATGGTCCGGACCATCTTGTCCGAAGTGCCGATCACCAGAAGAGTCCGGATGTCGCTTTTCAGCAGGGCTTCCCGGACTTCCTGGCAGTGGTCCTTTTCCATAAAGATGGCCCGTTTCACCGCCTGGACCTTGTTCTGTTCCGTTTTGGCACTGGTTCCGGCCAGGATCTTGGTCCCTTCGATCAGGAGCCCGTCGTCGATGATGCCGTCGCAGTGATGGTCATGGGCGACCCCGATGGCCCGGAAGCTTTTCCCGGTGCCGCTGGGGCCTACAAATGCTACAGTTTTCATGGTATGCACCTGCTTTTCGGATCAGATTTTCTTTCCTTCGATGACACCCTTCACATTTTCGTAGGAAATGGGGAATTCTCCCAGGTGGAGGGGGAACCGTCCCGGATTCCCGTGGAGATCGCTGCCCCCGCTGGTCAGGAGACCATGGTTTTTGGCCACCTGGAGCCAGTTGTGGGGAGGTTTTTCCTTTAAAATGGAGGGATGCCACACTTCCATGCCGTCAAACGGCACCCTGTCCAGCAGTTCTTCCACCAGGTCCGGGTTCCCGATTTCCGCCGGATGGGCCAAAACAGCAATGCCTCCCGCCCCGTGGAGCAGGTCCACCGCCTCTTTGGGCTGCATCTTCACCTGCCGGCAGTAGGCGGGCCTGCCGCTGGCGATCAGGGCATCGAACACCGCCTGGGTATGGGAGAACAGGCCTTTTTTCACCAGCACCCGGGCAATGTGAGGCCGCCCCAGGCTTTTGGACCCGTGGGCTTCTTCCCGGACTTCCTCCAGGGTAATGGGATATCCCAGCTGGTTGATTTTCTGGATGATCTTCCGGATCCGGGTGATCCGCCCCACCCGGGTCCAGGCCATGGCCTGGAGAAGAGGCTGGTTCTCCGGGTCGAAATGATACCCCAGCACATGGACATCCTTCCCTTTGTAGTCCGTGTCGATCTCCACCCCCCGGATCAGCTGGATCCCCAGATGCCGGAAGTGAATGGTCCGGGCCGCCCGGTCGTAGGCCTGGATATTGTCGTGGTCGGTGATGGCAATGGCGGCAATGCCGGACACCCGGGCCTGGGCAATGATTTTTTCCGGAGTGTAGACGCCGTCAGAAAAGGTGGTATGGATATGCAAGTCAGCCAGCATGGCAATTCTCCTTCGTCATTTCTTATGACTTGATTATACCATAGTGGGCGGAAAAAGGAAAAAGGGCGCTGCCGCACAGGCAGCAGCCCCCGTCAATGGTCAACTGTCAATCGTCAATGGCCAAAGGAAGCCAGCCAAGCTGGCCCTGAACACAAAAACCGTAGGGGCTGCACGCCGGGCGGCCCGCCGACTGCACCAGCAGCCGTTGAACGGGCGGGCTCCCCGGCGTGGAGCCCCTACGGATTCGATTCTGTATGCAAAATATTTTCTGCCGTTTTATTCGGCTTCCGATTCCAGGCTTTCCACAGAATCTTCCTGGAGATCTGCAGTTTTCCGTCTCCGGGCATACAGCAGCCAGTAGAGAACGGCACAGCCGATGGCACCCAGGCCCACGGCGGAATAGATGCCCTGGAATCCCAGAGGTTCCTTGAAGGCACCCAGGAGGTAAGGTCCTACCCCCAGCCCCAGGTCCAGCATGACGAAATAGGTGGAAACCGCCACCCCGATCCGGACTTCTTCCACCAGCTTCACGCAGATGGCCTGTCCGTTGGACATGAAGGTTCCGTACCCCAGGCCCACGAACACCCCGGCAGCCAGCATTTCCCAGTTCTGGGTGGTGATGGACAGCAGCAGGAGTCCAATGGCCAGGCAGGCATAGGTGGGATACATGACGAAGTCTTCCCCTTTCCGGTCGAACATCACTCCGGCAACGGGACGGGCTAAAGTGATGGACAGAGCATAGACCACAAAGAACAGGGTCCCGGCAGTCATCAGCTGCAGTTCCGCCGCATAGGTAGCCAAAAAGCTCAGCACGCTGGAATAGCACACCGCCACAACGAAGCCCACAATGGAAATCCCCATGACCCGGGGTTCCAGGAAGTTGGACAGGGACAGCTGTTTCAGAGCCGCCCGGTGTTCTTCCGTCAGCTGGATCTCATCCACCTTCATTACAAAGGCGGCCCCCAGGCAGATCAGTACCATCACAATGGAGAACAGAATGATCACCCGGAAGGGGAACATCTGCTGCATCACCATGCCGATGAAGGGCCCGATGGCCGCAGCCAGGCTCATGCTGAGGGCATAGTAGTTGATGCCCTCCCCCCGCCGTTCCGCCGGGATCATGGCGGATACGATGGTGCTGGTGGCCGTGGAGGCAATGCCGTAGCCCACCCCGCTCAGGAACCGGACGATGTACATGGTGGCCAGAGAATCGATGAGAAAGTACATACAGGTGGTCACCAGGAAGAACAGGATCCCGGCATAGAGCATTTTCTTCCGGCCGTACAGTTCCACGGACCGGCCCGCAAACAGCCGGGCCACCAGGGTCCCCAGCACGAAGATCCCGGCCGCCAGACCGGCTTCACTGACGGTGGCATGGAGGGAATGGATGGCTTCCGATGCGATGATCACCATCAACATGTAATAGATGATGTAAATCAGGAAATTGACCAGGGTATCCAGGACGAATCCTCTGGTCCACAGACGGGGTTTTGCAGACATGGACAAATCAGCGACCTTTCTTATTGGAATCACGGAATTTTTCTATGGTTCCGATTATACGAGGCTGCCGATGATTTGTGTAGCGGATAAAAAAGATGGATGTAATCGGAAAAAGCGATTACATCCAGTCTGTTCGTTTCAAACGATGGGTTCCCCGGGCTTCTGGGCGAAACTGGCCAGTACCTGTTCCACATAAGGGCGGATCAGAGGAAGTTTGGGATTGTTCTTCCGGTAGATCAGGTACCCTTCCGCCTTCAGGGGCAGCTGGAGTTCATGCCAGCCGTTGTGATGGCCCAGGGTCCTCAGCAGCCGTTCCGGCAGCAGGGCCCCTGCCCCGTTTTCCTGGCAGTAGTGGATCATGGCATAGGGAGTGGACAGCCGGGCGGAAATCATGGGTTCCCGGTTTGTGCCGGCAAAATAGTCCTGGTAGATCTGGTTCATGAAATAGCTGGTGGGATACAGCACCAGAGGCCGGCTGAGCAGCTGGCTCCGGGTAAGGGGAAAGTCTCCCACCAGCAGGAGAGGGGCGTAATACACCAGATTGTCCGTACAGAAGTGGATCACTTCATAGGCATTCGCCGGTTCCCGGTCCGGCAGGGATTCTTTCACAAAATAGGTGGAAACCACGTCCAGCCGGCCCTCGGTAAGAGCCTGGTGGATCTGGTAGGTGGGCAGATCGAACACGTTGAACCGGAGGCTGGGGTTGGTCTGGCGGAAATGGGCAATGTGCCGGTTCATGTGGATGTCCCCCAGGGACCGGAGGATCCCCACATTCAGCTCCACCGGCTGGGATTCTGCCACTGACCGGGTGTCATAGACGATTTTCCGCAGCCCGTCCATCCATTCCGTCACCCGGGCCAGGAAGACCTTTCCTTCCTCCGTCAGCTGGCTCCCCCGTTTGGACCGGTGGATCAGGGTGATCCCCAGGGCAGTCTCCAGGTTCTTGATCTGGGCGCTGAAGGCGGATTGGGTAATATGGGCCTCCCGGGCCGCCCGGGCAAAGTTCCCCACCCGTCCGTATATAATGAAGCATTCCATTTGGGCAATGGTCGGTAAATCTCCAGGCATGGCAATCTCTCCGTTGTGGTATAAGTTGTTCTTATTATAACAGATTGAGGAGAGGTGGTTAAGAGGGTAATGGGTAAGGGCGTGCCCAGTCTCTCCTTATTCTACAACCGCCTGATAAATCTTCTCCGACAGATCTGCCATGGTTTCGTAGGGGGTGTAGTTCCGGGTGAAGATCACCAGTACATAATCTCCTTTGGGGGTATACACGATGCCCCCGTCGTGGCGAAGGTCGTTGACTTCTCCCGTCTTGTGGGCCACCACCGTTCCCCGGGGCAGATCCCCGGGGATGCTGTCGTTGTCGGTCTGGCGTTTGTAAATGGCCAGCATTTCCCGGTCCTGGGCCGGGCCCACGCATTTCCCCTGGTACAGCCGTTTGAACAGCAGAGCGATGTCCCGGGTGCTGGTCAGGTTCTCCCTGCCGGCCGCCATGGCTTCTGTGTCCATCATCTTCCGGCGGAGGACACTGTGGGTGTACCCATGGCTCTGCATATAGGCGTTGATCCGGTCCATGCCCAGCCGGTCGATGAGCAGGTTGGCGGCAGTGTTGTCACTTTCGGTGATCATCAGTTCCAGGGCCTCCTGGAGGGACACTTTGCTGCCGTACCCCCGTCCCTGGAGGACCCCTGCCCCGCCCACTACATTGTCAGGGGTAAGGGTGAAGGTTTCATTCCGGCTCAGGCTGCCGTTCTGGATATCCTCATAGGCTTTGGCCAGGATGAAGACTTTGATCATGCTGGCGGCGGTCATGGTTTCACTGCCCCGGTACAGGCTCTGGTTGGTGGACAGATTGGTGAAATACACCTGGGCCGGGCCGGCCGCCTGGATGATCCTGCCGATTTTCTGCATCCGGGGGCTGAGAGCTGCCCTGGCGGAAGCCGCCGGTGCACTGGCCTGGGCGGTACGGGGCAGTCCCACCCCGGGCAGCAGCAGAAGGCCTGCCAGTACCAGGCCCATTCCCTTGTTCAATGGTTTCAAAAGAACTTCACTCCTTCTCCGGCCAGCCGCGCCTTCAGGCCCTTCATGAAACGGGGCCCCGGGTCGGTTTTGCCGTGATAATAGCCAGATATGTTTTCTTTCCATAAAGAGGTATGCCGGGCCAGGTCCTGCTGATAATGGCCCAGCACCCACTGGATAGTGGGGTATTTGCCCCGGAGATACCGGATCAGCTGTACATTGGCTTCCAGCTGGGCCTGGGTCAGGTCTTCCCGGCCCTCCACACCGCCTACGTTCTCAATACCGATGGAGCACCAGTTCAGGCCGATGGCATGGCGGTTCAGGGCGGTTTCCGGGGTCAGCTGCCAGATGGTGCCGTCCCGGTCCACCAGGTAGTGGGAGGCCACATTCAAAGTGCCGTTTTTCAGCCGGGGATTTTCCTCGTTGTAAAAATACCGGTACACCCCGTCCCGGGAATTGGACGCCGTCCAGTGGACCACCACCGCCTGGGGCACAATGGTTTCCATTTCCCGGCCGTAATGGATCCGGGCATAGTCCCTCATCAGCCGGCGGCGCAGGTCCGTAAAGGCAAGGGGGCGGACCACAATGGCCGGTCTGGCGGGCGTGATGGTTTCCTGTACCCCGGCGGCCCGGGCTGACGGTTCCGCCCCAGCGTATTTTCCCTGGACCGGGCTTCCAGGGCAGCTGGCCAGGACCAGTACTCCCGCCAGCGCAAGGGCCTGCCCGGCCCGTTTTTTCTTGTTCATGGGCTCTCCTCCTTTCCGTCCATTGTACTCCTCAATTGTTTTTTCTTCCAGTCCGTTCAAAAAGAAAGGGACATTGCTCCCGCAACATCCCTTTGCCAAACGGAATTTTTCACTGTCCGACAGGACCGATTTCGATTTCGTCGATTTTTCCTTTTTCGATTTCAAAGATCAGACCCACCCCGGGCATTCCGGCCGCCTGGTAGATGATTTTATCCCCACGGACCTTGTCCGGTTTTCCGTAGGTTTCCTCCAGGACGGAAGCGTCCATGCCCACACGGATTCCTTCCGGGGTTGCCCAGCCGTTGTTGGCGGACACTTCTATATGATAGACGGATCCTTCCGCCAGATGGATGGATACCCCATCCCCATATTCGTATTCCACCACCAATCCAGCTGGATGGGAAGAGGAATGTTCCTGTTCCGTTTCCGTGGGAGTGCCGTATATCTGCCGGACATAGGATTCCCCGGTCCCATAGCCAATGCCGCCCAGGTACAGGGATTTCTGGGGTACCGATGCCAATGCGGCCGAAGCAGCCAGTGTCAAAAGTGTCGTAAGACCTGCAATTGTCCATTTTTTCATCTGGTCCATCCTCCTTGTTTTTGAGAATTATTATTGATAAATATTTTATCATAATTATATAGCAATTTACAACCGTTTTTTAGAAAAGAGCAGAAGCAAGGCCCCCTGGGAGGCCGGGACGGGCTCCCCTCCGGGCAGTCCCTACGCCGTTGGGGTCGAACCCTCTCGTTCGATCTGTTGGACGTGATTGGCTGACTGTTGACAAAAAAAGTACTGCACATGTCCGATTTTCCCATGTGCAGTACTCTTTTTTTACTTTTTCCCCCCAAACAGACACCGCATGGAATTCAGCACGCAGAGGATCAGGACTCCGGTATCGGCGAAGATGGCGAACCACATGTTGATGAACCCCAGAGCCCCCAGAACCAGGCTGATGACCTTGATGCCGATGGCGAACACGATGTTCTGGTACACGATACCCACGCATTTCCGGGCGATCCGGATGGCTTTGCTGATTTTCAGCGGGTCGTCGTCCATGAGCACCACATCTGCCGCCTCGATGGCCGCATCGCTGCCCAGGGCCCCCATGGCAATCCCCACATCCGCCAGGGACAGCACCGGGGCGTCGTTGATCCCGTCCCCTACAAAGGCCACTTTCTCCTTGGACTCTTTCCGGCGGATCAGCTCTTCCACCTGTTCCACCTTTCCCTGGGGCAGCAGCTCGCTGCGGACTTCGTCGATGCCCAGCTCTTTGGCCACCGCTTCCGCCGTCCGTTTCTCATCCCCGGTGAGCATGATCACCTTTTTCACCCCGTTGGCTTTCAGGGTCCGGACGGCTTCCACGGCATGGTCCTTGATCCGGTCGGCGATCAGGATGTGTCCATGGTATGCCCCGTCGATGGCCACATGGACCAGGGTCCCCACCATATGGCAGTTCACATAGGGAATGTGGAGCATTTCCATGAGTTTGGCGTTCCCGGCGGCCACGGTATGGCCGTCCACCCGGGCCACCACCCCTTTGCCCCCGTATTCCTGGATATCCGTCACCCGGCTCCTGTCGATGGGTTTGCCGTAGGCCTGCTGGAGGCTTTTGCTGATGGGATGGCTGGAGGCACATTCCGCCAGGGCGGCCATTTCCAGCACTTTTTTTTCTTCCAGTTTGTTGTGATGGACGGCGGAAACTTCAAACACCCCCTGGGTCAGGGTCCCGGTCTTGTCCATCACCACATAGGCCGTATGGGCCAGGGTTTCCATATAGTTGGATCCCTTGATCAGGATCCCCTGCCGGCTGGCGCCCCCAATCCCCGCAAAGAAGCTGAGAGGAATGGACAGCACCAGGGCGCAGGGACAGCTGACCACCAAAAACAGTAGGCTCCGGTACAGCCACATGTGCCACAGAGGCGCCATGCCCAGGGCCATCCGCACCAGAGGAGGCAGCAGGAACAGGGCCAGTGCCGCGCTGCATACCGCCGGGGTATAGACCCGGGCGAATTTGGTGATGAACACTTCAGATTTCGCTTTCCGGGAGCTGGCGTCTTCCACCAGGTCCAAAATCCTGGATACGGTGGATTCCCCGAACTCTTTGGTGGTCTCTATGGTCAGCACCCCGCTGAGGTTGATGCAGCCGCTGATCACTTCATCCCCAGGGGCCGCTTCCCGGGGAAGGCTTTCCCCGGTGAGAGCCGCCGTATCAAGACTGGACCGGCCTTCCACCACCCGGCCGTCAATGGGGACTTTTTCCCCGGGCTGGACGATGATCCGGGTGCCGATGGCCACATCATCCGGGTCCACCCGGACCAGTTTCCCGTCCCGCTCCACATTGGCATAGTCGGGACGGATATCCATCAGTTCGCTGATGTTCCGGCGGCTTTTGTCCACGGCATAGTCTTCGAACAGTTCCCCCACCTGGTAGAACAGCATGACGGCCACCGCTTCTGCATAGTCCCCGTTCTGGTAGATGCCCAGACCGAAGGCCCCCAGGCTGGCCACCGCCATCAGAAAGTTCTCATCCAGCACCTGGCCCTTCCGGATATTTTTCGCCGCCTTCAGCAGGATGTCCCAGGCCACAGTCAGATAGGCCGCCAGATAGAGCAGCAGGTGGAGAAAGCGGTATTCCAGGTCCACCCCTTCCCCGCTCCAGGCATCCGGCAGAAAGGCCCCGGCCACCGTCAGCACAAAGGCGGCGGCGATCCGGCCGATCATGATCTTGTTTTCCTGTTCCATATTCCCATCCTCTCCGGTATCCATTCAGCCATTCTTTAACAGTAAATCTTGCAATCGTCATCCAGTTTGGCCACAGCCGCCTGGCAGCGGCCCATGACTTCCGCCGGATCCGCCCCCTCTGCAAAGGTCACCTTCAGCTTCAGCAACATAAAGTTCAGCACCGCATCCTGGACTCCCGGAGTGGCCTTCACCGCTTCTTCCATCTTGGCCGCACAATTGGCACAGTCCACTTCCACTTTATAACTCTTTTTCATGATTCTTCCTCCTTGCTCTTGTCTAACGATTAAACAATCGTTTAATCGTTTTTCTAACTTATTTATACCACAAACCAAAAAAATAAGCAAGAGAAAGGGGAATTTTTCTTCTTTCTCTTGCTTATAATTCAACAACTGTTTATTTGTTTACAAAATGCTCAGCAGATGGTAGGCCACAAAGGTAACGATCCAGGCCGTTGCCAGCTGGAAGAAGGCTTCAAAAGCCGTCCATTTCCAGCTGCCGCTTTCCTTGTGGATGGTAGCCAGCGCCGCCGCACAGGGCACGTACAGCAGGCAGAAGATCATCAGGCACAGGGCGTTGAGGCTGGTGAACCCAATGGATTCCAGGTCAGCGGCAAATTCCGCCATGCCCGCTCCAGAGCTTGCGTTGGTAATGCCAAAGAGCACGGCACAGCTGGAAACCACCACTTCCTTGGCGGAAATCCCGGCCAGAAGAGCCAGACAGATCTGCCAGAAGCCCAGGCCGATGGGCCGGAACACCGGCACCAGCACATGGCCCATAATGGCGCCGAAGCTTTCTCCTGCATCGGTGGTGTAGCCGCTGGGGCCGAAGTTCAGCAGGAACCAGATCAGGATGGTGGCCACGAAAATGGTGGTCCCGGCCTTTTCCAGGTAACTCTTCACCTTTTCCCACATGTAAATGCCCACAGTATGCATATCCGGCAGCTTGTATTCCGGCAGCTCGATGAGCAGGAAGTCTTCCGTCTGGCGGTGCTGGGCCTTTTCAATGCCATGGAGCACCAGAGCCACCAGGATGGCCACCGCCAGCCCGATCAGGTACATGGAATAGGCCACTACCATGGCATGGCTGCCGAAGAACATTTCCGAAAACAGGATGTAAATGGTGAGCCGGGCGTTGCAGCTCATAAAAGGCGTCACCAGCATCACCTTGTACCGGTCCCGCTTGTGTTCCAGGGCCCGGGATGCCATCACAGCCGGCACCGTGCACCCAAAGCCCAGGAGCATGGGGATGAAGGCCTTCCCCGACAGCCCCAGACGGCTCATCACGTCTTCCATTACATAGGCCACCCGGGCCATATACCCGGAATCTTCCAGGAAACCCAGGGTCAAAAACAGGATCAGGATATTGGGCAGGAAGGTGACAATGGTCCCCACGCCCCCCAGAACCCCGTCGATGATCAGGGATTTCAGGGCATCGCTGACGGACCAGGCGGTGAGCAGCCCTTCCAGTCCGTCTCCGAACCAGCCGATGAAGTCTTCCATATACCCCTTCAGCCAGTCCCCTACGGTAAAGGTCAGGAAGAACACCACCGCCATGATCAGCAGGAACACGGGGATCCCCCAGAACCGGTCCGTCAGCACCTTGTCCAGCCGGTCCGTCAGCTTGTCGCTTTCTTCCTTGTGGAGCAGCACTTCGTGGATGATTTCTTCAATGAAATCATATTTTTCCCGGATGATCCGGGTTTCGTAGTTCTGGTCCAGGATATCCGGCCGGTCCACCGGGTGTTTTTTCAGCACTTCCTGGTCCTGTTCCAGCAGCTTGATGGCATGCCACCGGGGATTGATGATGTCCGGATATTTCACTTCCAGTTCCGCGATCAATTGGTCGATCCGGTCCTCAATGGGATCGGAATAGACCATGGCGTACATTTTGTGGTCCAGCCGGTGGGCCCCCACGGCCTTGTGGTCGTGGATCAGCGGGTCCGTGTGTTTGGCGTCCCGGTGATGGATGGCCGCATGGAGCAGCACGTCCAGACCCCGGCGCTTCCGGGCGGAAACAGGGATCACCGGGATTCCCAGCATTTCCGGCAGCCGGTGCAGGTCGATTTCCATCCCCCGTTTTTCCACAATGTCCATCATATTGAGGGCCATAACCACCGGCTTCCCCAGTTCCAAAAGCTGGAGGGTCAGATACAGGCTCCGTTCCAGGGCGGACGCATCCACCACGTTGATGATCACATCCACTTCGTCACTGAGGATGAAGTCCCGGGAAACGATTTCTTCCATGGTATAGGAGGTGAGGCTGTAGGTGCCGGGCAGATCCACCAGGTGGATGTTCATGTTGTGGCGCCGTATGGCCCCTTCCACCTTTTCCACCGTGACCCCGGGCCAGTTGGCCACCTTCAGGTTAGCCCCGGTAAAGGCATTGAACAGGGTGGTCTTCCCGCAGTTGGGGTTCCCGATGAAGCCGATGGTCAGGTTCTGGGCATCGTGGAGATGCTTTTCAGGCTGCTGCATATCAGTCATGGTCCACCTCCACCTTGTCCACGGTAATGTTCCGGGTCATGTTGTAGCCCAGGGCAAACCGGGTGCCCCGGAGCAGGATCACCATAATGCCCTTTCCCTTCCGGGTAATGCAATGGATCCGAGTCCCCAGTGTCATCCCCAGGGCCTGGAGCCGCCGTTCAATCTGGAACGGCAGATCGATCTGAGTAACGACTGCAGACTCCCCCGTCTGCAAATCCTTTAAAAGCATGTACTGTTTTCCCCCTGTAAGTAAATTCAGCGGTAAAGGAAACTGCCCAGTAACTGAAGGCCCGTATCCCTTTATGCATAACTAACCGCATTTGTAATTATAATCAATTACCCGGGTATTGTCCACAGGAGGGAGGGGCGGCCGGGACGGGCTTCCCTGCGGGAATCCCCTACACCGTTGGGGTCAAGGGTTTTCGTGCTATTGATTGGACGGGGTTGGCGTAGGGACGATGTAAACCGTTTTCCCCGCATCCCTGCCGAATCTCCGACCGTGACGGCGTAGGGGCGAGCCGCAGGCCCGCCCTTCCATGGCCTCCTACTGCATCACATTGACATTTTGATTGATTCCCTCCAACACCTTCCTGATCTGCAGCCAAACATCCATATCGTTGCCAAACAGTACATTGACTGTCCCACGATCGGTAAACGGACTTTTCAGCAAAATGGAATTATCCTTCAGAAAGCCATTCACAGACAAATAATCAATGAGCTGCTTAACAAAATAAATCTGGTTGTCATTCAGGTTTTCCTGATTGATGTACTTGGCAAATGCCTGATTCAGTGCTTCTTTATCCATTCCTACCACTGAACGTACAAATTCTCCCAGCGGTTGGTTCTGATATTCGTTATGGTACTGTTCCTCTGTTCCCAGACGGTTCCACAACAAATCTTCCAAATCATCCATATCAACCTTTTGCATTGGCTCATTGTTCCGTAATTTTCGGATGGCCGGTATGTCTTCGTGTTGTTTCAAATAGAATTCCACTTTTTTCCTGTAATTGTCCAGGACTGGCGGTGCAACAGGTTGTTCATCCGGTCCTGTTTCCTTAATCTGTAACAGTGTATCCGTAAAATCCGTCTCATAGATTACTGCTTTGCCTTTTGGAATCAGTTTCATCAGATCCCGCAGTTCTTTGCGGATTTTTTCCCATTGGCTGATGCCTGCTTTCTGAAGATAATCTGTATGGAGAAGGCTAGTGATGAACTCTTTCTTCTGCTGTACAGCCGGGATAGTTCCCAAATGGGTCAAAGCCTCCAGCTTCTTTCTCAGATCCGTCAATCCACGGGGATAGGCTTTTCCTTCTGCACTGGCAAGTTCCAGCTGATACAACAGGGCATCAAACCGCACTGCATTAAAATCTTTATCCTCATTTTGCATCAGCGGCCCCAGATGTTTCTGGAGGTTCTCCACATCCTGATAGGCCAAAGCTGTAAACCGGTCTTTTTCCTGGAACCCATCCACATACTGGAGCTGCATCTGTACGGCAAAATTGTCCCTGGGCAGCGTCTGAATCTTAGTAATGACCTTTTCCACTAGTTCGTTCCTAACATTCTGCAATTCTGCCGTTTGCTGCTCCAGTTTCTGCAGCCGGAAGATCAGTTCCACTTCCAAAGAAAACACTCCCTGGGCCAGGGACACAACACCGCTGGCTTCGATTCCATTTGGGTTTTCCTGGAAAAAGTCGAAGTTCCCGCACAGATCAAAGATATAAAATTCCTTTTTATCTTCTCCATCCAGTAATTTTGGACAGGTCCGGGTTCCCCGGCCAATCATCTGCCAGAATTTGGCACGGCTCAGCACCGGTTTAAAAAATACAAGATTTAAAATAGAAGGGACATCCACCCCTGTATCCAGCATATCCACCGAAATCGCCACCTGGGGCAGTTTCTTTTCATCAGAAAAATCATCCAGTGCCTGCTGGGCGTATTCGATATAGTTGTCAATGACCGTACAGTAATCATCGCTCAGTTCGGGATACATTTCCTTCCAGACCTTCAGGATGGCTTCTGCATGAGCGTGGCTCCGGGCAAAAATAATGGTTTTGCCAATGGTGCTGTTGTACCGGATACGGATACCATCTGTCATCAAGACGGACAAAACCTTTTTGATGGTATCCTTGTTGAAGATTTTCTGATTCAGCGCCGATCCATCGATGGACTGGGGCAGGTTTCCCTCTTCATCGGTGAACGTGTCCTCATAGGCCTTTTTTTCTTCGTCCGTCAGGTCTTCATAACGGATGCCTTCCTGCATCAGTTTCAGTTTGCAGTCCACCACATGATAGGGTACAAGGAACTTGTCCTTTACCGCCTGCTGCAGGTCATAGTTATAGGTGGGCACCCCATCCTCAAGATCAAATACACTGTAGGTATTCCGGTCGATTTCATCCCGGGGCGTCGCTGTCAGTCCAACCAAAAGTCCATCAAAGTAATCAAAAATAGCCCGATATTTGTTGTAGAGACTGCGGTGGGCCTCATCCACAATAATCAGGTCAAAATGGCCGCAGGTAAACATCCGGTGTCCCGTTTCGTCACGGATTCCATCAATGCAGTGGATCATGGTCTGGTAGGTGGAAAACACGCCCCGTGCACTGGGATTGGCATTTTTTTCGGTCAGGTTGGTGATGGTCAGATTGGGCAGATTGTTCCCAAAGGCTTTCTTGGCTTGGAGTACAAGACTGTTCCGGTCTGCCAGAAACAAGAAATTTCGAATCCATCCATGACGGAGCAGCACATCCACCAGAGAAATGACGGTACGAGTCTTGCCGCTGCCGGTAGCCATTACCAGCAGTGCTTTTCTCCGGTTCCGCTGATCAAAAGCTTCACAGACTGCTTTCACAGCCGCCAGCTGATAATACCGTCCGGCAATATGGCTGTCCAGCTGAGCATTGATCAGGGGCTGTTTCGTTCCCATCTTGTAAAATTCTTTTTCCAGATCGCTGCGGGAATAAATCCCACTGACCGTCCGTTCCGGGTATCCGCCTTTCTGATCCTCCACGATCCTGGTTTCAAATCCATTGGTCAAAAAAATGATAGGACGCTGGCCAAACCGTTTTTCCAGACTGTCTGCATACAGCTTCCCCTGTTTCCGCCCGGCAGCCACATCCCGGCTGGTCTTTTTGGCCTCCACAACTGCCAGGGGTTTCCCATCCTGGCCAAACAGCACATAATCCGCTGCTCCATACCCGGTTGGGCTGGGCATCTGATCAACAGGATATTCATCCACCCAGTTTTGACCCCGCACCCAGCCGGCTTCTGCAAGCATGACATCAATATAGGCCTTGCGGGTATCGGCTTCAGACATGGTTTCCGGAGGCAGATGGAAGCCCTGTGCTTTTTCTTTCCGGAGAGCCGTTGCTTCAGCCTCTGCCGCAGCATATTTTGCCTGGAAGACCTTCAGTTCATTTTCTTTTTTCTCCAGAGCCGCCTTTGCTTTTGCCAGCTCTGCGGCCTGTTTTTCCAGGGTTCCTGTATCTGTTTTTAGCGGCTGAGAAATCCGTGCAGCAGAAAAAGCTTCTTCAGGCAGCTCGATCTGGCTGTAGCTGTATGCAATAAAACGCAGAAACATATACAAAGATTCCAGTGCCAGTACCGCCTGTTCCTGAGATACATTTTTACGGCTCTGGGGGCCTGCATGAGCTGCCGTATTCCCGATTCTGCGGATGTACTCCAGCCGAAGCTGGAGCTTGGCATCCACAATGGCTTTGAATTCATCGGTATTCAGCAAAGTGATGAGATTATCCTGATAAGGGATATGGAGATCCCGGTCGATGGAATACATCCATTTTACGGCAGTTTCCATGGCCTTCCGGCAGGTCATGGCACAGATGGCCGGATCGATGGCCAGGACTTTTTCTGCATTGCAGGCAACGTCATAAAGCGGTTTGAATTTGAGGTCCTGCTGTAAAAAATCAAAGTTTCCCATCATACCAGACTCCTTATCCGGAAAAGTTTCACTTCTCTCTATACTTTATCACATTTTGTATCATTTTTCTGCTGTTCTCTGTGGACAATTTTGATTTGTCGATGTGGCAGACAAACTTGTAGTATCTATCTAAATAAATTTTATCAGGTATTGCAAATTTCATAGCATTAAGTTTTGCTTGATTTAATTTAGGCTGTGCTGACCCAGTGATTTGATCTGAAATATCAATCATCGAAAAATATATTTCTATGTATTTTTGTATGCACATGTTCGTAAACTTATACACATGTGCATGGTTATTCACCCACACTTTACCATGAACAGAAAACGCCACTGGACTCGACCGCATTAATAGATTGGCTCCATCTTCTGATATTAGAAGAATATTATCATCAAAAATATAATCTTCTACATAATCAACAATACCCGATGCTCCGTAATAAGGATACTTACCTTTTACTCTTTCAGATGCAGTAATGGGTTTTCTCCTAAAATCAAGATTTTCGCTAAATTCATCAAGTCTTTGTATCTTCCATCTCTTAGTATTGGCCGAAGGATCCCCAAACATCTCCACAAATCGGGATTGGCTCCTAGGCAATGAATTTCTGATGGGCATTCTTGACGTTTTTCTGGTTGATCATGGCGTACTGCATGGTGGTATCGATCTGGGTATGGCCCAGAAGCCGCTGGACCTGTTCTATGGGCATCCCTTTGTCGATGGCCCGGGTGGCCAGGGTCCTTCTGAATTTGTGAGGATGGACTTTGGGGATGTGGAGTTCTCTCCCCAGAGCCCGGAGCCTGCTTTCCACTCCGCTGATCTGCAGCCGGTTATAGGGCTGGAGCAGAGAAACAAAGAGAGCCGGGTTATCGTCCTTCCGGCTTTCCAGATAATTTTTCAGATGGATCTTGGTCCGGGCATCAAAATACACAGGCCGTTCTTTCTGACCTTTACCGAATACCACACATTCCCGGTTTTCAAAGTCAATGTCTTCCCGGTTCAGACGGACCAGTTCTCCCACCCGAATGCCTGAAGAAGCCAAAAGGTCGATGATGGCCAGGTCCCGCAGCGAATGGCAGCTGTCCCGGAGCTGTTCCAGCATTTCTTCTGAATAAGTCTCCTTGACCCGCTGGTCCACCCGGATTTTATGGATCCGGCGGACAGGGTTCTTCAGGATATAGTTTTCTTCCTCCAGCCAGTTGAAAAAGCTGGAAAGGATCCGGCGGATATTGTCCAGGTTGGCCTTGCTGCACCCGGTCCGGTCCGCATACTGGGCCAGGTAGTTTCGGATATGCTCCGTCTCCATCTGAAGTACTGAAAAAGAATGCAACTCAAACAGCTTCTGAAGGACGGACTGATAATATTTCACAGTCCGCAGGCTGCAGCCTTCCACCCGCTTGGCGTCCAGAAACTTCAGCAGCAGTTCCTGATTGGAGATTCCCTGGCACAAAGCCGTTTCTGGAATCGGTACCTGTTGAAGGCACTCCTCCAAGGTTTCTTTCAATCGGTTCAGCTGGCTGTTGTCCAAGTAGGGCAGCATTCTCTGCAAAATAATATCCATCAGATGATTTTTCATGGGATCCTCCGTTTTTGGAACAAGGATACCATAAAAATCAGTCGAAGTACTGCTGCATCAGGGAATTTTTCAGTGTTTCCAGTTCTTCCAAGCTTTTTTGCACCGCCAATTTTGATTTGTCGATGTGGCAGACAAACTTGTAGTATCTATCTAAATAAATTTTATCAGGTATTGCAAATTTCATAGCATTAAGTTTTGCTTGATTTAATTTAGGCTGTGCTGACCCAGTGATTTGATCTGAAATATCAATCATCGAAAAATATATTTCTATGTATTTTTGTATGCACATGTTCGTAAACTTATACACATGTGCATGGTTATTCACCCACACTTTACCATGAACAGAAAACGCCACTGGACTCGACCGCATTAATAGATTGGCTCCATCTTCTGATATTAGAAGAATATTATCATCAAAAATATAATCTTCTACATAATCAACAATACCCGATGCTCCGTAATAAGGATACTTACCTTTTACTCTTTCAGATGCAGTAATGGGTTTTCTCCTAAAATCAAGATTTTCGCTAAATTCATCAAGTCTTTGTATCTTCCATCTCTTAGTATTGGCCGAAGGATCCCCAAACATCTCCACAAATCGGGATTTGATTAATTTATCTAGTTCTTTTACTTGTTTCTCCTTTGCTACTATTAGCTTAGAAAGTAAATTTAGAGTATCTGCAATTTTGTTTTGTATATTTCGTTCTGGTAGCCAAAAGGGCAAGCTATTAAAAACAGGTCTAGTTAGGTGTCTCATTGTGGCGCCATGGGCTTGTTCAGAAGCCTTTTTCAAAATATGTGAAACCTGATATACGAAAAAATCTTTATTAATATCTTTTTTATCAAAAATAACCTTAAAAATATGTTGATTCAATAAAGCTTTTTCACCACACCATATATATACACCCAAACTTGCCGACCATGAAATTAAGACATCACCCTTATTAATTTCATACTTTTTATCATATGGTTTATTATAATAATTGGGGTTAGATGAGGTCCCCGTCAGATCTTGAATACGTATTATGGGCAAACCTTCCTCTGCCCATTCAGAAGGTTTAAATGCAAATCCATTTATATAACTCGCAATATCCCCTAATTTCTCTATCATAACATTTTCTCCAGTTCATCCAGTCCCATCACAATCTCTTTTTCCAGTTCCCTCAAATTTTCAAGGATCTCACTGGTCGGTGGGTACTCCACCGGCACATACTCGATTTCTTTGTACTTGTTGATGGACAGGTCATAGTCGTTGTCCACGATTTCCTGTTTGGGTACAAAGAAACTCTGTTCCGTCCGTTTCCGACTTTTTTCTGCTTCCCGGTTATGGTAGCGCTGGATGATATCCGGAATGTCGTTCTCCTGTACAGTGGACCGTTTGTCATCCAGAGAAAATCCATCGGCTTTCATGTCGTAGAACCATACATCATCGGTTCCGCCGGCTCCGGTTTTGGTGAAGATCAAGATGGCCGTAGACACCCCGGCATAGGGTTTGAAGACCCCGCTGGGCATGGAAATGACGGCTTCCAGGCGCTGGTTCTCGATGATTTCTTTCCGGATGGCCTTATGGGCCTTGGAGGAACCAAACAGTACCCCATCCGGGACGATGCAGGCGCACCGACCGCCGTTCTGGAGCATCCGCACGAAAAGGGCCAGGAAAAGGAGTTCTGTTTTCTTGGTTTTCACCACTTTCAGCAGGTCATCGGCCACCACATCATAATTCAGGCTGCCCTTAAAAGGGGGATTGGCCAGAATCAGGGAATACCGTTCTGTATCAGCATTCTGTTCTGACAGGCTGTCTTTGTACTGAATATCCGGATTTTCCACCCCGTGGGTCATCATATTCATAGCCCCAATCCGCAGCATGGTCCGGTCCATATCGTACCCATGGAACATCTCATCGTTGTAATGTTTCTTGCCCTTTGGGTCAAACAGCACCTGGTCCCGGTAATGTTCCCTGAGGTATTCCCCGGCAGCTACCAAAAATCCACTGGTCCCGCAGGCAGGGTCGGTTGCCTTACAACATTTGATACAATTACACGATTATTCCCTTAAATTCTTGAACGATGCACCCTGGGGTGCAAAGTGAAGTGCACCCCAGAAGCCCCCTGCAATTGCTGTTAAAATTGACACGCCTGGTGTTTTGGACAAAGAAAAAACCGCTCTGCATTTCTGCAAAGCGGTTTCTATTTATGCCTTGATTTCCGTCCCGTCTTGAAAGACCACGGTTACATTCTCTTTATCTTTTATTATCATTTTATCGACCATGGCACACCAGAGTGAATGGTCAAATTCGGTGAGCAGGTTCTTCCGACCTTTCAGTTCCTGAATGAACCGTCCATATAATGGAACCATGAATTGAGACCATGTTCGAAAATTTTAGATGTATAATGAACATGGAGATTTCAATCAGGAGGTCCTATTTCATGCCAAAGCAAAAGTATTCACCAGAATTCAAAAGCAAGATTGTCCTTGCTATCCTGCAAGGGGACAAGGAGTTTAACGTCATCTGTTCCGAGCATAATCTCAACCCCAACATGGTGCATACTTGGAAACGCGAATTCCTGCAGAACGCACCGCTTGCCTTCAGTGCTCACCACGAGCGCAGGGAAGCCAAGAGAAAGGAGGACGGCCTGAGGAAAAAGAACGACCAGATGCTCAAGACGATTGGTCAGCTGACACTGGAACGCGATTTTCTTCAGGGCTGCTTTCGCCAAGTTGGCGCATCCATCCCAGCAATGCCGGACTATGATCTGCAAAAGGAATAAGTTATCCATCCGCCGTCAATGCCAGCTCCTTGGCCTCAATCGGTCGAACTGCTACTACAAGCCCGCCCCGCCGGACAAAGCCCATCTGAAATGGCGTGAGAGCCTTATGCATCGCATTGACACCCTGCACGTCCAGAACCCTTACCGTGGCTCGCGGAAACTCGTCAAGACGCTTTGTGACGAAGGCTATTCCGTCAGCCGGAAAACGGTGCAGCGGCTCATGCGTGAAATGCATATCCGCGCAATCTATCCGAAAATCAACCTGTCCAAGCGGAATCAGAAGGAGGCCATCATGCCTTATCTGCTAAGGAACTACGAAGTTATCCTCCCCAATCAGGTCTGGTCTATCGATATCACCTATATCGCCATGCCTCATGGGCATATGTATTTAACCGCAATCATCGACTGGTACAGCCGGAAAATCGTCGGGCATTATCTCTCGGATACGCTCGATACGGAATCCGTGATGATCCCTGTCCGTGCCGCCGTAGCGACCTATGGGACACCAGCAATCATCAACTCAGACCAAGGCTGCCAGTTCACCAGCAAGGAATACAAGGGGCTGCTGCGCAGTCTGGACATCCGGCAAAGCATGGACGGCAAGAGCCGCTGGGCGGATAACGTGATGATTGAGCGGTGGTTCCGCAGCCTGAAAACGGAGTGCCTCTATCCCAACGAGTACCGGACACCTCAGGAACTACGGAAGCTCATCAACGATTACATCCGCGATTACAATCATGACCGGCCGCATCAGGCCCTGAATTACGAAACGCCGGATAAAATCTACGCCAGCTGCTTCGCGGCATAGCTACAATCACAAACACACTAAAATTTTTTCAAAGTGGTCTTGACAGCTGGCCCATTATAATACCCCTTTAATCTACCGTTCAAACGTTGTGCATTTTGAATTTCAGAAAATGGGTTCTCGAAAATTTAAAAATGATTTTTGCCGAAAAATAAAAAATGGACCTCCAAAGCGGCATGCTTCAAAAGCCCATATATCAAGCGATTTTCAAGATTTGGGGTGCGAAAAGTTCTTTTATCAATACGGAAATGGCCATTTCACAGATTACATCTTCCGGGTTGGGCGTCACCAGGTCCACCATCATACGGATGATATGCCGGGGCGTACGGAACTGACCATTGGTCCCGGCAGTAGCGATTTTGGACAACAGGTATTCATAGAGATCTCCCCGGATATCGCTGTCCTTCCAATCGATTTCGTCCATGGCCGTAACAATCTGTTCCAACAGTTGGGGTGTGGGAATCTTGAAAATGGCATCGGCCATGTATTTGGAATAGGCACTTTCTTCATCCCCGTGAAGTCCCTTGATAAAAGGAAATACCTGTTCCTGGACAATTTTATACATTTCTTCAGCAGGATAGTTTTTAAATTGGGACCACCGGCACAGCTGATGAGTTTCATCGAAGATACTGTTATAAGGAATTCCCAGCATCAGGCTGCTGGAACTTTTTTCGTTGTCCACCACATCCAGTTCCCGGATGAACATCAGGTACGTAATCTGTTCGATCACATCCAGCGGATTGGTAATTCCACCGGTCCAAAACATTTGCCAAAGACGGTCTACTTTATTTTTCAGTTCACCAGTAATCACAGCCAGCACCCCTTGTACGGATTATTCATTCAAGTAAAGCATCATGAAGCCATTATATCATACTTTTCAGTTTTTCTCTCCCTACGGGATCGTTCCGGAATAAAGGTCGGCTTTATAGGGTGTGTGAGGATTTGTCTTTTTGATCTTTTTTCTCTTATGAATCTTATTAAACTATATTATATTAATTTATTTATACTACTCTATACTAATCTAAGCCGCCATCTGACGGACATCCTGGATACCCGTTGGTATGCCATTGGTTGCCCGGAGAAACGGACCCCCGTGCAGGCGGGTGGCTCTGGCGATATTTTGCCTTCGGCAAAAATCTTGAACCGCCCCTACGGCGGTGGGCGTGGCATAGGATGAAAATCGGACCGCACGACTGTACCGGCTGGCACCAACTCAACTGTCTTTACATCCTTGCCCTTCCATGTAAACTGTGGGATAATAAATAGAGTGAAAAAAGGAAGCAAAACAGCACTGGAAGCAAGGAGATGGTACTATGGTAGCAGCAGACTGTATGGGAAAGTACATTCTCCAGCACTTGGAGGAAGCACTGGAAAACCACTGGGTCCAGGTGTATTATCAGCCGGTGATCCGTACCCTTACAGGGAATCTGTGCGGTCTGGAGGCCCTGGCCCGATGGGTGGACCCCCAGTCGGGAATCCTTTCCCCGGCCACCTTCATCCCGGTGCTGGAAGAGGCCCGGCAGATCCACCGGCTGGATGCTTATGTGCTGGAAGAAGTGTGCCGCACCATCCGCCAGCGGCTGGATGCCAACCTTCCCATCATCCCGGTTTCCTTCAACCTGTCCCGGTATGATTTCTCCAGCCTGGATGTTTTTTCCCTGGTGGAAGATACCCGGCAGAAATACAACATTCCCCGGGATTTCCTCCATGTGGAGATTACGGAAAGCGTCCTGGCCCAGAATGCGGAAGAGGTGCACAAGGAGGTGGACCGGCTCCGGACCGAAGGGTATGAAGTGTGGCTGGACGATTTCGGCAGCGGCTACTCTTCTCTCAACATCCTGAAGGACTTCCAGCTGGATCTGATCAAGCTGGACATGGACTTCCTCCGGAATTTTACGGAAGCGTCCCGGATCATTGTTTCTTCAGCCATCACCATGGCCAAGCGTCTGGGGATCAAGACCCTGGTGGAAGGGGTGGAAACCCGGGAACAGGCGGACTATCTGGCTTCGATCGGCTGCGACCGGCAGCAGGGGTTCTACTACGGAAAGCCCCAGCCTCTGGAGGATACCCTGGCTTTGATGGAACAGGAAAAACGGGTGGTGGAACCCCGGAAGTGGTGCCACTATTATGACCGGGCCAGCGGCGAAATCCACGAAACGGACAGTCCCCTGGCTCTTTTTGGCATGGATGAAAAAGGGGCCATCCGTTATCTTTATACCAATGAGGCTTATGACAATGCCATCCGCCACATGGGCTACACCCTCCAGGAGATCCAATACAATCTGAATCATCCGGAAAACAGGGATGCCCTCCGCACCTACCTGTTCTGTGTGGAACGGTCCCGGACCACGCACCGACCGGAATCCTATGTCTACATCGACGGCGGAGATTACGTGCTGGTCCGGCTCCAGGTGGTCTGTGAGATGAACGGCCATCTGCTGATCACCACCACCCTCACCAACGTTTCCCAAAGCAACGCCCAGATCCGCCAGAACAAAATGGATGCCAATCTCCGGTATCTGTACAGCATGTTCGATGATGTGAACCTGGTGGATCTGAAAAACGATACCATTGAGATGCTTTATGCCAACAACAACTCCATCCATGTGTCCGGTCCCCGGAAGTTCCAGGATATCCGGACGGCCTTGAAGGATTTTGCCCGGAAGAGGATATTCGAGGAAGACCAGGCGGCTTATCTGGCCTTCACGGACCCGGACACCGTGCTGGCCCGCATCCAGAAAAGCCCCACCGGAAGGATTTCCCAGCTGTTCCGGTGCCGGAACAGCACGGGCAACTACACCTGGCGGGAATGTATGGCCATCCAGCTGATCCATGGGGACAGTTCTCTGATGCTTACGGCAGACCGGACCCTGGAAGATGAGGATAGAATGCCGGTTGTTCCTGCAAAAACGGCGGAGGGCCTCCCTACCCTGCTCTGGGACAGCCTGAAAAAGAACACCCAGATCAAATATTTCTGGAAGGACCGGAACCGCCGTTTTCGGGGGGCCAGCCAGGCCTTTCTGGACCATTACGGCTTCCAGTCTGAAAAAGAGATTATCGGGAAAACCGATGAGGACATGAACTGGCACCGGGATAATATCCCCTACCGACAGGATGAACTGGATGTCCTGCAAAAGGGAATCACTGTTAAAGATGTGCCGGGAGAATGTATCGTAAAAGGCCAGCTCCATTCCATTACCTGCAGCAAATGGCCCCTGTACTGGAACGGGCAGATCATCGGGCTTATGGGATTTTTTCTGGATATGGAGGAACTGAACCGAAAGCTGCGTCACGAACTCCCTACACCCTATGATGATGTGATTTCCGGTCTGCGGAACCGGCAGGGATTCCTGGAAGACCTGATCCACTGCCAGGAAGATGCAGAAGGAGAGGCCCGCCTCTATTGTCTGATTTTACTGGAAAGCTGTTTTGATGACTATCTGAAAAAAAGCTACGAACCGGCTCTGCTCCGGGATCTGATCCGGAAAGAGGCTCAGATTATCCAGAACCTGGCTGGCAAAGATTCCGCCATTTCCCGGCTCTACAATTCCACCTTTACTATTATCCGCCGGGAAGCCAACCCGAAAGAATCGGAAGCCCTGGCCCGGAAGATCCAGAAACGGCTCCAGGCCATCCACCAGGTAAACGGGAACCCGGTAACGGTAACTTTCCGCTGGAGCATCGTCCATTCCACCGATCCTCTGCTGAAGAAAAAAATCGGTCCCAGCCAGATCTATCGGCTGGCGCTGAAGAAGTTGAGGGAGAAATGAAAAAAGGGACTGCTGCACGCAACGTGCAGCAGTCCTTTTTATTCTTCCACCACTTCCGCCTTGAACACCATAATGGTATCCGCATCGCTGCAGCAGAACTCGGCGGTGCCTTTAGGCTGGCCGGGGATCTGGCCTCCGTACCGGAGGATGTCGATGTAGGGAAAGGCACAATGCATGGCCATGGGGCAGATTTTGCCCCGGTCTTCGTCGAAATCGAAGACCTCCCCCACATGATGGCCCCGGTGGCAGCCCAACTTCCCCCGCCGGTCGGTAACGGTGATCCGGATCTTCGGTCTGCGTCCAGCCATGGCTTTCTCCTTATTCCAGGGTCAGCAGCAGAGCCATTTTAAAGGGTTTTTCTGCCTTCACCCAATGGAGCCCGTTTTTGGCGAACCGGAACTGTTCCCCCGCTTTCAGGGTATGGGCCTTTCCTTCGTAACCGATGATCCCTTCCCCGTCCAGAGCAAAGATCAGGGCATCCCCGGGGGCCGCATGTTCGCTGAGACCGGTGCCGGCGTCAAAAGCCATGACCACGAATTTCATCTTGTCATTGTGGACCACATCCATATTCACGATCCGGCCTTCCTGATAGGGCAGCAATTCTGCCAGTTTGAATGCTTTGCCTGCTTCCACTGCTTTGTTCATGATATCCTCCTTCTGAATCTCTACTTCCACATACACCGTATCCACTTCTGCGCTCATGCCCACAGGGACTCCTGTAGGAGTCAGGATACTCTGACCCGGTTCCAGCACCGTGCCTGCCAGGGCTCCGGTGAGCTGGAGTCGGCCTTCCTGGACCAGGAGCAGTTTGTAATAGGGATAGATCTCCCCGCTGATGTCCGTCCCAGCCCCCAGAGAAAAGACCCACACCGGGTTCCGTCCTCCGGCGATCTGCTGGGAAACCGTGCACCCGGCCACCGGCTGATGGGTCCGGCCCAGAGAAAACACCTGTCCCGCCGTCAGTTTCATGGGTACCACCTGCTTTCCTTTTGTTGGTTGTATTGTAACATGGGAAAAAGGGAAAGTACGTTGGTGAGACAACAAAAAAGCTGCTGCTCTTGCAACAGCCCCCTTTTTTATTCCTCCCCCTCCGGCAGCTTCTGGAAGAACTTACGGATCAGCACAACTGCCAGGAGGAAGCCGCAGAAATCGGAAACGCTCTGACTCCATTCCAGGCCGGTGATTCCCAGGGCCCTGGGCAGCACCAGCAGAGTGGGAATCAGGAACAGGCCGCTGCGTCCGGCTGCTACCAGCATGGCTCCGGCGGTTTTCCGGGTGGTCTGGAGACACATGTTGGTTAAAATGGTGAGAGGCACCAGGAAGAAGGTAAGGGCTTGGCACCGTAAGGTACGGGACCCGATGGCAATCACCAGGGGATCATCCCGGAACTGTTCCAGGATGGGTACCGCCCACACAATGGCAGCGGCAGCGGCTATGAGAGCGAACAGGGTGCCGCTTTTCACCGCAAACCAGAAGCCTTCCCGGAGCCGGCGGTACTTTTTGGCTCCGTAGCTGAACCCGCATACCGGCTGGAAACCCTGGCCGAAGCCGATGATCACGGAGGCCGCAAAGAAACTGAGCCGGGTGACGATGGACATGGCTGCAATGGCCGCATCCCCGAAGGCCCCGGCCGCCACATTGAGGAAAATGGTGGACAGGCTCTGGGTGCCCTGGCGGATCAGGGACGGAGCCCCGCCGGCGATGATTTCCTTCAGGATGGGCCAGGATGGATGCATGTTCTTCAGCCGGATGGGGATGTTGGCCCCCTGCCGGGTCATGAAAAGGAGGATGCAGAAACTGACGAACTGGCTGAGGATGGTGGCATAGGCCGCCCCGGCCACCCCCAGATGGAACTGGAAGATAAAGAGAGGATCCAGGAACACGTTGAGGAATCCTCCGATGGTGATCCCCACCATGGCAAAGGCGGCGCTGCCCTGGAACCGGAGATGGTTGTTCATCACCAGGCTGGACATCATTACGGGCGCCCCCACCAGGATCACGCTCATGTACTGGACTGCATAGGGCAGGATGGTAGGGGTGGAACCGATAAGGGTAGCCAGCTGGGGAGCGAACAGGTTCCCCACCACTGCAATCAGAAGGCCGCAGAGAAACACGTACAGGAAGCTGGTGGAAGCCATGGTTTCCGCCTCCGGCCGGCGTCTGGCCCCCAGGAGCCGGGAGATGCTGTTGCCGGAGCCGATGCCGAAAAAGAAGGCAATGGCATGGATGATGGCCATGGTGGCAAAGGTGACCCCCACCGCTGCAGTGGAGGCGGTATCGATTTTGCTGACGAAATAAGTGTCCGCCATATTGTAGAAGCTGGTGCACATCATGCTGATAATGGAGGGCAGGGCCAGGGAAGCAATCAAAGGCTTCACCGGGGCCTCCAGCATCTTCTGGTACTTTCTGGCTTCTTTGGAAGGCTGAGGTGCTGTATCTGACATAAGAAAACCGCCAATCTGTCCGGACTGGGCTGGACAAGTATTTTTTCTATTATACCATAAAGGAGCTGTTGCATAAGCAACAGCTCCTTGTCAATGGTCAATGGTCAATGGCCGATGGAGGCTCTTATTTCCCCAGAGCATCTGCCTGGATGATGGCGGCATAGAGCTGATCTTCGGTTACGTCGGCCACCATGTTGTGGATGCTTTCTCCGGGCACACAGGCAGCTTTGGCAATCTGCCGGATCTGTTCATCGGTGGTGATGCCCAGTTCGGCCAGGGTGGTGGGCAGGCCTACTTCTTTGCAGAAGCCCTGGACATCCCGGAATTCATCCTCTTCCACCCCTTCCAGCACCAGCTGGACCAGGGTACCGAAAGCCACACAGTTTCCGTGAGGAGCGCTGTGACCGCCCAGGGAGGTGATCCCGTTGTAGAAGGAATGGGCACAGGCCAGCCCGCCGTTGTCCGCCCCCACCCCGGACAGGTACACATTGGTCTCGATGATGGCATCCAGGGCCGGGGTCACCACCTGGTGTTCCACGGCGGTTTTGGCCTGGGCCCCGTAGTTCCGGAGGTTTTCGTAGCACAGTTCACACAGGGCCATGGCGGACCGGGTGATCCCGCCGTTTTCCAGGCTGGGCGCATCGGTCCGATAGCAGGCCCGGGCTTCAAAATAGGTCCCCAGGGCATCCCCCATGCCGGCCACCAGGAACTTCACCGGTGCATGGGCGATGATATAACTATCCACCAGCACCCCGTCCGGATTGTTGGGATAGAACAGGTAGCTGTTGAAGGAACCGTCGTCGTTATAAATCACGGACAGCCCGGTGCAGGGAGCATCAGTGGCTACCACTGTGGGAATGATCACCACCCGTTTTCCTTCGTAATGAGCCGTGGCTTTGGCGGTATCGATGGCGGACCCGCCGCCGACACCTACCACCACATCGATGTTTTCCGCCCGGACCATTTTCCGGAACTTGTCGATTTCCCCTACACTGGAGATGCCTCCGAACACTTCGTAGTGCCGGTGGGTATCGCTGGTGCCGAAGCTTTCTTCCAGTTTGTCATGGCAGGTCCGGTGGCCGCTCCGGCTGCAGATGAACAGCCAGTTCTTCCCCAGATCCTTGAAATAATCGTAGAATTCCTTCAGGGCTCCACTCCCCTGTACATATTTCAGCGGTGCACGCATGAGACGCAGTCTTGCCATAGTGAGTTCCTCCTTTGTACTGAAAATCTCTCTCAACCAGAGAAATCGTGTCCTTTGGAGACAGATTTTTGTTTATTGTATTATACCATAAAAGATAAGTTTTTAACAATAATTATTGATTCTTTAAAAGATAAACAAAACGGTTTTCTATAAGTTTTATGCCTTGCGTGTTTTTTCCAAAAATTCAGTAGGCGAACGTTCCAAAATATGTTACAATAGTTTTACAGAGTTTTTACATTTTTACAAAGTCTTTATAAAGGAGGAAGATTTGTATGAAACTCAAAAAGTGGCTGGCTGCGTCCGCCATCTGTGCCCTGGCCCTGGCTGTTGGTGCCTGCGGGGGCAAGAAAGCTCAGAAAGCGTCCGGTGAATGGAAACCCAACAAGGACATCAAGGTCATTGTAGCCTACAAGGCAGGGTCCGGCACGGATACCGGTGCCCGGGTACTCTGCAAGGATGCGGAAAAATTCGTAGGCAAGACCCTGATCATCGAAAACAAACCCGGCGCTGACGGAAAGATCGGCTGGACGGAACTGTCAAAAGCCAAACCGGACGGCTACACCATCGGCTTCATCAACCTGCCCACCTACACCACCCTGGCTCTGGCCAAGAATGCTTCCTTCGATGACAAGAGCATCGTTCCCATCTGCAACCATCTGAAGGAAACCGGGGTTGTGGTAGTCCGGAAGGACAGCCAGTTCAACAGCCTGAAAGATCTGGTGGAATATGCCAAAGCCCATCCGGGCGAACTGAAGGCTTCCACCAACGGGGTACAGGCTTCCAACCACACGGCAGCCCAGCTGCTGTCCACCACCGCCAAGTTCAAATACAATGCGGTGCCTTACGGCGGTACCGCTGACCAGCTGCTGGCCCTGCGCCAGGGCGAAGTGGACTTCTCCTGCGCCAAACTGGGGGATGTGGAACCTCTGATCCGGGGCAGCAACGCAGCCCTGAAACTGTTGGGCGTATTCTCTGAAAAACGCCTGGACAACTACAAAGATGTGCCCACCCTGGGTGAACTGGGCTACTACAACAAGTGGTACGGCTCCGCCCGTGCTCTGGTGGCTCCCAAAGGCACTCCGGAAAACATCATCAAATTCTATGAAAATGCCTTTAAGATGACCATGACCGATGAACAGACCATCCGTGACCACAAGAACGCCGGTCTGGAACTCCACTACATGGACAGCAAGGAACTGGGCAAACTGATCCAGGAACAGATGACCTTCTGCAAAGACGTGGTCAGCAAACTGTACCAGGACGCCTGAATGACACAAGCGGAATAAATCGGGGGCTGCCAGGGTGCAGCCCCTCTTTTGAGGGGAAACCATTATGAAAAAATCGGAACTCAGTGTAGTGATCTTCATGCTGGGATTCTGTGCCTTCTTCTTTTACGAGACACTGCAACTGCCTCCGGCGGCACAGAGCTATCCCAAATTCGTCATCGGCCTGTTGGCCGTGCTGACTCTCATGCAGCTGGTGAAGATGGCCTGCAGCTGCCACGGCCATTTCACCATTGTCAACGATCTGCCGGAAGTGTGGACCCATTTCCTGCCCAGGCAGTTCTTCACCTTCCTGATTGCCTCCATCCTTTTCTTTTTGCTGATGGTGCTGATCGGATTTTATCCTTCTGCTATTTTATATCTCCTGTTCATGCTGCACTTTTTCCACATTGAAAAGAAGTATATGGCCATCACCCTGGTGGTGCTCATGGCCCTGATCTATATTGTCTTCAGCGAATTCCTGTCCGTGCCTCTGCCGGACGGCCTGCTGCTGGAAGAACTGCTCTAGGAAAGGGAGGATGAAAGAATGGAAAATCAATACGCATTGATGGCCATGGGGTTCATCAACGCCCTTTCGCCTATAAATATCGTCATTATGATCGCCAGCGTGACCATGGGGATCGTCATCGGGTGCATGCCCGGGCTTTCGGCGGCCATGGGGGTGGCCCTGCTGCTGCCCCTGACCTTTGGGATGGAACCTTCCGCCGGGCTGATCATGCTGGGAGGCATCTACTGCGGGGCCATTTTCGGGGGCTCCATTTCCGCCATCCTGATCCACACCCCCGGTACACCGGCATCGGCGGCCACAGCCATCGACGGCTATGCCATGACTTTAAAGGGCAAGGCCGGGAAAGCCCTGGCCACTGCCTGTATCGCTTCTTTCTGGGGCGGACTGTTAAGCTGCATTTCCTTGTATTTCTTTGCTCCCATGCTGGCCAAACTGGCCATGGAATTCGGCAGTCCGGAATACTTCTGGCTGAGCCTCTTCGGGCTGACCATCATCGCCGGGATCAACACGGATTCCATGATCCTGGGGCTCATGTCCGGGGCCTTCGGGCTGGTTCTCTCCACCATCGGCATGGACCCCATGCAGGGGGTAGAACGGTTCATGTTCGGCCAGGATTCTCTCTATAACGGCATCAACATCACCTGTGCCCTGATTGGCCTCTTTTCCATGAGCCAGGCCTTTATCCTGGCGGAAAAAGCCATTGTGAAACGGGCCAAAGCCGCCAAGTTCAGTGACCGGATCATGCTGACCCTGAAGGAAATGAAACAGATCACCCCCACGGTGCTCCGGAGCTGGATCATCGGGAACATCATCGGCATCCTGCCCGGAGCCGGGGCTTCCATTGCCTGTTTTTTAGGCTACAACGAAGCCAAACGGTTCTCCAAACATCCGGAAGAATTCGGCAAGGGCTCCATTGAAGGGATTGCCGGGTCGGAAGCGGCCAACAACGCAGTAACCGGCGGTTCCCTGATCCCCACCCTGACTCTGGGGATTCCCGGGGAAAGCGTTACCGCCGTGCTTATGGGCGGGCTGATCATCCACGGGCTCCAGCCGGGACCGGAACTCTTTACAAAGTATGCTCCCATGACGTATACTTTCTTTGGCGGGTTCGTGGTCATCCAGTTCTTCATGCTGCTCATCGGCCTTATCGGCTGCCGGCTGTTCGCCAAGATTGCCCGGGTATCCGACGCCATCCTGATCCCCAGCATCTTCGTGCTGTGCGTGGTGGGTTCTTTTGCCATCAACAACAGTGCCTTCGATGTGAAGGTGATGTTTGTGTTCGGGGTCATTGGGTATCTCATGCGGAAATGCAACATGAACACCGCTGCGGTTGTGCTGGCTCTGATTTTGGGGCCTTTGGGCGAAAAAGGACTGCGCCGGAGCCTGAGCCTTTCCGGCGGGGATACCAGCATCCTGCTGTCCACCAACATCTGCAAGATCCTGCTGGCTCTGTGCCTGCTGTCCCTGCTCTCTCCCTTTGTGATGAAGTTCTTCAAGAAGGAAAAGAAAGCGGACGAAGCGGCCTTGGCGGCAGAAGACAAGGAAATAGACGAAGCAGACAAAAAATAACAAACGGAATGGAACAAGTGCCTTCTCACATCAAAAGACCCCTTGCGATGGAAGACGGACGGATTACAGGGGGTGCTGCGCTGCAGCACCCCCTGTCAATTCTCAACGGTAAAAGGAAGGAACCCGGCAGCGGGTTCCACTAAATGGAAACGCAGCCTGCGGCTGCTAACCCACCACCAGCCTGACGGCTGGTCCCCCGCCCTTGTAAAGGGCGGA